>Ga0190286_1000091_pt1 | contig 47641 bp, 45 predicted proteins | sample 48691834_MG_FD_183241 | JGI IMG/M metagenome (GOLD analysis project Ga0190286, IMG submission 183241) | Hydrothermal vent microbial mat bacterial communities from Southern Trench, Guaymas Basin, Mexico - 4869-18-3-4_MG | ecosystem: Environmental > Aquatic > Marine > Hydrothermal vents >... | reverse complement strand
TAGGCGAAAATTTTAGTATTTAAATCAAGGAACAATAAAGAAAATATTTTGTGGGACGCCTGCTTTTTGTGAATTTGAGAAAACTAGTATTTAGTTCTTGATTATGGACCCTGCGAATGTTAAAATATCAATCAAAGAGCAAGATAATTATCTTATCTTTATTATCATATCAAAATTTGGAAATATGTCAAATATAAATTTAGGAAAAAGAATAAAAGAGCTGAGAACTAAATTAAAAATATCTCAAGACCAACTTGCCAAGAAAGCAAACATTCCCTTTAGCACACTTGTTAAAATAGAAGCTGGCTATACACCAAATCCCTCAATGGAAACCCTTATTAAAATTGCTGATGCATTTGAAATAACAATTGATGAATTGGTAGGGAGAAGAAAGAAATGAAGAGCAATACTCAACTGATAGACCTTTTTGTCGATTTACAGAAAGAATCCTACGACTGGAAGAAGGATGTAATTATTAATAAAACAAAATTTTTGCAAGAAATAGATGAGGCAGTAAATAAAAAAGACATAAATTCCCTAAAAATGAAAGTATATTCTATTTACTCTATAATCACTCATCCTAAAACTGATAGAATAGGTTTGCTTAATATCGATAGAAATGGTGACACAATTGTTTTAAAAAAAGGCGCTTTACTTGAAGAATTGAAACAAATACAAGAAGCTTATACATTAGAGAGGGCGAGATACTACTTGAATCGCCTCAAAAAAGGTATTACAGAAATAAAGACAAGCAAAATAAATGATATAAACTTAAATAGATGGAAAGAATATACAGAAATAATCACTGATAGCTTATGGGTTTTAGATAAAAGAGATACCTCAGGTGCTCATCTTGGTTGGTATTGGGGTAATTTTATACCACAAATTCCTCATCAGTTAATGCTTAGATATACAAAAAGAGGAGAGTGGGTATTGGATCCATTTGTTGGAAGTGGGACTACTTTAATAGAGTGCAGGAGACTAGGAAGAAATGGGATAGGCATTGAGTTGAGTCAAGAGGTTGGAAGGAAAGCTAAAGAATTAGTAAAAAAAGAAAGAAATCCTTATAATGTAATTACAGAGATTATTAAAGGTGATTCTAGATTTATAAATTTAAAAGAAGTATTTAACAAATATAAGATAAAAAAAGTTCAACTTATCCTTATGCATCCCCCCTATCACGACATAATAAAATTTAGCAATGACCCAAGAGATTTGTCTAATGCTAAAACAGTTGAGGATTTTATTAAGATGTTCTGTGAAGTATTCGATAATACCGCTCCCTACTTAGAAAAAAATAGATATTTAGGAATAGTAATTGGAGATAAATATTCAAAAGGTGAATGGATTCCATTAGGGTTTTATGTAATGAATGAAGTTCTAAAAAGAGGCTTTTTGTTAAAAAGTATAATTGTTAAAAATTTTGAAGAAACTAGAGGTAAAAGAAATCAAAAAGAACTTTGGAAATACCGAGCTTTAGTTGGTGGATTTTATATTTTCAAGCACGAGTATATATTGTTGTTTAAAAAGAAACCTAGATAATATGCGTACCCATGTTTTTATAGTCAATGATTCTACATTTCCAAGTCATTTACAGTACTTATTTGCTGGTACAGGTGCAAAAGATAAAGATGAGGATACATCTTTGTTGTCGGATATAAAGAGAGTTAGACCTGGTGATTTTGTACTTTTTTATATTGAAGCAACTACCAAAGTAAAAGGAGGTTTTTATGGAATTTTTAAAATAGCAAAACAAAATCCATTAGTATTTCACGTTCTAGGGCAAAATGCTTTACAGCCAAATTTGGGTAAGAAGCTTATATATAGAACATTGCTTGAACCTTACGAAGTGTATACAGAGGGTATTCCGGAATGGGAAGTATTGGATAAATTACCAGTCTATTCTACAGAGGTACAATGGAGCTTAATTTATAGAAAATTAAAAGGGAAAAGAGGGTGTACACCATTGCTTCCTTGGGAGGCACAAAGATTAATGGATATGATAAGAAACAAAAATCAGGGACGTTCCATAGCAAATGCTCACTCTAGAGTAGGTTTTGATTGGGATATAGCAAATAGAAGAATAATAACTACATCGCAAAGACAGGCCTATCCTTATAGTAGAAATTTTAATTTTGATATATTGAGAGCCATTTGTGATTTACAAGAGAAGAGAAGGGCATATGAGGTTCATCTCCAGTTATATTTTACAGAGAACATTGGAGTTAATCCAGATTTGGACTGTATAGTAGGAAATAACTTGGTTTGGTTTGGGAACGAAGTTGCGTGTGGTGTTGGGATGCAAAAGATAGATATTTTAACTATTTGTCAAGATGGAGAGAAGAGAGAGTATAGATTAATCGAGTTGAAAGATGAACCTGTGCACCCGGAAATAGTGGATCAAATAGAATACTATATAAATTGGGCATCTCAGAATAATGGAAGACATTTAGACGGGGCGTTTGATTGGAATCTCCAACCCATAATTGTTGCTCCTCCTCATAATCCAAGAAGTTGGTCAAAGGTGGTGCTCTCTTTTAATAATTACAATAAAAAAAGAATTTCTTTACCTATACTTTATTTTGAATTCAGGATAGATGGTGGTAAGACCATTGTTTTTGAGAAAGTTGCATATTAATAAAATCAATTAGGAGATGGGGCTTTTAGTAAATATTCCTCAGATTGATATATATTCGAAAGTAGATGGTGTGAAGGCTATTTTGGAAAAATTATCTCCTTTCTTTCAAGAGCAGGAAGAGATCATTTTAGACTTCCGTAATTGTCATTTTATCTCTGCCGAAGGAATAGCGTTAATTGCAGGGATGAAATTAATACGAGATGAGAGAGGCTTTATTACTTCTATAAACATGGATACAATAGATGCACCGGTAAAGCTGATTTTGGGGAAATCGAAATTTCTTGAGCTTTTCGGATTTAAAGAAGAGATGTACACAGGTAATACTTTGCCTTTATATTCTCAGCGGAGATTATGCAAAGAAGATGTATTCAACTATATTGATTCTGAAATTTTGAATAGAGCCGAAATGCCTGAGATGTCAAATAGTTTACGGAAAGAAATAAGAAGAGCATTCTTTGAGATATTTGGTAATATTTTTTATCACAGTGAATCTCCCATTGGAGGATTGGTGTGTGGACAAGTATATCCTAACTCGAAAGAAATCCAAATAGTATTTTATGATGGTGGTATTGGCATAGGGAAGCGCGTGCGTAAATTTGAACAGTCAATTAGTAGTGATATAGCAGCTATAGAATGGGCTTTAAAGAGAGGTACATCTACTTCATCAAACCTTGGAGAATCGAGAGGGTTAGGTTTATATCTATTATGTCAATTCCTTCGCGTAAATGAAGGCGAATTATATATTTATGCAAATAAAGGGGCTATAATAGAGAGAGGAGGTGTACGCACTCCTTCTATTTTGCCTTCCAATCTTATCGGAACTTTAATAGATATGCGTATAAAAGTTAGAAACGACGTAAAATATACTTTTGCTTATGAAATGTAAATTATAAAAAAGGAGTTGGAATATGAGACAAGATGTTTCTACTATTAAAGTTAAAGAGATATGCGGTTCTCATTGTGTGGGAGTTGAAGATGGATTGAAACTATTTCAAAAGATAATAGAGATTATAGAATCTGGCAGAAAGGTATGTTTAGATTTTGAAGGAGTAATTACCATTACGAGCTCTTTCTTAAACTACTCTATCGGAAAAACATTTGGATATTTCAAGAGAACATCGATCGAGAATCTTATTCAGTGGAAAGGAGTAGACGATAGTGATAATCAGCTAATAAACATCGTTATTATGAATGCGAAAGAATATCTTGCAAAAACAAAAGATGGGTTAAAAAATACAAATGACGTTATAAAACGAAGTATTATTGAAGAAAATGGAGAATTTTGATCTTGCAGACCACTTGCGCAGCGAAGTAATAGATATTCGTGAACCCACCTGTTCTTTACCTAAAAAAATATTGATTGATACAAATATTCTTTATTTTTGCTATTATGATCGTTTTAGTCAATTAGAAATTCTTGGAGAGAGTGTAAGATGTTACCAGATAGAAGCGTATCCTATATTTTTGAAAAAATTATTTTCTTCTGAAGTACAACTTTTTGTCCATAAAATTGCACTTCTTGAATTTATAAATTTGGTTAAAAAAGTTGAGCTCAAACTTCTTTATTATCAGATTTATAATACTCCTGAGATACCTCTTGATTTCAATTTTAAGAAGTTTTCTCGTGAATATTATGAAAAATATTTCTCTATACAACGTAGGTTAGTAATTTATTTGAATTCTATTCGCAAAAAATTCAAATTAGTAAGTTTATCAGGGGAAATAAGTCAAATTTTGGAAGATATTTTTTTGAAATGGCAGAATTCCCTCGCAGATATAGGAGAAGCTACGATGTTTGTAGAAGCAGAGAGAGATGGCATAAATTCTGTATTATCGGATGATAGTGATATAGTCACTTTAAGTAATGTTAGATTATATACAGCTAATGAGAAAGCAATAGAAGCATTTAAAAGAAAAAGAAATCAATGTTAAGCTACCGAAAACACCTGCTTGAGGAGGATTTAAAATAATTTATTAGTTAAAATTTTTCTCAAATTCACAAAAAGCAGGCGTCCCACAAAATATTTTCTTTATTGTTCCTTGATTTAAATACTAAAATTTTCGCCTAAGGCGAAAAAATCCGACGAAAGCAGGTGCTTGAGGAAGCTTATTAGGGAAAGCAGGCTCGGAGCGCAGGCAGGCTGAGACTACAGGCTCAGCCCCGAGCACCGAGACTGCAAGGGTGGGTGGGATATAAAGTCATTTATATTTCTCTTTGAAATAGGTTAGAATTTGGTCGCATAGGCGACCCCAATTTTTAATTTGGCTATTTTTGAGCAAAAAGGAATAGGGTAAATTATAGGAAAATAATAACTTAGCGTCAGAGAGCCGAAAGTTCGTTTTTGCGAAGCAAAATAAAAACTTTGTTTTTGCCAATCTTTTTGAAAAAAAAAGAGAGTTGCTATGTAAATTTATCACGAAATTTCGGGATAAAAAGGCAGTCGCCAATTTTCAAATAAATAGAAGGGGGATTGCCCAGACTTTCCCAATAGTATATAAATAGTATATAATTAGCTTGTTATTCTATATTATATGAATGCTTTTGAGCACTAGCCTAATGAAGCTGAAAAGCAAACTAAAATTAGTTGGCTTATTAGTTGGATTTATTGCATTACTCGCATCATTCTTTAATCTGTTAGGTTTCTTTGCAGACAAAGAGAAATTACACCTTGCCCAGCTAATACGATATTCTGAAGGAGGAATTCCTAGAGAAACTCCTGGTTTCGAAAAATTTCTATCGGATTTTCCTCCTCCCAAGAATATCAGTCCGGATTCGATAACATATATTGTTAAAGATAAAATTCAAACGCACGATAAGTTCACAATGATAGGTGTTGTTCGTTACTTAGCCAATAATAAACGAACTGAGCCTGTAACAACTTTTGAAGAGGTAGACATCTGGTCAAAAAAAACTAACTATGGGTGGATAAGTTTAATAATAACAATTCTGTGTTGGACAACAGTTGCAGTGGTAGATCTGATAGAAATATTTGGCAGTAAAAAATGATTAAATATTTTATCTATGCCCGTAAGTCCATAGATTCAGAAGACAGACAAGTCCTCTCTATTCAATCCCAGATAACTGAGTGTCGTGAATTTGCTCAAAAAGAAGGATTAATAGTTGTGGATGAATTTCAAGAGGCAAAAACTGCAAAATCACCAGGACGACCTATATTTAATAGAATGATTGAGCTAATAGAGCAAGGAAAAGCAGAAGGAATTATTGCCTGGCATCCGGATAGATTAGCAAGAAACTCTATTGATGGAGGAAAGATTATTTATCTTATAGATATAGGAAAGATTATCGACTTGAGATTTCCTACCTATCGCTTCGATAACAATGCCCAAGGTAAATTTATACTTAACATAATTTTTGGACAATCTAAATATTATGTAGATAACTTAAGCGAAAACACTAAGAGAGGAATAAGAGAAAAACTAAGAAGAGGCGAATATCCTGGCTTTGCTCCCCTTGGTTATAAGAATAACACTGTTAACCATACTATAGAGATTGATCCTGAAGTGTCTGGAAAGGTAAAAGAACTTTTTGAACTTTATGCTACAGGCAGATACTCTTTAGATGACCTAAGAAAATTGGCGACTGCCTCTGGCTTGGCCAGTAGAAGAAAACGAGGAAAATTAAGTAAAAGTAATATTGAACGTCTCCTCAAAAATCCTTTCTATTATGGTGCTTTTGTCTTTAAGGGACAACTTTACGAAGGCACTCATCCACCTATCATTACCAAAGAGCTTTTTGATAAGGTACAGAAGGTTTTTAATTTACGAAGTAAACCCCGCAAAAATGGACCTCATTATCATGTCTTTCGAGGCTTTATCCGATGTGGTAAATGTGGTGGAATGATAACTTCTGAGATCCAAAAACAAAAGTATATTTATTATCGTTGTACAAAAAAGAAAGGCAAATGCGATGAACCATTTTTGCGTGAGGAGGTGCTCGTTGAACAAATAAATGAAGCAATTAAGAAAGTTTCCATAGAGAATGATCTTAAAAATTTTTTGCTTAAAATGATTGATGAAGAGTCGACAAATTCTACAACTTCCTTCTCTATCTCTTTCCTCAATAACCGAATTGGTGAAATAGATAAAAAACTAAATATTCTCTTAGATGCTTATCTAAATCAAGTTATTAGTGAGGAAGAATACAAAAAAAAGAAATCATCTCTCCTAAATGAGAAGTTAGAGATAAAAGAAAAATTGACTTATCTTGAAAGTAGAGGTAAAGTTTGGCTCGAACTGGCTCGAAATTTTGTAATATCTTGTGGCCAAGCCAGTTACATAGCAACTAAGGGAAGTTTAGAAGAAAAACGGGAATTTTTCAAAAAGATTGGCTCGAACTTTCGGCTCTCTGACGCTAAGTTATTATTTTCCTATAATTTACCCTATTCCTTTTTGCTCAAAAATAGCCAAATTAAAAATTGGGGTGGGCGAGGGGATTCGAACCCCCAACATCTTGAGCCACAGTCAAGTGCTCTAACCAGATTGAGCTACGCCCACCATCTATCAGTCAAAGTATCAAAGCGTAAATCTAAATTTGAGCCCTCCCGATGTCGCTTCGCTCATCGGGATTCAATTCGACTAAATAATTTTTCTTCGTCTCTGACTTGAAAAATTATAGTTCTCATTGAACAGATTGAGCTACGCCCACCACTAGAATTAATATTCTATCTTAAATAGGTCGGGAAGGTAAAATTTTTTTTCGCCTTCTTTTCCCCCCTCTTCAGGATTCTCTTGCGGAGAAGGAATAATCAATCCCTTAATAATATCCACAACCCCCTTTAATGCTTCTACTGCGGGGTCTATACTCATCTTCTTTATTTCCTCTGTCCCTTTACCTAAAAATTCAGGTGTTTTACCTAAAAATCTAATCACCGTGTTTAAAAAACTCACCTTTACTTTCTTTTGAATCTCCTCCCAAATAGAAGATAAATCCAACTCTAGTTTATCCATCTTGGTCTTTATAGGAGGGAAATGCAGAGTAGGTTTAGATTCTTTGTCTTTCTTAAACAGAGCAATCAAAGTTTTTAAAGACTCAACCCTAGAAGGTTCTTGAGGATTATCCACAAAGGAAAATTTATCTAAATAGAGAGTAGCATTGATAGTTAAATCGTTATTTACTGAGTTTAACAAAGCATCCAAAGAAAGGAAAGCTTCTTTTAGCTGTAAATTTTCTGGCCTCCAGAAGGGGGGATAGTAACTACTGAAAGCTAAATAGTCAAAGCCAACTAAATGGATGACCACATCCATATCTTTTTTGTTCCAATCAACCCATCCTTTTGCGTTTATGAAATCTTTCATAAGTTTTTCTTCTGCCTCCAAAGAAGAAGTTAATTCAAAATAAAACTTAGAAAGTTTAGGATAACAAAGGCCCCTAACTTTTAAATTTAAATCCTTAAAGCTAACAGTGAGAGGTAAATTTCTCAATTTGGTCCTTAGATTAACCGTAGCATCTTTTAAAAAGAGTTTTTTAGCTATAAAAGAAACATTCTTTTTTTGAGTATTTTTTTGTTTTGATAGGGATTTTCTTGGCAGTAGCTTTTTTTCAGTAGAAAACCCACTGGTTGTATCCAGAAAAGGCTTGATGACAAATCCTTTATCCTTTCCTTCCATATTAAGGGATAAATTCTCTACATAAATGTCAGTTAAAATAAAGGATAAATTAAAAGGATTTATGCCTATCAGAGTAACTTTAGCCTGAGAGAAGGATACATCTTGATAATTAAAATTTTTTAAAGTGAGACGAAAAGGGAAGCTAAGCTTTAAACTCTCCAGTTGGGCTTCAGTGTGATACTTTTTCTTTAAGAAATCTAAAAATAACTTCTTTCCTTGGGTATTTATGAATATGTATACGGCGAGGTATATCCCTATTAAAACAAATACAAAACCTACTATAAAAACAATAAATTTCTTCATCTACTTCTAACCTCCTATCTGCTAGACGCTATGAAATTACGCGCCCGGCAGGACTCGTAACAAATCTGCGACAAAGTCGCAGTAGCCTCTGGTATCTATTTGTTCCGAGATGCCTACCGCACTAAAATAACTAAATCCTAATTTTAAAGACAAAGTTACGATATTGAAATCAATCCCGCGCCCGGCAGGACTCGAACCTGCAACCCTCTGCTTAGCTTACCACTCCGAATTTCTTCGGCTCCCGACAAACATATCGGGATTGTGGTCTGGACTATGTCTTGGCCATCTCAGGCCTGCGGCGTATAGTCTCTGAGGATCCCCTTATATCAAAGTAAGCAGAGGCCCATTTTATGTACTTACTCTGATTGTTGCCAGGTTTGTCAAAGCGAATAGCTTTTGGGCAATTAGGAGCATTAGGTACATACAATACCTTCCTTTTCTCAGGGCAATAGATAGCGTAGTAATCGAAATCTTCCTCTTTATAGCGTCGAGTGTGAATTCCTTTCTTATCCACCCAACTTGTTCTGAACTTCACCTCAATAGTACCATTCTTTTTAAGATGCGCATATTTTACTTGAATCTTTACAACCTCCCCATCCTTTAACACCGCTAGTAAGTCGTAATGTTGGTGCTCAGAAATGGGAATACAAGGCACATATCCTTTTTCTACTAAATCAGAAATAACATTTGCAAACCCTATATCCGCTTTGACCTTTGTATGATGCACTCTCACCTCCTTTCCTTTTAAATTTTGCCTCTGCCCTTGGATATAAAGGTTTCCTGCAAGTGATCCATCCTTTTCCTTAAGAAAAGGAGGACTTCCTTGCATACAGCCGCATCCACTCTATGCGTTCATTTCCGCATAGAGGCTCCCAACTTTGGCCCGTAAAATTCGCTTTACTCATTTACAGGACCAAATTCGGCTAGGCAATCCCGAAAATCAGGATTGCTGTGCCTCATTTAGAAGGCAGATGCTCTATCCTATTGAGCTACGGGCGCAAATTGTCAAATAACCTTTACCTAATATTTTACCTGCTTAAGTTTGCCCTAACAAGAAGAAATAACCTTTTATCGGCTTCTTTGGTTTTCAATTTGTTTTTAAATTTAATTCTGTTCCTCCAGATAAACGGTTAAGTTTCTGCTTCTATCGCTAAGTTTTTACATTATCAAATAACATCGGGAGGGCGGGATTTGAACCCGCGACCCCTTGGTCCCAAACCAAGTGCGCTCTTCCTGCCTGCGCCACCTCCCGGATACTTCAAATAAACCCTCTATACCTCCTCAAAGAGTTTATTTTAAGTTACAATCGCTAAATTATACTACAAATTTTACTTATTTTTAAGGTAACTCGCAAGAAATTTCTTTAACTTCTCAAAAGCTTTTGCTCTATGACTTACCTGATTCTTCTCTTTTAAGGAGAGTTGGGCTACTGTTTTTCTATACTTAGGAAGGTAAAAGATGGGATCATAACCAAAACCATTCTCACCTACCATTTTATCATTTATAATTCCACAGAGTTTTCCCTCAAATTTTTTCATAATCTTTGAACTTTTAGCTAACACTGCCACGCAACGGTAGCAAGCTCTTCTTTGAGTCTTCTTTACTCCCTTAAGTTCTCTTAACAGTTTCAAATTATTACGATAGTCAGTGGAGTTTTTGCCAGCGTATCTTTTAGAGAATATTCCTGGCCTATTATTTAGGTATCTAACCTCTAACCCGGAATCCTCTCCCAATACTAAATCGTGAGGATAAATTTTAGAAACTGCCATTGCTTTCTTTAAAGCATTTTGGAAAAAAGTTTCTCCATCCTCTTTTATCTTAAGATTGGCTTTCAATTCATCCAAAGAGATTAATTTAATTCTTAAACCTCTAAGAATATGCTTGGCCTCACGTAATTTACCTTTATTTCTGGTAGCAATTATTAAGCGCATTTAAAAGAAGTTAAATATTGGGAAGGATATCTTTAAAAAGATTTCTTTCTAACTCAATAACTTCGGCTATTCCCTCTTTGGCTAAATCTATCAATCTATCTAAGTCAGTTCGAGAGAAAGAACCGCTCTCGGCAGTTCCTTGAATCTCTACAAACTCTCCTTTAGCCTTCATCACTATGTTCATATCTACACTAGCCTCAACATCCTCCTGATAGGTTAAATCTAAAATATAGTTACCCTTCCATATCCCCACACTCACTGCTCCCAAAAAATCAGTCACAGGAAATTCACTAATGGTAGCTTCTTTATAAAGTTTGTATAAGCAATCTACTAAAGCGATAAATCCTCCTATAATAGAAGTTGTGCGTGTTCCTCCATCAGCTTGAATAACATCGCAGTCAATAAGAATTGTTCTTTCCCCTAATTTCTTTAAATCCACCACGCTGCGCAAAGACCTACCGATGAGACGCTGAATCTCCATATTTCTCCCAGAAATTCTCTCTCTTAGATTACGAATTTGTGTAGAGCGAGGCAACATTCCATACTCAGAAGTCACCCAACCCCTACCGCTTCCTCTTAAAAAAGGAGGAATTCTCTCCTCCAGGGTAGCTGTACAGATAATCCTGGTAGAACCTACCTCAATGAGGGAGGAACCTTCAGCGTACTTAATAAATCCCCGCTCAACCTTAATCTTACGCAACTGGTTAGGAGCTCTTTTATCGGGCCTTAACATCTCCACTCCTTTCTAACTGCTGATAAATGTCTCTACCTTGACAATCAATCCCTACAATGAGAGGAAAATCTTCTAAAGTTAACTGATAGATTGCTTCAGCTCCTAAGTTGGGAAAAGCTATCAGTTTAAAATCAGTTACTCTTTTTCTTAAGTAAGCACCGCATCCTCCATAAGTAATAAAGTATATCCCTTTATATTTTTTTAGCAACTCTCTTATCCAAGGTGCTCTCTGTCCCTTTCCAATAGTAGCTAATACACTATTTTTTAATAACTCTTCCAAGGAATCATCCATACGGGAAGAAGTAGTAGGACCGCAGGAACCTAATTTTTTGCCTTTAATATTAGGTCCGCAATAGTAAATTATCTGATTCTCTAAACTCAAAGGAAGCTTTTTCTTTTTTCCAATTAGGGTAATCAACTTTCTAATTGCTCTATCTCTAGCAGTATAAACTACCCCGGAAAGTAATACTTTATCCCCAACTTTAAGTTGTTTTATCTTTTCTCTATTTAAAGGAGTAACTAACTTAATCATTTCTTAACAAATCCATCAACTTGTCCTTAGAAATAGAGAGAGTAGCACTCCTTAAAGCATGGCAACTTATATTTACCCCTACAGGAAGTCCAGCAATGTGAGTAGGACTCCTTTTAATCTTTACTGCTAAACAACTAAAACCGCCTCCTAAACCCATTGGCCCTATACCTAAGGCATTAATCTTTTCTTTTAGAATCTTTTCCCACTTAGCTAACTCATTAGAGAGAGTAGGTTTATCCAGCCGGGAAAGTAAGGCTTTTTTTGCTAAAACCAGACACCCCTCAGAAGTAGACCCTATCCCTATTCCTACAAAAAAAGGAGGACAGGCTCCAGGACCAGCTTCCTTTACTGCCTCTAAGATAAACTTGTCAATATCATCATAAGAAGCGGTAGGGTTAAACATCTTCATCTTAGTTTTATTCTCTGACCCAAACCCTTTGGGAAAGATAGTTACTTTAACACCTTTTATGTTGGTGAACTCGATATGAAAAAAGTCTCCACTGTAAGTTAACTTTCCTTGACTATCTATAACCGATGCACGAAATCCCCCTTCTTTATAACCTTTAGTTACTCCTTTTTTTATTTTATCTAATAAAGTTTTTCCAATCTTTATGTCTCTGCCTACCTCCAAAAATACTAAAGGGAGCCCCGTATCTTGACAAATAGCTATCTTTTCCTTTCTGGCTATCTTAGCATTCTCTAAAATTACTCTTAAAGCCCCTTTAGCAAGAGGGGATTTTTCTCTATAAAAAGCCTCTCTTAAAAGATTCAGAACGTCCTTCCTTAACTCAATATTAGCTTTTATAGCTAAATTTTTAATTACTGTTTCTAAGTTCATTCTATATTTAAAAACTTATGAACTTGAGGAACGATTCTAACATCAATTCCTTTGTTTAAAAGATACTCCCCAAAAACAAACATTTTTTTAAGTAATCTTCTACTTAAATAGCGAGAGTCTGGCTGTAAGTAAAGAGGATAATCTAATTTATCTTTTAAGAAACCTGCCAGTCTCTTTATATCATCAAACTGAGTAGAAGTGGTAATCACTGTCTTAAAAAAAATCTCTTTAACCTTAGCAACCTTAAAAAACTCCTCATGAACCCTCCAAAGTTGAGAACACCCTGTAGAACTCTTAAGCTTTAAGTCAAAGGATATTATATCAATATATTTAATTACTTTCTTCAAATTTTTATAGAGAGTAGCATTAGTCTCTAAGTAAATTTTAAATTTATCTTTAGCTATACTCTCTAAAAACATTTTTAAAAAATCTGCCTGCAGAAGTGGTTCACCTCCTGTTAGAGAGAGAAACTTTATTTTTAAAGAGCTAACTTCTCTTTTAAGACTATTTACATTGTAGAATTTAAACTTCTTTAACTTTGTGTCGCAAAACTGACAATTTAAGTTACATCCAAAGAATCTTACAAATACCTGAAGAGAACCTACATATTTTCCCTCACCCTGGATGCTCTTAAAAATACTGGCTACTTTCGCTTCCACCTTTTTCTAACTCTCTTAGTTAAGAGAGGATCAACTAAACCTAACTCTTTAAAAGCATTTATCCGGAATCTACAACTATCACACTTAAGGCAAGGTCTATCTTTTCCTTTATAACAGGACCAGGTAAGATGGAAAGGAACTCCGAGCTTAAGTCCCAGTTTAATTATCTCTTTTTTGTCTTTATCAATTAAGGGAGCAATAATCTTTATAGATGAGTGAGCTATCCCTAAATTTATTGCCTCTTCAAATTTATTTAAGAATTGAGGTCGGCAATCAGGGTATCCTGAGTAATCCTGAGTATGAGCACCGATAAATATCTCACTAGCTCCTTTTGTTTCTGCTAGGGATACTGCATAACTTAGGAAAATTATATTTCTTCCTGCTACATAAGTAGAAGGGATGACAGGAGAAGAAAGATCTCTATCTAAGGGAATTTCTCTTTTTTTACTAACTAAACTTGACTTTACCCATCCTAAGTTAAGTCTAATCAAGTAATATTCTAATCTGTTGAGGGAAGCAATTCTCTGTGCATGGACAATCTCCTTACGGTGCTTCTGACCATAGTCAAAGATAAGGGCAACTAACTTGTATCCATATTTTTTCGCCAGGTATAGGGTAACTGTTGAATCTATACCTCCGGAGAGAAGGATTATACCTTTTTTTGAACCTCTCTTTTCTCTTATTCTTGATAAATTGCGCATGAGTTATCTTTCTCCCATACTCGAATTTCTTCTAACTTGCATACCCCTATCAACCTCTCTTTTAATTGAGAGAAGATATAAGAAGCAATTTCCTCAGAGGTAGGGTTTCTATCTTTAAAATAATCTATTTCATTTAAAACCTTATGATCCAGCTGTTCCAGGACACTATCTAATTTATCCTTTAATAATCCAAAATCTATCACCAAACCTTGGGAGTCCAGCTTCTCACCTCTACAGATAGCCTCTACCTTCCAATTATGCCCGTGAAGATTCTCACACTTACCTTTATAATTCCTTAAAAAGTGGGCAGCACTAAAACTAGATATTACTTTTACTCTATACATTTACCAACTTTGGTTTTTTTATGTCCTTCTTAAGAAACATCCTCGCTAACTTAAAAAAATTCTCGGCATCATCAGTGACATAAAACTCCTTACGGGGCACATTACTCCTATCTGTTAAAAGATCATTTTTTTCCAATATACGCTTAGTACTTATCGCTACTTCCTTAGCAGAATCTATAATACATACCCCTTCTAAATAGGAAGCAACTATATTCTTAATAAGAGGATAATGAGTACACCCTAAGATAAGAGTATCAATTTTGCCTTTTAAATCTTTTAAATAGAATTTAACCAAATGCTCTAAGAGCGGGCCCTTTATAAGACCTTCCTCAATGAAAGGAACTAACAGAGGGCAGGGACGGGAAAAGATTAAACTACTCTTATCTTTCCTTTTTAGCTCCTCCTCATAAGCTCTACTAGCTATCGTAGATTTTGTGCCGATCACCCCAATCCTTCCTTTAGAGACCTTAATTGCTTTCTCAATAGCAGGCCTAATTACTCCTATGATAGGAATGTTAAAAATTTTTCTTACATACTTTAAAGCCAAACTAGATGAAGTATTACAAGCTATCACTATAAGTTTAACCTTTTTCTTAAGAAGAAAAAGAATATTTTCCGTAGTGAAGCGAATTACCGTCTGTTTAGATTTATTTCCGTAAGGAACCCTTGCGGTATCTCCAAAATAAACAAGAGACTCGCAAGGTAGAGCTTTTTCTATCTCCTTAAAAACGGTGAGTCCCCCTATTCCAGAATCGAAAATTCCAATAGGTCTTTTATCTATTCCCATACCTCTTTACTAAGTGTGCATAACGCCTATTTAAAGAAGAAACTCCTAAGGCAATTGCACAAGCAACCTGGTGTTGGTAACGAGAACTCTTTAGAAGTCTTTCTTCTCGACTGTTGCTTAAATACCCTACTTCTACCAGAATGCTAGGTACATACCCATACCTTAAAACATAGAAAGGCGCGCCTTTAGGATATCTAACTTTAAATCCTAACTCCCTAAAGATGGTAACTAAACAGTGAGCTGCCTGGCGGCTGATGGTATCATTTTTAACACAGATATTCTTCCAGATAATCTCCCTTTGGCGAGGAGAATAAGTACCTCTTAAGTCAGGAGGAAGATATTTAGATAACCAAAGCAATCTCTTTTTCCAGTTAAAGTACTTAGGGGAAAGGTAGTAAACTTCCACTCCATTTACTTTGGGATTGCGGTTAGAATTAGCATGGATACTTATAAATAGATCTGCCCTCTTATCTTTAGCTATCTCTACCCTCTTCTGGAGAGAAAGGTAAACATCACTTCTTCGAGTAAGGTAAACTGTAAATCCTTTCTTCTCTAATTCTCTCTTAAGAAGCTTAGCTATCCGGAGATTAATATCCTTCTCTTTTGTCCCCCTAGGGGAAATTGCTCCTGGGTCTTTACCTCCATGGCCAGGATCAATAACTATCCTCTTTATTGGTAGAGGAGCAAAAATCTTAGGTATTTTTTTAAGGACAATATCCTCCAATTCCTGAGGAACAAATACTCTACCTTCTCGGTAAAAAGGAGAATTCTTGAGATGAAAGAACTTTCCATTGTAATAGATTAGTAAGGAGTTTAAAAGTAATCGAATATCTTTATCCTTAGAGGTTAACTCCACAATATCATCTAAAGTGTTATAAGAATAAGTCAATCCATTTCTCTGGCAGAATTTACTTACCTCTACAAACTCTGCTTTTGAAAGGGAAGGAAGAACAGCTCTTTTAGGCAAGGTCACACATCCACATAAAGTAAGCGCTACTAAGATAACTAAAAAGTGCTTACTCATAAACCAAGGATTAATCTAGCTATCTCAAAGTAGATAAAGATGCCCCCTACATCGACAATGGTAGTAATTAGAGGTCCACTCATTAATGCAGGATCCAGTTTAATCTTTCTAAAGATAAGAGGAAGGGACGCTCCAATAACTGCCGCAGCAGCTACTGTAAATCCTATGGATATTCCTACAGCAACACTTAAAAGCCAATTATTCTGCTGAAGGAAAACTCTAATTATCCCTACTACCGCTAAAATACCTCCAATAAAGAAACCAATGAAAGACTCTCTGAAGATAATCTTAAAAAAGTCCTTTACTCCTACCTCTCCGATAGCTAAACTCCTTATAATTATAGTAGCAGATTGAGTTCCTGCATTACCACCGGTATCAATAAGGATAGGAAGAAAGAAACTTAGAGCTACCCACTTCTGGATACTTGACTGATACTTCTGTAAAACTAAACTGGAGATTGACTCCAGAGTGACAAGAACTATCAACCAAAAACTCCTCCTCCATACTATATTAAAAAAGCCCGCTTCCATATAGGGCTTATCTACCGGTAATACTGCAGCGATTTTTTCAAAGTCCTCTGTAGCTTCGTCTTCTAAGACATCAACTAAGTCATCAAAAGTTACAATTCCTAACAATTTGTCGTTGTTATCTACTACAGGGAGAGCTATTATGTCGTACTTCTTAAATATATTTGCTGCTTCTTCTCTATCAGTATTAACGTTAACTTTTATTACATCTTTGTACATAATCTCTGAAATTTTAGTTGAAGGGTCAGCTAAAACTAACTTCTTTAAAGAAACCACTCCTTTAAGTTTTTTCTCCTTATCCAAAACATAACAATGATAAATTGTCTCCTTGCCCATCCCTGCAACTCTTAAATGATCTAAAGCCTCCTTAACCATCATGTCGTCGTAGAACTGAACAAAATCGGGGGTAAGGAGCCTTCCCACAGAATCAGGAGGGTAATTAAGAATCTCCAGGGCAAGCTTACGTTCTTGGGTTGATAAAAGGTTTATAGAGCGCTTAACTAACTCTGCAGGCATATCCTCAAAAAGTTCAGTTCTATCATCAGGAGACATATCGTCCAATATCTCTTTAACCTCCTGGTCAGTCAAAGAACGTAAAAGGGTCTCCTGTTCATCATCAGGAAGATACTCAAATACCTCTACTGCTCTATCATGGGGAATCATACGGAAAACTAGCAACTTATGAGAAGGTTTCTCAAGGCGGGATATTAAGTTAGCAACATCTTCTGGGTGAAGAGGAAGTAAACTTTTTACTTCGGAAAGCTTTCTCTTAACAAGCAAGGATTTTATTTTAGAGATTAACTCCTCCATATTTAATTAGTTTATGAAAATAACTAAAGTGTGTCAATTGATTTTATGGTGTAGTGTAGCGGATTTATATCGCTAGTCTCCTTAAGCAGACCTTTAATATCAAGGAGAGGAAATTTATTTATAGGGCTCGAGATGAATATTCACTGATGAGAAACCAAACTTTTCTTTCAAGATCCCTGCTATTCTATGAGAAATCTGATGAGACTCCTCTAGAGAAGTATCTTTATCAAGCATAAGATGGAAGTTAAGCATTCTTCCTCCTTCGGTAGTGATTATCTCTAAACCATGGAAATCCTTAATCTCTTTTACTAAGTGAGTAATATGATTTAAAGTAGCAATAACTTTCTTTTTCTCGGTAAAAGATGCTTTCTTAAAAAGATCCATATGTACAATACACTTTCCTAAACCTTCCTTAAATATCTCTTTCTCTATCCTATCAGCTACGCTGTGTGCCTCTTCTAACGACAAATCTTCATCTAACTCAATATGGAAAGAAATAATATTTTCCCTTCCATAAGAGTGTACGTAAATTTCATGAACCCCTTTAACCTGAGGAAATTTCTTTGCGATACTCTTAATTTTTTCACAGATCTCTACAGAAGGGCTTTTCCCTATCAGTTTATCAATAAACTTCCTCCCTAAATCTAAACCCCAGAATACGATTAAAGAAGAAACAAGAATACCTCCTAACGGATCAAAAAGCATAAATCCCTTCTTTATAAAGATTAATCCCAACCCTATACAGAAACTGATAAAGAAGTCACTCCCGTGGTGGTAAGCATCCCCCAGAAGAAGATTTGAAGATGTCTTTTTAGATACTACAAAAGTAATTATTCCTAGAAATAATTTTATGAAGGCAGTAATAAAGATTATCACGATAAAAAGATTGGTTACCATAACAGGAGGAAGAGAAAATAACCTTAAAAATGACGATTTTAAAAAATTAATCCCTAATAGAAAGATAACTACCGCAATCAGTAACCCTCCTATTTCCTCTACCCTCCCATGACCAAAAGGATGGTCCTTATCTGCCGGCTTTTTACTCACCTTTAAGCTAAGAATTACTATTAAGGTAGTAGCCATATCCGACAAGCTATGAACGCAATCACTAAGTATGGCTATACTCTGAGAAAGGATTGCCAGAATCAACTTAACTATTCCTAAAAGGAGGTTAATACCTATACTTAAGAAACTTACCTTAAAAGATAATCGATAATAGTTCTCCTTCATACTTTTATTATAGAAAAAAGAAGAGAAATGCTTGCTATCAAGAGAAATAACTCCGGATAACGAGAGTAAAAGCTTCTCTCTTGATTAATAGGAAGTTCAACATTAAATACACCTTGAGTAAATAATTCTCTCCCATCCTTTCTAAATTTCTCTACTTCTCCCTTAAAAGAGATATATCCGGTTATTCCTGTATTAGCTACTCTTACTGCTGAAATTCTATTCTCTATAGCTTTGAAAATTAGAATACCTAAATGCTGTTGAGCTTCGGGGTTGCCTTTAAACCAAGCATCGTTAGTTATATTAACTAAGAAGTCGGAGTTCCTAGCAAAGCGTGCAACAACAAAGGGGAAAGTATCTTCAAAACAGATAAGTACAGCAAATCTTTTGCCTTGATAGTTAAAAATCTTAAACTCTCTTCCCGGAGAGATATCGCCCATAGCATTTATTACATCAATGAATTTGAGAAACCTCCTTAGGGGAATATACTCTCCAAAGGGAACCAACTTAAGCTTACGATACTTATCAACAAATTCTCCCTTCCTATTAATCAGGAAAGCACAGTTATAAAATTTATCCTCTTCTTTCTCTACCACTCCTATAAGAATATTTCTCTTAAATTCAGCAAAAAAATTCATAAATTCTTCGAAGTTACTTTCTTTAACCACGAAAGGATAACTAGCTTCGGGGTAGATTACTAAACTAGTGGAAGACGTTTTTTTTGCTAAATTCTCTAACCTCCTAATAATCTGGTGAGCATAAAAAGATTTCCATTTCAAATCCTGAGGGACATTTGTCTGAATTAGAGCTAAACTAATCTTCTCTGAATGAGTATCTAAACTATTCATTCGATATATAGAATATCCTAAGTTTGCTAGAATTAAAATAGAGAGAAAAATCACTTCTCTTAAAACTCCTTTTTTCTTTTTAATTAGATCATAAAGTACCACATTAAAAAGAAGAATTAACCAAGAAATGAACTTTACTCCTAAGAGGTCTGCACTCTGAATAAGAAAGCTATTTGGATACTGAGAGTAACCCAGGATTGCCCAGCCAAATCCTGTCCAAATATTCTCTCTAAAGAATTCTAAAATTACCCACAGTGAGGGTAGAGTAATCCAGCTAAAAGGAATCCTCAGAAAGAATTTACCTAAATAAGCAAAGGCAACCCAATATAAACTTAGATAAAGCGTGAGAAAAAAAAGTCCTATCTTGGTAACATAACCTACCCAAAAAAGGATAGTAATAAAATAGCCAAAACCTGCTAGGAGGGAGTAAAGAAAAAGAGTGTGTCTCTTTACTTTCTCTATAACGAAGAAGAAGAAAACAAAAGAAAACCATACCAGAAAAGAAAACTGAGAGCGAAAAAAACTCATTCCCCCTAAAAGGCCACTCAAGGCAGCAAAAATTAAAAGTTTATAGCTATCTACCTTCCGCAGCACTTCTTATATTTTTTCCCACTCCCACAGGGACAAGGATCATTTCTCCCTACTTTCTTGTGAGGAGTTTTCTTTACTGGTGGGGTATCTTTCTCCTCTTGAGGAGAGACTCTCAAAGAGGAATATGAGGAGTGCAGGAAACTCTTAGGCAAACTACTGAAAACACTAACCATCTCTTTCTGGGGGGTTACCTTAGTCTTAAAGAGGAAATCTACAATTCCCTCCTTTATGGAATCTATAGTCTGATTAAAGAGGAAATAAGACTCCTTCTGATACTCTACTAAAGGATCAGTATGAGCGTAGCCTCTTAAATGTATCCCTTCTTTTAAAGAATCCATCATCAGAAGGTGCTCTTTCCAACGAGAATCTATTACCCAAAGAGCAATAGTATTCTCTATACTACGGACAAGTTCTCTTCCGCTCTCTATCTCCCTTTGAGAATAAATTTTAAGTACTTCTTCTTTAACCTCCTCCATCAATTCTGTTAGCTCTTTCTCCTTTACAATTTGAATGTCTGTAATTAAACCGAACCTTGCTCTTAACCAATCCACCATTCCTTCCCAGTCTGCCTGCTCATAGTAAAAAGGTAAATTCTTTTCTATCACATTCTCAATCATCTGAATAATCTCTTCCTTTATATCCCCTTTCTCTAAAATCATACGTCGCTGAGTGTAAATTACCTCTCGCTGCTTATTCATCACATTATCGTACTCTAAGAGTTGCTTCCTTATCTCAAAGTTATGAGCCTCAACCCTCTTTTGAGCAATCTCTATAGAATGAGTAACCAAAGGATGCTCAATGGGTTCGTCTTCAGGAAAACCTAATTTCTCCATGAGGAAATAGATTCTCTCTGAACCAAAGAGTCTCATTAAATCATCTTCTAAAGAAATATAGAAACGTGAAGATCCTGGATCTCCTTGACGACCTGCTCTCCCTCTTAACTGATTATCAATTCTTCTTGCTTCGTGACGTTGAGTTCCAATAATGTGCAAGCCTCCTAACTCCACTACTTTTTTATGTTCTCTTTCCAACTCTCCCTTATACTTGGTATACATTCTTTCGTATAACTCCTTATAGTTAGGAGCATCGGGAAGGATGTTATTCTTTCTTAACATATCCTTGACGAAGTAATCGATATTACCTCCCAGAATTATATCTGTACCTCTTCCTGCCATATTGGTAGCAATAGTAATCTGACCTATTCGACCTGCTTGAGCAACAATGTAGGCTTCCTGCTCATGATACTTAGCATTAAGAACGTTATGAGGAATACCTTTCCTTTTAAGGAGGGAAGAAAGTTCCTCCGAGTCTTCAATGGAAGTGGTGCCTACCAAAACTGGTCTTTTGATCTTATACAGCTCCTCAATTTCAGAGATTACCGCTTTAAACTTAGCACGTTTAGTTTTATAGACTCTATCGGGATAGTTGACTCTTACTAAAGGTCGATTAGTAGGAATTACTACTACCTCCAGATTGTAAATATGTTTAAACTCTGGTGCTTCAGTGTAAGCGGTACCAGTCATCCCTGCTAGCTTCTCATACATTCGGAAATAGTTCTGTAAGGTAATGGTTGCCAGAGTCTGTGATTCTTCTTGAATCTTTAACTTCTCTTTTGCTTCAATAGCCTGATGTAAACCTTCAGACCAACGTCTACCCGGCATAAGACGGCCGGTAAACTCATCCACAATTATCACCTTGCCATCCTTAACGACATAATCTCTATCACGTTTAAAGAGGTAATGAGCTCTCAAGGCTTGACTAAGGTAGTGTGTCCAACTACTAGAGAATCTATCTGGAGTATCTTCAGAAACACTCTTTATCCTTAAAAGAGATTCGCACCTCTCCTCTCCCCGTTTGGTAAGATAAGCATTATGAGTCTTCTCCTCTATGAGAGCGTCAAATTTTTCCTCTAACTCTTCAGGAGAAAGTCTTTGCTCACTACCATCAGGATTTTTTAATATTACCACTCCATCTTTTGTATCATGGCGGGAGATTACTACTTTGGTCTTAAGCTGTCGGACAACTCTATCAGCAGCATAATACTTCTCTACAGAAATCTCTGCAGGTCCAGAGATAATAAGAGGAGTTCTAGCTTCGTCAATAAGGATAGAGTCAACTTCATCTACAATAGCATAGAAATGAGCCCTTTGTACTACCTCATCAAGGGTGGTAGCCATATTATCTCTTAAATAATCAAATCCAAACTCATTATTAGTGCCATAAGTAATATCACAGGAATAAGCTAATTTTCTTTCCTCTTTATTCATCTCCTGCTGAATCACTCCACAACTTAATCCTAGGAACTCATATATTGGACCCATCCATTCTCTATCCCTCTTTGCTAAGTAGTCATTGACAGTAACAATATGAACTCCTTTTTGAGAAAGGGCGTTTAAGGAAGCGGCTAAAGTAGCTACAAGAGTTTTACCTTCACCGGTAGCCATCTCTGCTATCTTATTTTTATGAAGAACTATCCCTCCTAAAATCTGAACATCGAAATGACGCATTCTTACTGTACGTCGAGCTGCTTCTCTCACCATAGCAAAGTAGTAAGGGAGTATTTGGTCTAATACCTCCTCTAAAGCTAACTTATAATCCTCCCCTTCTAATCCTTTGGTTCTCTCTGCTACTTTCTTTTTAAACTCCTCTGTCTTCTCTTTAAAAAAACTATCAGGTTTTTTCTCAATCTCTTCTTCCAAAGAGTTAACCTCTCTTACTACTTTTGCAAGATGGACAATCTCTCTTGCTGAAGGTAAAGGTATTTCTCGATTAAGCTTAATATCTACCGGAGGCTTAAGTTTATCAATCTTTCCCTGATACTTTTTAAGAAGAAATCTTTTTAACATCTTCTAAATTTTTAACCAAATAAGCATGGATAAACTCATCTAACTCCCCATCAAGAACTTCTCTTGCCCTACCTACTTCAAAGTTGGTACGGTGATCCTTAACTAAGAGATAGGGGTGTAAAATATAGGAACGAATTTGAGAACCCCATTCTATCTTTCTCTTCTGACCAGAAATTTCTTCCATTTCTTTCTTTTTCTCTTCTTCTTTTAGTTTGTAAAGCTTTGCCTTCAAAATCCTTAAAGCAGTCTGTTTATTCTGATATTGAGAACGCTCATTTTGGCAACTTACCACAATCCCTGTAGGTAGGTGAGTAATTCTTACTGCTGAATCAGTGCGGTTTACGTGTTGACCACCGTGTCCAGAAGCTCTAAAGGTCTCTATCTTTAAATCCTCAGGTTCCAGCTTTAACTCTATATCTTCTTTTACTTCAGGAAGAACATCCACAGAGGCAAAGGAAGTATGTCGACGACGATTAGCGTCAAAGGGAGAAATTCTTACCAATCTGTGAACTCCTTTTTCTGCCTTTAAGTATCCGTAGGCCCATCTTCCTTCTACTAGAAATGTAACATTTTTTATTCCCGCTTCTTCTCCTCTTACCTCATTAAGAATCTTCACCTTAAAACCCTTCTTTTGTGCCCAACGTGTATACATTCTCAAAAGCATACCTGCCCAGTCACAAGCCTCTGTTCCTCCTGCTCCAGAATTTATCTCCACAATAGCGTTAGCTTCATCAAATTTCTCCGAGAACAAAATCCTCAGTTTAAATTTTTTTACCTCCTCCTCTATCCTCTCCACCTCCCTTAGGAGCTCTTTAGAGTAAGAGGAATCTCCTAATTTAGCAAGTTCTTTAAGCTCATTAATCCTTTCCTCTAAATTAGAAAAACTCTCAACTTCTTCTTTTAATCCCTTTAGTTCCTCTATCACTAAGGAAGATGTATCCTGATCTTGCCAAAAATAAGGAGAGCCCATACGAAGCTGAAGCTCTTCTATCTTCTTCTTTTTACTCTCTATATTCAAAACTCTTTTGAGCCCTCTAATCTGAGTAGTCAACATATCTAACTTTGCTATAATCTCTTCCATCTTACATTAACCCTTTGTTTCTCAGCTGAAGTTCCAACTCTTCCTTTTTATCTGCATACTCCAAAGCTAACTGAGAAGAAATAATTCCTTTTTCTACCAATTCTAAAAGTGATTGATCAAACCTCTTCATTCCATAAATATCTCCCGAAGCGAGGTATTTAGGTACCTCCCATAATCGATTCTCTCTAATAAGCCGAGAGATAGTAGGGCTTAATGTCATAATTTCATAAGCAGGAATTAATCCCTCCTTATCAGCTCGAGGTAGAAGCCTTAAACAAACCACTCCCTTAAGAAGAGTAGAAAGCTGAGATAAGATAAAGTGATGCTGATGAGGGGGGAAAAAGTTGATTATTCTCTCGATAGTAGAAGTAGCATTAACGGTATGAAGGGTAGAAAATACCAAAACACCTGTTTCAGCAGCAGTCAAAGCAGCGTGACAGGTCTCTTTATCTCTGATGTTTCCTATAAAGATAACATCAGGAGAATGAATAGCAAATTGCCTTAACGCTTCTGCATAGGAAAAGACATCCTTACCTATCTCTCTTTGATTTATTATGGACTTCTTATCGGTAAAGGTAAATTCTATAGGCTCCTCTACTGTTAGAATATGCTTACCGAAATTTTTATTTATATACTCTATCATACTCGCAATAGTAGTAGATTTTCCACTTCCTGTTACTCCCGTAAGAAGAATTAGACCCCTTCTCTCTTTACAGAATCTCTCTAATACTGAAGCAGGGAGATTAAGTTCTTTGAAAGTAGGGATACGTAGGTCAATTTTTCTTATTACGATAGAAAGGGTATTCCTCTGGAAAAAAGCCCCCACACGTAACCGCCAGTTCTCTTTATACCAAAGAGCAAACTCACAGTTCTTCTTTTCCATAAGTTCTCCCTTAAGATAAGAAGGGGTGATCTCCTCAATAATTCTGTTCACATCTTCGGTGTTAAAGATATAATCAGAAATTCCTATTATTTGAGAGTAAACTCTTGCCCTCAAGTTACTATTTGCCCTTATGAATATATCGGAAGCATTAACCTCAATCATCTTCTCAATAATTTCGCTAAGACGCATCCCTGCCTCCCTTTTTGATCTAAAATTATTTTAACATATTTTTTATTCTTTTCTCCAAATTTATTAAATCTTTCTTTAACCTCTTCCCTAAAGAGTATTCTCCCAACTGACCACTGCTTTTTATCACTCTGTGACAGGGAATAAACAAAGGAAAGGGATTCTTCTTAAGCACGCCACCCACTGCCCTCCATGCAGAAGGCCTCCCAGCCATCTTAGCTATCTCTTTGTAGGTACGAACCTCTCCCAGAGGAATTTTTAAAACTGCTCTTAAAACCTTCTTTTCAAAATCCTTCATCTCCACACCTCTCTTATTTTTTTATTAAATTCTTTCTTCTTAGAAGGCGATGATAAGCATGGGCAAAACGGTGAGCCTCGTCCCTTATCCTCTGGATAAGATGAAGCACAGCACTATCTTTAGAAATAATTAAAGGCTTATTCTTCCCAGGCAACCATATCTCTTCATTTTTTTTAGCTATCCCTATAACTGGTATCTTTAACTCTAACTTATCTAACTCCTTCTTAGCTACACCCAAATGTCCCTTACCTCCATCAATAATCACCAAATCCGGTAGAGGGTTTCTTTCCTCTTTTAAACGGCGATACCTTCTCCTTACTACCTCAGCAATCATCTTATAATCATCAATACCTTTCACCTCTTTTATACGATAACGGCGATAGCTACTTTTGTCAGGAATACCATCCTTAAAGACGATTACTGACCCTGTAGCTTCCTTACCTACAAGAGAAGAAACATCTATCGCTTCAATAGTAAAAGGAATTTTCTCAAGACTCAAAGTCTCTTTTAACACACTTAATTGACTGAATTCTCTTTTACCAGTATAAAGATTGTAAATAGCCAACAACTTATCTCTTACTTTTGCTGCCTCCTCAAACTTAGCTTGTTGAGAAAATTTTTCCATAAGTTTATGGAATTCCTCTATCAACTCTTTCCTTTCTCCCTGGATTATTTTGCACACCCCTTCTACATTTTTCTTATAATCAATAATATCAACATCTCCTTTACAAGGACCGGGACATAAATTAAGATGGAAGTAAAGGCAAGGTTTTTTAGCAAATCTTTTACAGGAACGGTAGGGAAATATTTTGCGAATTATCTTTAAAGCAGATTTAAGAAGTTTAGCATTAGCAAATGGACCGAAATAAACCATGCCTTCCTCTATCTTTTTAGGTCTACCTACGTATATTCGAGGATAGGTCTCATTAGTAACTACTACATAGGGGTAACTTTTATCATCTTTTAGTGCTACATTATACTTTGGTTGAAATTCTTTTATCAGGGAAGCCTCTAAAATAAGAGCCTGCTCTTCGGTGTAACAGAGAATGTAATCTATATCGCTCACTTTATCTAAAAAAAGAGGAGACCTTAAAGAACCTCTACCTTTAAAGTGGCCTGCTACTCTTTTCCTCAAATCAGTAGCTTTTCCTACGTAAAGAACCTCCCCTTGTCTGGATTTCATAATATAGACACCACAACTTGAGGGTAACTTTTCTATCTCCTTAAAATCCATCTCTTAAGGTAAATAAAGTATCTCAACTTCAAAAATAGCCCTACCAATAAAAAAATAATTCCTCCTGCAAGAAAACTTAATCCTATTCTTATATACTTATTATATCCTAAAATCATCCAAACAACCTTTGCTGCCCCTGCAGTTAACACTCCTAAAATAAATAACTTTACCACCTCCCACAAACTTCCTTCCCACTTTATTAACCCAATCCTTTTTATTAGGAGATGATAGAGAAGGAGAAAATTAAAAAGTCCTGCCAAGCTACTTGCTAAAGCTACTCCTGCAACTTGCAAAGGAAAGATAAAGATAGCACTAAGAATAACATTTGCTATAAGAGCAAAGGTAGCAGTCTTTGCAGGGGTGAGCGTATCCTTTAAAGAGTAGAAGGAATTCACCAGAAGCTTAATCCCACAGAAAAAAAACAATCCTAAGCTGTAGAAAACTAAAACTGGGTAAGTAAGAACAAGAGAATAGGTACTAAATTTTCCATGGACAAATATTACCTCAATAATCTCTTGAGCCATAAATAGAAAAAGAAAGGTTATGGGAATAATAAAAAAAAGGATATTCTGAAATGAAAAAATCAAAACTTTTTTGAAATCCTCTAAATTGTTTTCTTTATAAAAACCCGACAAATCAACTATCGCTACTCTAGCAATAGATATACCTATGAGAGCTAAAGGGAATTGAATAATTCTATTAGCATAGTAAATCGCTGCCAAAGCTCCACTACCTACAATCCAACTCAACGATGCAAAGATCGTATCTACAAAAATGTTTAATTGGTAAACGATGCTTGACCATATGCGGGGGACAAATAGTTTAAACATTCTAATGATATCTTTATCTTTAAAGGAGTTTCTGAACTCAAAGGTCAACCTCATCTTTTTACTTGCTAGATAAAGATAGAGAGAGAGAAACTGTAAGAGGCCTGCTACTAGTACTGATAAGACAAGGATATAGTTGTGTAGATAGCGATGGAAGAAAAGTATTCCACATATCAAAGAGATATTAAATAGAGAAGGAACAAATGCAGGAAGAGCAAATTTTTTCAAAGCGTACAAAAAAGAACACATTACCGCTACCAACCCCATGAAGAAAAGGTAGAAGAAAGTAATTTTAGTAAAGATATTTGCTAAGCTAAGTTTGTAGCTCTCCTTAAGAAAACCCGGAGCAATAGCTATCACTAAGTATTTACTGAAGAGTATCCCTAAAATAACAACTATTCCTAAAATTATTAAACTAACAGAAAACAATCTCCTTCCTAAGGTCAGGAGTCTTTCTCTCTGGTTATGGTACTCTGAAAGTACAGGAGTGGCTACAGAATCGCTAAATCCCTCTCCTAACAGGCTCCTAAATACATTGGGAATCCTAAATGCTACAATAAAAGCTTCTAATATCTTGGAAGTTCCAAAATAAGTAGCGATGAGGATATCTCTTATTAACCCTAAAATCCTACAAAACAGTGTCCCCAAACTTAATACTGTGGTATTTTTCGCCAGTCTTTTAAGCATAAATTAAAATATCTTGACAGGTTTGAATCTCTCTGGTATAAAAGTTCCTTAAAAAGGAGTCAAGATGCCTCAAAGAAAGTCTGCCAAAAAAGAGCTAAAAAAAAGCATAAAAAGACGTAAGCTAAATTTAATTAGAAAAAAAATTATCAAGGAAGCAATAAAAAAATACAAAAAATTTCTACAGAATAAAGACTTAGAGAATGCTAAACAGGCTTTAAGGGAAGTTTATAAAGCATTAGATAAAGCCGCACGTAAGAAAACTATCCATCCTAAGAAGGCCGCCCGCGAGAAATCTAAATATGCTTCCCTCATCAACCAATTAACTTAACTTATCTCAAACAACTTTGCTAAAAGTATCTCCAAGGCTAACTTAGAAGGAATACCCTTTTCTTTTATTAATCTATCTGCCTCCCAGAAAAGTTGAAAGTATCTACTCTTTTGGTAAGGATTAGTAAGATAAGAAAATTCACGAGTTAATGCTCCTAAAATCTGAGTTGCTAAATTCTCGCTTTTCTTGGGCTGCAAGAACATCTTTTCTAAAGTGGAAAAAGCCTGGGCTCGTTCATTTCTCCTTACCAGAGATATTAATTTATTTAGAGAATAATCTTCTTGTATAGAAATAATTCTTCTTAAAATACATCTCTTTAAAAGATAAGAAAAGAACTTATCCTCTCTTACTTTTCTGTCGTAAATAAACTGAGCGTGGTCTCTCTCTATCTCAAAGATTAAATAATTCAAGGAGAGCAAATCCTTTAACTTCTTTAAGAGAAATAGTTTTACTTCTTGAGAGAGATATTCAGCACCCTTAAAAATAACAACTCTTTTTTTTTCTAAAGGAAAAGTATAGAGTGTGTTTTTTAACTCCTGAAGATTCAAATTCTTGCAGTATAGAACCACTGTATTTAAGAAAGTTGTCTTTTCTTTTAATAACCCTTTCTTTATATTTTCTATAGCTCTTTGACGATGCTCGAAATCTAAACCAATAACACAGAAAATTTTCCCTTCCATTACCAGTCTTGGGAAAGGGTATCTACTACTCTCTTTGCTGTATCTTCTATAAGCTCATTTAAAGCTTCGGACTCTGAAGAAGCCAGGCGTCCCGAAAAAAAGTAAGAAGCTTCTCCTACCACTTCTCTCTCTTTAATTAAATTCTTTTCAGCATCATAAACTATTACCTTAACGTATAATCTCAATCTTTGCTCATTAACCTCGTCAGTATCAGTGTATCTTAGTGCTTCCTTCTTATAGTTAACAATCTTACACTCTAAAGTATAGGCACCATCGGGAGAGCTTACTACTTTAAGAGGAGTTCTTATTTGTAACTCATCAATGATAGCATTGGTCAAATCTTTATCTAAGAGAACAGGATAAACAGTATAATCAGAATAGGCTCTATCTTCAGAAGTTATTCTGACCTCATTAGCTACTGGTTTTACATAAATTTTACCTTCTCCTAATGAGGAACTCACAAGGTAGGTAGTATAACCACAGCCTCCTAGTAAGAGAAACAAAAGAATTACCCTCTTCATTCTTTAACTTTATCTTTGATCTCTGACAGCTTCCTTTCTGCTTCTTTAGCCCACCGTGTATCCTTAAAGTCCTCAGCCACTAACTTATAGTAAAGGATGGCGCTTTTAAATTTCTTCTGTTTCTCATAAAAAGCAGCAATATCAAAATTCTTCTTTGCCTCCTCTTCTCTCAAGATTTTTAGCTGCTCCTTAGCCTTTTGGGAAAACTCTGCTTCGGGATGACGCGAAATAAACTCTTTAAACCCCCTCATAGCCTCTTTCCGATAGGTATCATCGTAATCTACCCCTAAAGAAGCCTTAACGCTAGAAGTAGCAAGTTGATACTTAGCAGCGTCTGCCCATTCACTATCAGGATAGTTATCCACAAGTTTCTGGAAAGCTTCTCTTGCTTCCTCATGCCTACCCAGATTGAGCAGGAGAATTCCTAACTTATATTGAGCTTTAGGAGCGTATTCTGAGTAAGGAGCACTTTTTACTATTTTCCTAAAAATCTCTATAGAAGGGTGCTCTACTAAATCGTATAAGGAGATCCCAAACCATTTTTGAAGCTTCTGGTTCAAAAAGTACTCTCCAATTTTATACTCTCTTTCTATAATCTCCTGAATACGAGTACTGTTAGGATAAGAGTCGATTACTTTTTGGTACTCCAAAAAAGCCTGATAAGGTCTTTTTAACTCTTCCCAACACCTACCCATATAATACCGAGCTTCCGAAGCTTGATAAGAATCTGGATAGTGAACTATAACTTTCTTGAACTCTCGAAGAGCAGATTTATACCTTCCAGCATTAAACTCCTTTAACGCTTTCTCTAACTGGAGCTTAGGGGTAGCTAATGGAGAAAGTTGTGGATTTTTCCACTTCTGGGTTTTAGGAGACCATATCCAAAAAGGATAAGTTTGAGAAAAAACCAGAAAAGAAAAAAAGACAGCAATAAATACTTTCTTCATGAGAAAAAAACTATATCAGAACCACTAGAATTTGTCAAACGCAATTTGCCCTCCAGCTTCCTTCAAAGGTACACTATATCTTGAGGGTTAAAAAGGGATAAAAATAAGAGGAAGTAATCTTGAATCTGACGGAGAATAAGAAAATTATTTTTGACATGTTGCTTACCATTCCTAGCTAATCTTTTGGCATACTCCAGCTCATTAATTAGTCGCTTTATCCAGTGGGCGGTCCCCTCGATAGTGTAAGTAAGAATCCCTGAATACTTATGAGCAATCTGCAAAGGTATGCCTCCCACCCAAGAAGCAATAACTGGTTTTTCTTTCCACAAAGCTTCTGCTACAGTAAGACCGAAGCCCTCTTTCAAAGATTTTTGAAGAATTACCGTAGAAGCACGTTGTAAGGCATTTATCTCTAAATTACTTTCTGGAGGAAGATAAATAATATGAATATCTCTCTCCTTCCTAGCCTCTTCCCTCACCTCGTTTAACACTCTCTCCCCTTCAGGATCATCTCTAGCCCCTCCTCCTGCTAAAATAAGCTGGCAATCTATATACTTTTTTACCAAGCGAAAGGCTTTAATCACTCCCATAGGGTCTTTTAAATAATCAAAGCGGGAAATCTGAGTGACGATGGGCCTCTGTCTATCGATACCAAACCTTTCTAAAACGTTATCGATAAATCTTTGATCCAACTCTTTGTTCTTATCGCTTAAAGGGTCAATAGAAGGGTAAATAAGAACTTGTCTGATAGATAATCTCCGAGCAAACGTAGGAGCGGAAAATACACTAGCATCATACTTCTCAATGAGCTTCTTCAAAAATAGCCATACATCTCTTTTAGGGTTAGAGAAATCAATATGACAACGCCAGATCCATTTATTTTTAAGCTTTCTCTTCTCTCTAACTAGGTAGATAGGTTGGGGATCATGGACAAAAACAATATCTGCCCACTTTTTAATAGATTTAGCGTTCTCTTGATTAACCTCTAAAAAATAAGATAATTCCTCTCTAGTAAGAGAAACCTCTATTCCATGAAGAGCATTATGAATCTTTTTGGTAATCTGAAAAAAACGATCATCTCCTCTGATCACATCCCACCATACATCTAACCCTACATCTTTCATGAGAGGTACCATTCGAGAAAGAATCTCTGCCACACCTCCCCCCGAAGGAGTCGAATTTATATTTTGAATAGTGATATTCTTTAGCTTTTCTCCCAGAAGGTAAAGCTCATCAATAGTCTGGTTGCCTACGATGGGACGGTAATCATCTATCCTTGCCATATAGGTGTTCACTTACAAGATTTATGATCTTTTGCCTAAGTCCTTCTAAAGTATGTGTATATGGATCGATTTTGGAAATCTTTTCTGCTAACTCCTTATATCCTAGATCTCTTAGCCAACAGGAGAAATCATTATCTGCTCTTTTTAATCTTACCTTTGCTTCAAATATATGAAAGTAGAGAGAGTGTACAGTAACCCTCTTAAGATAAAGAGAAAACTCTTCAAGATTATGTGCCTTGAAAGGTGTAGGAAGAATAAAAATCTTTGAAGAAAGGAAACGAAACTCCTCCCCTGGAAGACAACCTCTTAAAGCAGGAGCAGTTTTAAGATATTCATCTAAAATTATTAGAAATTCTTTTCGTAAATCCTCTATATCAGAAAACTGAAAGATATCAACACTAGCAATCCTCTCTCCCAACTTCCTAAGTCCTAAACTATTATTAATCCAATAAGAAAAATCATTGGGATGTTCAGGAGAAAAATACCGGTGTTGCTCAAGATAACGATGGGTGTGGTGATATATACTGGAAGAGGGAACTCTTTTTATCCCTTGATACAACTCCTTTACATTGCGAGCGGTATACCCTAAAAGCTCTACCTGAGTTACCCGAGTATGGAAATGAAAGTATTCTCCTCCCACTTATGAACTATTTACTTTATAGAGAAGGTAGCCTTCCTTACTAAGGGGAATTTATAAACTCTATTCCCTACTACAATATCTATGGAAGTAGATATTTTACTCCTTTTTTCCTTATCTACAGAGAGTGTAAAAGCTCTATCTCTAATAGAAAGAGTAAACCACAGGTCTCTGTAGAGAAATTTTAAACTGAGTTTTCTCCATTTTTTAGGAAGAGAAGGATTTATCCTGATAGAATCACCCAGACTTAAACCTGCAAATGCTCTTACTACTACATCGATGGAACCTCCCATAACTCCCGTATGAATTCCTTCAGGAGTAGTCCCTCTCTGAGTATCATATATATCTGATTCTAACGTATCTACAAACCAATCCCACGCTTCTTCTTTCTTCCCTAGACTATGAGCTACAAAACAATGTACAACTTTGCTCAGAGTAGAACCATGAGAGGTTCTCCTACTATAGTATTCATAGTTTTTTCTCAACATTTTAAGATCAAATCTATATCCTAACTCATTAAAAACTTTCTTGATTTCTCGAAGAGAGAAAAGATAAAAAATCATAAGGACATCTGCCTGCTTAGTTACCTTGTATTCATCAGGAGTTTTCCCCTCGGCTTTTAAGATTCTATCCATCCTTTTAACGTCCCCGTACTCAAACATGTACTTTTTCCAATCTAATTCTTTAAGAGCAAAGTAACCATCAAATTGAGCAATGATACCCCTGCGATTGATCACTATATTCATCCTTCTGGTAATATCATCCCAAAGTTTCAAATCCTTCTCAGTTATTCCTAGTTTTTTGAAAAGTCTGTTTTTATAAGAGGAAGGTAGAATTTTAATAACCTCCTTGGCCTTATTGAGAGTCCAGACAATCATAAAGTTAGTATAGGTATTATCTCTAAGCCCTGGTTGCTTAGCATGAGGATATCTTTCATGAAATTCGTCTGGCCCCATCACTCTTTCAGTATGGTAGCGCTTATCTTTTCTACTGTAACTAACAAGGCTTGCTCCAAACTGAGCTATAGAAAGAATCATCTCTGCACCGAAGTGAATAAGGAATTGAAAATCCAAAGTTCTTTCCCAGTACTTCCATACGTTATAAGCAACAGCAAAAGAGATATGTCTTTGATAAGAACTATAATCGGGTCCCCACTTACCCGAGAGAGGATTCAAGTGATACATCTGAGTCTCCTCATCTCCCGTTGAGGCACTTTGCCAAGGATACATAGCCCCTTTGTAACCGAATCTCTTAGCTAACTGTCTTGCTTTCTCTAATCTCCGGTAACGGTACAAGAGAAAGACCTTAGAAATCTGAGGATAGTGAAGATCATAAAAGTGCATAATAAAAATCTCATCCCAAAAGATATGACCTCGGTAAGCTTCTCCATGAAGACCACGAGCAGGAATGCTTACATCTAAATTGACATTGTTAGGAGAGGCTGTTTGCAAAAGATGAAAAATATGGACCCTTAACGCCCACTGAGAAAATTTATCTCCCTGAATAGTTATATCGAATCTATTCCAAAGACTTTGCCAGGTTTGCCTTTGATGAGCTACCAATTTAATAAAAGAGGGCACCCTCTTTACCGCTCTGATTGCTTCTTTGGCAGGGTCTCTTTTCAAGAAATCTTTAGAGGTATATATAGAGACAATCTTCTGCACCTCATAGGAAACTCTCCGACGAGCGAAGAAACGGAACTCCTGACCAATCCTTTCTCTACCTTCCATCAATCGCCGGCGTACGGTCTTTATCACTGGCCTTGCTCTCTCTCCATTTATAAAGAACGAAACTCTGCAAGCTTGGGCTATTTTTATCTTCGATTGAGAAGTAACCATAACCAAGTATATACCATCTTTTCCAAAGCTACCTAAGGCAGAAGGTTTAAGATGTTTGGAATTCAATTGCCGGTATCTCTCCACTCCTCTATTCTCTACTGCTCCATCAAGCATAACTCTTACAGTAATCCAACCGTCATAGTTTAAAGGAGCAATAAGATACCTCAATGCTCCTATATGGGGATACCTCATATGAACTAACCTCTCGGTAAATACCTGAGTAACTCTTCCTTGTTTATCTTTAAATTTAAGTGTTCTCTTCAATATGCCTTCACGCATATCTAACTCCTGATGGTAAAAGGTGAGGTTAGCTTCTGAAGGAATAAACCAATCTTCCTCTCCGACCTTAAAGGTAATATAGAGCCAGTTAGGACAATTTACTAAATCTTCATTAACTACTATTTTCCCTGCTAGGTTAGTAGAGAGTTTATTATAAACTCCAGCAATGTAAGTTCCTGGATAGTGAATTTTTGAGATTATCCCTTCAGGAGCGGCTCCTCGAGTAGCAAAGTAACCGTTACCCAAAGTACATAGGGCCTCCCGTAGTCCCTCATGAGCAGGTTCAAAGTGAGTGTAGGTAATCGTCCAGGTAGAATCTTTCATACAAATCTTTCTAAAAGCTTTCTAACTTCCTGGGGAGAGTGAACAAAGTAATCAGCTGCTGAAGTAGCCTTACCTTCAGAAACTAGAATCCCTATTCCCCTAGTCCGCACCATTCTGAATGCATCTTCATCAGTAGTATCATCGCCAATATAAATTACTGCATACTCTCTCCAAGAAATATTTAGTATACTAAGAAGCCATCTTATGGCTTTACCTTTATCCCAATCAATATCAGGCATAAATTCAAAAACCTTCTTGCCACACATTAACCGCAAGTTAGAATACTCTCTCTTTACTTCATCTACTACCTTCTTAATATTGTCTAAGAACTTATCCTCTACCAGACGATAATGGAGAGCAACACTGAACTTCTTATTCTCAATGATCACCCCCTGGATACTTCTCAACTTGGTAGAAAACTCTTCTGCTATATGAGAGATTAAAGGAACTATTCCCTTTAGCTGGGGATGAATATAAGAAAAACCGCCTCCTTTTATATCAAAACCATGGCTTCCTACATAGTAAATGCCTTCTACTCCTACTAACTTTTCTACCTCTTCTCTCTGTCTTCCGCTCACTATGGCGGTAGGGTATTTCTTAGCTATTTTTTTAATTAAGGAGCGCATCTGGGTAGATAACACTGCTAATTCTGGTCTCTTAACAATAGGGGTAAGTGTGCCATCATAATCAAAGAAAAAGGCTAACTGCTTTCTGGAAAAAATAGCATCTTTAAAGCTCAAAAAATACCAGGGGTTTAAAACTATATCTTCGTTCTTCTTAAAAACTCCTAATTCCTCTCTTGTTCCTCTATCCCAGAAATCAAAAAGGTAAAAAGGGCTTTTTTTAAACCATTCATTGATCCACTCTATATCTATGAACTTTAGATCACTCAATGCTAAATCCGCTCCCGAATTTAAGAGATCTTCTTTATTATCTTTGCGGGCAACTCCTATGACTAATCCGAAACCTCCATTGCGAGCTGCCTCTACCCCTGAACTAGCATCTTCAACTACAACTGTCTTGGAAGGGGAAACCTTCAAATCTTTACTAGTTAAGAGAAATATATCTGGTTCAGGTTTACCCTGAAGATTAAACTGTTGAGAAACTATCCCATCTACACAAGCATCAAAGAGATCTATAATTCGGGTAGAGCTGAGAATAGCACGACAATTTTTAGAGGAAGAGGCTACACCTATCTTTATTCCCTTTTCTTTAAGCTCTTGGATAAACTCTACTGTGGTAGGATACTTTTTGGCTCCTTTACTTTCTAAAAGATTTTTAAAAATCACATTTTTTTTATTCCCTAACCCGCAGATTGTTTCCTCACCAGGAGAATCAGTAGGCTCTCCCCAACTAATTTGAATCCCTCGAGAGGAAAGAAAAGTCTTAACTCCATCATAGCGTGGTCTTCCATCTACATAGTTAAGATAATCTTGCTCAGTAAATTCTCTAAATTTTTCTTTCTCTCTGAAACGTAAATACTCATCAAAGGTTTGCTTCCAAGCTTGGAAATGAAGGTAGGCAGTTTGGGTAATTACACCATCTAAATCAAAAACAACTGCTTGGAAAGGAAAAGCAACATCATCCATCACTTCCAAGGAATATCAACAACTATTTTACCAATCCAACGCCAGATATTGTTACGCTGAATATACACTCTTAAAGCTTTCATCCTCCTTTTTTGTTCCTCTTCCTTCATACCAAGAGCAAAGAAAAGCGCTTCTGCACTCTCCCTTTGAGAGTAAGGATTGATAAGAACCGCTTCTTTAAGCTCTCGTGCTGCTCCTGTAAACCTACTTAAGAGGAGTACTCCTAATTCGTCACACCGAGAAGAGATAAATTCCTTAGCTACCAGATTCATTCCATCATGGAGAGAACTTACTATACATACATTTGCTAATCTATAGAAGGCTAAAAGTTCACTGAAAGAAAGGTGTCTCCTTACAAAAATTATAGGTCGCCAACTATCGGTAGAATGCTTAAAGTTTACCTCCTCTACCAAGGCATTTATTTGATCGTTGAGTTGTTTGTACTGAGCTATATGAATACGAGATATTTCACCCATCTGAATGAATATAATCTTCTCTCTAAGCTCGGGGTGCAACTGAAGGAGTTTATCTATGGCTAGAATTCTCTCTACTATTCCTTTGGTATAATCTATTCTATCTAACCCCACAATAATCTTGTAACCCTCTAAACCAAACTCTTCTTTTAAAGACACCATAGCCTCTTCTACATCTTTTTCTCCACTCTTATTACTTATCCCTTCAAAATCAATACTTATAGGATAAGCTTTTACTAATGTAGATTTACCTTGATAGATAATAGTAGAAGTCTCTCTATTTATTTTGCTCTCCAGTTCGTTTGCTACTGCCTCAAAGAAATTGTTACAGAAGTACCTTATATGAAACCCTAAGAGATTATAACTAAGTAAACCTTCTAAAAATTCTTGTTTACAGGGAAGGATTCTAAACACATCGTAAGTAGGCCAGGGAATATGCCAAAAAAGAATAGTAACAACATCGGGTTTGCTCTCCTTTAAATACTTACTTACCATAGCAAGATGATAATCCTGAATAAACACTACTGCCCTCTTATCCTTTATTTCTTCATAGATACTTTGAGCAAATTTTTTATTCACCTCTTTATAGATTCTCCAATCCTCGTCTCTAAATATTGGTTTAACAAAAACCAGATGAGAGAGAGGCCAGAGAGCTTGATTAGAAAATCCATAATAATAACCTAAATTCTCTTCCTTAGTTAACCATACATACTTAACTTGATAAGATGGCATCTCCGGAGGAACATTCACTTTACTATCTTTAGCCACAATTTTATCGGCATCTCCACTACCACAGCAGACCCATAAACCTTTAATCTCCTGCATTACAGGATCAATAGCGGTTACCACTCCTCCCGGACCTTTTAAACAATGAATTTTCCCTTTAATAAATTTATGGATGTAAGGTTGGCGGTTAGAGACAACGACAAATAAGGCCCTCTCTAACTTAGTCTTTACTAGGTCTATTACAGTTTTTTTGCTCCATCCCCTAAGCATATCTAACTTCTAAAAATTAATAAACTTCTTATAAACTGCAAGTGTATCGTGAGTAACCCTCTCCTTAGTATAATAAGACTCCACAATCTGCCTCCCTGTATAACCTAATCTTTCTCGCAAACGCCTATCTTCTAGCAATTGAACAATTTTAGCTGCTAAGTTCTCAAAATCTCTAATATTAATAACAAAACCATTTACCCCATCTTTTATTATCTCAGGCATTCCTCCTGAGTTAGTAACTACCATGGGTTTGCCACAAGCCTGAGCCTCCAGCATCGTCAATCCAAAAGGTTCAGGAACTGTAGAAGGATAAACACAAATATCGCTCAGAGCATAAAGTTCACGCATCTCTTCCAAAGAATAGAAATCAATGAGAATATTTTTTTCTAACCTAAAATGTTTTATAAGATTTACCATGTAAGCGATATCTTTCTGCTGAGTCGCTCCCCAATCGATGATATTTCTAGAACCCGCTAATACTAAAATTACTTCGGGATACTTCTCTCTTACGATATTTACAGCCTTAATACTTATGTCACATCCCTTAGCTAAACCAATTCTTGCAGGATGAAAAATTACTTTCCTACCCTTAAGCTGAGGATATTTTTTCAAAATTCGTGATGATTTGATCCGAGGATGGAACTTAGTTTCATCTAAACCATGATGAACAACAGTAATTTTTCTATCATCAACACCTATCCCTATAATTTCTCTCTTAATATAGTGGCTTACCGCAATAATATGCTGCCAATCTATCTTATGAGTAAGTTCTAAAAATAAAACGTCATCCCAAACATTATGAGCAGTAAGAATCAAAGGAATACCCTTCTTCTTCGCTATTCTTTCTAGAGTGAAAGCGTGAATCTCACTAAAATAATGCATATTATGGGCATGAAGAATATGAGGTTTAGTCTTATCTATAAAGGAAGTGAAAATGTGAGTTACCTCCTCCTCCAATCCCTGTAACCCTCTTTTATAGAGCCAGTTTAAGTCCATAATGGGATAACGAAAAACTTCTACACCACAGTAACTTTCTCTTGCTTTCGCCTTTTCTGCAGAACAAGTTAAAAGAGACACCTTATAACCTTTTTTTGCCATCTGAGGGAGAATTATGGTAAGGTGGGTTTCTACCCCTCCTATAATAGGGGGGAATCCCCAATGGAGGTGAGCAATACTTAACTTTTTTTTGTGAACTTTCTCCTTCTTAGTAATAGTACTCCTCCTTCTTAACACCTTTTTTGAAAAACTTATACTTTTTATTAGTCAAAATAGAATAAGGTTTACCAAATACTACCACTTTCGTTTTTTTCTTCTTTTTAGATACTATTTTTACTCTCACCTCCTCATTTGTCAAATCAAATTCTACTCTATCGCCTCGATAAGTGAGAGAGAATTTCACCTTTTGCCAGGTACGAGGAAATTTAGGGGTAACACTAATTATATCATCTATAAATTCTATCCCACAAAAACCAAAAACTACCGCTTGCCACGTTCCTCCTAAGCTTGCCGCATGAATACCTTCCTGAGTATTACCGTAAAGATTGCTTATATCAGTACGGAGAGAAACATTAAAAAGATTATAAGCCCGGTGCATGTCTTCACACTTTACTGCCATTATGGCATGAATAGGAGCACTGAGAGAGGATTTATGAAGAGTCCTTTTTATGTAGTAATTATAGTTGGCTCTTATTACGGAGGAACTAAACTTATTCGTTAAGATATAGAGAAGCATCAAAACGTCAGCCTGTTTTATGAGTTTTGTATACCTTAAGTCTTTAGCTTTAAGGTACTTAGGAAGAAGAGGAATGCCATTCTCATCGGTTTTCTCAAGTTCTATCTCTCTCAATTTAAAATATCCATCAAATTGTTCAATAACTCTACTCTTCTTATCTATATTTAACTTAAGCTTCTTAGCGATCTTTACCCACTCCTTTACTTCCTTCTCCCTAAGTCCTAATTTCTCCTTAAGTTGAGAGAAAGATGATGGCGCTCTCTTTTTAAGGTAGAAAAAGAGAGTATGACCTAAAGAAAGAATCCACTGTACCAAGCCATTAGTATAAGCATTGTTATTCACATTAATGTGAAACTCATCTGGCCCAATTATCCCTCTTATCTCGTATCTCTTAGTAGTTCTATTGTAAAAAACTCGAGAAGCCCAGAAACGTGCTGTCTCAAAAATAACTTCGCAGGCATATTTTTTTAAGAACTCTTCGTCACCAGTAGCTAAGTAGTATCTATAGAAAGCATAAGCTACATCCGCAGTTATATGATGTTCGTAAAGATGGGTTTGAATCTTTATAATGGAACTATCGAAATCTCTTGCCCAGGCAGGTGTTTCTTCCTCTCCCGTATCTGCAGATTCCCAAGGAAATTTAGCTCCATTATATCCTTCATTCTTGGCTAACTCCCTAGCTTTAGGTAACCTTCGGTAGCGATAGAGAAGAATATTTTTGGCAACTTGAGGGAGAGTATAAAGATAGAAAGGCATCACAAATAACTCAGTATCCCAAAAGACATGTCCCCGGTAACCTTCTCCACTTAAAGTTCGAGCACCAATACTGGAAAATCCTCTATCTTGGGGAGCAGCTATGAGAAGATGATAGAGGTTGAATCTTAAATTTTGCTGCAGATTAGCTGTCCCCTCAATGAGTATATCTACCTTTCTCCATACACTCTCCCACTTCTTTATATGTTGAGTGATAAGCTTATTAAAATCCGTGCGGAAGGCTTGAGAAAATCTAACAAATGTCCTTTCTTTGTAAAGGTGGATATCTTCTCGATAAGGAAAATGTTTTATAAAAAATAATTTAGTAAATTTCACACTCTGGTCTTTCTTAAGTTCGAGTTGAAAAACATTGTCAGAAGCAGGTATCTTTTTCCCATCAACTTCATAGTAAAATCCTGCCCAGTAAATCACTACATACTTCTTCTCTAAAGTTACAACTGCCAAATAACCTGCGTCTTTGAACTGACCTGCTTCCTTAACTTTAAAGTGTCTTTTCTTACCTTCAGTAACTGTACCTACATTAAAAACTGAAGTATCAATTCCTGTATAGATATCTAAAAGGCAATTTTTATCTAGGGGAGTAAAGATAATCTGCATGACTCCTAAATTCTTATTATCTAGAGAAACGAACCTTATAGACTGGTAATCGAATCTGTGTCTTCTTACATTCTCAAAAAGTGTATGCCTTACCAAGACTGCCTTCTTAGTATTTAAGATACGCTTATGAAATACATTCCTCATTGTTGCTAAACCAACTTTTTCTCCCTTCACTGTAAAACGGAAATTGAAGGGATTAGGGAAATTTACTAACTCCTTAACCTGAGAACCAATTCCATCGTAAATTCCTGCAATGTAGGTGCCAGACATAGCCTGGTAAGGGATCTCCTCTAAAACTCCTCGACTAGCAAAGTAACCATTGCCCAAGGTAAACTGGGATTCACGGATATTTTGAAGAGAAGGGGCCCATACAGTTTCTCTAATTAACCAGAGATCATCATCGCAGTAGGAACGATAATACTCTTCCATAGGAAAAACTAAACCTCCTAAATGTCTCTCTTTATTCTTCTAAAAACTAAATCTTTCCTATTAGTTGTTTCATTTCTTAGCAGACTCTTTTTGCCTCTCCTCAGCATAGGTAAAATTCACAATTTTGTTTTTACTTAATTCTAAATTAGGAACGATCACTATCGCTTGCTCATCCAATGAGAATTTAGAGCGTCTTATTCCGATATCTAAGACAGTAACCATCTCTCCCGTAGGTAATTTTATTCTGTCCCCTATCCTAAAAGGTCTATCTATCATAATCATAAATCCTGCAATTATATTAGCAATTGTATCTTGGGCAGCTAAAGCAATAGCTAAGGAACCCACTCCTAAAGCAGTAACTAAGGCAGTAATGTTTACACCAAATAGAGGTAGAATTATAAGTAAGGAGATAACCCATAGTCCAATCTTCGCTGTTCTTCTTAGGAGAGGAATTAATTCCTCATCTAAATGAGTCTTTGTCTGAGGAGCGACTTTCTTTTCATACCAAGAGAAAGCCCCTCCTATTGCTCTTTGAAAAAGAAAAGTAATATTAACGATAAAAAAAGTGCGGATGTATTTTACAATTTGACTCTGGATAGCACTAGATAAAGAATTAGCAAATCTGTACCTATAGATAGAGTATAAACTTCCTAAGAGAATAAGGAAAAAGAAAGGTAGAAGTACTCCTCTTAAGATCTCTAGAAAAATTACTTTAGATTTATGAATTTTTTCCATATTATATTTATTATACATAAAGCTGGCCTTTTGAAAACAGAATTAATCTTTCCAAACTTTCCTCTAAATCTATACATCAAACTTCCTAAGGAGGTTAAAATTAAATAGTAGGCGATGACCCCTTCCCTAGAAAAATAAAAGTCCAAATTAATCCTACTTAACCAAGAAAGAAAACTTGCAATCTTTATGAAACCAAAGATGAGGAAAGAAACTAAAGAGCCCATACACTCTCCTAAGAAGGGGAAAAAAGATAAAATTATGAACAGAAAATTAACAAAGATAATAAATACAAAAAGAGGAATTAGAATCCAGTTAGTCAATATACTGGAGATATAAACCTTTCCAAAGTAATAAGAAGTCAATCCCCCAATAGATAGTAAAACGAATAGAGAAGTAAAGAGAATGTTTTTAAAGTAAGTAACCAGAAAAGTTGATGAAGATATACTTACTCTAAAAGTTCTATATCCTAAAATAATTCCCAATACTGAGATAAAGGAGAGCTGAAATCCTACATCAAAAACCCATAAAGGATTTATGAATAAAGAAATTATTCCAGATAGACCTAAAGAGTTAAGAGGATGAGTCTTTCTCTGCAAAAGAAAACTTATACCAAAAATTGTATACATAATAGCAGCCCTTAGAGTGGAGGCTCTTGCCCCCACCAGAAATGTGTAGAAAAAGAGAAAAAGAATAGAAATAACTATCCTTTTAGGAAAGATTAGTTTAAAAAATCTTAAAAGGTAGATTAATACCAAAGCTGTCATCCCTATATGTAATCCACTTATAGCTAGAAGATGAGAGGTTCCTGAAGCAGCAAAAATTTTCTTTACTTTCCTTGGAAGTAATTCTCTCCTTCCTAAAAATGTTGCAGAGAGAAAAGAATATGCTTGGGCAGATAATTTAGACTTATAGAGGTTAGTCAAAAAAAACGTTACCTTTTTTAAAAGATTATCAATCCATTTATCTTTACACTTAAGTTGGAAAGTATCTTTACTTATCCAGAGAGTATAAAATTTCCTCCCCTTATAGATATGGAGAGAAAGTTTTCCTTCCACTTGATATTTACTTAAGTATTCCTTCGATAGAGGAGAGAAATCCACAACTCTTGTCTTAAGATAAAAGGGAGAGTCATCTACTCTAAATATCTGGGCAAAGTAAATTTGTTTGATTGAAACTCTCTTAGGAAAGGATATTACCTTGAGATGAAATCTCTTACTTTTTGCTAACGCTTCCTCAGGAGTAGTAAAATATTTAGGTAAACTCCAAAGAGTACCTAAAACTGTAAAAAATAAGAAAAAACAAATTCCCCAGGCAATCGGTTTATTTTTCCTGTGGAAAAAATAAGAAGAAAAGAAGAAAAGGATTGCTAAGAAAACAATGAAGAGGGAAAAATCTTTAGCAACACGCCCTATAAGGATACCTACAATTAAAGAAATAAAGAGGAAGAAATTATGCAAACTCTTAAAGTCTTAAAAGATTACATAATCCTTAATCAGCTCTAATTTTTTATGACCTATCCCTTTAATCTTTAGAAGGTCCTCTAAGCTTTTAAACTCCCCTTGGAGTTTGCGATGATTAATAATTCTGAGAGCGATTTTTTCTCCTATATAGGGAAGGGTAGTTAATTCTTCTAAGGTAGCAGTGTTTATATTAACCTTCTTTAAAGAGGTAGGCTTTTCTTCTTCAAAAGAAGGATAGCTAATCTTAGAGAGTCTTAGTATCCCTCCTAAAAGGAGGAGAACCCCTATTAACAAAAGAATCTTCCTTTCTCTATAAGTAAGGGGAATCATTTCTTAGTAACGAGATTAAGAACTTTATTTCTTACGTAGAAGGTTTTTTTAGGAAGGGTGCCTTTAAGATAATTTTTTACTTTCTCTAAAGAGAGGGCTTCCTCTACTACTTTTTTTTCACTCCAGGTAGTATTTATCTTAAGGTGAGCTCTCAATTTTCCATCGATAAGAATAGCAATCTCTGTCTCCTCCTGTTCTAGATACTTAGGCTCATAAATAGGCCAATTTCTATGAAAAATAGAACCGGAATTGCCTAAAGCTTTATTTGCCTCTTCGCTTATATGGGGAGTAAAAGGAGCCAAAAGCAAAAATACGGTATCTATTGCCTGACGAAATAACTCTTTACTGATTTGTGCGGTATCTAAAGACTTGTATATCTGATTCACTAATTCCATAATCTTACTTATAGCAGTATTAAATTGAAAATTGCCTTCCAAATCTTGGGTAACTTCCTTAATTGTGTGATGCATTTTTCTAAGGAGTAACTTTTGATGGGGATTATCTTTATCAACATCAATTTCTTTATACTGAGAAAATAAATCCAGAAGTCTTAACACTCTACCTATAAATCGAAAACAGCCTAAAAGCCCCTCATCATGCCACTCTGCGTCTTTCTGGGGAGGACCAATAAAAAGGATGTAAAGCCTCATAGTATCAGCGCCATAGGTATCTATAATATAATCGGGGGAAACCACATTCCCTTTAGATTTGGACATTTTTGCTCCATCTTTTACAATCATTCCCTGAGTAAATAGACGCCTGAACGGTTCTTTAAAATTTATTAGACCTAAATCATAAAAGAACTTATTGATAAAACGTGCATACATAAGATGTAGAATAGCATGTTCTACTCCTCCAATGTATTGGTCTACAGGTAACCAGTAATTTACATCTTCCCTAATAAAAGGAGACTTTTCATCTTTGGAAGAGATGTATCTGAGATAATACCAACTGGAATCCACGAATGTGTCCATAGTATCAGTTTCTCTAAGCGCAGGCCCTCCACAACGAGGACAACTAGTCTTAATAAAATCTTCCACATAAGTTAGAGGTGACTGCCCGGTAGGAAGAAATTTAACCTTCTCCGGAAGGAGGACAGGAAGTTGTTCCTCAGGAACAGGAACCTCTCCACACTTATCACAGTAAACAATAGGAATGGGGGTGCCCCAGTAACGCTGTCGAGATATAAGCCAATCTCTCAATTTATAATTAATTTTTCTTTTACCTATATCGTTTTCCTCCATAAAATCAGCAATTTTCTCTTTAGCTTGTTGAGAACTAAGCCCACTAAATTCTCCTGAATTAACCAAAACACCTTCCCCTTCATAAGCTTCCTCCAAAGTAACTTCCCTCTCCTTCTGAAAATCTCTAATTACCTCCACAATGGGAAGTCCGTATTTCTTTGCAAAATCAAAATCCCTCTTATCGTGAGCAGGCACACACATTATTGCTCCTGTACCATATTCAGAAAGGATATAATTAGCAACCCAGATAGGAATCTCTTTATTAGTCATAGGATTAATAGCAAATTTACCAGTAAAAATGCCTTCTTTTTCAAAATTATCCAAAAGTCTTATTGAGTATGGTTGATTTTTAATCTTCTCAATAAAGTTAACTATCGCCTCTCTTTTAGGGTTATTGTGAAGAAGAACTTCTATAAAAGGATGATCCCAGCTTAAGGCTAAAAACGTAGCTCCAAAGATTGTATCAACACGGGTAGTAAAACAGTTAATCCTAAGCTGGGTATCTTTCAAAGGAAAGTAAATCTCTACCCCCTCAGATCTACCAATCCAATTCTTTTGCATTATCTTAACTCTCTCTGGCCAATCCTCTAATAAATCTAAATCCTTGAGGAGTCTTTCGGCATAATCAGTAATTTTAAAGAACCATTGTTTTAATTTTTTCTGCTCTACTTCTGAAGAGCATCTCTCACACCTTCCTCCAACTACCTGCTCATTAGCTAACACAGTTAAACAATGGGGGCACCAGTTTACCGAAGCTTCTTTCTTATAAGCCAAGCCCTGGGAGTAAAGTTTTAAAAAAATCCACTGTGTCCATCTATAATACTCAGGGAGGCAACTATTTACCTCTTTATCCCAATCGTAACCAATGCCCCAACTGTTAAGTTGCTCTTTAATCCGATTTATATTATCGAATGTCCACTTCTTAGGATGGATATTATGTTTTATAGCCTGATTCTCTGCGGGCAATCCAAAAGCATCCCATCCCATAGGAGACAAAACTTTATAGCCCTGCATTATCTTATACCGAGCTACAGCATCGCCAATAATATAGTTCCGTGCATGCCCTACATGAAGCTCACTGGAAGGATAAGGAAACATCACCAGGCAGTAATACTTGGGCTTTGACTTATCTTTCACATCAACGTTAAAAAGCCTAATCTCTTTCCAGTAATCTTGCCACTTTTTGTCAATCTCTTTAGAGTAATTCATCTCTATAAAGTGCTCTTACAGTATTTAAATTCTTTATATCATCCCTATCGTTCTTTTTAGGTGTCTCTAAAATAAAAGGTAAGTTCTTAAGAAAAGGATGGTTAACTATCAAAGAAAAACCATCTCTCCCAATCATACCTTCCCCAATATGATAATGACGGTCTTTCTTTGAACCCAATTCTTCAAGGGTATCATTAAGGTGAATAAGTTTTAATCTTTGGATACCTACCTCTTTTTCTATCTCTTGAAGTAGTTCTTCTAAACCTTGGTGAGTATTTATCCTATAACCTGCACACCATGCATGAGCAGTATCTAAACATATACCTATCCGGGGAGTGAAATCCAACTTTTCCAATATGAATCTATACTGAGAAATTTTAGATCCCAGACACGTGCCACCCCCTGCAGTATTTTCTAAAAGAATCTCTGTCTTTACCTCTTGAGTATTTTTCAATATTCTCCTTAAACCCTTTACTACTTGATTTAACCCTCCCTCTTTAGTAGTTCCTTTATAACAGCCTGGATGAGTAACTAAGTAGTGAGCGCCTAACTTGTCTGCCTCTATTAAATCAGCGATAAACTCCTTAGTAGTAATCCAATGAAGGAATTTTTGAGGGGTAGCTAAATTTAAGGTATAAGGAGTATGAATAACCAGGGGAAAGATAGAAGAACCACTGATCTTTTTTTTAAAAAGTTCTATATCTTCCACTTTTAGAAAACTCTTTCTAAACTTCCGTGGATTACGAGAGAATATCTGCATAGCATTACACCCTAATTTCAACGCTCTATCTACGGAGAAATGGATACCACCAGCAATTGAAACTTGAACACCTAACCTTAACAACTCTTTAAGGAATTGGCTGGTGGAGCCGACGGGATTTGCCCGCCTAAAGGCGGGTCCGCCTCTGGCGGAAACCCGTGACCTCTACGCTGCCAGCGTAGCGTTCTCCCTGCTGAACTACGGCCCCATCTCTTTTCTTTAGCTTCTATTTTAAAGAGACAGCCTATCTTTAACATCATAAACAATGGAGGAAGTTGTATATTTAAGAATACTGCAACTTAACGTTGCAGAC
>Ga0190286_1000090_pt1 | contig 47675 bp, 51 predicted proteins | sample 48691834_MG_FD_183241 | JGI IMG/M metagenome (GOLD analysis project Ga0190286, IMG submission 183241) | Hydrothermal vent microbial mat bacterial communities from Southern Trench, Guaymas Basin, Mexico - 4869-18-3-4_MG | ecosystem: Environmental > Aquatic > Marine > Hydrothermal vents >... | reverse complement strand
ATTCAGCCAGTGTTGGGCTCTTTAAATCCTTATACTCCACTGCAGGTACCTCTATGTGGATATCAATCCTATCCAGGAGTGGGCCAGACACCTTTGCCCTATACCTTTTAATCTGCTGATAGGTACATGTGCAGGTATGCCTCTTATCCCCAAAATAACCACATGGGCATCCCTGCGTTGCCATTTTGCCACCTCAAGCTAAAGGGTACAAGGATTATACAAGGTTACCCAAAGATTATCAAGACAATTGGGGATCATTTAAGGAAAAGGCGCTTACAATTAGGCCTTTTTCAAAAAGATGTGGCAAGGTTAATTGGCGTAAGTGAGGCAACTGTTTATAATTGGGAAAAGAGAAGAACTGATCCACCAGCCAAATACTTTGCAAAGATTATTAACTTTTTGGGTTATGTCCCGTACAGTCCAAGGATGCCCTTTGGAAAGAGGATGTTGCTTATAAGGAAATCACTAGGGCTCTCCCAAAAGGAGTTCTCTAAAATACTTGGCCTTGATGAGGGCACTGTTTTAAGGATAGAGAAAGCAAAGAGCAAGCCAGCCAAAGGGAGCTTAGAGAAGATTAAAAAATTTCTAAAGATATAATAAAAGATATAATATAAATAGATTGAGGAAAACATGAATCTCCCTCAATGCCCAGAGCCAATAGAGATAAAAGAAAAAGCTAGGTTGTTACACAAGGAACATCCTGATATGGATATTGATTCCCTCTATATCTGGGTTGGGCAAAATTTGGCCAGTTATCTTTGGAAAACATGTGGATGGGGAAGGATTCTAAAGGAACAAGGGATTTCTTGGCAAAAGTTTGAGAAAATTATTTCACTAAAAAACTTTAAATGGTGGGTAAGCGGCGAACGGACTTGGGATGAACAGATCGGTAATATAATAACACAGATAGAAAGATTTCAAAAATTCTAAGACAGACAAAAATGCCTTGTCATGGCGCAGGGTAAGTGGTATGTAGAGGCATGGAGGTAAAAAATGCGAAAAGGAAAAATTACCGCATGGCAAATAGTTTTGTTAATGGCAGTGATTTTCCTATTTTCCCTAAAGGCAGTAGCACAGGATTTAAGATTCTCTCTAGATGACCTTAAAAAGGGGGACCTTATCTTTAAAGAGTTTTACTTAGATGGTCCATTTGATGGGCCGGGGATTGACCATGTGGCTATGTATGTTGGTAACTACTATGGGGATGGAAACAGATATGTAATTGAGTCTTATCCCTTTCCAGACCCATTGCATGCAGTAAAGCTAACCAAACTTGAAGATTATCTCTACCATAGCGGTGTCCCTGTTGATCTAGCTATCGGCAGGGTATATTCAGGCAAAGGTAGCGGATTTGAGGATGACTTAAGGGAGTATGCTACAGAGTTTGCGCTTGAAAGGCTTGGTCGTCCCTTTGACTTTTTCTACCTTGATAAGCAGATTGATGGCCCATGGTATACCAGGGGATACAGGTACTATTGCAGTGAGCTTGTATGGGCTGCCTATATCGTAGCATCTAAGTGGCTTGGGTTTGAGGGCGGAATAGACCTTGACTCAGGGATAGGACTAGTTTGGGGAAATGCCGTTTCACCAAGTGAGATTTATAATAGTCGCTATGTTGAGATTCTTTCCCCAAATAAGACAGACCTTCTGGCAGACATAGAGAGTGAAATAGATGCCCTTGAGTGGGCAGTTGTATTTGGTGTATGTAATGAGTTTGGTATTGAGCCCCCACAGGAACCAATTGCAGTAGCTATAGATATATTGCTAAATTTTGGTATACCAAAGGTACGTCAAGCAGGCCTTGTCCTTTCAATCCTTGAGGCCGCCGATAGCAAAATTCAAAACTCTGCCAGGGCAAATTATGAGGGTCACTACCTTATTGCCTACGCTGAGCTTGACCCGGCAATAGAGCTTCTAAAAGAGGCAAAGCTAAAGGTACAAGAATATGACCTAGACTATTCTTTAGCAGGTATTAAACAGCCCATTAACCCTTCAATCGAACCTGAGCCTATCTATCCCCCAAGTCCAGATGATTATGATGAACTCATCAATAAGGCTATAGCCAAGGAGATCCTCAGGGAGTACGACCTTGCCAAGGAAGGTGGCCTTGGAGAATGGGACCATGTCTGGAATCCATGGTATGAGGGATATCACTGGTATGAAGGCTATATAGATAATCCCATACTTTAATCCAGAGTTTTATAAGGATTATGGTTCAGTGGGGGACCTAAGCATAACAAAATATATCGATGTAACTATAAGCAGAATAGAGAAGATTAAGGCCAAATTTGACGCAAACTGATAATAAAATCAGCGTGAGCCTTATTTTACCAAACTTCTTCCATTGGCGGCCTCAAATTTTTTGGCCTTCGGGGCAATGGCTTCCTCAATAGGAGCCTGTGATAGTAGTTTTTCCTTGGGCAGTCATAATAGCTCCAGGGCGGATAAGGCCCATATAAGTAAGGGTACCCGGGGTATCCCCAGCAGATACAGCCCCGTGTTGGCCAATAGGGGATAGGTATTAGCCAGACCTCTGTTGGGTGGTGATCCCAGTAGTGGTTCCAGTAAAATCCCATCTCCGGCATGCCAAAGTAAATACCCCAATAGGTCTGAGAGCCTGCCTTAAGAAGGGTTGGCATTAGGATAAATGAGGCCACTATTGCTGTTAATAGAGTTATTCTTAATTTACTTTCCATTTGTATCCTTCTCTTTGTTCCTTTGTAATTTGGTTGCTTTTGAGCTTTTCTTTTACCAGGAGAGAGGTTTAATCTCTAATAACGGCAATTGTTTTTCATCATTGCCCAGTTTTTGGTGGTAACGCTCCCTCAGATGCTCTTTTTATTCTTTCAAATATGTGCCTGACCATGCGCCCTTCATGCCCAAAATCAAAAGCACCAAACCATTTACCTGCGTCAATAATCATTATTGTTTGGTTTTTACCCTTAGGCCTAAGTCTGATACTAACCTCATCGCCGGGACTCCAAAATGTAATATGTTTTTTGGCATGAATAAAATAATCCTCTTTGTTAACCTCTTTTAATGTCATTCTTTCTGTAGGCAGTATCTCAAGTGTTTTTTCCCAAACAACATCAATTGGAGCATTAATTACATTTTCGGCCTCAGTTCTTCTAGCCGTTGAGTAGTGAGCACAGCTTACAACTATAACTAGAACCGAGACTATTGTTAGTTTGGTTAAGTTACGAAAGCAACTCATTTGTTCCACAAATACAAAAAGTTAACTGATTTGTCAAGTATTTAGGTCGGCTCATATTTCTATTATTTAGAAATGTCAAAGTCAAAAATTCTAAAAATTTTAAAATGGTCAGTATCACCTTTGCGAGTCTTTTAAAGATGTTCTCAACTGGGGCCCCATTCCGCATGATCATTTTGGGCCTCACATATACCTTAGCTTAAGATGGGGCCCATCACTCACTGGCTGTAACCTTAGTCTAAACTTTTGTCTAGCTTTCTAACTATAGCTTTATTTCATCTTTTTTAAAGACTTAAGTATTACCTTTGATATCTCCTTTTTCCTTATCTTCTCTTCCTCCTTTGAAACTGGCTGATACCTTACCTTTATTTTGTAGCCAGCAACAACCTTCTCTTCTGCCTTAGCCTCTTTTTCAAGAAAATCAAAGAAATCTCTAACACTAAGGAAAGATACCCTATCCTTTAGCATCTCATCATCTACTGAGGCCCTTTTTAACCTCTCTAGCACCCTTTTTTCAGGAGAGATAAATATTACTCTTTTATATCCAGCCTCAAGGCAGCTTTTTGCATTTTCGATCTCATCTTTTTCATTTGTTGTTAAGGATACCTGGCAGGCAATCATCTCATCCTTTTTCTCTAAAGATACATCCACCCACTTTCCATCTATTGGCTTTTCAACAATTGCCCTAAATCCCTTTTCCTCTGAGAATCTCTTTATGATCTGCTGCAGATACTTATGCTTTGGCCCACCTCTTCCTTCAAGCCTCTTTTCTTTTATCTGGGCACTTATCTCTTTTATCTTTTCATAGGAAGGCTGTGGTACTCCTTCCAATAACTCTTTTTCTGCCTTGGCTATTACTTCAGCCCTTTTAGGCTCAACAACCCCTTCTTTTATTGTTTCTCTAACCTTAACCTCTTTCTTTTTTGCCTCCTTTTCTAGTGCCTCTCTTTCCAAAAGATATTTTTTCCCAAATTGAAGTGAGCAAAAATAGTTTAGATATTCATCCTCCTCCATATTTAATATCTTCCATGGAGGCTCCATCTCAGCTGTCTGTATAGGGATTATCCCACCTTCAATCTTATGCTTTATATAGCAAAATCTATTGGGCAGGTTTTGGAGCTCTGAGATATAATGCTCCCATTCCTCAGCATAGCTCCAAAAGTTATAGCCATGGTGAAAGCTATATGACTTTATCTCTGTTCCACTGTATTCAAATGCCTCCTTTGCCAGAATCTGGGCATCATGCCTTGAAAGCCTAAAATAGACCTGCAATCCACAATTTCCTAGGATTAAGTCCTTTAGTGAAGAGGGGATTTGGCTTAGGTTTTGATGGGCAATCCTTAAAAAGAGCCCATATTTCCTTGCCTGGGATAGGATAATACTAAATGACTCAGTGGCAAAGTCCTGGAACTCATCAATATAGAGAAAAAATGGAACCCTCTTTTGCTCTGGTATATCTGACCTTGAAAAGGCAGCCATTTGAATCTTTGCCATAAAAAGTGAGCCCAAAAGATCGGCTGAGTCCTTAAGCTTTCCTTTATCTAGATTTATCAAAAGTATCTTTTTATTGTCCATAATATCTCTTAAATTAAATGAGCTCTTTTTAAAAGAAAACATCTGCCTTATCCTATCATTAAACAAAAAGGCATTTATCTTATTCATTACTGGCTCTATCCAGCTTACCCTAGCCCGATCAGTTAAGGTATCAAACCTATGAAAATACTCCTTTGAGATAACTGAGCTTACCTTTTCTAAAACACTCCTTCTAAAGGGCTGAGAGGTCAAAAAATATGGAAGGTCAGCTAAGGTAAGGCCTGCCTCGGCAAGGGAGATGAGTGAATTTCTTAAAAGCTCTTCCATCCTTACACCCCAAGAGTCCTTCCAGGTCTTTTTAAAGGCAGAGACTAGTTCACTTACCTGCTCTGATAGTGGGATATCAGGTATTTTTTTTAAAGGATTAAAGGTAACTGTAAATTTAGGGTCAGTTGGGTCAATGATAACTACCTTATCCTCTAGATCCTTTTCGTTTCCATACATATAGCAGGCCAAAGTCCCTTTAACATCCCTAATAAGGTCACCATTTGGATCAATTACCCCAAAGCCCCTTCTTTTGCCAATATCCTGCTCTATCAAAAACTCCATAAACTTTGTCTTTCCTGAGCCAGTAAATCCCAAGATGTAAAAGTGATTTAGGGCATCACTTTCAGGTATCTTTGCCATTTGAAACTCATTTTTATTTTCAGAATAATACCAGCCAAGATTTATCGTATTAGGGATATAGTCATCCCTTATCTTTGGCTCGGTTTGATCTATTTGTACTGAAGGGGCCTCTTCTTTTTTCTTTATAAAACTAAAAATCTTCTTTAAAAATTCCATCTAAGATATCCCTAAAAATCCCCTTGATCTTCTATCAATCTTTGTTGGGTCCTGGCCCAAACTTAACATCAGCTTTTCTACTGCCTTAATAACACAGTGATGCGCATTAGTGGCGTAGGCCCTTAAGTCCTGTTGATCAAATATATCTAGATCACTTAATTTTTTTGGCACAATGCTTACAAAAGGAACTAAGGCCAAAATCCTTTTCCAAAGCTCTGGCTTAAAGGTTAGATACCAGGAGACATCAAGATTTTTCCCATAGTCCCTGGCATTTATAAATATTTTGTATGGTTTTAGCCTGATGTTTCTTTTATCAATGACTGTAAGAAAATCTCTTTTTCTTCCCAAAACCCCTTTAAGCATTGAAGGGGATATCTGTTCCCTTTTTATGGCAATAGCTGGGGCCTTTGTCTCTAAGATAAAGGAATTGGTATCTCTAAAGATATCTTCTGCCCTTCCGTTGCCATTTTCAATTAAAATAGACCAGTTATCAATAACTTCCTCCTTTTTTAATGTGGCTAGCCTGGCCCCTAGTGCAAGGCCAGCAAGGATCATCAAAATGCCAATAGACTTAAAAATATGAAAGCCAGGCAGCAAGCCTCCAATGATAAGAAGAAAAATTCCAAAAACAAAGAGAAACCAAATGACCCCCCTTGTCATTGGGCCCTCCTAAAGCTAGTTTTCCTAAATATAACGGATTGGAGACATTTTTTCAATAAAATTTTAGTATATGATCTAAAAAGGAATAGAGGAATTTTTTCTTCCTTGACAGTTCCTTTATTAAATGTAAACTTCCAGAGAGCAGCTATTGATATATGTGTTTGAGTACAAAGATGCTTTTGGAGGCTAGTGAAGTAATTTAGTAAATGAAATTTATAGTCTAAGCAATGGTGAACAGGGATAGAGGGCTAAGATAGCCTCATTTGATAGGTGAAAGGAATTATGTTCACCTTCAAAACCCTAAAAAGAATAGTTATTATAGGTGGCATCTTACTATCTTTCTTTGCACTTATTGAGATACTTCATGGCTATTTGGTTTTGAGGCAACTTCATCCAATCCTAGGTTATGCGTTTGTCCTCTTGATGATAGGAGCAATTAGCCTCTTTGTCTATTATATCTTTTGGAAACTCCTTTCTTTTCGTGCTGTACCAATGTTTCCTCAGGTTGATTCTCTTTCAGAAGCAAACGCAAAGCAACTCAGGGATTATTGCCATTACACTACCCAATATCTCACAGTTTTAAGTGAAAATAAATTGCTGCCTCCTGAGCTAACAGAAAAGGCTTTAAAACTTTGCTCAGATTTAAAAGAGGCAACCAAAGGCAAGGATGATGATTATTTACGGCAGATTCTAAAAAGAGCAATAGAAGAGGCAATTAGGCCAGGACTTTCTAAGTTAAAACAACATGGAGAAAGAGAAGTAAGAAGATGTGTGCGTGACATTATGCTTGGCGTCACTTTTAGCCCTTACAGGAGTGCAGACCTGTTTATAGTCCTGTACCGTAATTGTGCTATGGTAGTACGTCTCATCAATATTTTTAATCTTAGGCCTCGCTGGAGTGAGCTAATACGCATATTCTGGGACATAATGCGGATTGTTGCAACTGTTAATTATATAAATGTTATCGGAAGTATTTCACAAAAGTGTCTATCCTCCATGCAGGGTATGCCTTTTGCTGGGAGGTTAGTAGACGATCTAGCCCAAGGCTTTGGTGCTGGTTTCTTTACCTCAATCACTGGACATGCTGCTATTGAACGTTGTTCTGCTTTTGGCCGCTGGCAAACAGAAGAGGCTCAAAACAGGATAGCAGATAATATACGCACATTTAGTTTGGATGTGGTAAATATCTGTTTGAACGATATAGCCCCAACTATAGCTAAAAAATTCCCTGAAATTACAGAGAAAGTTGTGGCCTCGGCACTCGGGCATATAAAAGACATTGACCTGACTGTTTTTGTCAAAAGGCTACCGGTGCCAGGAGAAGTGTTTCAAACAGCTACAGCAACGGCTGGAAGGATAAGTGAGCAGGCTGTTATACTAGGCAAAGAGGGGATTGAAAAGATGGTTACTATTGGTAAGGAATTTAGTGAAAAGGTAGATACTATCTCTAAGGAAGCACAAACAAAGACTGAGGAAATTGTTAGTTCTATTACAGAGAAAGCAAAGGAAATCAGAGCAAAAGCTGATGAGATTGTTACCCCGATAACAGAAAAAATTGAGGAGGTAGTTAAGGGGAAAGAGTTAAGTGGAGAAATTGACAACCTAACCAAAGAGGGAATTGAAAAAATAGCCACAATGGGCAAGGAAGTCGCTGAGAAGACCGATGCTATTATCAAGGAAGGGCTAGCAAAAGTAGAAGAGGTCATCCCTTTGGCAAAAGAAAAGGCTAGAAAGGTCTCAGTAGGGGCTGAGAAGATCTTTACCTCCTTAACAGAAAAAGCAGAAAAGTTTAAAAAGGCTAAGGAAGAAAATGACAAAATTCCAGACAAAAAAAGTAAGGAGGGTTAAGGTAATAGTTGACCTCAAGGAAAGGAATGCCTCACTCTTAAGGCAGCAGCTACTAGGGTTTATAGAAAACCAAGTGTGAAGCCCGAATCAGTACATTCTTCAATCCCTTACCTGCTGGGGGTAAATACTATATTTAGTAACTATCTGTGATATGGTTTTTTCTTCTTTAATAGCCTTAATAGCAACCATAACTTTAAACTCTGGTGAATGCTCCTTTTTAATTGACCGCTCTTTTGAAGGTGTGATATAAGTTTTATACCTAGTCCGTAGCTCAAATTCTGGCTCCACCTCATTATACTCTATCACTTTTTAAGTTTTCCACCACACTTTTTTGGTAAACATCCAAGCCATTATTCACTTGACAAATTTTTTATTTCGGTTACATTGAATAATGCATTATGAAAAATCTATTTATTCAAAATAAACCTGATAAGCCAGATTTTATTTGTGGATTCCTACCTAAACCTTTTGGCTCAAAAACAGTTGCAGGAAATACCATTGAATGGGATGATTGGAATGAAGCTTTTAAATTAGTAGGAATGAATCCTTATCATGCTCATCATGGAGGAAAAGAATTTAGCGAAAAAATTGTAAAAACCTTAGAGCCTCCGGTCTTTGAAATAGGGTGTGGCTATGGAGGATTGTTGGCATTAGCAGATTATCCCATTACTGGGATAGACATTTCTTCTTATTGTGTAGAAAAAGCTAAAGAAATCACTCAAGGAAAACCAAATGTTAAGGTCATTGAAGGAGATGTTTTTAAATATAACAATGAAAACGGAAAAAAATTTAAAACAATAATTTCACTGGATGTCTTTCCTCTTCTTCCTAAAAAAGAAGCATTAATGAAGTGTAGGGAAATTTTGGAGGAAAATGGAAAAGTGATTTTCACTGATTACTTTGCTCCTAAAGAACTTGAGTATTTATTTACTCCATTTGAAGCAATCTCTTGTTCCTCTGAAGATTATCAACAAGCAATTAAAGAAGCTGGTTTTTCCATCTCCAAGATAGAGAATTTTAATAATCAACTGATAGAAGAAGCTAAAGAAATTATTGAAAAAATGAAAGAAGAAAAAGTTAAGGAATGGATTATTAATAAATGGGGAGAAAGGTATTATCATTTTAGTGTCGAAATTAATCAAGAATGGCTGGAGAAACTGACTCAAAAAGAAATCTCTTATCAATTGATTACTTTAAAGGCCGGCTAATCCTACTTTTGAAAACTTCTTTTTAGTAAAAAATCATGAGTTTTACAGTCTTGGCCATTGTTTTTATTCCTTTAGCAATTTATTTAATTGAAGGAATAAGGCATGGATTAAAAGTAAAAACATGGGATCAATTTTTTTTAGCTGATAGAAAACTTCGATTAACTAGTTTTATCATTAACACCGCAGCGACCAATTTTTCTTTTCTAACTGCGGTATTTGTGCTTATGAGTTGGGCTTATGCTTATGGACCTGCAGTTTGGTGGACAATTATCACGGCTTTCTTAGGATTTTTGTTTTATTCTATTCCCAAAATTTCCCCAATAAAGGATGAGAAATTTTTCTCTACTGGTAATACCCTTCATGAATACCTTGGAATCCGATATAAGTCTGATTTTGTCCGTTTTATTGCTTCTCTTTGCACCGTAACTGCTTTTATTGGCTTTTTTATTGCCGAAGTTTATATTTTTGCTGGTTTTCTCTCTCAATATCTTCCCATTAGTTTCTGGAAATTAATAATCCTTTTAGCATTTATCGCTTGTTTTTATACTCTTTTAGGAGGTTTTTTTGCAGTAGTAAAAACAGACATCTGGCAATTTTTCTTTATCATTATTGGCTCGATAATCTTTCTTTATCTTCTTGGCTTTGGAGTTTTTGATTTAAAAAATACACTTTTAAAAAGTTTTAATTTCTCTGGACTTTTAAAGCCTATTTCTCCTTTTCAAGCCCCTCCTTTACTATTTGTGGCAATGACATTTGTCTTAAACAGCCTCTGGTATTTTTCAGCAATGACAATGTGGCAGCGTTCCTTAGCGGCGAAATATCAAAGGACTATTTCCCGAGGCGCTCTTTATGGAGGATTAGTTTTTTGTTTGATTGCGATCCCAGTAATTTTAATCGGTATTGGGATGAGGTTACTCTTTCCTTCAGGTAATCTAAGTCCATTTGAAATCATTTCAGAGCTTGTTAAAAATAAAAATCCTTTAATTTTGGGTGGAATGTTAACATTTTTCTGCTCGGCTTTTCTTTCTACTGCTGATAGTAATTTAATTGCCCTTTCTCAATCTTTACTTTACGATATCATTGGAATAATAAAAAGAAAAAAAGCAGAATTTAAATTTTCTCTTTCCACGGTAAGAATTTCTATTTTAATAATTACCATAGTTTCTCTTTTATTTCTTTATCTTTATCAAAAATTATTTAAATTTGATTTAATCACGTTTTTGCTAACTTTCTTTTCTTGCCAAGTTGTTCTATTTCCTTCAGTAATTTATGCGGTTTTCAAGCCTAATCGAACTTTATCAAAATGGCCAGCTGTCTTTAGCATTACTGGAGGTTATTTAACGGCTTTTACTTTAGGAAAAATAAGCACCACCAATCCTCTTCTTCAAGTAATCACTCCGGTGGGAAGTTTAGGAATTGCTTTATTGATTTTCTTAGGGATCATTTTAGGAAAAAGAATTTTTAGAAAAAAAGAAGAAAAAATTGAGAGAGAGGTTTAATTCGGAGATTATTAGAAGGAGTATAATTACTTTATTGATTGGATTATTAACAGGATCAATCGTAACTTCTACATATCATCTTTCGGCAAATTTGGAAAACAGTTTTAGTTTTATATTAAAGTGTGTAGTTTACTATTTGATAATGATAACAACTTACCGTGACTTATTTATTTTATATTCAAAAGATCATTATTATACTACTACAGTTCTCCCAATAATGCTGAAAAAAGAACCGACTTTATTTAATATTACATATTTACTACTTTTTTTTAACTTAATAGGGTATATGTGGTGGTCGGTTTTCCTCGTTGGCACTGTGAATTTCAAAATAGGAAACTTTGAGATATCCTATTGGCATGTTTTTTGGGGAGTTTGTTTTCTTGACGGAATTAATACAGGGATTTTAAGATGGAAAGCGAATAAAATTTTTACCTGTATAAATGGAAAGCTAAATGAATTTCAAGAACAATTAAAAAAATGGTTAATTTACGATGCTATTTTTATGACTATAAGTACAATAGCGATATTCTTAAATCATAGAGGACGTCTTATTTGCATGGTCGCTATTGGATTGTTGATATTTTCATACTTTTTGAAAAAAATCGATGTTTTTTAGAAAAAATACCTAAAAGTTTAGAATGGAGCATGTTCCGTTATATCCCCACGCTACCTTCAAGCCTCATTTTTGCCTTTACTTTTCTTTCCTTGTCTATTCTAAGCTCTCCATGTTTCTCAAGTATAATAGGTAATATCTCCTCATGGAAAGCAACCAAAATTTCATATTGATTTTAGATGAACCAATTCACAAGCTTGACTTGGGTAGGAAAGAGATTTATTATCTTGCGTAAAAAAACTTAGATTTTTATTTGGCGGTATTGTAGGAGGTTAATGATGACGAGAATCAACGGCAGTCAAATGAGGAAAGTGTTGCTAGAAGTTGTCAAACAGTATAGTCATATGGGTCCTAGTATGCAATCAGGTTCCATCCTAAATGAGGCTGCCAGGAGGTTGAGAATTAAGGGTGATACCGAGTTAGAGCAAGCACTTCTTACTTTTTGGTATGATCTTTTTCGAATAGGTCTTCTTTGTTGGGGGTATGATCTTAGCAACGCGGGGCCACCGTTCTGCCATCTTACTGAGCAAGGTCGGAGAACACTACAGACTCTCAGCCGAGACCCTGCTAATCCAGATGGCTACTTAAACTATCTTTCGCAGAGCGGCACTTTGAATTCAATTGCTCAATCATATGTTGAGGAAGCGCTGAAAACTTATAATGCAGATTGTTTTAAAGCAGCAGCAGTAATGATTGGTGCTGCAACCGAAAGTATTATTCTTGAACTCCGAGACATTCTAGTGGACCGAATTCAAGCGTCAGGACAGTCACCATCCAAAAAATTAAAGAGCTGGAAAATTAAGGAAGTACTAGATGCTGTAGGAAGAGAACTCGAAAGCCGTAAAGCCATTATGCCTAAAAAGCTAGCCGAAGATTTTGAATCTTACTGGCCCGCATTTACCCAGCAAATACGGGCTGCTAGGAATGATGCTGGTCATCCTTCCAATATTAACCCTCTAACACTAGATAGAGTTCATGCCTCCCTGTTAATTTTTCCCGAGCTTGTCAAATTAGCATGTGCCTTGAAATCGTGGATGCAAAAGAATATATAAGCATATCTACCGCAGTAAGCCCTGTCCTAGTCAAGAATATAAAGACACCCCTAATAAAAAAGCGATAGGGCAGGGCACATCAAACACATTTCCAACAGAATCATTGATCTAGACATTCTCTTTACAAATTCCTTTTTATCATTAAACTTAAAATAAAGGTCCATCTTTGATTTTCCTTCAATAATTAAAATCCATGAATTGCATCCTCTATGCCCGTGTCTCAACCGAAAAACAGGCAGAAAAGGAGCTTTCAATCCCCTTCCAGATAAAGGTAATGAGAGAATATGCAAAGAGAAATGGCCTTAAGGTCATTGGTGAGTTTATTGAGGAAGGTAAGTCGGCAAAGACCATAAATAGGCCAGAACTTAAAAGATTGCTTGATTATTGCAAAGAGCACAAGGATGTAAATGTGGTCTTAATCCACAAAATTGACAGATTGGCCAGAAATCTAATTGATTATGCTACCATTAAAGCCATCTTAAAGCAAAAAGGTATTAGACTTATCTCAGTTACTGAGCCCTTTGATGACAATCCTATTGGAAGGCTACTTGAGAATATCATTGCCAGTGTCTCTGAATGGTATTCTGCAAATTTAGGGGAGGAGATTAAAAAGGCCTGTCTTGCCAAGATTATGAAAGGTGAGTGGCCCCAGAGGCCACCTTTAGGATATAAGAGTATAAAAGGAAAAAACAAAAGGACAATCCATGTACCAGATAAAGAAACGGCCCCAATTGTAAAAGAGGCCTTTGAACTATTTGCCACAGGCAACTATTCTTTAAAGACCCTATCAGAGGTGATGTATGAAAGAGGTTTAAAGACAAAATATGGCCGGCCCTTTAGTCCTGAGTCAATGAAAAGACTGCTTACAAGAAAGTTTTATATTGGAAAGCTTATCTGGCATGGAAGGGAGTATAAAGGAAGGCACAAACCTATTATTGAAAAGGAACTCTTTTATCAGGTTCAAGAGGTATTAAAGAGAAGGAGCAAGGATTCAGGAGAGAAAGGAAAATATAAATTCCTTTTAAGAGGGATTGCCTATTGTAAAAGTTGTGGCCAAAAACTAACCGCTGAGATCCATCCAAGGGGAACATACTATCGATGCCTAAACTATAATAGAAAATGTAAAGAGCCTTACATTCCAGTCTCTTTCCTTGATGATCAAATTGAGGCCCTCTATGCCCATCTTCAGCCACCAAAATCTCTACTTAGGCTCTTAAAGGATGAGATGTGTGAGATTGCCAAAAGAAGGGAGAGGATAGGTAAGGTAGAGATAAAAAGGATAAAAAGAAAGATTGATAAGATTGAGAGAAAAGAAGTTAGGCTTTTAGAAGAGATGCTATCAGATAAGGTGCCAAAAGATGTCTATGAAAGGATACAGAGGCAATTTAGTCAGGAGAAAAGGGCACTTGAGGCAAGACTAGCTACTTTAGAGATAGATTATAAAGAGCCGCTTGATTTTTTAGACAAATGTATTCTTATCTCAAGCATGCTTTTATATCTTCACAAAACATTTAACTTTGAGCAGAAAAAGACACTACTTAAAGCGGTATTTAAAAGGATTTATGTAAAAAATAAGGCAATTGTAGATGTAGAGCTAAACCCACCATTTTCTATCCTTTTGGGAGATCACATAAAAAGGCTGTTCAAAAATCCTCCCTCACGGGGCACTGAAGAGGACATTTTTGAACAATTAGTAAGGTTTAGTTTTTCTGAAGAGTTTTTGGTAATAAAAGAATATATAGAACAGGTCTTCTTATATTCGGTATTCAAAGATCTAAAAAGGCAGCATAAATCATAGCGTGAGTAAGGGTTCCAAAACCTTTTGTAAGGGATGGATAAATATAATAGGGAGGTGATAAGGGATATGCCATGTATACGTAGATATAGATCTAAAACCCAAAAGAAACAATTATTCAAATTCAAGATAGGAAAGTACCAATTATTAACCCACATTTGAGGGAGCAAAACCTTTGGTTAAGTGTTTTAACTTTATACGTAGTACAGTTTGGTTTTTAGCGGAGTTTCTTGCCGAAAAGCCATTTTTGAATAAATTTTCTTCCTTTAGGCGTCAATTCATACCATTCTGGTCCGTAGTTTCCTTCCCACACAAAAACATTTTCCTGCCCCTGTATTTTTCTTAAATAACCATCTCTAAGGAGGTACATTAAAAAAATATCAAGTCCACCAGGGAGCTTAATTTGACTTTCACTTGGATGTTCAGCAAAGTAGTACAAAACTCGACGTTCAATATCACAATAACGGCCATTAAGTATGGAAAGGTTTGCTTTGTATTGCTTTAGGGCTTTTCTGTCGATTTCGCCTTTGTGTACTCTTCTATGGCAGTTAGGACAAAGTGCTATAAGATTGTCAAAAGTATGTTTTTTGACTTTTTCCCATGGGATTATGTGGGCAATCTCCACAGTTGGCTGACGGCAAGTGGGAATTGCACAGCGGTGTCCTGCCTCTACAAGAACATCTCTTCTTAATTGTCTTGGAATTGGAGGCCTTCTCATTATCAATTTAAATATCATTACCAAAAAGTGTCCGATTAGGCAATAGGCAAAGTTATAAATAATTGGAAAATATGCGAAATGGTTGGGGAAAGAAGGATTAGTGTGTGACAAAATAACAATTTAATCCCCAAAGATATAGATGTTTCCCTCAAAAGAATAGATAACCAGTAGGTTTTTTGAAGTAATAGCTGGTGGTGCCAGCACAGGTCCATTTGTGAGGTACGGCCACGATTGTTTCGATGTACCGTCTGGAGCGACAGCACAGATATGATTATTATTTGAGCTAAAGTATATTGTTCCATTTATACCACTCGCAGGAGATGATTGGATTTGGTCGCTACTGATGGTATGTTTCCATTTAACAGTCCCATCTGGATTTATTGCATAGATTTCTGAATTCGGATTCTGTCAAGCAGCAATATAAATTGTCCCATCCAAGGCAATGGCTGGGGAGTTACATAGAGAGTATTGGTTAGCATGTTCCGCATCTAGAACCTATTCGATGGAACCTTCAGGATTGACAGCAAAAAATTTTTAAAATCTGCGATATAAATGGTTCTATCATTTGCTACAGCCGGAGATTGCATGAAAATCGATGGTACTCCACTAATGAGCTCCTTTTCCCATTTAATCAAGCTCTCTGGGTTGAATGCAAAAAGTTTATGGTCGTTTTGACCAGTATAGTTCCCATCTCCAAGTTCCAACTGGATTTGGACAGTATAGAATCCCGTTACCACCTGTCCCTCGTGAGGTTGCAAAAAATACATATCCATCACTGAATATTGCCGGAAGATGTTCTCTCTGGTTTGGTTACACATTATTGGCAAAGATATATTTATCATATCTTTACTTCCCCTCAAAAATTCGCCTCAATTCCTTTATAGGATTAGGATGATCATTTACTCTCAAGTCTATAGGTTTATCATTTTTATAAGGAATTACAATTAGCGCTGTCGATCTCTCCCCTCTGATATCACCTCCGGCTTTCCGTCCAGCTTCTAATGCGGAGAGTAGTTTTTCTACAAACCTACGTTGTTTTTCAAAAGCTTTTGCCATTTCGTTAAGTACATTTCTTCTAGCCAGCAGGTTGCCTGCGACTATGTAATTTTTTCCTATTATGTGTCCTTTATAATCAATATTTCGTTTTCCTGTAAATGCGGCTTTTCTGCCATGTATATCAATAATTATTACCTGCCTGTAGTCTCTTTTAGGATCATGTTGGAGTAATTTTTTTAGAATTTCTAACGGGGGAAGACCTGCTTCAAGCAATTTTAACCCATTTATCCCGTAAGAAATATTTGTAAGTCCTTGGGTAGCAATAGCTCCAACTGCTTTCTTAATATGAGGGACACGGTTTCCTACGTATGGGTTTCCCGTTGCAGTAGCAACGCCTAATGCTTTTGTTGTTGGATCTAATGCAACGATAGAAAAGGTCATTTTTACTCTATTATGATAAATTTATTATTATCACTTAAATCTAATTCGTAAGGTATTTTATTGGCATTATAATTTCCTCTTGTATATTTTTTTATCTGGTAAAACTTTTTGAGTCTGTTATCAATGAGCTCTTCGCTTAACTCGATTACTAAATCGGTAATCTCATATAGTCTTTGAAAGATCAACCGATAATTTTCTTTTGACATAGTGTGAACAGTAAAAACATCTATCCATCCAATTTGTCTCTCAAGTGGAGCAGCATGTGTAAGATAATAGGCAATGCTTTGCTCATCCTCTGTTAGAAAGTTAATCCCGTTATGAGTAAGGACTATTTTATTGTTGGAAGTATTCGTTCCCCCATATATTTTGTCTGCTTGTTCTCTAAATTCTCGGATCCTTTTGTGAAGAGTGAAGATATCCCTGCACGTTTTAACGTTTTTCCTAATTTTCTCTAGTTCCCAACCACGGAGAGATGCTAATTCTTCTAACCCGAACAGCCCCGTATATCCATCTATTACCCAAAATCTTCCAGTGTCAAATTTCATCTTAAGTTTTCTGCTAACGTTATCAAGATGAAATAATGTCCAAGCAGGACAAGTAAAAGAAATGAAACAACTACAACTTTCTGAATGTGAGACATGAAAAGCATAAGCCCAATATCTTAAGTCAAAATCATTAGGGCCCCATATGAAAACCATCGTCCCAAGAGGAATTTCTTTAATATCGGCCTTTACTAATGGTTCTACAGTTATAACTCCTCGTGGGGCGGGTCCTGCTAACTGGCTCTTTGATATCTTAAGAAACTTTTCTGCCACATCTCCTTTAAGTAACGCAATCCTCCATCTTACAGTATCTCTAAAACGAGGTGGCCTCTCAAAAAAAGCTGCACCTTCCATAGCCAAAAAGGACACTCCTAACACTATTATCCATCCAAAGAAAAAAGAAACAATTCCTATACTTTCTGTAAGGCTTAACTCCTTACCCGACATTCTGAGTTGAAAAATGGGAAAATAGACGGACACTACTGAAAAAACCGCACTGATTGCAAAACAACAGATAGCTAATAACAAATAACGTCCATACCTTTTGTAGGTGGGCAGGTTTGTTAAGTAACCACACATTCCGATTGTCAACGCAGATGCACCAGAAAGAGCTATTAAGAACACCGATTCCATCGTAATTTATCCCCGCCGATTTTCATCCAAAAAGTGAATGCGGAATCCCGGTCTTTAAACGTATTTGAGATCGTTCCATATCTACAAAAACTAGTATATCTTACCTGTTCCGACTTTGTCAACTGTATAATGGCTCTTTCATTTTTGGTGAAAAATTTTTTCAAAAATTCCAATCCGCATCTATTTAAATCCTAAGTCATCACTAAAAGATTGAATTTTTGTTAAATTTCTTTTAAAAGCTTAAACATATGCTTTTTTAGCCCACATTAGGGGCTTTTCATTTCTATTGGGGACCTTCCCAGCCTGTGTGTAAAATTGCTTGCAATTAAGTTATTAAGGGATCATTTTGCTTTGCCTTTTTGCTAAGCCTTGGTTTTTGGGTATATAGCATGAATACCCATTATCCTCATTAGCCTCTGTACCCTCTTTCTATTTACACTGTAGCCTAGCCTTTTTAGATAGGCTGTCATCCTCCTTGAGCCATAAAAGGGGGTCTTTGTATATTGGTCATCTATAAGCCTCATAAGGTATAAATCATAGCTGCTTATTTTCTCCAGGGCAACTATTGTCTTAAATTCTGCTGAATACTTATTTCTAATACTTCTCATCTTGCCCCTTACCTTATTATAGGGCGAGCTTAACCTGTTGTCTAAATTTTGGGGTCCATTATACCTTCTAATCGAATAGTACTAGAAAGGCCACTAAGAGTAGGAATGGGAGGAAAAAGAAGAGAAGTAAAGGAAGTTTGCATTGTGGAGGGTGAAATTGAGGGTTTGGGCTTTTATTTTGAAAGCTGCATAATAGAAGACTTGGGTATGGTCAATGGTAAGGAATTAGACATAATTATTGGAGCAACTACTATGGAGGAATGGGAAATAAGGCTTGATCCAAAAAGTAAAAGCTTTGACCTGTCAGGACTTAAGCACAGGGAATTTACTGAGTTTTAAAAATTAAGGCCGCAGTTGCGGCCTTTTAGTTTTTGCTTAAAGGGATGCCTTTGCATCCCCAACTCCCTGCCATTTTTAGTTTTCATCAAACCTTTTAAACTCATTTATAGAAAGGCCAATCACCCTTCCTCCAATCTTTTCTAATTCAATTTTCTTCTCCCAATCATCTTCAAACTGTGCTGCCCTTGTTATAGCATTGGCAATCCCATATTTGTCAGGTTCAGGCTCTGCCCCAAAGGCAATAAGGATATTCTCCTTTTGTTTTTCAGTTAATCTGTAATGTTCAACAACGTTGTTGATTACTGTTTGAGGGCTTTTAACCTTAATCTCAGTACTTTCTCTTAAGACATTTACAATCTCACCAAACCTTTGAAAGATTGCCTTAATTGACCTTCTAATAGAAAGATAGATTTCTTCATCAAAAAGGTTATCTCCTAAATGAATCTTTCTTGTCACAAAGTCCTCCATAACCATCCCATTTTTGCAAAGCACCCTAAATATCCTTGGCTCAACCCTTAATGCCTTATGCCCTGTCTCAGAGTTTGTAATAAGAAGGCCTCCAATAACAAGGTCATTCCTATCTCTTATAAAGTCCTTTAGTTTTTGACTCCTTATCTTAATATCCATTTCCTTCTCAGAGAGATAGCAATCCTCTATCTCTGCCTCATGGGCCTGAAGCTCATTTAAGGCACAATAAAGTACATCCAAATGATCAATTACCCTGTATCTTTCACTTAAAAATGCCCTTACTGAATCAGAAAGCCCTCTAATAAAAAAACTTCTGTTATCCATCTCTAGCCAGCAATTTACATTTTCAACCAAAAGCTCTGGTATTTGAGATGCCATCCTTTTATAGTATCTTAAGGGAATCTCCAACCTTTCAGCTATCTGCTCATGACAAGGCTCAGTGATGAAATAATTCTCTGTCTTTCCAATCCTAAGCCTTGGGGTATCATTGATTAAAACCATCTTTAACTTTGAAGAGTCTACTTTTTTATCCCACTTAAGTGGCTTTTGCGTCTCCAATTCACTGATTAAGTCTTTTAAATTCATAGTCCCCTCCTTATTTTGTTTTTAAGGAAAAAATTTGGCAGGGAGTTTATTTTTAGTTTAAGGGAGAGAAATGTGAGAAAAAGAGGGGAAAAGTAGTTTATTTGGCTTAGGATTTCCTACATTATATAGGATTGCTGGGAAAATTAAAATCTTAAGTTACAAAAAGGAGCTACCTTTAGCAGTAGCTCCGTGTAATATTTTTAATTTTAAAAAAGCAATACAAAAGGGCTCTCTTGCACGATCAGAAAATACTGTGACTATATTGTGGAGACAGAAGATATTTTATTTCAGTATCTTTTTTGCAATAAAATCAAGTGCAAAAGTAGCGCCCACCTTAATGGATACATCACCGAGATCCACAGAAGGCTTCAATACAGGCCTAATATCATAAATATAGGTACCTTCTCCCATAAGATGTTTCAAGTATTTCTTATCGAAGTTTACAGAACCTCCGAATCCCACCGTAATGCCTATTCTTGGGATGTTAGCAGCGAGGGCATCAATAAGTTGCGGAGGTAATTTGATGTCTTGGTCGGGAAATAACCAAGGTTTGTCAACATGAGTTACACATCCACATGGCTTCCAAAAATGGATCTTTCCAATACTTCCTGTAATACTTCCGTAAGCAATTGGAATTGTAGATTTAATTGAATATTCAATAAAATCGTCCCAGTTGAAGCAAATCAAGTGTTCTATCTTTCCCTTTTTCCAAAGATTTGCCAAAAGCCTATGGGCTTTAGATATTTTTCCTTTTTGTTTGACCGATTTAATATAACTTGCGATAGCCTGTTTGAATTTTGCCATTGCTTCCGGCATCGCTCGAAGTTCCTTCCAGAGTCTACCACCCTTACCATCCGTTTTCCACTCCTTTTCAAAATCCTTCGATGAAATTTTGTAAGCAAGGCACCTCCTTAGAGCTGCTTTAACAGTCTGCCATCCTATTTCTGCTTCAAACGATACACCTGCTCCCACAAACCAAACTGCCCGCATTTCTAAATATTTATCTACTAGATCATCTAGGTATTCAATACTTTCATCGATCGTCTTAATTATATCTGTCAAGACCGGATAGAATAGCACCGTACTAGCAATACCAGGGTTGGATTTTTCTGAGAATCCATTCCGTTTAATTCTACGTAAAGCATTGGGCCAATGCCTTGCCGCAATCTGTGATAGGAGCAAGTCAAACGCTCTCTTGTCTATATTGAAAAATCGACGTACAGGCTCTCTTTTAGGATATTCACCTATTATACCATGAATAAAATCAGCTACTTGTTCCAAGATAGGGCGGGGTGGCAAAATCATTTTAATCCTCTTTTCTTTTTTTTGGCCAAATGTTTATCTCTCAAATATTGGTGAATTGCTTTCTGAATTTGCTCTGCATCCTCCTCTTCAATAAAACCCCTAATAACCCTGTTACATGATCTTCGAATGACCTTTACTAAATCAATTTGTCTTTCAATTTCATCTTTTATTTGGGAATATTTTAGACAAGAGATAAGCTTAATTCCCTTTCTTTCTAAAGTTTTTCTCGCTTTGCTCCCGTCATATTCGAAAAGAACTACCGCAGCTTTCGTTTCTATGTCGTAATTTCTTTCTAGGTACTGCGCAGCCTGTTCCACCATACTGCCACTTATTACTACGTCGTAAACAATACAGGCTCTGTTTCTAATGAATGGGTCATTAGCGCTAATTTTTGCCTTCGGGTCCCAATGGCTGTGTCTGTATATGATGGCAGGCAAATTTAATCGTGACACCAGCAAGGACATCAACCCTATAGCCCCAACGTCAGAATAAGATTTTTCGATGAAGCATAGCACATCTATATCATCCAATTCCTCTTGAAGCTGTTTTCTTAAATCTTCAATTGCCTTAATATACCATTTAGAAATTTCCCTATTTCGCTCCACACAACATAGATTTTTATCCATATTTACAAAAAAAGGCCAATCTGACCGCTTCCCAATAAGAATTTTATCTCTCTCAAGTGTCGAAACAGAAAACAAAATATTTCTGATTTCTATTTGGTCCTTCACTAATCGTTTGGAGGGAATACGAGAATAAACATCTCCAAATTCTCTCAGCCTCTCAAAAAAATCATCCCATTTGCCTTCTGAAAGCGGAACTACCGTTAGAGCCAGTCTTTTCACACTTTCTTTCACTATTTTATTTTCCAGATAATCATCTTCCATGCACTGTCGTAGAATATCTTCCAAAATCCCTTTGTATAACAAACAGATGGCAAACTCCTTACCTTTAACTTTTCTCAAAGAGTTAATTAGATCATCATATATTTTTCGTTGCAGGTCTAGATTATCAGGATCATCGACTAATTCATACAAGTCTTTTTTAAGCTTAGCAAATACAGCTGTCTCTTCCATTTTTTTATCACCTCCTTTGTTACAATTTTTAAGTTACTTGACTTAAATTTTACTTTGGAATATAATATTTGTCAATAGATTGCATTACCCAAAATCGTCGTTTCTCCTATAAAAACCCGGTAAGTCTGCTATAATAAAGCAATTTTGAAAAAATACCTTCCACCCAAAAGGTGAAAAACAATGATAAAACAAAAAAGATCTAAAGTAAAGCCATCGAATTGCCTCATCTAAAATCTATACGAAATTGAATCATTGCCTCACTTAAAAATCTATACGAAATTTTGGCTGTCTTCTATAAAAAGATAAGGAGGCAGCCTATGGGGTTAACCATGAAGGAGAAAAAGGCAGTTAGTAAAGAAATAGCAAAAAGATATAAGAAGGCAAGGAAAAGGGAGAAAGGGAAGATACTTGATGAGTTTACTAAGCTTACTAACTACAGCAGGTGTTATGCCTCATATGTATTAAGAAATTGGGCAGTAGAGTTGACACCGGCTATAACAAAGAAGAGAAAAAGAAAGAGGATATATGATTATAGGGTTTTCACTGCCCTTAAAGGCATATGGATAATCTGTGGCCGTATCTGTGGAAAGAGGCTTGCCCCTTATCTTAAGGAGATAGTACCCATACTTGAGAGACATAGAGAGCTTATAGTGGATAAAGAGACAAAAGAAAAGATTTTAGAGATAAGTGCCTCTACCATAGACAGGCTCCTTTCAAAAGAAAAGGCCAAAATGAGGTTAAAAGGTAGGGCAAGGACAAAACCTGGCACACTCTTAAAGCACCAAATACCTATAAGGACATTTGCTGATTGGGATGAAGGCAGGCCAGGATTTGTGGAAATAGACCTAGTAAGCCATGATGGAGGAAATGCAAGGGGAGATTATGCCCAAACACTTGATGTTACCGATGTATACACAGGTTGGACAGAGACAGAGGCAGTTAAAAATAAGGCTCAAATATGGACATTTAAGGCACTAAAGGGCATAAGGGAACGTCTTCCATTTAAACTTTTAGGTATAGACTCAGACAATGGCAGTGAGTTTATAAATGCTCACCTTCTAAGATTCTGTAAACAAGAGAAGATAACATTTACTAGAGCAAGGCCATATAGGAAAAATGATAACTGTTTTGTAGAACAGAAAAACTATTCAGTGGTAAGAAAGGCTGTTGGCTACTATAGATATGAGACAAAAAAGGAGCTAGAGATGTTAAATGAATTGTATAAAGTCCTAAGGCTCTATACAAACTTTTTCCAGCCAGTTATGAAATTGGTTAAAAAGACAAGGGTAGGCAGTAAGGTGATAAAAAGGTATGATGAAGCAAAGACCCCATACCAAAGGGTGCTTGATTCTGCCTATGTGCCTGAGGAAGATAAAGAGAGGCTTAGGGCTGAATATGATCAACTAAATCCAGCAGAATTAAAAAGAGAGCTCACTAAGCTTAAAAATAGATTAATGATGGAGGCAAGTGCAAAACATCTTGGTATAGAATTTAAATGAGGCAATGAATAATATTTCATATAGATATTTAAGTGAGGCAACAGGGGCATTTTGCCATTTATTTTAGAAAGGACTTGCGAAACTATCACCTCCAGCGCACATTTAGTTTTATTTGGGGAGTTCCTTTATGGATTAAGGCTTAATCAAATGGGAGATAAATATCTGCCGGTGCGAAAAAGTAGTAAAGATGTGGCAGTCAAATGGTATGATGCCAGAGGAGAATATAGTGAAAATCGGACAAAGGAGCTAAAGTGTGATTTTTCAATGGAAAGGATGCCTTCATCTTTCTTTAAAGCAAGTGCGATATCTTTTAGAATAGGCTGTTTGGCTTATAACCTTTTTAGGATATTTGAGCTGAATGGAAGTCTCTACTTTCTTCTGATTTCCACTCATTTTCTTGTCAAAAATACCCTTTTCCAAAAATCAATCGTGGAGTTTGAGATTATATGGGCCTAGACATTATTACCATGGCGATTTCTTAAAATAAATAAGAATTTGTTATATTCAATGTTTTTCTACCTCCCTCAAAACCTACTTTCCCAAAAACAGGCCGCTGTCTATCTGGCCTCACTTAGGCTTGGGCCGGCCACGATTTTAGAGATCTCAAAAGAGGCAGGTATAAGTAGGACAACCACTTATAGGATGGTAGACTCACTTATAAAGATGGGCTTAATAAAGGAAGTTATAAAAGGAAGAAAAAGGCTCTTTTCTGCTGAAAGTCCTCAAAAACTGATTGATTTAATTGAGATTGAGAAAAAGGCAATTGAGGCACAGGAAAAAGAGATAAAAAGGGCACTACCTGAGCTTGAGGAACTGATGAAACTCTCAGAAAGTGAGCCAAAGATAAGGATTTTTGAAGGAAAAGAGGGAATAAGAGAAATCCAAAAAGATATCCTCTTAACAAAAGACCTAAAGAGTATTGAGGAATTTGTGCCTTTAGACGAGGCCTATAGAGTCTTTCCTCCCCACAAAAGGGACCACCGCCACTATATGGCAAAGAGGATAAATGTACCAGAAAGGGTAATCTATAGCTCAAGCAAAGGGCTAATATTAAAACCCATCCAGGGGCCAATAAAGAGACAATTTGTTCCTGTCTCTAAGTTTCCATTCTCTTTAGAGATAACTGTTTATGGTAACAAGGTTGCCCTTGTCTATACAAAAAGAAACATTAAAGCAATTGTCTTAGAAAATAAAGAAGTTGCTGATTCCTTTAGGTCATTTTTTGATCTTTGCTGGCAGGCAAAAAATGGGCCTCAGACTGAGGCCCAAAACTAAAATCTGTTTCTCTTTCTATCTCAGGAGCCTTCCTTGCAGTGCGTCACTGGCCTTAAAAACCATTTTTTAGGGAGCATATAAACCTCCTTTTTTTATTTTAAGAGAGATATTAACAAATCTTGGGATTTTTTCAAGGTTTTTGCCACTTTGACGGTTTAAAGATGTCCATAAATATGGACAGAAACATAGAGTACCTTTAAAATTAAATACAGTTATCCATTTGGGCAAATCTTACCTTCTATTTCTTTATTTTCCTTTATTTATCATTGGATTTAGAATGAAAAAGGGGTCTTTTGAGAACAATCTTTGGAAATATAGAAAAATAGCCGGTCTAAAGCAAAAGGAGGTTGCCCATTTTTTGGACATAAAAAATATCTCTCAAATCTCAAGATGGGAAAAGGGAGAAAGATGTCCTTCTTTGAAAAATGCCTTTAAACTCTCAGCTATCTATAGCCGGCCGATAGAGGATCTCTTTCCAGGTCTTTATGACACTATAAAGAGGGATATCAAAAGGAAAAAGACAAAAAATGAAAAAAATTAAAGAGGATATCTACCAAAAATATAGAAAGGTCTTAAAGAGGCCTGAGCTCTCAAAAAAGGAGATTGATGAGATAAGGCACAATCTCCAGATTATAGCAAAGGTTATCTGTGAATATGTCTGGAAAAATAGATCAAAATAAAAAGGAATGGTGGGCTCCGGTAAACAGGAGCCTTATTTCATATAAGAACTATAAAAGCATTGGAAATGCTATCTGGCTCTATCTCTATTTTTTGCTCTATGCTGATAGAAAAACTGGGATTCTTTTTAGAAAGTATAAAACCATTAAAAGGGATTTAGGGGTTAGTAAAAAGACAATTCAGAGATGGCTTAAGAGATTAAGAAAATGTGGATATCTTGTGGATAGAAACCTTGGTCGAGGCCTTTTAATTGTTCTAAAAAGACAAATCTGACCACCCTGAATGGTCAAAGGTGTCCACTCAGAAAGGACAAATTTGACCCCTCCCTTAGGGCTTTAGTTGCTAAAAAGCTAGGAAAATAAGGGCAAAATCTCAATTTTTAATCTTCCTAAAAATAAATATCTAAAAAGAAAATATATAAAAAAATATATATAACCAATCTAAAAATTTTCTTTTAAGAAGAAAGGTCTGTCTTAATTATCTTATTAAAAAATATGAGAAGGATAAGAATAATCTCAATTGATCCAGGGGTAAAGATGATAGGTGTAGCAGTAATGAATGGATTTGACTTAACGTATTGGGGGACAAAGAGGATAAGGGAAAAGGGAATGGATAAAAAAGGGATTTTAGAAAAGACAGAGAGGATAGTCTCTTCTTTAATATTTAGACACAATCCAGATGTACTGATAATTCAAAGGCCTTTTTATCCACAACAAAGAGAGAGCAAAAATTTAAGGGAAATGGTAAAAAAGATAAAAGCTATTGGTCTAAAAGGTAAGATTAAGGTTATTGATTACAAGCCCATTGATGTAAGGACATTTTTCTCAAATGGAAAAAGGCCTACAAAGATGAGACAGGCAGAAGTTATTTGTAAAAGTTATTATCCCTTTCTTACCCGATTTCTTAAAAAAGATAAGAATAAAAAATGGTGGCAGGAAAAGTACTACATAAAGATGTTTAATGCCGTTGGCCTTGGGATTTATTATCTAAACAATGCAAAAATTTGCCCAAAAGATAGGTAAGTTTGTATATGATCTACTAGTAAATGTCTATAATGGGCTTGGTAGTGGATTTAGTGAGACTGTCTATCAAAATGCCTTTTCAATTGAGCTAAGGGAAAGAGGGATTGAGTATCTAAGAGAGGTCAACCTAGAGGTCTTTTATAAAGGGCAGGCAGTGGGAAATGATAGGCCAGATTTTATTATTTTAAACGGGAGGGTAGATAATTTAGAGATAAAATACCCAGTAGTGATTGAAATGAAGGTAGGAAATTTCATTAGCAATGACAACCGCCAGCAGTTAAAGACATACTTTGTTTCACTGTGTCAGACAAAGGATAGACGCCTAAAGGATATAAGGCTTGGTATTTTGGCAAGGATACTTAAATCAGAGGATCATTTTGTTCCAGAAAGGACAAGGAGCCCTATTGAAATAGAGGTATTTTGGTTTGACGACATAAGGAGGAGGATGGATTTGGTGTGGCGCTTTGGATAAGATGGTCTCATAATTATCTACTGTGATACATTTAGCGTAATCTTTAAAAAATCTTCAGAAGACTCACACTCATGCTTCTTACATAGACAGTCTTATAAGTGATCAAATATGCAGTAGAAATTTGCAAAAGATCATGGTATCTTAAAGATAGAAGGGAAAATTCAGAAAGCGGGGGATATTATGGTTAAAGTAACCTGCTATGGTGGTGTAAACGAAATAGGAGGGAATCAAATCCTTGTAGAAGATGGAGATGTAAAGTTTTTCTTTGATTTTGGCACCCCTTTTGCCCGATGGAATCAATTTTATGAGGAATTTCTTAGGCCTAGACGGGGTGCTGGCATCCTTGACCCACTGACCATGGGACTTTTGCCCCCTATACGAGGCCTATATCGGGCAGATCTTGAGTATCCACAGAATATCTGGAATCAAGTAAAGAGTAGGCATGGATTTAGAGATTTAACTAAAGCAAATATTAGCGGGGTACTCCTATCCCATGCCCACCTGGATCATTGTGGTTATATCTCCTTTTTAAAACATAACATCCCAGTGTACTCCTCAGCAGCAACGGCCTTTATTGCCAAGGCCATTCAAGATACTTCTGGAGGCAATGAATTTGAAAAAGAAGTATGTTATTTTAGCCCAAGAAGCCTGCGTCAGGACTATTTAGGTAGTGATAGAGACGTCAGACACCAACGTAGGTTTAAGATGGTTGATATTAATAACTTATCTAAACGGGCTCTGTTATTCTGGAACCATCGTTGTAAAATGGGTCAGTGGGAACCTATACAACAGTTGCAGCAGCCAGAGTTTCAACCCAAAACTATAGGTAGACTGCCTTTACTTTCATTCCCAGTAGACCACTCAATACCTGGGGCCTTGGCCTATGCGGTAGAGACCTCTGCTGGCTGGATAGCCTACACGGGGGATATTCGCAAACATGGCTTAGAATCTCAAAAGACAAAGGAATTTATAGAAAAGCTAAAAGAACTGAAGGTAACACTGCTTATATGTGAAGGGACTAGGGTTGATGATGTAAAAAGCATATCTGAAGAGGAGGTCTATGAAAACTGCTTAAAGAGCGTGAAGGATGCAAGGGGTAAGTTAATCATAGCAGATTTTGGGCCAAGGAATATCGAAAGACTTAGAATTTTCCTAGAAATAGCTAAGGCCACAGGCAGAAAGCTAGTGATACTCTCAAAAGATGCTTATTTACTAGAGTGTCTAGCCCATGTAATGCCTGAGGTTTGTTTATCCGATCAGCTAAAAGATATGGTTGTCTATCAAGAGCGCAAAGATCCAAATAGCCTTAAGGCCTGGGAAAGAGATATTAGAGATCGACTACCATTGGTTAAACATTCAGATGTAAGTCAATATCCTGGAAATTTTATTTTATGCTTTAGCTTTTGGGATATTAAGCACCTTATTGATATAAACATTACAGGCGGTCTATATATCTACTCAGCAAGTGAAGTATATAATGAAGAGCAGGCCATGGATATCCGCCGATTACATAACTGGCTAGATGCATTCAATTTCCAAAAGATAGGGCTACCTGTAGAGCTAGAAAAAGGCAAATGGGAGGTACCAGAGGAACAATCAGGCTTTCATGCCTCTGGGCATGCCTCTGGAAAGGATATTTTGGATATGGTTAAGGAGATAAACCCCAAAATTTTGATCCCTGTTCACACTGAAAGGCCTCAGTTTTTTATTGAGAAGCTTAAGGATACAAGGATTGAGGTAAGGATAGCTATACAAGGGCAGCCTGAGGTCATAACATAAGACTTTTACTTTTTCTTGGAAAAGTCGATAAAGCCAAATGTAGTGCTAAGTCAAAAATTAGAGTTTAACGTTACTGACACAGACACTCCATAAGCTTAAAATCTTCACTCCATAGCCCTCTTTTATGCGATTTTGCCTCATTTAATAACTTAATAAATTTCGAGAATTCATCCCAGCTAAGCTGCCTTGATTTTCTGCCACGGTATTTGTAGACACACGCGTAACCGTCACCTATGACCCTTTCATTATAGCAGCTACCGTCCTTGAGATAGACAAAGACCAGTAATCTCTTATAGCGATCCCTACCCCTTGCTTCCAAATAGATTTCATCTCCTTTATGGATTAGCTCCTTGGCATACCTTGTTGCCCTTATGCCAAGCCCTGAGATTCTCCCTTCCCTTACCCCACATCTTATTGCTTCCTTTTTGAGTTTACGGCTCCAGTATTTCTCTGGTGTATCTATTCCCAAAAGCCTTACCCTTTCCCTCTTTCCATGTAGCAGAACTAAAAATGTATCCCCATCAATTATCCTTAAAACCCTTGCCTTTTCTTTGGCTAGCAGTGGAGATACAGCAAGGAGAACGAAAACAAAAAATAGGGCACAAACCCGCAGCGTCTTATTCTTAACTATGTTCATCTTTTAAAACCCAGTTTCTTTCTATTTTCCTATCTCCATCAAGCCCCTTCCAGGCCTAAATCTCACTACCTTCTTTTCAGGAATCCTTAATGTCTCCCCTGTCTTTGGATTTCTTCCCTCTCTTGCAGCCCTGTTTGCTAATGCAAATGTGCCAAAGCCAACAATTGCTACCTTTTCTCCCCTCTCAAGTGCTTCCTTTATAGATTCAATCATAGAATTTATAACAGCGCCAACCTGTCGCTTTTTTATACCCACCTTTGCTGCCACTTTGTTTATTAGCCCTGTCTTGCTCATACTACCTCCTTTTAAGGTTATTTTTGGTGCTTTTAGCAAAAAGTAAGGCCTATGTCAATCCTGTTTTTGCCTTAGGGTAATTTAGCAGAAGAATACCAAAGCCCTTTCTCTTGTCATAGTATGAAGTAAGTGGTATGGAAAGATATAAGGAAAAGTCACAATCAAGGAGGCAAAAAATGGCAGAAGCAAAGATTGAGGTAAATATTGAGGGAGAAAGGTTTAACATTGAGGGTCCAGAGACCTTCGTAAGGGAGGGATTTGACTTTCTCAAAAATGAGCTTATGCCCCACCTTATGGGGGAAGTTAAAGAAAAGCCCGCTAAAAAGGTAAGACCGGTACCCAAGAAAAGGGTAGCTAAACCAGAGGTAGAAGAAGAAAGGGCAGAACTAGCAGAGAAAGCTGATGAAGAACTACTTAAGTTCTACAATGAGAAAAGGCCAAAGAGCCAGATAGCTAAAGTAACAGTCTTTGCCTATTATCTAAAGCACTTTAAAGGAAAGCAAGAATTTGCAACTAAAGACATAAAAGGGCTTTATGAGGCACTGAGATTGCCACTGCCAAAAAAGTACAGCCAGCCCATCTGGGATGCCTCAAGCAAGCGTGGCTTTGTTGCTAAGACTGAAAAGAAGGGCTTATACAGGATAACTGAGGCAGGGGAGAGGTTTGTTGAAGAGGGGTTGCCTAGAAAGGTCATTTAGCTCAATAGAGAAAGAAGTACAGTATTAGCTTAGAAGTATCTAGATCCCTATTTACCTTCAAAGTGCCAATGATATGGGTTCTTTGATAACATTAAAAGTACGCCTTGCTTAACACTAGGATGACAAACAAGGATACCTATTTCAGGAACAGGTTTTGCTGGATTTAGTTTTCCTTTTAGTTTCCTTTCAACTTTTGGAATACCGGATAAGAATTGGAATCTTTTAACTAGGTTATCCTTCTGCCGCCAAAGAAGGCGAGAGATTGTAAAGGTCATTGGATAAGCATCCCAGGGTCCCTTAACAATTTTAGGCGGACCAACTTTTTTATCTTTTTCCTTAAATTTTCTCTCTTCTTTAAAAAGAAAACCCTGCTTGCTAAAGAATGTTGCGAAAACAAAAGCAGCTATCTCAATTGGCTTATTATCAATTTGATATTCAGCACCCCAAAGATAATCACTAAAATACTCTAAAATTGCATCAAAACCATCTAAGATATCATGATGTTTATAACCAGGTTTGATTTCAATAGCTACATACACTCCTTGCTTTATAGTTTTTGCAGCCTTAAGATTTCCACATACTACTAAGTCAGGTTTTTTCCTACGGTCGACATTTTTAACTTCAAATACACCCCATTGAGGCCGGTTTTTATTTTTCTTTTCATCGAATACTTGAAAGCCCAAACCATCAAGCCAGTCTCCAAGAGCTAGTTTAACTTTGCCTTCATTGCGATAATTTTTCTGCAATTTAGACATTAACTATATCCTATTTAACTTGTTCCTTTGTATTTTCCCTAATAACTTTAATAATCTACAGCAGCTACCTAACAGTTCTAATGCTTCACTGCTGTCAGGAAAAGCTTTTAAATCGTGAGAAAAATAATTTCTTGCTTTTTTATCGGCTTTCATTATAGTTTCTGCGGTCATCTCACCTTTTTCAGTAACAAGGCCTGTGTCTTTTAAGTTTTTTATTTTGTCTTTAATTCCCTTTCCTGGAATTTGGTCTAAAATAAATGCAATAATTCTACTTGAAATCAGCGCAGAACTTAAAAAATATCCTTTTTCACCCGCTTTTATTGCTTCTTCCATGTTTTTTTCGTAAATATTTGGTAGCTTAGATAAAGTTTCTTTTAAATCTTCTCTTAGTTTCCTTAATTCCATAGCTTGGGTTCCACTTAATGCTGTAAGTTGTGAATTTAAAATTCCAATCGCTTTATCAATTTCAGGTAAAAGAGTATAAAGTTTAGAATACCATTCATCATGATATTGTTGTTTAAGAAGAAATTTACCTAAATCTTTTGAAGTACTTGGCGGAGATATATATGCAATTTCATAACAACCTACCAGCTTATTAAGTTCTTCACACTCTCTGTTAAATGCCTTCAATAACTCTTCTGCAATTTGGATAAATTTATCTTTTCCCCATTCTTTTTCTTTATTAAGTAAATTTACTACTCTATTTCTTAGACTTTCAAAGAATGCTAATTTACCTCTTAGTTTAGATTCATGTTGAGCTTTTTCCATTTTTTAAAATCTCTACAGCTTTTTAAAATACCAAATATTTGAAATTTTGTTAAGATTCTATGAAAATAATCTCAAGATTTTTGGGAAGTTTTATACAATTCTTGCGACTGTTCACTATTTTTGGGTGTAAATTTTTCAAACATTTCAAAAAATTACCACCATTCTTGACGGAGAGCCCATCCTTTCTTTACAATTTTTTTACCGCTTACTATCCTTAGTAAAAATAAAGCCAAAAAACTCCTTCGGAAATTCCTAAAAAGGAATAGCTTTAATTTGTAAAAAACAGAATCATGTTGAGAAACGAGGAAGAGATAACTAAAAATTCTAATTATCAAAAAAGGAGGCAAATGCCTCCTTTATTTTTTATCCCCTCCATTTTTTGCAGTACTCTTGATACTCGCAATCCTTGCACCAATAGCCCTTTCTTGGAAGAAAAACACCAAACTTTATCCCCTTTAAAACCTCTTTAGCAAGGTAAAACAGCCTCTCATAGTCATCCCTACCCCTATTTGTCTCTAAGACATTCATCTTTGGCTTTCTTCTTTTAACAAAGTTTATTATCTTTAGCAATTTTGGTGGTCTTCTGTAAAGGATCTGATAGGCATAGCTATAGAGGGTAAGCTGAAGATGATCATCTGCATCCTGCGGATTTATGCCCTGAGAGGATGTCTTAAACTCAACAATAACATCATCTTTTTCAATAAGGTCAATCATTCCCATAATAGGTACCTCAAGGCTCTCCTTTGTTGATGGGTTTATCAAAGGGACCATAAAGGGAATCTCAAAGCCAGCTATCTCCTTTGGCGCTTTAGAAAAATAAAGAGAAAGCATCTCCTTTCCAGAGGCTATCAGCTTTATCTCATCCTCACCGTCCCTGTAGCGGATATCTGTCTCTACCTTTTGAGAGTACCAATCTGAATCAAAGACCTTAAATAGCCTTTCAAGAGTTACCTCCTTTCCCTTCATCATCTCTTTATGAAACCAGGCAAGGCTTGAGTGGATTACACTTCCAAAGGCAATGGCTGATGGCTTAAATGGTCTTGGGATAAGGTCAATGAACTGAAACCTATATTTTAGGCCACACTGAAGATAGAGGCTTATCTGGCTACTAGAAAGGTGCTCAAGCATCTTCACCACCCCCTTTCTCTGAAAGCAATTGGTCAATCATCTTGCTGGCCTCAACCTTTGTAACCTCCTTTAGTGAATCAACTTGAAAGAGCTGCTTTAGGCGTTTTAGTGCCTCATCTCCCTCAATGCCTCTCTCAGCCAAAAGCCTAAATAGATACCTCTTTTGTGCCTCTGTCATTGAAGAGTCATCAGACCTTGGGGCAGGGTCTAAGAATTCATCTGTGATCCCTTTCCCATCTGCTTTTTCTTTTTCAATTACATGGAGGGTAAAAATTAGGTTTCCCTCAGCCGTCCTTAATTCAATAATTTTTTCCTTTCCTTCCATATCTACCTCCTTATTTTAAGATTCTATTTTCAGTTTAGATTTGGAAGAAAACGCAAAAAGAAGGAAAGATTTCCCTAAAAAGGCATATTTTTTCCTCTTTTTTAAAGCAGGTCATAGATTATCGTTAAAGATAATGGAAAAAGATCTGGTTATCCCATTTGCCATAACAAACTACAGGGACATAAAGAAAAGGTTTGGCATAAAGGAGAAAAACAGAAGGGCACATATGTATATCATTGGGAAAACAGGCACAGGAAAGTCTACCCTTCTTTTGAATATGATCTCTTCTGATATAAAAGAGGGAAATGGACTTGCCTTAATTGAGCCCCATGGTGATCTCTCAGAGAAAGTCCTTGAATATATTCCAAAAGAAAGGACTGATGATGTTATCTATTTTAATCCAGCTGACCTTGATTATCCAGTTGGCTTTAACCTTTTAGAAAATGGGGCCTTAGATAAAAAATACCTTATTGCCTCAAGTATTATCTCTGTTTTTAAAAAAATCTGGTATGAGTTCTGGGGGCCAAGGCTTGAGCATATCTTAAGAAACTCAATCCTTTCTCTTTTAGAATTTAAGGGAAGCACCCTTTTAGACCTGCAAAGGCTTCTAACTGATAGGGGATTTAGAAAAGATGTTATAGAAAACATAAAGGACCCACAGATTAAGGACTTTTGGCTAAATGAATTTGAAAGGTATCCCTTATTTTTAAAATCAGAGGCAGTCTCACCCATTTTAAATAAAGTTGGCCAGTTTCTAACAAGTGAACCTATAAGAAACATCATTGGGCAAAAGGAAAGTGGATTCAATTTAAGGGAGATAATGGATAAAGGAAAGATCTTTATTGCAAACCTCTCAAAGGGAAAGATTGGTGAGGATACATCAAGGCTTTTAGGCTCAATGCTTGTTACCCAGATTGAAATCTCTGCCCTCTCTAGGGCAGATAAAAGTGAAGAGGAAAGAAGACCATTTTATCTTTATGTAGATGAGTTTCAAAACTTTTTGACCTTATCGTTTACAAATATTCTTTCTGAGGCAAGAAAATATGGCCTCTGTCTAATCCTTTCCCACCAATACATTGAGCAGTTAGATGAGAATATAAGGGAGGCCATATTTGGAAATGTAGGCACTATTATTTCATTTAGGATAGGTGCAAATGACGCAAAGTATCTTGCCAGGGAGTTTTATCCTACCTTTTCTGAGACTGATTTTATCAACCTTCCAAATTATCACATCTATTTAAAGCTTATGATAAATGGGGTTAGCTCTCAGGCATTCTCTGCCACTACCCTTCCCCCACCAGAAAACAAAGCCAATTTTAAAGAGGAGATTATTAAAAGGTCAAGGATTAGATATGGAAGGCCAAAAGAAGAGGTAGAAAGGGATATTTATTTAAAGACAGGTTTATCTTCTTAAACTCATCTATGTCAGGGATTCATTTATTAAAAGGTGAAAAGATTATCCTTAAGACAAGCCCTCACTGGCTCCTTGTCTTTTTGCCTATAGTTGCGCTTTTTCTCTTTTGGCTGTTTTATTTCTTTATTATCTGCCCTTTATTATTTGAAGGAGAGATTGAGGGTCTCTGCTACCTATTTATCTCATTCACCTTTATCTGGATTATCTCTATTATTTACCTTGATTGGAGATTTAATCGTCTTTATCTAACAAATTTAAGGATAATTAAGGAAAGGGGGATTATTGGGAAGCTTTTTATGTCCATCTGGCTTAAAGATATTCAAGATATTACCTGCAAATATGGGATATTTGGAAGGATTTTTGGCTTTGGTGACATTATTATTGAGTCAGCCGGGCCCTATGGAAGGATGGAGTTTAAGGGAATGCCAGGGCCAAAAAAGATTAAGTGGAGGATAGAGACATTTAAAGAGTTGATAAAAGAGGCTTAAATTATTAAGCGAAATTTTTCTTTATGATGAACAAACAGAGACAACACTTTTTATTATGTTTCTCTTTTTAATTTCGATATTTTGTGTTATAAAAACATGATAAATTAGACAGGGGATTTAGAAGTGGAAAAACCAAGCCTGGCTCTTGACATAAAAGAATTTTTGGTAGAAATATTTGACATCTTCATACCGGGAGGACTGTTAAATTAAGTATGCGTCAAAATAAGTAGAGTAGTACATGTGACCATGATTGCTCCATGGGTTACTAATCTGATTTGTACTGTGACTGGCGTAATAGTAGGTATTTTTGGAACTTACCTAAAAGATATTTGGATTGAAAAAAAGCGAAAGAGGAGAGTTCTGGAAAACCTTCTTAATGATTTAAAGTTCAATAAAAAATTAGCTGAAGAGAAAAAAAAGTGGGGATATCATACTTTGGCTTATATAGAGGCTCAAAGTAGCAACTATTTGGTAGATTTTAGAGACGAATTTCGCAATAAACTTTATGATGCTTTTGTGAAGATTTTTGGTCTGAATCAATGTATAGGACCGGAAAAGATCTTTGGCAGAAATTATAAACCGGTAGAGAAACAATTGGAAAAACTCGAAAAGCAGCTAGAGTACCTAATTTCAGAGATAGAAAGAAGGTTAAACTAAATCTCCTTTTGTTGTCTAAAATTTTTACCCCTTCTAGTATATGCCTTTGATGTTGATTTTTTGGAGCAGTAATAGTAACAGACAACTAAAGCCTCTCAAGGAGCTGATCCTTAGTATAGAGACTATCGCTGGAAAATGAATCAACCTCTAGCCCCTCAAGGTCAAGTCTGTTTAAGACCGAGGGTTCTTGGAGAAATCTTGAGAGCCTGTTATATGTAGTTATCCCACCCCTATAGCCCTCATGGTGCAAAGAGAGAAATAGCCTTCTCTTTGCCCTTGTAATTGCTACATAGAGAAGTCTCCTCTCCTCCTCAAGCTCATCCTCTGCCTCATGGCTGTGTGAGATGGGAAGTGCCCCATCAGATACACCAATTATAAATACCACCTCCCACTCAAGCCCCTTGGCTGAGTGTATGGTAGAGAGGACAAGCGGCCGCTCATCATGATAAAAGCTCCTTACCTCATCAATCCCCCTCTCTGCTGGCTCAATGGCAACAAGGTCTAAAAGGAGCCTCTCTAGGTCTCTATAGCGTCCTGCAATCTGCCTAAGTGAATCTAGGTCACCAAGCCTCCTTTGATAGTCATCATACCTTAACTCAAGGATTGGCCTGTAATATGAGATGAGTGTATCAAGCATATCAGATAGTCCCTTCTCCCTTGCCCTCTTTAGTGAGGAAAGAAGCCTTGATATGCCAGAAGAATACCTATATCCCCTCTCCCTTTTAGAGAGTGCCTCCTCCCATCCACTTTTCATTATTGACGAAATGATGGACTCAGTTGTCTTTGGCCCGACATTTTCAATGAGCATAAGCACCCTGTGCCAGGCAAGCTCATCTTTTGGATTCAAAAGTACCTTAAGGTGGGCAATTATATCCTTTATGTGTGCAGTCTCAACAAACTTTAGGCCACCATATAGGGTGTAAGGGATATTCCTTTTTGAAAGTGCTAGCTCAAGTGGCCTTGCAAGATAGGTAGACCTAAAGAGTATGCCTATGTGATGGAGTGGGATGCCCTCATCCCTTAGGGACTTTACACTATCTGCTATCCATTCTGCCTCCTCATCTGCATCCTTAAAGAAGATAAGTTTTGGCCTCTCTCCTTCTTTATCCTGTGCCTTGAGTACCTTTGTGTATTTTTCCCTTGCTAAGGTTATTATGCTGTTTGCAAGGTCAAGTATGGGCTGGGTACTCCTGTAGTTATCCTCAAGCTTTATTACCCTTGCATCAGGAAATACCTCAATAAACTCAAACATATTCTTATAGCAGGCACCACGGAATCCATATATACTCTGCGCATCATCCCCTACTGCCATAACATTTCTCTGCTCTCCAGAAAGGCCATAGACTATCCTTGCCTGGATCCTGTTTGTATCCTGATATTCATCCACCATGATATATCTGTAACGATTTGAGAGGGCATTCCTTACCTCCTCATTCTCAAGCAAAAGCCTTAGATAGGTAAGAAGGTCATCGTAGTCTAAGAGATTGTGCTCTATTTTATATTTGGCATAGGCCCTCTTTAGCCTCTTTATATCGCTTCTATATTCAAAAAAATGTGGGTATTCCCTTAATATCACATCATCAATTGATTCCTCTCTATTTATAGAGGCACTTATAATGTGCTTTAGCGTAGACTTTCTTGGAAACCTCTTCTTTTTTTCCAAAAGGCCTAGCCTTAGTGATAACCTTTGAAGTGCCTCTTCACTGTCTGCCTCATCAAGGAATGAAAATGGACTAGAAAAGCCAAGCAGTCTTGCATACCTTGAAAGGACAGAATAGGCAAATGAGTGGAAGGTACCACCGACTACATGCTCACAGGCCCTGTTGTGCCTTGCTGCCCGAAGTAGCATAGTCCTTGCTGCCTTCCTTGTAAAGGTAAGAAGGAGTATTGAGCGTGGGTCAACCCCCTGGGATACAAGATAGAGGACACGGTACTCAATTACCCTTGTCTTTCCAGTGCCTGCACCTGCAACTACAAGGACTGGCCCACTGGTTGTGGTAACTGCCTCATACTGGGATGGATTTAGGTTTTCCTTTAAAAGCCTATCAATATTCACGGCCTAAATTTAAACTATAGAGGGAAAATGTCAATCTATCTTTTTTCTAACTGTCTTTTATAAATTTCCCTTATCTCAGAAAGTGTTGTAATATCAAATGGCGATTTATCATCCCTTATCCTTTTTATCCTTGCAAATCTTAGCGCAAAGCCAGAGCTGTAAGTTTTACTTCTTTGAACCTCATTAAAGGCCACCTCAACCACAATGCTTGGCCTCACATAGACTATACCTGCCTCCTCTGCTACCTTATCCTTTAGAAGCCTTTTTGTAATTTCACTAAACTCCTTATCGGTTAGTCCCTTAAAGGTCTTTCCAACTGGGACAAACTTTCTATTTTCCTCATCAAAACAGGCAAGCCAGTAATCAGACAAAAAATTGTGCCTCCTTCCATATCCCCACTGGGCAGCAACTATTAAAAGGTCAACGGTTATCGCCTTTTTTATTTTAAACCAGAACCTTCCCCTCACACCAGGGGTATAGGGACCATCTAAGGCCTTTGCTACCAACCCTTCATGCCCCATATCTAGTGCCTTCTTAAAGAAGGAAGTGGCATCCTCAATACCTTTTGGAACTGTCCTTTCAGCAAGAGAAAGCCCACCTCCTATCTCACCAAGCCTCTTTATGCGCTCTCTATATGGAAGATCAACCAGGACTCCTCCATTCATATAAAGGCAGTCAAAAAGGAAAAGTTTAGCCTTTATATCCCTTGCTACCTCCTTAACCTTCTCCTTTCTCATAATGCGGCGGGAGAGGTACTGAAAGGGAAGGGGCCTTCCCCTTTTATCTACTGCTATAATCTCCCCATCAAGGATTGCAGAATCTGCCCTGACCTCACTGCTTACCTTCTGTAACAATTCAGGAAATGCCAAAGATATATCCCTCATTTTCCTTGAAAATAGCTTTATCTTCCTTTCTCTTTTGTGGATTTGTACCCTTAACCCATCATACTTGAATTCTAGTGAAAACCTTGAGATGTTCCCAGGGAGCTCCTCAAAATCATCCATGCCCTGTGCAAGCATAGGCCTTAGGGGATAAAAGAGCTTTGGCTTTACGCTTAAAATCCCCTCTTTTCCCTGTGATATTACCTTAGATGCAATCTCTCCCAGATCTGGAAGGAACATGTACGCCCTTCTTATAGCCTCTAGGCCAAGGGATGAAAGCCTTGCTAATGCCTCAAGCAATATCCCTTCATCTACCCCTATCCTCATATCTCCTAGGATGGAATTTACTATGTACTTTACCTCAATAGGTGATGCCCTCTCAAAGAGCTCCTTTAGATAACAGTACTTTTTGCCCCTTGACCCCTTTCCCTTGCTTAGGGCAATGGCTTCAAGGTATCTATAAACATCAGATAAGGTTAAGGCAGGTGGTCTTATGGCCTTCTCTTCTAGAAGTTTTGCGGCAAATTCACCTGCATCCACTGACTCTATATTTTCCTTTTTTATCCCAAGTGCCTCAATTACCTTTAAAATACCTGCCCATGAGAGATCAAGCCTAAGTTCTGAGTTTGGTGGAAATGGCCTTCCCAAAAGGAGGTAGGTTGAGATCCTTGCCTCAGAAGGTGAGAGACCTTTTAGAAAGTCACAAAGGTAGGAGATTAGTTTAAGCCTGCTTTTTGTCTGCTGAAGCCTCTGGCAGAGCCGTGCAAACTCAGAGAATTTCATATGTTTTAATTATACACCTTTTCAACCTCTATCACCTGGTTTATGCTAAAATGTGTCTGGAGACCAAGGTGTTTGACCCGGTGATACGTGCCAGGGCGGTAGAAAAGTCAGTGCTTGTAAACGGAAAAAGGAAGTACTATAGGTTCAGGTTTGCCAGGTATTATGGAGGTATAGTAACCGCGGATGCCGTTGGCTGCTGTTTTTTGTGCGCCTACTGCTGGAATTACTTCCGGAACCTAAAGCCGGATAAGACAGGAAAATTTTACAGTGCAGGGGAGGTGGCTGAGAGACTAACTGCGATCTCAAGGAAGAAAAACTGCAAAAGGATAAGGATAAGTGGGGCAGAGCCTGTCCTTGGCAAGGAGTCTTTTAAGCACCTTATTGAGCTAATCTCCATCATTAAGGAAAAGCTTAACAATTTTCAATTCATCCTAGAGACAAATGGCTTCATCCTTGGCTACTACCCGGAGCTTATAGGAGAGTTAAGGCAGTTTAGGGACTTTCTCTTGGTCAGGGTCTCGGTCAAGGGCTGGGATGAGAAGAGTTTTGAAAGGGTAACCGGAGCAAAGGGAGACTACTTTAAGTTTCCCTTTATTGGACTTAAGTATCTTGCCTATAACGGCATAAACGCATGGCCAGCTATCATGTATGAGGTATTCAAAAAGGATGGAATTGAGCAATTTAAAAGAAAAATTAAGGAGTTTGGCCTTAGCCCGGAGCAGATAGAGTTTGAAACAATAGAGCTATATCCTATGGTGAGGAAAAATCTTGAAAAGAGGGGCATAAGTATATAAGGAGAAACATGAAAATTACTTGAGTCTGCGTGCGTTAGAGATCCAAAGGTTTGACTTTACTTACAGAGACAATTCATAACCTCAAAATCTATCTTCCACAATCCTCTTTCCAAGCCTAAATCTTTCTCTGGTTGTTATTGTTTGAAAACAGAACGGCAGGTGATATAAAAAAGGAGATTAGCAAGGAGGTTGGCCTGAGGGATGCCTACGATCAGCGGTTACCTTGAACGGGTAATCTACCATAACGAGGAAAATGACTTTACAGTGGCAAAGCTTAAAGAAAAAGGAAAGAAGGGACTCACTACCATCGTTGGAAACCTCTCCGGCATAAATCCAGGTGAGTCCCTAAGGCTTTCTGGAAAGTGGGTGTATGATAAAAGGTTTGGTGAGCAGTTTAAAGTAGACACATACCAGGTAGTAGTACCTGCCACAGTAAACGGGATAAAGAAGTACCTTGGCTCAGGGCTTATAAAGGGGATTGGGCAGATTATGGCAGAGAGGATAGTAAGGGTCTTTGGCCTTGATACACTTGATGTAATTGACAAGGAGCCATCCAGGCTAGCAGAGGTTGATGGGATTGGAGAAAAGAGAATATCTATGATCACAAGGACCTGGCAAGCGCAAAAGGAGATAAGGGATGTAATGGTGTTCCTTCAGGGAAACGGGATAAGTGCAGCATATGCAGCAAAGATATACAAGCAATACGGAAATAGGTCTATTGAGCTAGTCAGGGAAAATCCCTACAGACTTGCCACAGACATAAAAGGGATTGGATTTTTAACCGCAGATAAGATTGCAAAAAATATCGGGATAGAAAAGAACTCTCCTATTAGGGCAAAGGCAGCCATACTTTATATGCTCTCTGAGCTAAGCGATGATGGCCATGTGTATTTTCCCTACAATGAGCTTATAAAAAAGACAGAAAAGAAGCTTGAAATAGATGAGAATACACTGACTGCTGCCATATCCTCACTCCTTAAGGAAAACAGGATATACATAGAAGAGACAGAGGATAGGGCGGTCTACCTTGTCCCCTTCTATGTGGCAGAAAAGGGGATAGCCTTACACCTTAAAAGGATAAAAGAATCTTCCTCATCCATAAGACCTATAAACTCACAGAAGGCGCTTGAGTGGGTGGAGGAGAGGCTTGGCATTACCCTGGCAGAGAGGCAGAGGGAGGCGGTGCTTCTTTCCACGAATTCAAAGGTGCTCATCATAACAGGTGGGCCTGGTACAGGCAAGACGACCATAATAAGGGCAATATTAAAGATATTTGGAATGCTTAAGGTAAACATCATACTCTGTGCACCAACAGGTAGGGCGGCAAAGAGGATGTCTGAGGCAACAGGGTTTCCTGCAAAGACCATACACAGGCTGCTTGAATATAGCCCAAAAGAAGGTGGGTTTAAGAAGAATGAGGAAAATCCACTAAGTGCCGACCTGATCATCGTGGATGAGTCATCTATGATAGACACGCTTCTCATGTACCACATGCTCAAGGCCGTCCCTTCCCATGCACACCTTATCCTTGTGGGAGACATAAATCAGCTTCCATCAGTAGGGGCAGGGAATGTCCTTAGGGATATCATCTCATCAAATGTATTTCCTGTTGTAACCCTGAATGAGATATTTAGACAGGCAAAGAAGAGTATGATTGTAATAAATGCGCACAGGGTAAACAGTGGCAGGTTTCCACTGATAAAGAAACCCGATGAAGAAAAATTAACAGATTTCTATTTCATATATGAAGAAGACCCTGAAAAGATCCTAAATAAGATCATAAGACTTTGCAAAGAGAGGATACCAAGGAGGTTTGGCTATAACATACCTGACATACAGGTCATAACCCCAATGAATAGAGGGATAGTTGGGACATCTAACCTAAATGCTGAGCTTCAAAGGGAGATGAATCAAAACAATCTGGGCCTTACTTATGGAAGCCGTATCTATAAGCTTGGTGACAAGGTTATGCAGGTCTCAAATAATTATGAAAAGGAGGTCTTTAACGGTGATATAGGCTGGGTGTCAAATGTATCGCAAGAAGACGGTGAGCTAGAGGTAGAATACGATGGAAGGAAGGTAGTCTATGAGCGCTCTGAACTTGATGAGATTACACTTGCCTATGCCGTCTCCGTACACAAGTCACAGGGAAGTGAGTACCCCGTGGTAATTGTCCCTGTAGTTACACAGCACTATATCCTTCTTCAGAGAAACCTTATATACACTGCCATAACAAGGGCAAAGAGGCTTGCCATATTGATTGGCACAAAAAAGGCACTGGCTATTGGTATAAAGAACAACAAAGTAGAAAAAAGGTACACCTATTTGAGGCAGAGGCTTGAGATGAATTTATCACCATAAAAGCATTAAAGACAAAACGCTGATCCTTAAATGACCTTGAAATTGTCACAGCCATCAAAAATTTGACCCTTAGCCCCCTTTGGTTTAAATTAAAATGGATGGCTAATGATAGTTTCTTAGAAAAACTAAAGCCATACGTCACAAAGAGACTTGGCGTTAGAGGCCTAAAGATTCAAGGCATGCCTTTCATACTAAAGACAAGCTCCTTGGTAGGCTCTAAGAGATGGAGCTTTCTAAAGTAAGGATTGGTACATCTGGATATCAGTTCCCTGACTGGTCAGGCACAGTATACCCAAAGAAGCTAAAAAAGAAGGATACCCTCTCATACTATGCAAAGGCCCTTGAATTTGACACAGTTGAGCTAAACTACACCTACTATACCCTTCCCTCTGCCAAGACATCTTCAGCCATGCTTGATAGGGTACCAGAGGGTTTTGAATTTGTCCTAAGGAGCCATAAGGATATGACCCATGCTATATGGGAGGATGAAAAAGAAAGGGTATTTAAAGAAAATGAAGCGGTATTTAAGAAATTTTATGAGGGTATAGGGCCATTTATTGAAAACAATGCACTTGGCTGTGTTCTGCTTCAATTCCCATATATGTTTTTTCCAACAAGGCAGACATATGACTACCTTTCACTTTGCAAAGAGAGGCTACCTGGTATAGAGATTGTAGTTGAATTTAGAAACAAGGCATGGCTTAGGGAGAGTGCCTTTTCCTTTCTAAGGGAAAATGGGATGGGATACTGTATTGTTGATGAGCCAAGGCTTAAGGGGCTTCACCCCTTTTATCCTATTGCCACATCAGATATAGGATATCTAAGGCTTCATGGAAGAAATCCAAACTGGTTTAACGCAAGTAAGGATGAGAGATATGACTACTTTTATAGTGAGGATGAGCTTGATGAACTCATATCAAAGATAAAAGAGGTAGTATCAAAGACAAATAAGATGTATATTTTCTTTAACAACTGCCCAAAGGGGCAGGCATTAAGAAATGCGATTATGCTAAAAAAGGTCATGGGGATTATAAAGGAACTAAATCCAGCACAAGAATTTGCCATGGGATGGAAGGATTAGGCCTTCTTAAAATAGACTCTGGTATAAGGCTTAAAGGAACAGATATATGGCTTGACCCACACCAGAAAAAACCCCTTGCCTTTGTAAGCCATGCCCATTCTGACCATGCCATAAAGAACCATGAGGTAGCCATAGTTTCATCAAAGACAGCAAGGTTTTATGCCAGAGGATTTAAAGGAAAGGAGATCATTGCCCTTTCATTTGGCAGAAGGGAGAGGTTTGGAGGGGCAACCATTACACTTTTTCCTGCTGGCCACATACTTGGTTCAGCACAGATAATGATAGAAAAGCATGGCCTTAAAGTTGTATATACAGGTGATATAAAGCTAAGAAAGGGGCTTACTTCTGAGAGGATAGAGATAAAAAGATGTGATGTCCTTATAATTGAGTGTACCTATGGAGACCCAAGGTTTGTCTTTCCTGATTTTATGGAGGCAGCCCAGGACCTTCTATCCTTTATAAAGGCATGCTTTTCAAGGAAGATTACACCTGTTGTAGTTGCCTATAGGATTGGAAAGGCCCAGGAGATAATAAAGCTTCTTGGAGACAGGGGGATTGTAACAAGGCTTGAGTCCTCAATATATGAGGCAACCGAGATATATAAGGATCTTGGGATTAACCTTATTAACTACAAAAGATATCCCCCGTTTGTTCCGGGAAAGGAGGTAATTATTGTCCCTCCCTATAGAAGGGACCTTGTAAAGTATGTAACAAAAAGGACCATTGCACCAACGGGCTGGGCAATGGATAAAAAGATGGTAGAGAGGCTCTGCGTGGACAGGGCTGTGCCCATATCCGACCATGCAGACTTCTCTGAACTCCTTGCCTATGTAATGCTTTCAAGGCCAAAACGTGTCTACACAGTGCATGGAGATAGCACATTTTCTGATTTCCTAAGAAGGCAGGGGATATATGCAAAGCATATTGAGGTACCCTATCAGCCGACACTAGATGGCTACTTTTGAGTGATAAGAATAGCCCTCATATTCCCTCTTTTTAAAAGCAGGCCATCCTCAAGCACTGTAAGGGCTGCCTTCTCACCCCCAATCCTCTTAAGCAGGCTTAGGAGCTTCATAGGGCTTATTGTAAATGCACAGTCTTTTGGGTTTCTTGCCAGGATGGTCCTTGCACTTGTAGCATAAAAGAGTGAGGGCTGTTTTATAATTACCTCAATTCTATCAGCATAAAGAAAAAGCCTTGCCACTGACGGAAAGAGTCTCTGTATCCTTGCTGCACGGGAGATTGCCCCTTTCAGCTCCTTCATGTCAACAAAAAACTGACAGTCACTGCTTGAGGAAAAGAGCCCTTCTACTTTTTTTAATACAGAAGGCCCATCCCTTTTTTCTCCACCAATTGATACAACAAGCCCCCCTGCCTTTATTGCTGGAAGGCCATCTGCCTTGCCAATCTCTAACTCATCAATCTTTAGCAGTGAGAGGGCCTTTACAAGGTGCCTTGAGCTTGCATATGGAAGTGAAAAGCAGCTCTCTGCCTGCCCCTTCATCTTTGATATGGCGCAGGCAACATGGCCATTTGACTCTGAGATACTGATAAGCCTCTCACCTGCTATAAGGATACTTGTCTCTTCTCCTTCAAGAAGGTGGATAGTAGAAAAGTCTATATTGTTTATAAAGGATGAGGTCTTTATGCTGTGTGTCCTTATAAAGTGAGGGATTCCTGCTGCCTTCTCACCCTTTACCCTTTTTATCTTAAGCCTCTCAGTGCCAATAGATAGCTCTATTTCATCATTAAATACTATTTCAACCTTATCAGATACCCCTTTTAGCTGCTTTATTGCATCAAGTGGGAGTATATATGGCGGAAGCCTCCTCTTTATCCGCTGATCTACTATAAGATAGCCAGTTAAGATCCCATCTCCAGCTATCATCTTTAGGCCATTATCCCCATAAATGGTTATATTCCTTGCTGATGGGTCAAGTGAGCCAGTAAGTTTATCAAAAAAAGAGGTTGCCCTATCAAGCAGCCTCTGTGATATATTTATCTTTGTATAGGTCCTCAATTCTTCTTGCCTCCAAAAGGACAATGGATACATCCCTCTTTCCCATCCTCCTTACCCTTCCAAAGAAAAGTGATATTGGGTTTGAGAGGATCAATTTTGCATATAATGCCTGTTTGTCTGGAAATACTGTAATATCAATAAGCCCATATTCATCCTCAACAGTAATAAACATAATCCTTATTCCAGACCTTGTAGGGGGTGTATGGCAGAGGATGAGCCTTCCAGCCACCCAGACAAGATCACCATCCTTCTTTTTCCTTAGATCTCTGCTTGTTATAAACCCCATTTTTTTAAGGTCATCCCTAAATGGCATAATTGGGTGATACCTTACATTTACACTCATATACCTTTCTTCCTTTAATACCTCAAGTAGCATTCTCCTATCCAAAGCATGCCTCCTTATAGAATGTAAGTGCACCACAATTTATAAGGGAAGATAAGACATCCCTTGCTGGATTTACCCTCACTTTAAAGTCATCAATGGATTTAAAAAGGCCTCTCTTTCTCTCCTCTATTATCCTTTCTGCCGTTCTTATACCAATTCCCTTTATGGCCGATAGCCCAACCCTTATACAATTTCCCTCAATGCTATATCCATACTGACTGAAGTTTACATGGGGTGGGAGTATATTAAATCTCCTCCTTGCCTCATTAAGTATCACCCTCTTTGGGTAGCTTCCAACCTGCCCTGCATTTAAAAGACCAACATAGAACTCAAGTGGATAGTTTGCCTTAAGGTATGCAGATTGATAGGCTATCTTTGCAAATGATGCTGCATGTGCCTTGCAAAAGCCATATGCAGCAAATGCAGATACCTTTTTAAATGCCACCTCAGCAATCCTTCTATCTACTCCATTTCTTAGACATCCATTAATAAACTCCTCTTTTAATGACTCCATCTCCTCCTTCCCTTTATCCTTTGTCATTGCCCTCCTGAATGCATCTGCCTTATCATATGAGAATCCAGATAGTGCATTTACAACCCTTAGCACCTGCTCCTGAAACATAATAACACCATATGTCTCCTTTAGGATTGGGACCAATCTTTTGTGTATATATCTTACTTTCTCCCTTTTATGCCTCCTTTTTAGATATGGCAAGATCATGTTTGCCTGCATGGGGCCAGGCCTAAAAAGTGATATCTCAGCGATTATATCCTGAAATCTTTTTGGCTGAAGCCTTCCAAGGAGCTGCCTCTGGCCAGGTGATTCAAGCTGAAATACACCCACTGTATCAGTTGATCTAAGCAGGCTGTAGGTCTTTTTGTCATCAAGTGGTATGTTATCAATGTCTATGTTAATTCCTCTCTGCTTTAGATAATTTATGGTATTTGATATAGCGGTGTGCATCCTTAGACCAAGCAGGTCAAACTTTGTAATGCCAAGTGCCTCTATATCATCCTTATCATACTGGATAATGGGCAATCCCTTTGCAGATATCTCCATTGGGCAGAGGTCAAACAGCTCATTTGATATGACAACCCCACCAAGGTGTGTTGATAGGTGCCTTGGCAGGCCATCAAGCCTTGAGATTATATCAACTGCCTCTCTTTTTTCCTTAAGCCTGTTTCCCTTTAGCTCTGGAAGCCTCTCTATTGCCTCATCTATCTGAGACGGAAGGATATGATAGGGGATAAAGGATGAGAGCTCATCTATCTCACTATAAGAATATCCCAGTGCCCTTAATACCTCCCTTATTGCACTCCTTGCCCTAAATGTTGAAAAATTTGAAAGAAGGGCTGCCCTTCCACTGTACTTTTTAAATACATATTCTACTGCCTCATCCCTTCTTTCTGAATCAAAGTCTATATCAATGTCTGGTGGGTCAAATCTACTCT
>Ga0190286_1000088_pt1 | contig 48345 bp, 41 predicted proteins | sample 48691834_MG_FD_183241 | JGI IMG/M metagenome (GOLD analysis project Ga0190286, IMG submission 183241) | Hydrothermal vent microbial mat bacterial communities from Southern Trench, Guaymas Basin, Mexico - 4869-18-3-4_MG | ecosystem: Environmental > Aquatic > Marine > Hydrothermal vents >... | reverse complement strand
TTTTTGGGCTTTTTCTTACAAATTCGAAGGGTAATGGCCATACCTATCCTTAATGAGGCCGTTAGACGAAGGTTATCGCCTAAATATAACTATATGGCATGGACAAGCGTTCCTGGAATGTTTTATTTGCTTTCTACCCTCAAAAAAAGGGAAGGAAATGGTCTTTCGATAAAACTCCTCCTTATGATAGCTATAGGATTTATCCCAACGTTCTTACTTGGTTACAGAACTGAGATGCTTGCATACTTCCTAGGTATCCTAACCGTGCTTTATTACAGAAAATACATATCTAAATTTGCTCTTCTGCTATGGACTACATTAGGAGTGATTATTTACATGATTACAAGTGTAATCAGGTTAATGTTCTCTGGACTCACAGCCAATCCCTTCTGGGCTGCAGCTTATAGGCCTACAATTACTACTGGCTTTTTGGAGGGAATCGTTATGAGATACGGGTGGTCACAGGTAACTGGAGGTTTAATACATCTTTCAGGCATCTCTTCTCTATTAAGATTCATTCCAGGGCCAAGATATGGTCCCAGAACCATAATAGGAATCTATGCTGGAGGAAGAAGGAGCATATCGACTACTGCTACGATTTTCGCTCAATTCTTACTTGATTTCGGCTTTAAAGGCGTAATCTTGGCCATGCTTGCATTAGGTCTTCTTCTCTCTATCGCCTTTAACATGTCTAAGAAGAAGGAGGCACTCTTAGGTCCCTATGCAACTCTCTTATCTTACTCTTTAGTAGGAATAGAGACCGGGATGCTTGACCTGAACGTGTATATCTATTTTGTTCTAAGCGCAATGACTGTTATCTTATCTCTTAGATCAAAAAGAGGAACTGCCTTAAGAGGTAATTGTTAGTCAACCTTTTAAAGGCAGAGATCTCTTGACCCTCTTAGTTAAGGAGGGCATTGAGTTGCCAGTAAATTATCATGGAAAGATCCCGCTTAGGGGAAGGACACCCACAGGTGCTAAACTAAGGAGATTTAGGAAGAAAAGGAAATATGAGATGGGAGGCCCCCCAGCTAACACTCGTTTAGGTGTCAGAAAAATAAAAGTAGTGAGAACGAAAGGAGGTGGGCGCAAGATAAAGCTTCTTGCAGATGCTTATGTTAACCTCAATTTAGGCAAAGAAACGAAGAGAGTGCGACTTCTGAGTGTTATTGAAAATCCGGCTAACAGGTTTCTAACGAGAGACAACATAATAACGAAGGGTTCTATTGTTAAAACAGAATTAGGATTGGCTAGGATCACCTCAAGACCTGGGCAGGATGGGGTTCTTAATGCCGTCATCCTTGAGGAAAGCAAGGCGGATTAATAGCCGGCGAGTGGAATGAGACGTTTTGGGCGCATTGTCAAGGTAACTAGATCGAGGAATTTCCTTATCAAACTTTACACAAAGATAGAAAGAGATCCTAAGGATCTGAAAGTTGTAACCAGGAAAATGGAAATAATTGGTGTAGTCAGGGATATTATCGGAAGAGTAGAGCGACCTTATGCTTTGGTAAAAATACTAGTTCCTCTTCACCTTGCAGAAAATTATATAGGAGCGGATACATATCTTATTACGAAGGAGGAAGAAAAGAAGCTTCTAAGACGCTCAAGCAACGTTTAAAGGCTTTCCTATCAGAGTCCTGTTAGACTTCTAAAGAGATCTTGGTGAAGAAAGTTGAAGAGCAAGGTATCAAAGGGGAAAAAGGTAGTTAGGAGACAAGAAACTCTATCGAATCTTGAATCTCTCACTAAACTCCTAAGACTTCCATGTATTACTTGTCCAAAAATTGTTAAATGCGTTGAGAGAAGAGAACTTGCGAACAAATGCCCCAAGCTCACGTCTTACTTGATAGACGATTAATTATCTTCTTCAGTTGGGAAAGAGGGGCATCTGTTTTAATTCCCTTCTCATTTATGTGAGAACGGACAGCCTTATACCCCAAGGACCTTAATTCCCTTAAAACATCGCGAGTTGAGGGGGTTGGAAGCTTAAGCCCGCTTGACTCCTTTTCTAAGGAATAAAAGAAAGGAGGAAGTCCCGATTCCTCAATTAACGTAGCTAGGATTTTACCGGATTCCTTAAAACCGATGCTTTCTTTGGGAATGAGTTCCAATATCTTTTTTCCTACTTCAACATCTACGAAGTCATCTATCCAAAGAGGTCCCATTGGGATTAACTTACTTCCACATTCAGTACAAAACCCTTTATCTGGGATTTCAGACATTCCTTTGATGAAGCTTCTGTTTCCACAAGTTGGACAATGCTCTATCCAACCCATACTTTCACGTAGGAGGTTATTGGCTTTCTTAGCCCCCCTCTCTATGGACAGATAGACTCTAACATAATGTCCAGTTACATGGCCTACTAATGGTCTCGCCGTTAAATCACGTTTTGCTGCCTCTCTAACTATGTACCCTATTAGAACTCTTAATCCAAACTCCTTGCAGTAATCAGTTTTTCTACCCCAAACACCATAAGCTCTTAGGAGCTTATCTCTCTTTATACCAAATAGAGGGGGTTCATCTGTCGCCGTTACAGCTAAGACCCCCCCATTTCTAACTGCTTTTAATGTCGATGATAGGAATGGAATGGGAGACCCAAAAGGATCTAGATCAACGAACCAATACCTATCTCCTTGAGTGCATAACCTCTCTGCAAGAGAATTTGCATCATCGCAAGAGACCTTGACTTTTTCTCTGACATTATTAAGCAGTACGTTTCTTTGTATAATTGCAGCACATAGAGGATTGCGATCGTTAGCAAGAATTCTTGAAACTTCTGTTTCTAATGCGAATCTTAATGCTCTTACTCCGCTTGCAGCCATTAAGTCCAATGCCGTATCTTTGCCCTCTGAAACAAGCAATCTTAGAACTGCGACAGCTATGTCCCGATTTACTACCATCTTTGGATTGTAGAAGACTTCTGCATTCGTATAATCGAGACCAAGTCTTTTGAGCTTATCTAAATCGCTTGCATAGAACTTTGCCCTTCCTTCAGTATACAGCTTTAGGTCTATTGAAACTCTTTCTTCCATCAAGAAATTCCTTTATGCTCTTTTAAAAAGGATTGACCGATATATTGCCAAAGATGGAAATAAAACACTCTAAAAAACTCACTCTAAAAGCAGGAATAGACGAAGCTGGCCGAGGGGCGGTTATAGGCCCATTAGTTATCGCCTGCATCACTATTCCCTCTGATAGAGAGCACGAGCTGTTGAATATTGGTGTTAAAGACTCCAAACTTCTAACACCAAGGTCCAGAGAGCAATTGTACAGTCAGATCTGCTCAACCGCGTCAAGTGTCCTAGTGAGGAAGGTCCAACCGTCCGAAATAGATCGGGCACTTTCAGGGAGGGGACTTAATTACCTTGAAGCACGTATTATGGTCGAACTATTGAAGAAAACAAGGGCATCTGTTGTATATGTAGATGCCCCGCAATCTAAGCCAAGAAGCTTTGAGACGCTACTCAGGTTTCTATATGGTTCGAGAATTGATATCGTAGCAGAGCCATTTGCAGATAAGAAATATCCATTGGTCTCCGCCGCATCGATCGTGGCTAAAGTTGTAAGAGATCGGGAAATAGAAAGACTAAGGGAAATCTACGGAGATTTTGGATCAGGGTATCCGAGTGATGAAAGGACTCGAGAATTCTTAGCAAGCTTGATAACATCTAACGAGATTCCACCAATTGTCAGGAGATCTTGGCAAACATACTTGAAGATGAACGAAGGAAGCAGATCAAAAACGCTTGAAGATTTCACCTAACTCTTCTTTGCTAGGATTACTGCATGCTTCCTATCAAAAGGCGATAGTTCTACAGTTTGAATGATCTCATATCCAGCCCCTCTTATCTCCTCCTCTGCAATCCTGTATACTTCTTTTGGAGGTTTAGTCACATCAATACTACTAGCTTTAACAGCGATCATAGCATATCCTTTCTTTCTAAGGTATATGTTACAATTCTTGATGAGGATGTCGACTTGATCTGGTTGGGCAACATCAGCATAAACCACATCGACCATGCTAACAACATCGACATAACTTTCGGGTGATCTAGCAGAGGCTAGAATAGGGATAATGTTCTTTCTAGCAGCAGAAACATTGATGAGCTCCCTCATTACTCTCTCAGAGACCTCAACTCCAAAGATCAACCCATCCTTCCCTATTATATCGCTAAAATGAGAGGCTGTCGTGCCGGAAGCTATTCCTAAGTAAAGTATCCTAGATCCTGACCTAATTGGGAAATCCTTTAATCCCTTTAGTATAGCGGCAGCTGGTTTGGATCTTTCTGGATTCCATATCCTGTACTCCTCGCCCTTCACCCTTATGACTCGCTCATCATAACTTCTAAATCCTGGAACCAAATTTTTAGTGGCTAAATTCCTCCTTTTTCTCCCTATTTGTACCCAATATACTCCTGGAAACTTTGCATCAGCTCTAATCAATCTTTTACCCCCTTAACTTTCTTAATTTCTTCTTCTATCTCTTTTTTCAACTTTTCTCCTATAAACTCCCCTCCAAAAGCATCTATTCTTGATGCTAAAGCAGCCTTTGCAGCTATGATCCTAGCAATTTTCCCTCTCAATTTCTTTGGTGCATTCCTTATCTCCTTTACTTGGAAGAGAATACCATGCTTCGGTGGTTTAGTGCCTCGTGTCATGTGCAAGAAAATAGCTTTTCTAGCTCCGAGAACTTGTATCGTGCTAGAGGGCATCATTGCAAGTCTCTCTAAACTACCAGCCATCGCAATGAGCCTGGCAACTATCAGGGGCTGAATTATAGCAGATAGATTTGGGGCACACTCTCTAACCAACTTTTCAAGATATTTCTCCACCTTCTCCTTATTCTCGTACAAATCAACCCATAGCTTCGCTATATTTCCTAGGATAGGATAGTCTTCCTCATTCAACTCTCCTCCCATGGACCTCTCAGCTCGATTTAACACATCCCTAGCTAAGCGTTCCTTAATACCTAACTCAAGCAATCCTTCAAAATTAAGCTCTCTTCTGTTAGGAAAGACTGAGACTATTTTTGTATAGGTATAATGGTCGTCCACAAGCTGATCAAGCTCTGGAAAGTGTATTGAATGCCACTCTCTTATGGCCGGGATAAGTATGTTTAATGCCTTGTTTAAATGATCTAAGTAATCTATTGCCCTAATTATGAGCTTATCTCTCTTCATAAGTTCTGATCTTATGAGCCCTCTGGAAAGCTCAATGCCTAGCTCTACAAGAAAAAGTCTATATCCAGATTCCTCTCCAGTCCAGTTCAAACTTCTTGCGACATCTAAGGACCTTTCTCTGTAAAAAACAAAAATTGGATCAGTTGGATCGACAGTTACTTTCTTATGAGTCCTTTGAACTAGTAAATTCTTTAGATCCCTAGAATCAACTACGATATTATCTATTTGAGGGTTATTATTCAAATATTCAACAAGTTCAGCTAGTTCTTCGATATATTCTCCTTTTCTGATGCTTAGATGGCGATTTGCAGCTTCATTGGGGTTTAAAGGGAATGTTACTTTGAATATTTCACGCTTTTTCCCATCTACAACTAGGAAGCCAAGAGGATGAGAGACCACAAAGACTTGCAACGAAATCGCGCTCCCTTCATCGCATATGTGAAGATACCTAACTAATAAAGGAAGATCCGAGGTTATCTAATAAATCTAACACAAACTAAAGACTAAGCGTAAAATTATTCAAAAAGCAGTTAGTGCAATTCGATTTCCCGAAAACAAAGCTCACTTAACTACCTGTCCAGGCTCGATGCCTAAGATAAATCTCCTCTTGTACACTGCTCTAATCTTTACTCTGGGAGATGGACTCTTTCTTGGCTTTCTTTCAATCTTTGGGGTGAGTGATCTAACTTTTCCTGCCTTGTTTAGCGCACCATGTGTACCTCTAGGCATATAACATCACCTAAATAGTTGCCGCTACAAGGGGTAATTAAAGTTATCCCTCCTTTTCTCCAACTTCATTTTCAAGTATCCTACTCCTGTATTCCCTCAATATGTCCTCTAGTTTAACTCTGCTTTTCCTAGAAATCTGTTTAGAATCGGGAAGATCTCTCATCAAAATCTCTCCTTTGATGTAGGGGATACCTCCTCTCCACCATATATCGATATCCCTACCACATATCACATTAATGCCCCTTCTCTCCAACTCATGAATTACCTCTGTTGGTGGGGGATTTCTCTTCCAGATCAATGCCATAACCCCTAGTTCTGATAACATTTCAACAGCAGTTTTTCCCATACCGCTTGCATCGATGACGAGCAGCACATCTCCTTCTCTTATCTTCTTTTCTGACACAGCAAGTTCTAAAACCTGCTTAGAAAGTTTACTAAAGACCAAAACCTGAATCCAACCGGTTGGGGGTTCCTTTAAGATTCTCTCCATTTCTTTGAGTTTAGAAAAGAGTAGCTCGTTTCTCCATTTTGCTCTTCTAAGTTCTTGCTCCAACTCTTTAATTCTTGCATCTCGTTTGGCAATTCTTCGATCTCTCTCGATTTCCAGGTTGATTTCTTCCCTTAACTGTCTGATTTGTTCCATAAGTTCTGCTATCTCCTCATCTTTCTTATGAATCAGTTCCTCGTAATACGATAATCTGTCTTCTAACTCTCTAATTCTCTGAAGCAAGAGGCTTGTAGCTGCGGACCTCCGCCTCTTTACTTTTTTAACCTCTCTCCTTTGTACTGGAGACTCAGCTTTTAGCTCCTGTTCCAAAGCTTCGCTTATTGATTTTCCTTTAACCAGCAACTCTCTAACTCTAATAGTGAAAGGAACTCCTTTTTCAAGAGCTCTAGCCTCTGCCTTCTTGAAGAGGACATTTAATCTCTTATAGGTTATAAGTAGAGCAGCCAGAGCGTCTCGTTCATGAGAAGTTGATGCTTTTAACTTCGATCCTTCTTCAAATTCCTGAACTACCTTTTCTTTCTCCTTTAGAGTCAGAAGATCTGCAGCTGGTTCGATTCTAGCGTTAAAGATCTTAGCTATCTCTTTAACCCTTTCAGGTATTGGAAAAACATCCGTAGTGATGAGAACAGGCCTTCCGTGCTTCATTATCTCTCCTATTATTTGCGACCTTGAGGGCATCCTTAATGTTTGAAGAGCTAAGATATTTCCCTCTAAATCTGATATAGCAAGTCCAAGAGAAGCTCCTGGATCTATGGAAACTATTAGAGGCCTTGATTGCGTAGTTTTACGAGAATCTGCAAATTCTAACTTTCTCTTCATTTTTCTTGTAATTATTACTTTGATTGAACCATTTTCTCTCGGTTTAACTACATCGATTACGTTGGATTCTGGTGCGTATACAACAAATTCGGCTCTTCTTAACCCACCCTCTGCTTGATGTACATATAAATCGTATTCAATGCCTTTCTCTTCTAAGGAGGATGCTATTCTATTTGTTTCGTTGAGTATCGCTGCCTCTATCATCCGTCTCCATCTATTGGTACCAGATCCGCCCTTCTTTATGCTAGCATTTCGTGCCACTACAATCCTGCATTCAGGTTCGAAGAGAATGACCTCGCTTCCTATGCCTTTTGACGCAAGCATAGCAGCTACCCTAGCTTCAGTGAGAGAGTCTGCCCTTTTCCCAATAACTAAGCCTTCTTTCTTTGCTACATAACTTAATTTCTCATAGAAAGTCCCTTCTTTGTTTACCTGAACAATTTTCGTGCCAGAAGGCAATTTCAGGAAAAATCTCCTTAAACCAGAGATGTTCGGAGCAAGTTCGAATATGTTATCGGTGGCAATGATGCAGGGACCTATCTCCGATGCTATTTTTAAGATTTCATGGAGATCAACCCCTCTCCTCTCAAGTATTACTTTGCCATCTCTCATGACTACTACAGAATATCTGCAAGGTTTAGCGGATTTTGGAGAGCCAGAATGCAGATCTATCCCTAAAACTGGCATGCTGACTTGTCTTTCTAACTCCAACCAAAGTTAATCAATGGTGAAATGCTCTTTAAAGATTTTATGGCACATGATTCTAAGAGCTTATAATGCGATATCTATTGCCAATATTTCTAATTCTTCTAACAATGACATATGGCTGTGTTCTAGCAATTCCTCAGCCAAACATAGAGCTTATAATACCAGAAAAGGTTTATGCGGGATTTGAGTTCACAACTACCGTTAAGATATCCAATCCTCCAGAAAGCGGGCCAATTAAAGTTCTCTGGGTAAGGTTGAGAACTCCTTGGGGATCAACTCCGCTACAAGAAGTTGGTTTAGAGATGCCCCCTGGGACCAATCTTTCCCAAGAAATATCCTTAAGAGTTCCATTAGGAGCAAAAGCACCAGCTTTTGCTAACTTAAAAGCTATTGTAAGAATTTACGATTTAAATGAGGGAAAACAAGAGACTTTAGAATCTGACGAAGTGAATGTTCTTGTAGAAAAAGCAACACCTCAGGTAGGTCTTAAAATGGACGCAAATAAGCATAATCTTACGCCTGATGAGCCTTTTGAATTAATGCTCTCATATATCATCGAAGATTTACCTGGAGAGGAAAACCCAACACTGGCAATAAGGATAAATGATACAGTGATCGTAGAGAACCTAAGTCTAAGCAAACTATCTGGTAACCTTAACTTCAATCTTACTGCGCCAAGGGAGGAGGGTATTTTCGAAATAGAGGCTGTTCTTAATTATATTATAGGTGAGAAAAGAGATCGCGTGGTAATTTATGTATCAAGGAAATTTGGATTCAAAGAGGAGGAGGCCTGGAACCAAATCCTCATAGCAAATCAATCTCTAGAGTTTGCTAGTGCCCTTTACAGCGCAGCTAAGGGACAGATAGAAATCCCTGAAGAAGCATCATTATCCATTCAATTTGCTGAAATCAGGATAAAGCAGGCGATCGAAGCCTTTCGAGAGGCGAACAATTCTGTGTTTCTCCTCGCCAGAGATTCGTTTAATGCCTCGGCTGCTGCTATTGAGATCATTTTGAAGGCATATCAAGACGAAATTTCGATTTTATTGGAGTCTTTGAATCAAACTTTTGAGGAATATTCAGAGATACTCACCAAATCTGATATTGAAAACATCACAACAGCTCTTAGGAATGCAGAAGACATAAAGGAGAAGATACCCCAAGAACCTGAAAATGCTGCCTCTCTGTTTGAAATGGCAGCGTCAGGGCTTTCAAAGGCTAACTTGACACTAAATAAGGCAGTCTCAAGATATCACACCAAGATAATGATACTCAGCTTTTTTGTCCTAATCACCGTAACTGTATCCTTCTTTGGCATAATCTTAGTTAGTAAATCCTTATTCAACAAGTTGATATCGAGCTAAATCCTATTCTTTGTAAGTTAATGGCTCCAAGAAGCTTTCTACTCTTCTAAGGTTATGAAGAGAATGTTATTTCCCCTGATGAATAATTCTCCAACATTCCTTAATGGCTTCTTTGTTTCAGGATCTCTCTCCATCGCCGAGGAAAGAACCAAATTCATCATGTCGTCACAGACAACCAGTCTACCAAAGATCTCTGCGCCATTTTTTAGCTTTACAACAACCTCACTACCATGTGCCTTCTTAAGATATGATAGAGGTGGCGGGGGTTTTTCACTCCTCAAAAGATCACCTTTCGTTCCATATACAACTCCCCTATTTTTACAGAACTCCTAATAAAACATTATTATTACTTACCTAGCACTGAGAGCTATACGCTCTATCTCCTCCTTCCTCTTTATTGCATGACTCTTTACCCTATCATAGTTCGCAGCTGCAATTATTTCCTCAGCAAGAGCCTCAGCTAACGACATAGGACTTCTAAAGGCCTTCATAGCTGCTCCTTGAGCTATATGTCTGATTGCTAGGTCAAGCATTCTAGTAGGTGATGTATCCACTGAATGGAAATAGCTGACCCCTCCATATATTATCCTGGTAACTTCCTCTCTAATTGCAGCGTTCTCTATCGCCTTTATGAAAACTTGAATGGGATTCTTGCCCGTTCTAAGTTCGATTATCTCAAAGGCGTATTTTACTGTTCTAAGGGCTTTTAGCTTTTTTCCAGGATTTTTACTGTTCACCCTATCCCTCTTGATACCAGCATTAATGGCTTGGGACATAAGTCTGTTAACTAGTCTCTCAACTATAGGGACTTTAAGCTTCCCAAAACGTTTATGTTCATGTCTTCCGCCGGTATGCGGGAGATAAACTGGTCTAAGACAAATCACTTTCTTCAAAGCAGGATTTTTTACTTCAAGGCCCTCGTATGGCCACTTCCCGAACAGTTTGATTTGAGGCTTCTTTTCTTCAATTTCTTTACTCTCGTCCTCGCTCATGAAATCACCTCGTTGGCTTTTCTTTCTTTCCTTTCAAAATAGCTTGAAGGTCAACGTTATTGACCTTTATGACTTGATATCTTACTCCAGGTATGTCTCCAAGGCTTCTACCTCTTGATCCTCCTATTCCTGCAATTAAAACCTCATCATGTTCGTCTATTACATTCAGAGCACCGTCTCCAGGAGCAAAAGCTAATACAATTGCTCCAGTTTTTGCCAATTGGACCTTAACAGCTTTTCTTAGACCAGAGTGTGGTTGTCTGGCTTCTAGACCTACCTTTTCCAGAACTATTCCTCTCGCCATTGGAGCACCGCCTAAAGGATCATATTTCTCCCTTAGACGCAAGTGCTTCCTTTTATACTCGTAATCATGCCAGCGTTTCCACTTATACTTCTCCTTTAGTCTTCTTGCAGCATAGAGACCTAGCGGTGCTTTCTTGCCCACGTTTGTTCACCCTTTCACTTAATGTTACCAGATTATGAGGAGCCTATTTTAACATTTCCGAGTTTAAACCATCTTCTTACAAGCAACCTTGCTCTCCTTATTCGTCTTCCATCCTTCCCAATAGCTATTCCAAGGTCCTCCTCTGGTACTTTGACGTAAGCTACTTTCCCTTCGCCTTCTCCCATGAACTCTATTTCACTTACTCTCGCAGGGCTCAATAAATTCTTTATGAAGCCCTTTAGATCATTATCATATTCTACGACTTCTACCGTGTAGCCGAGATCTCTTCTAATGATTTTTCTCATTATTTCAAGCTTTCTCCCGCCCCTACCTATTGCTCTACCTAAATCTCCCTTGCTAACAATGAAGATCAACCTGTCGTACTCGTCATCTATGACCACATCTATCGAGGCAACTCCTGTCATGTATCGAAACATTTTCAATAGGTTCAATTGTCTAGGCCCTAACACGATCCTTCTATTCGGAATCTTTACCTCCCCCCTCCTCCACCATCTCTAGAATAGAGGACTCACCCTGATCTAATATAGCAGCAACCGAGACAAAAAAGGGTTTATGTAGCGCTCTACCCAATTGTAAACTTCCCTGCTCATATACCAATACCGGAACCTGAGAGAGTTTTGCTAGATACCCTAATTCAGCTCGAGCTTCTTCATCTATGTTATTTGCTAGGATAATAAGCTTTGGCTTCTCGTTTCCTGCTAAGAGCAATCTTCTCACTTTCTTAAGGCCCATTATTATCCTACCGGTTTTTCTCGCTAACCAAATCTCAGAATCGAGTTCAGACACTCCTTCCCACCTCTGCTAACAATTCCTTAGCCTTTTTCCAGTCCCATCTAACTGAGACCATACCAGTTCCAACGGGAGGAATCTGTCCCGTAATTATCGCATCTAAAGGAGAGTTTATTGGATTGTCCTCTCCCTTGCGTGCCGCAATCAAAGCTACATGTCTTGTCCACTCAAAAGCCATCTGACTCAATGGGCTCTTAGCTACTGAGAAATATCCTGAAGGTATGTGCATCGCAGATAGCCTGACTGCTTCTATGTTTCCATTCCTAGTCATAGCGTCTGCAATTAACGAGATATAGCGCCTATCAACCTCAAGACCTTGCTCCTTCAGGACCTCCCACAATTCGTTCAAGAGACTTTGTCTGGCGGCTTCAATCCCGAAGACTTCTGCTATCTCAGAACAATCATTGGTTGTCGTCCTTGTAGGATCAACAAATTCGAGTTTTAACACCTCTTTTAGGTTAGATCCTTGTGTTGTTATAACGAACTCCTCTCCCTTCTCAGTTTTAACAAGCTCAGCTACTGCCTGCTTTATCCCTTTTATTCCTCCTATTCTCTCACTCACAACCATCATAGACCACTTTCTGAGGGCTTGATAGTTGTACTCCTCACCTGGCTTTGCTAATTCCCTCATATTTACTACTATGGAGTCTCCTCTTCGTTCAACAGTTCCTCTGATCCTCTTAACTTTCTTTTCAATCAATGAGATGAACTTTTCCATGTCTAAACCTGCCTTCTCAAGCCTTTCCTTGTGAGGCTTTAATATCAGCTCGAAAGCTCTGTTATCTATCCTATATTCTGTTATTAGGTCCTTAACAGTTGTCTCTTTTATCCTTCTGATGGCTTCCTTTACCTTTTCTTCATCTTTGCTCCACTCTGGCTTCAAATAGATCTTCATTATGGGAGTACTGGTTCTCGCATAGAAAACTATCTCTTTGAACCTCTCTACCCCCCTAGTAACGTCCATAGCAAGTACTCCTGGCGCATGGAATGTTCTCAATACCATCTGAGTTGTTGGCTCTGCTATGCTTTGAGCGCAGATTATCCCTATTGGGGTGAGAGGTTCTATCTTTGCCCTTTCCATACTCTTCTTAACCTCTTCGATTACCTTTTCTGCCTCTGCAAGAGTTGCTTTTGCTTTGTAAAGCTTTTCTGCGAGTTCTATAGGTGAACCTTTCTTCTCAACAAGCTTTTTAAGCTTCTTCAAAGATGCTCCTCGTTTAGGTTCTACAAACTTTGAGATTATCGAATCATAATCGACTAAATGGCCTCTAAACATCTTTAACGGATCTAATCCGTCTCCGCCAAATAGAAATTGGAATATCCTGCCTTCTGAATCCCTAACTGTACCATCATATGCTACGTATAGGTCTTTTAAGGCGTTTGCAATCCTCCTGTAGAAGTATCCACTATCCTGCGTTCTTCTTCCCTTATCTATCAAGCTATCTCTGCTTGCCATAGAGTGAAAGATGAATTCTGCTGGCCGCAGTCCAACATAATACCCGTTTTTAACGAAACCCCTTGCCTCCAAAGTAAGATCTCCAGGCTTAAAGTAAGATAGGACCCTATCCTTGAACCCCTTCCTAGGTCTACCACTTGTTAAAACGAAACCAATTTTACTCTTAACGGATTGTTGCCAGACAGAACCTACAACCTGAGCTAGATTTGAGAGAGAACCTCTAGCGCCAGTTTTTGCCATTATTATCGGGTCGCTGTTTGGATCTGCATACCTCTTAACAAGATCATGAACCTCAGACCTCAGCTTGTCAAGTGTCTTTGTGATCTTAAAGTCAAGAAGCCTTTCCTCCATTAATGCCCTTATGATCTCCTCCTTAGTTCTGGGCATCCTTACTCTTGCTCTTCTGGTTTCAAATTCCTTAACTCTCTCCAAAGTATCCTTATATGCCGTCTCAAAGACTTCGCTCAGCTTTTTATAGAAGTCCTTTGGCATCCTAAGCTCGTTAAGGGACATCGTTATGCCTTGAAGTTCTGCTATCTTAGCAAGCATTCTTATGGTTCTGTTTAGGAAATTAACTGCTTCATCCTCCCCATAGTCTCTAATTATGACGTCAATTAGCGTTAACTTAGCCTTTACAAGGGTGCCGATAATGTCATCGTCAATAACCCCTCTTAAGAGCTCTCCGTTCTTTATGATAACATATGCATCGTAGGGACATGCCTCTTTGAGGCACTTACTGCATCCCTCACAGACAGCAGCTCTTCCTTCGAACATAAGACCTTTAGGCAGGAGGGCAGAGAAAATCTGCTTACCTGTCCATAGCTCGACGGGCTTCTTTATGGCTGGCTCTGGTAGCTCTGTAATGCCAGCCTTTGCTAGGATGTCACAGGTTTCCTCACGTGTGTAAACGGAGCCTTTCTTAGTCAAAATGTATGCAGCAGATATGAGATCCTGCTTTGCTCCAATAATCGAGCCCCCAGTTCTTGGAGACAACAAGTTCTTTTTCACACTCATCAATTCCTCTGCTTCAATCCTTGCCTCCATTAGCTGTAGAGCGTGGAGATTCATCTCGTCTCCGTCGAAATCTGCATTATATGGAACACATGCCCCAGGGTTGACCCTAAAGGTTGAACCCGGTAGAACCCTAACCTTATGGCTCATCATGGAGAGCTTGTGAAGAGAAGGTTGTCTGTTAAATAGAACGTAGTCTCCATTTAGGAGATGTCTTTCAACGACATCTCCTGGCTCTAATGCCTCTGCTTCCCTCTCTAAAACATCTCTTTTCAGTACCTTAAGGCTTATGGGCCTTGTCTCTCCCTTCTTCCTTATGTAGTTAGCGCCAGGGTACTCATTTGGCCCCCTCAAAACGAGATCCTTTAGCTGCTCTATGTTCCATTCATTTACATATTCTGGAATTGTAAGAACCTTAGCTATTTCAACAGGAACGCCAACTTCATCAACACCTATCATAGGATCAGGAGATATTACAGTTCTGCTGGAGAAATCAACCCTCTTTCCTATCAAGTTCTTCCTTAATCTTCCCTCTTTCCCACTCAATCTCTGGAATAAGGCCTTTAAAGGCCTGTTACTTCCCCTTTGCGTAGCTACAGGCAAACCAGTAGCTGCATTGTGGAAAAAGACAGCTACCGAATACTGAAGTAGCTCCCATTCACCTTCTATAACGCTATCAGGAGCTCCGGAGGCAATAGATTCACTCAATTTCTGATTTGCCTTAATTATGTCCACAAGAAGATGGGTTAGATCGTCTTCAGATCTTTCCCCAGTTTCGAGGAATATGGAAGGCCTAACGGTGGGAGGAGGCACTAATAGGACTGTTATTACAATCCATTCGGGTCTGGCTCTTTCAGGATTGAACCCTAAGATCATAGCATCTTCGTCAGGTATCCTCTCAAGTCTATCCCTGATCTCGTTAGGCCATAATCGTCTGGGTTCTGGTTCCTTAACTATGAACTTATAGAACTCTTTTAGGTCTACGAGTTCAACTCTCGCACCGCAATGGGGGCATTTATCCGATTTACTTAGGTATTTGTTTATCTTCTTTTGGGCTTCCTTGAATATCTCATCATCTATTTTCTTATTCGGATGCTCTTCCCAGAACTTCCTTGCCTTCCTAATTAATTCCTTTCTCTCATTATCCGGAAGTAAAACCTTGCCGCATTGAGGGCAGGTCATGTTAAGAATGTACTTCAATAACCTCGAATACCCTATATTAATGACTGGTTTTGCGAGTTCTATCCTTCCAAAATGACCTGGGCAATGCTGCGGATAATTGCCACAAGTGGGACATCTCTGTCTTGGATTTATGGTCCCTAACCTTGGATCAAGGACTCCACCCTGAACGGGCATGCCAGCCTCATCGTAAGCAGCAGGCTCTCTGATCTCTATCATACCTATTTTTCTAATGTCTTGAGGGGACATCAGCCCAAATTGAAGTCCCCTTAGCACATAGCTGATGGCTTCTTCCCTTCTAGGAGAGGGAGTTATTAATGAAGACATATGGGCACCTCCCTCAAAGATCCTCCTCCACCCGCAGCCTTACATCTATAAGTCCTGTCATTAGTTCCTGTGTAAAGAGCACTGTTGCATAACCTGTGATCCAGGGCATCACCTCAACAGCCTCCCTACATCTCGGACAGAAGAAGGAGTTTGTAAGTGAGTTGAAGAAGGCTAAAGATCCGCACTTCTTACAGACATAAACAAGAGTCTTATCGGAGCTCTCAATATACCTATCTCTTAAGCTAGCTGCTGCACCATGTGCGAGTAAGACTTCTCCCTCCATCTCTCCAAGTCTTAAGCCTCCTCCCCTTGCCCTTCCTTCTACAGGCTGTCTTGTCAGAACCTGAACCTGGCCCCTAGCTCTGGCATGGATCTTATCCTTTACCATGTGCTTTAGCCTCTGATAGAAGCTTATTCCGATGAATATCTTTGCTTGAATCATTTTACCAGTTCTTCCATCGTACATTACTTCCTTGCCGGATGGCTCAAAGCCCAGCTTCTTGAGAGCTTCTTCCAAATCTTCAATCTCCTCTGATATGAAGGGAGTACCGTCCACAAATCTGCCCTCTAAAGCTCCTACCTTGCCTGCAAGTATTTCTATCAACTGACCTATCGTCATTCTAGACGGAATTGCATGGGGATCCAGTATTATGTCAGGAGTTATACCTTCTTCAGTAAATGGCATGTCCTCCTGGTTATATATCATTCCAATTACTCCTTTCTGACCATGTCTTGTGGCAAACTTGTCTCCTATTTCGGGGGGCCTTGTGTCTCTCACCGTTACTCTTACCATCTTCTCTCCTTCTATAGTAGTTGCAAGAACGACGTCTGAGATCACTCCCTCCTCCCATGCTCTCATGCTTACGGAGGTATCCCTTCTCTCAAATGCATAGGGCATCCCTCCTCCACCAATAAGTTCAGGAGAAAATCTAGGAGGACTTGTTCTTCCTATTAGAACATCTCCTCCAACAACTTCTGTCTCTGGACTTACTATTCCATCATCATCTAATTTCTTGTAATTGTCCTCCTCCCTCTTTCCCATTACTCCATCAAGAGGATAGGGGTTCTCGAACCTATCGCCTTCCACAATAGCTTGTCTTTTTGCAACAGCCTCATATGTCCTGAAGAATATTCCTCTGGCCAATCCTCGATCTATTGAGCCTTTGTTCATCACAAGGGCATCATCCATGTTATAGCCATCCATTGGAAGGAGTGCTACAACAAGGTTCTGTCCAGAAGGTCTCAGATAATACCCTGTGATCTCATCAATCCTTGTTCTGACTATCGGTCTTTGAGGATAGTAGAGCAAGAAGGCCCTGCTATCCATTCTAAGTCTCCAATTTGTGGAGTAAGGTCCTAGGCCCTGCCTTATCATGTTACTACCTATGATATCCCTCGGAATTGCGTTGTGTTCTGCAAAGGGGATCTCTCCTGCGGCAACTCCAAACATCATGTAAGGAGCAAAGTCTAGATGGGTGTGCTCAGGAGTGATCTCATCAATACTCTGAGCGATCAGAGCCGATTCCTCTTCATCTGCATCGAGCAGCTCTACAATTCCCATCTTAACAAGGTCTGAGAACTTTATCTCGCCTGATTCAACCTTATTTAAGAGAGATATAGCTTCCTTAATCTTGTTAACAGGGATAAGTGGCCTTCTAGCCCTTCCTTCGTCAGCATTAATTATTACAGTGTTTTCTTCCTCTCGGTAAGCCATGTTTACTTCGGGATCGAGTTCTGATCTCCTTTGCTTAAGTTTCGCTATTATCTCCTTTGGAGAGTCTGTAAGCCCTACTATATTACCATTTACGAAGACAGGAGTTAGAGAACCAACTTCCTCAGGGGTAGCTTCCTCAATCGGCTTTACTCCTAGTTCATACAGCATTTCGATTATGGGCTTGGGATCTATCCCAAAAGTAACATCAGCAAAAGTAGCTAAGGTTCTTACGAGGCCCACATTCGTCCCCTCAGGAGTTTCAAGTGGACAAAGCCTCCCGATTGATGTTCCGTGAATCTGTCTTGCCTCATGAAGTGGAAGACCGGATGGAAGTGGCGAATTAACCCTTCTCAAATGCTGTAGTGTTGCTATGTAGTTAGTTCTGTCCAGGTTCTGGCTTATTCCTAGCTCGCCCCTTGGCCATATTCCCGTTGAGAGACAACTGATTAATTTGCTTGTAATCTGACCTTCTCCAGACACCAACCTCCTTGGACTTATTTCATATACGCCGCTGCTTATCAAGGCCTCTGCCTTCCTTCTGGTCCTAAGGACAAGCTGGTAGAATGCATACCTAAAGGCTTCCTGCATCAGATCTCCTGCCAATCTTATTCTCTTATTGGCGAAATGGTCTCTATCGTCAGGAGGCTGCCTGCCACTAACCACCTTAAGTAGTTTCTCGATCATTTTAGTTAGGTAATATGCTTTCTTTATGTTATCAGCCTCAGTGGTCCCGATATGTATCAGGAACCTGTTCTGAAGGAAATCCTTTGCAATAGCTATCCTATCTCTCTTCGGAGCTCCTCTTGCGAGCCTTCTCCCTATGTAGTCCAATGCCATTTCCCTTATGGTCTCTCCTTCCATCTTTTTTCCAAGCATCAGCTTCCTGACAGCGTCTCCTAAGCTGTATATGAACATATTTGCAATTTCTTCATCGCTTGAGATTGCCTTTAGGATGTCGGCGTCTCTTTCCAGCCCAAGGGCTTTAAGAAGGATGGCCACAGGAATTTTTGTTAAAGTCCAGAAGGAGGCCTTTATCGTGCCATCACGTGGATAGTACTCCAGGAAGAGCCTGCTTCTTAATCCAGCCTTACTTGAGATTACCTGAGCTACGTGTGAATATGCCTTGCTCTTTGCTGGCTTCTCTTCCACAATTATCTTATTGGGAGCTATATCATCTCGCATCACAAGCACTCTTTCTGATCCATTTACTATGAAATAACCTCCTGGATCTAAAGGATCTTCACCTAGCTCAGCTAGCTCCTCTGAGGAAAGCCCATGTAGGATGCATTTCTTAGACTTAACCATCAAAGGAAGGTAACCTATCTTGACGCTCTCTCTATGAAGTTCCATTCCCGCTCCATATACCTTTATCTCCAAATAGAGAGGTGCTTGATAGGTAAGCTTTCTAATTCGAGCTTCCATTGGAGTAACTGATGTCCTAGAGCCATCAAATTCTGTTATTTCTGGTTCTCCAACCTCAATTTTTCCTAGGATAAGCTTGTACCCCTCGATAAGCTCTATCTCCCCTAGAGAATCAACTACTTCCTGCAAACCTCTCTCTAAGAACCTATTGAAGGACTCTATTTGTGGATCTACGAGGGAATGCTCTCTAAAGTAGGCCTTTACAATAGGATAAAAATCAATATCTTCAGAAACCTCAAAATTCTCGTTATTTGTAGCCAGCTTCTAACCCTCCACCTCAATATCAGAAAATTCTTCCCTGATCTTCTCCTTAGCCGCCCGGGGAACTACTAAAGGAATTCCTTCAACCACACGATAAAATGGAACAATAGAATCGGGTCTCTCAATTCTAATCAAGTCTCCAGGCTTTGCACCAATCTCCTGGACTATCGGATCTTTAGCAGAAATTTTAGGGAAGTACTTCAGGGGACCGTACTTTCTTATCACTTCTTCCTTCTCCTTTTCTGATACAATAACATGCTTAGGCACAAGTTTGTGCTTCATTAGATCAAAACGTCTTTCTTCTTTCTTACTCATCTAATTACCCACCCCAGAGATAGGGAATCCAATGAAATACAGGCCTTCTCATTATTAACTCGAAAGCCATCACACCCCCCGGGGGCGCGAGGTTACTTGGAGTATGCTGAAATGGGTTTAAAAGTTTTAACATTGGATCAAACAAGATTGATGAGCATGAGAAAGATTACGGAAATTCGTTGGCACGGGAGAGGAGGACAAGGAGCAGTCCTAGCATCAAGAATCTTGGCAAAAGCTTGTTTTTTAGAAGGGAAATGGACACAAGCATTCCCATTTTTCGGAGCTGAAAGGAGAGGAGCTCCAGTAACGGCCTTCTCAAGGATTTCAGATGAACCAATAAAGTTGAGAAGTCAGATATACTCTCCCGATGTTCTTGTATTTTTGGATCCCTTATTTCTCTCAATACCAAAGGCAATAGAGGGCTTTAAAGAAGGAGGGATTCTAGTAGTTAACACTGAGAGAAATCCCGAAGATATCGAGGTCAGAGGGGCCTCGAAGGTAGCTACAGTAGCGGCAACCTCCATAGCCGTTGATTTAGGTTTAGCTGTAGCTGGCCTTCCTGTGCCTAATACTGTGATGGTTGGGGCAGTCATAAAGGCAACTGGGCTTGCAAGTCTAAATAGCGTAAAACAAGCGATTAAAGAACTAATTAAAGGCCCCCTCCTTCAGGTTAACGAAAAAGCAGTTGAAATGGGCTATGAAAGGACGAAGATACATACTTACTCATAAAACATATCATAAAATCTTGTGTAAACATCGACGTCTTCCTCTTCAGGATCTATTTCGAGCACTTCATGAAGACCACACTCAAGACAACGTATATCTGCCCTGTTTTCCTTTTTGTTAAGGTCTATAATGATGGAGTTATGATGACAGGCAGGGCATCGAAACATCTCTGGCTTTATTGTGCGCCTAACTACTCTTCTCATCCTTCTCCTTCTTCCCATTTGAATCCCAAGGTTTGAAGATATCATTAGTATTAACGCTTTCTATCATAAGCTGGAGAGGTTCACAACGGGGTATACCTTATTACCCTATCACCTTTAGAACTTAAGGGGAAATAGGCTAAGATGCAGAGAAGCGAAGAATACCTAAAAGAGCTAGACAATGCTGTTGACTCGTTAATAAGACTAGCCAATGAGGCTAGATCAAAGGGTTATGATGTTACCCTTCAGGTGGAAAGCGAGAAAGCTAACACGCTTCCAGAGAGGGTTGTGGCACTTTTTGGCTATCCAAACATAGGTGAAAGGATTTCGTACTGGCTCTCTAAGGGCTTGGGAAAGAGAGAACTTGCCTTTAAGATAGCAGATGAGATTCTTGCAGGAGACATGGGCCTAGATCTAGGACCTGCAGAAAAGGCAGAATTGGCTGTTAGAGTGGGCCTATCTATTATGACGGGGGCAACGGTTTCGGCTCCGGTTGAGGGGATAAACAAGGTGATCATAAGGAGAAATCCAGACGATGGATCAAATTATCTCTCCATATACTTCAATGGACCAATAAGAACGGCTGGGGGAACTGATGGAGCTCTCGTAGTGGTACTTGCAGATTATTTAAGGCAAAAAATGGGTTTGGCACCATATAAGCCGGGACCTAGAGAGATTGGGAGGTATATTGAGGAAGTCTCGCTCTACAAGAGAGTTCAGCACCTTCAGTATAATTCGAGATCTGAGGAAGTAAGGTATGTAGCTGAACACCTGCCTGTCGAGATAAACGGCCCTCCAACTGAAAAAATAGAGGTCTCAGCTTATAGAAACCTCAGGACAGTAGAAACAAATAGGTTGAGGGGAGGAGCTATTCTAGTTCTCAATGACTGCATTTTACAGAAAGCTCCCAAACTTCTAATGGCTATAAAAAGGCTTAGAGAAAGGGGATATGATATAAAGGGATGGGACTGGCTCGAGTGGTTCCAAACAAAATCAGAGAAAGAGCAGGTTGGAGAGGGATGTCCTTACATAAGCCCTTCTTATAAGTTCTTAAGGGAATCGGTTGCTGGAAGACCAGTTCTTTCTCATCCTCAAAGACCTGGAGGATTTAGGCTTAGGTATGGGAGATCGAGGGTAACTGGTCTAGCTTCCGTGGGAATCCATCCTGCTACAATGTATATCTTAGATGAATTTCTTGCAGTTGGGACTCAAGTAAGAATAGAAAGGCCAGGGAAAAGTGCAATAGTGATTCCAGTAGATTCTATAGAAGGACCCATTGTCAGGTTGAAGGACGGATCCGTAGTGAGATTAGAAAGCGTAGAAATGGCCAAAGAGTATGCAGATAGCGTTGATAGGATACTTTTCCTAGGGGATGTACTGGTCGCGTTTGGAGAGTTCCTCCAAAACAACCACCCCCTCCTACCATCAGCTTGGGTTGAGGAGTGGTGGAGTTCTCTCATTAAGAAATCAGCAGAGGAGAGAGGGGTAGAGTTAAGCCCTAATTTCGTTGAGAAAGCCTCAAGAGATTTCGATGAGGCCATTAGGCTTAGCCTTCTCCTAAATGTACCTCTTCACCCAAGATGGACTTATTTCTGGCATGACATAACAATAGAACAGCTTTCAAAGCTGTATAGTTCCCTAAAAACGGGAAAAATCTCTGAGAATACGATTAAAATCACCCTAAAACAGGACATAAAGGAGATACTAGAGATAATAGGGGTCCTCCACAAGGTAGTTGACGGTGAGATAATTGTTGAAGGAGGAGATGCAAAATCCCTCCTTGTTTCTCTAGGAGGACTCGAGAAGGAAATTGAGTGGGATAAGAAGGCCAGATGGGACACAATTTCAGTACTGAATGAGCTTTCTCCCGTAAAAATCATGCCAAAGGCTCCTTTTTACATAGGTATGAGGCTTGGAAGGCCTGAAAAGGCCAAACCTAGGGTAATGAAGCCCCCGGTAAACCTGCTATTTCCGATAGGAACTCAAAAAGGAAGGAGCAGATCAGCAAGCCAAGCTTACAGTGTGAGAAGCATATTTGTGGATATAGCTGTAAGAAGATGTCCTAAATGTGGAAAAGAGACCCCATTATATTTCTGCAGATCCTGTGGGAGCAGAACCGAGCAACTTTATTTCTGCCCAAAGTGCGGCAGAGAACTACATCAAGGCGGAGTTTGTCCAATTCATAGGCTTCCAGCAGTAAGACACAGGAAGACAAGCATAGACTTCAAATCTCTCATTGATGAGGTTCTAGAGTCCCTCTTTAGCGCTGAAGCAGTTAATTTAGAAAAAATAAGATGCGTTATAGGTCTAACTAACGACAATAAATATCCAGAGCCTATTGAAAAGGGTATATTGAGGAGTAAATACGATCTTTATGTGTTTAAGGACGGGACTTGCAGATTTGATACGACAAATGCGGTGATGACTCACTTCAAACCTTCTGAAGTTGGAATTCCCGTCGAGAAACTAAGAGAACTTGGTTACACCCATGACTTGAACGGCCAACCCTTAGAAAGAGAGGATCAGCTCCTTGAATTGAAGATAAACGACATAATTATACCTGAAAAAGCAGCAGAATATCTTTATAGGGTTTCTAAGTTTGTTGATGATGAATTAGAGTTAATTTATGGACTTCCCAGATTTTACAATCTTAAGGATCCAAAGGATCTTGTAGGCCATATCGTGTTCACAATATCCCCACACACCTTCATAGCAAATGTTGCCAGGATAGTAGGTTTTACAAAGGCATCAGTGCTTTTTGCACATCCTTTCCTTCATGCTGCAAAGAGGAGGAATGCCGACGGAGATGAGGATTCCATAATATTGGGTTTAGATATGCTGCTCAACTTCTCCAGACGATATCTTCCAGCAACCCCAGGAGGAAGGGAGGACGTACCTCTCTTGATAGTGACAAGAATAGACTTGAACTACATAGACGATGAAAGCTATAACATGGAGGTAGTCGACCACTATCCACTTGAGTTTTATGAAATTACATATAAGTACGAGAGTCCCTCCAAGCTGGAGGACTTAATTCCGACAGTCGGAAAACTTTTTTCTCAAGGAATTCCGTATCCAAAAATCTCCTTCACGAGTATAACGAGAAGAATAGATGAGGGACCGCTTATGACCATGTATAGGAGGTTGGAGAAGATGATCGACAAGCTCGAAAAACACATTGAACTGGAGCTTAGGATAAGGGCTGTTGACCCGGAAGATTCTATATCTAGAGCAATAACCTCTCACTTCCTAAGAGACGTCTCCGGCAACCTAAGGAAGTTTTCAATGCAGGGCTTTAGGTGCTCCAAATGCAACGCCAAGTACAGACGGCCTCCCTTGTCTGGAAGGTGTGAAAAATGCGGAGGTAATCTCGTTCTTACGATGTACCCCAAATCTGCGGTTAAATACATTCAACCAGCACTAGATGTACTTGAAACACATAACTTGATGGGATATGTGCATCAAAGGCTAAAGTTACTTGAGGAAGAGGCAAAATCCATGTTCTTATTCCTAAGAGAGGGGGAGAAATTGGGTGAAGAAATGCTAAAGGAGGTCGAACCAGCGGGGCACAAAAAGTTAGTGGACTTCTTGTGAGGGATTGGTATGAAGATAACGAGGATAGCTAATATAAAGGAGAGTGGGGTTAACATATGTATTGCTGGAGTTGTAATACACTCAGCAGAGAACTTTTTGGTGATAGAAGATGGAAGCGGGAAGGCTAAGGTTTATTTTGGAAATATCAAGCCTTTTGACCTCTCTTCTATAATCTTAGTTGCAGGAAATGTCCTTTCTGGAGGAGGAGAGTTGAAGGAGATACAGGCAAATGCAATTGCGGACTTGAGTGGTATAGATTTAAGGCTATTGAGGAGTGCAATTGAGCTTGAAGAGGAGTTGGAAAGATTGGAGATTAGGTTAGAGAGGGGATTGAAAGATGCCAGCTAGGTTAATGGTAGATGAGACTAAGACGTTTACAGGCTCCATGAGCGCGGTGGAGCTTCTTGTGGAGGAGGCGACTATAAAAATCGACCCAGAGGTAGGGCTTAGCCTATCAGCCTTGGAGCCAGCAAAGACAGCGATGGTTCAGGTAGTGCTTCCTAAATCCTTTTTCACAGAGTTTAACATAGATCAAGAGAGATATGTAGGAATAAACTTCACAGAATTGATAAGGGTTCTCAAAAGGGCCAAAGCAACCGAAACAGTTGCACTAATATTTGATGAGAACAGTATAACTGTCGAGATAAAGGGAAAATACACTAGAAAATTTATCCTTCCATTGCTAGCTGGTGAACCATTTAAGATGAGGGAGTTAAAAGTGGACTTTAAGGCGGGTGCAAGGATAGAGTGTAAAGGCTTTCCTTCGATGATAAAAGACCTTGAGCTGGTGGGGAATGAAGCAGAAGTAGAGATAAGTACAGAAGCGCTGAAGCTCAAGACTTCTGGGAGAGGGACGGAGAGCGTAATAGAGATATCAAGGGAAGACCCCATACTCTTAGACATATGGGCAGATGAGCCTTCCAAGAGCATCTATAGCTTAGCATACCTAGAAAGAATGGCAAAGCCAGCGGCAATAGCTCAGGACATGAGCATAGAGATCTCAACAAACACTCCAATGAGGATGCGTTACTCCCTAGGATTCGAGGGAGCCAACATAACATATTACTTGGCTCATCTATCTGTTTAGAGGAAAGACATGGACATATCTAGGTATCCCTTCTCAAAAGAAGCTGCTGAGCTAATAGAGGAAGAGGGATATAACCTAGAGGATCTAGCCTATCATCCAGATCTTTTAAGAGCAAGAGAGAGAGCTTTAAGAAGGCTCTTTTCTTCAATAGAAGGGAAGATTGATCTTTCCATAGATGAAATTAGGCCAATGAACGACGTTTATTCCTTCCTAATCTCAAGAATTATAGTGGAAAGACTAGGGGACAAGTTCTTGAGGAACAGGTTTGCTGAACATGAAGCTAAAAGGTTCTTAAAGCTTTCAGAAGGTGAGTACCTCCCGAATCTAGTGAAATTAGCCGAGGAAAGCTTTGAAATCAAAATAAGGATTTTAGAGGGAGAGTTAGTCGCCATACCCTACGATAAGTACCTGGAGCTTGCAAAAGGATTAGGAGGGGAGAAATGGAGGTTAGTTAACAGGGACTTAAGAGAGGGGGAGGTAATAGTATCAGAAAAGGAATTCAGAAGGTTATTGGCTGAAGCTATTAGAATGAGAGTGCTTAAACCATCAAAAATAGAAGAGGAGCTACCTAAGCCACTGGAAGATCTTGCATTAGTGGTTCGTAGGTTGCTGGAAGCTAAGAAGGAATCATTACCTAAGAGAAGAAGGATTGGTAAGCTAGCGCCCTGCATGGAAGAACTTCTAAAAAAAGTATCTGAGGGTGAGAACCTCCCTCACGCAGCTAGATTCGCTTTAGCAGCCTATTTACTCAAAATAGGCTGGGAAAAAAGCAAGGTAATAGATGTTTTTAGGTCAATCCCTGATTTTAAGGAAAAGGTAGCAGCCTATCAGGTAGAGCAAATTGCTAAGAAAGGATACCTCCCACCAAGCTGCTCTAAGCTGAGATCCATGGGAATATGTGTTGAGGATTGTGGAATAAACAATCCCTTAAGTTATGGTAGGAGGAGGAAGAGATGAGCTTAGAACCCATAAGAGAGGCCTTTAGAAGGTACTACAGGAGCTACTCCTCCCTGGCCTTTGTTCCTGAGATAGAAAGAAGGGAATTCATGTTCATAGACTTCCAGGGCACAGTTAAGAGACATAAAGCAATCAGGAGCATCGAAGAACTAAGGTTTAAGCTTGAAAGCGAGACTCCACTTCATGCCTATTACTCTGTAGCTTTGTATGAGGACCCAGGAGCCAAGGACATGAGCTCTAAAGGGCTGAAATCAGCAGAACTTCTGTTTGACATAGACGCAGATCTCTTAGAAGTCTCATGCAGAAAGGAACACGATCACTGGAAGTGCGAGAGCTGCGGATACAAGGGAAATTGGCCCGCACCTGAGGAATGTCCTAGTTGTGGATCAAGGAGAATCAAGATCTTTAAGTGGATTTGTCCAGTTTGCCTAGGTGCTACAAAAAGAGAGGCATTCAGATTAATGGATCTCCTATCATCCGACCTTGGAATAAAACAGGAACACATACTAGTAGCGTACACAGGAAATAGGGGCTATCACATAAGGGTTAGGGAAAAGAGGGCCATGAGTCTCGACAAAATAGGCAGAAGGGAGATAGCTGACCTCTTTTCTGGCTTTGGCATGAATGCATTGACATTTGTAGAATCTGGAGGTGGTGTTTCTCTTCCTAGGGTTGGAGAAGGCGGATGGAGGGGGAGGTTTTCTCGCCTGCTTTTGTCTATCGTTGAGGGAAATCCCCCATCATGGGTGAATGAAAGAACTGCGAACTACCTTAAGTCCATTCCGGGGCTAAGAGAAGCTCTTCTAGATGGAAAGAAGCTCTTTGGTATAGGTTCTAAGGCTATTAGGATGCTGAGAAACTTGGTTCTAGAAATGAGAAGGGAAATGAGCATAAAGATAGATGCTGAGGTAACTTCTGATCCCCATAGATTCACTAGAATACCAAACAGCCTTCATGGAAAGAGCGGTCTAAGAGCTGTTACCTTGACACCTCCAGAGCTTGAATTCTTCAACCCCCTAGCGATGGCGATTGGATTAAAAGGTGGGGAACTTAAGGTAAAGATTGTGGAACCAGTTCCAGAATTTGAACTTGGAGGAACTAAGTTTGGTCCTTATGATGAGGACTTTGAGATTAGGTTGCCCACCAAAGCTGCTACATTTATTGTTCTTAAGGGAAGAGGGGTGCTGATTTGAGTGAAGAATCGATGTATGAGAAGTTAGAGAAAGCATGGCTTAGAGAGAGGGCAAGCGATGAACTTCAACCACTAGAACCTGGATTTTACGATAAAATGAAGGAATGGATAGAGAAATTGAGAGAAGAAGCATTGAACTCGAATGCGATTATGAAAAAGATCCTAGAAAAGCAAGCTGAGATATGTGATACCATGCTCAACTCCCTGTTGAGAATGAGGGCCGTAAAAGTAGCCGCGCTGTTAGCTTCAGACAGAGTTCCAGAAAATGTGGACGAAGAACTTCGATTTCTAAAATCAGCTCTTGGAGTTAGGAAGTTAGAAAAAGAAATTCCAATGATCGAGGGAAAGGAGAAGATTAAGGGCATTTCGTTGGTTTTGGTAACTTTTAAAAGCCAAGTCCCTGCCTTTGTGGGAGTAGATCTAGCTGTATATGGGCCCTTCTCCGAAGGAGATGTTGCCCACATACCCGAGGAGAACGCAAGGATACTGGCAAGGAGAGGGCTCGTGGAGGTGTTGTCTGAGGATGAAAGTGCCAAGCGTGATTAAGACTTACTGCCCGAGGTGCGGAAAGCACACAGAGCATAAAGTTAGCCTTTACAAGGCAGGAAGACCGAGAAAGCTTTCTTGGGGGATTAGACAGCTTGAAAGGAAGAGAAAAGGGTATGGAGGAGAGCCAAGAGGGAAGTTAAGGAGGAAAGCAAAGACTAAGAAGAAAATAGTGCTTGTGCTTGAATGTAAGGTTTGCAAAAGGAAGAGTTTGAGAAGCCTCGGAAGGATGCTTAGGGTTGAAATTCAGAGGTGATTTGATGGTAAAGAAGACCCAAACATTCTTCGTAAGGGTCAGATGCCCAAGCTGCGGTAACGAGCAGGTGATATATTCTCACGCTTCTAGGGTCGTTAAATGCTTAATCTGTGATGAGCCCCTTGCAGAGCCTAGAGGAGGAAAGGCAAAGATTCTTGCCCCTATAATGGCGATATATGGGAAGGAAGAGTGAGACGTATGTCTAAAAGGTCCTTCCCTACCGTTGGAGAGCTTGTCATAGGGATCGTTAGAACGATAGAGGACCATGGCGTGATCGTTGAGCTTGAAGAATATGGAGGAATAGAGGCGTATGTTCCAAGATCTCACATTGCATCGGGAAGAGTTAGGGACATAAGGGACTTTGTTAAGGAAGGAGAAAGGGTAGTAGGGAGAGTGATAAGAGCAGATAGAGGGAGGGGCTTGGTAGACATATCGTTAAGGTATGTCTCTAGGGAACAAGCTAGGAAGAAGCTTGCTGCGTGGAAGGAGAAGAGAAGAGTTCTCTCCCTTATAAGAATGACTGTTAAAAAGCTTGGGATAAAGGATCCGGAGAGTCTTACGACGACTATATGGAACAAACTATCAAGATATTACGACAGCCCAATGGAAGCTCTAATAGAGGCTATGAGGACCGGACCAGAGGTTCTTAAGAAGGCTGGGTTAGATGATGAGCTCGCTAATGCCCTATTAGCTGAAGCTAAGGCCCACATAACAACGCCAATTTACATGAAGGTAATCGGAGTAAAGCTGCTATCCTTTGCCTCTAATGGAGTTAAGGTCGTAAAGGAGGCCCTGCTCAAGGGAAAGAAAGCAGTATCATCCGAGGATGGAGTAGATGTGGAGATATATACTGTGGGCTCTCCTAAGTATGTTATCAGAATTCAATCTTCAGACCCCAGGGCTGTCAGAAGGGCGTCTGCTAAGGTAATCGAAACGATACTGAAGGCCATAAGGGAAGAAGGGGGCAAAGGTGAGGTAGCTTGGGAGAAGAGTTACAAGAAGAGGATGGCCCCAGAGAGTTGATGAGAAAGTGTCCTAAGTGCCACAGGTATACCTTCTCTGAAAGATGTCCTGTTTGCGGGGAGAAGACGATAAGCCCACACCCTCCAAGATATGTATCGCGCTTAGGCTATAAAAAGAAAAGATAACTTAAAAATGGCTTTGTGAAGCACCTTTACGGTAAAAGGTGAAAATTGATCGTTGTTCTACTTTTTTCCTATCTCATATATGAAGCTACGACCGCAATTCCTAACTCTTTAGCCCTCTCTTCAGCAGAAGGATGTATTAAGTAACCAAACATAACCCTGAAAACATCTTCTTTGATTAAATGCTTTATCTTCTCCATCTTAGAGTGGAACTTCCAGACATCATCCCCATATATCCTTGACTTAGCCTCGCCTACAACAACTACTTTTCTGCCATTCCTCATCCCTTCTCCATATAAATTGACCTCTATCTCTTCACCATCTACGCTGAAAAATCTTCTTTCCAGCTTTTCAACGATTATACCTTCGTTTCTCTGAAGCCATCCCGGTAGAACAACTTTAGCTATATCTTCAAGGCCGAAGCCCACTGTATCGCTCAAAGAGCCAACGCTTCTTGCTAGGGATTGAACGGTAATGACAAGCTCATTTACCCTCTCCTCAGTCCTAGCCTGAGCCTCAGCAAGCCTAGAAATAGCGTTCTCAAGCGAACTTACCCTCTCCTCAGTCCTAGCCTGAGCCTCAGCAAGCCTAGAAATAGCGTTCTCAAGCGAACTTACCCTCTCCTCAGTCCTAGCCTGAGCCTCAGCAAGCCTAGAAATAGCGTTCTCAAATCTACCACTCCTTTCTATCAATTTCTTAAGGGTCTCCTCAGTCCTAGCCTGAGCCTCAGCAAGCCTAGAAAGTCCTGAAGAGAGTTTATCGAATGCCTCCTTCGTTACTTTTATCTTCTTCACTTTATCTTCAACGATCTTAGATATCACTTCGTAAAGTTCGGGTGTTAGTGTCATTCCTAAGTGTTAACTAGAATCGGTTATTTAACTTCTACTATGTGGCAATGATACAATTAACGAACTCGGCTGAGAGAAGGCCTTGCCGTTCTGATTATCTGCTACTTTTGGAACCTGTGAACCAATCGTAGCGGATAACTTCCAGCCTCCTGTCTTCATCGGCTGGCTTTCGGGGGGACGGGATGACTCTAGATGGATATAAACGCAAGTTAGGGCTTAAGCTGATCTCTGAGGGAGGAGAGGAAGAGCGTGCGAAAACTGCTGGTTTGCACCTTTAAAGCATGTATCAATCCGCAAACCTGGTTTTGGTTGATTTCTCCCTTACTTGTGTGAGAGAAAATTAATTTTAACTTCATTCTCTCGCAGAAAGCTTTTAATAGGGATTTATTCCTACGTGTAGGATTGGTATGTCTCTTACAAAGGAAAAGTTCCTATCGCTGCTCGAGAAGGACAGAGAATTCAGACTTGCAGTAGCTGGACTATTAGGCTACAGAGACTTGCTTGAAAGGCTTGAGGAGCACGACAGAAAGTTCAACGAGATACTAAAGGAGCTTAGGATTCACAGGGAGATCTTGGAGGAGCACACGAAGAGGCTTGAGGAGCACGACAGAAAGTTCAACGAGATACTAAAGGAGCTTAGGATTCACAGGGAGATCTTGGAGGAGCACACGAAGAGGCTTGAGGAGCACGACAGAAAGTTCAACGAGATAATTATGGAGATAAGGGACCTCAAAAGGTTAACGGGAATGACGAGAACTGATTTAGGTGCACTCACCGAGGCTTTCTTCTCTTGGAGGGTCGAAGAGAGCATTAGGAGGGAGGCAGAGCTATCAGGTAGGAAGATAAAGGAGGCCGTTAGGAACAGGCGAGTTAATGGAAAGGAGGTCGACCTGATCTTAGTTACCGAGCAAGAGGTTCACGTTGTTGAGGTAAAGATAAGACCTAGCAAGGGAGATATCGATGACCTCCTCTCAAAGGTAGAGATCCTTAAGGAGACTTACAAGGACTTCAAGCTTATCCCCGTTCTAGCTGGAACCTGGATTCCAGCTGAGATTTTAAACTACGCCTCTTCAAAGAACGTTAGGGTCATGAAGTTTTAGTTCGCTTTTTAAGCTTCTTTCCTAAATATCAACCCTTCGGTTCCATCGGTTTGTCACCGAGCTTTGTAACGCCCTTATTGTAGCAGTTAAACACCAAGATCAGTGAGGATTGATATTAGAAGAAAACAAGGGAGTTGCTAGGTTTCTTGCTGCTGTAGTAGCTGATTGAGGAAACTCATTTCGCTAATGCCTTTCAATGGATCCATACACCTAGGGTTCGGAGCATATTTCTACAAAAACCAAAGTGATCTTTGGCAGTTGTTTAAGGACCGTTCGGCGCAAGTTCTTTGCGTTAAGAGGCTCCTCAGATCCCTTCAAGCAGCTGATGAACTGAACATTGATCTTTAAAAACATTTTACAAAAGTTTCCTTCAAATAGATTCTCGCCTCTCCTACTTCTTCTTTCCTCTTTAAAGAAGAAGAGATTAAAGAAGAAGAGAAAAGAATTGGAATTAATTCCTGCACAGAGAGGTTTTGCAACGTTTCGCAACATTTTCATAAAGAATGTTTAAGTATTGTTCGGTCAAGTTGACTTCGCCCTCGTCCAAGACGGGGGCGAAGACTAAAAAGTGAGGTATGAATATGTATAAGAAACTAGCTGTTCTGGCGGCGGCCCTGGCCCTAATCGGGCTGATGGTTGCCCCAGTGATGGCTCAGCCGTATGTACACGAGTTTCCGCAGAACTTCATCGACCACATAAAGGAAGACTACGATGGAACTGCTGTTACCGGTACTATCTTCGAGGAGGATGGAACTCCAACAACTGCAATAATCCTAGGAGAGAAAGCACTACCACACGACGTTGTTGGAGCTACTCTGCTCGGATTTAAGATAGGAACTCACCTCTACTATTGGCGCGCACCCGATGTTGATGGAAGCTGGAAGGGCGACAGGTATGCAAGGAAGTTCTGGATAAATGACTGGAATGTTGTCTTAGACCGCTATGACCTGCTAACGCAGACAGATCCTCTTGATGCAGGTACGAGCACAATCCTCTTCACGAATGCATCTCCTGGAACATGGTTAGACGACCCATTTGAGGAGATCTACTGCGTTGATCCAGACGTTAACTACTGGATAGCCCCGCAAAGCATAGACCTCGATGGCCACCTTCACTACATGGTTGGTTATCGCGTTGACACAACCGAGATGAACGACGCAAAGTCAGCCGGAATGGTGGTGCTAAGCGACGTTTTGATAACCTTAGACGGCGCTGCTCATCAAAGGGATGTGGCCTTCACGTATGCCTTCGGAACTCCTCCTGCTTTAGGTGACTATGATGCTAAGACAGGAGCCTCACTCGCAAGAGGTTCTATAACTTGGACTCACCCAGGTCTTCAGTTCTCATGGCCACAGACCCCACAATACCTTGCCCTAGATGTGGATTACGTGATACCATGGCTCGGTTACACCATAATGCTCGAGAGCATAACTCCTGACACCGCAGGCAATCCTATAGTTGAGTTCGTCCTGAAGGATCAGCCAGGAGGAATGGTCATAGACAGGTTCAGCACAGATTCAGCAGGTGTTTCATACCTGGACCTCGTTTCAACGACATTCCACAGGGTCTGGTATGCGTTTGAGGGACCAAGCCTCCTTAAGATAGAGCTTGACATAAACAACGATGGAATAACAGAAGCAGTGCTCGGCTACTTCTATGTCGAGATCTGGGATGTTGACTACGACAACGACCTTGTAAGGTGCCAGTTCTTCAGCTCATACTTCGCTCCACCGATCGTGTTTGAAGGATGGGTTAACGACCCAACTGGTGCCATAGAGAGTACGCCGATGAAGTACAACGCCCTCAACCCGCCGCCCGCCTGGGGAGATCCCTCTTGGGCGACATCTCCAGAGGTGCTCGATGCAGGATTAGTCAACTTCGTTGACGGAGTAACCCTGGGATGGGTTTATGCACAGAACGTGGACGTCCCAGATGAGGATGGTGCACCAACGACCGATTACGAGAACGCTGAGGACTACGATCTTCTCGCCATCACAGGAGCCGACGATGTTGCAGTGTTAATGGAAGCAAGCACTATGGCTTTGAAGAGCAATGATCTAGCCGTAGTCGGAGAGTTTGATGTATCCACTCCTGCTGCTGGAGGACCATACGAGAAGCTATGTGCGTACTTCGTTGACTGGTGGACCGACTTCTTCTATGATCCAGGAGTCGTCGTGTCTCCTGACAACACGTCTGACGGAAGGATAGTAGGATGGACATTCTACGGAGAGGACAGCTCGCCCGGGTTCATGGCTATCCCACCTGCTGCAGCAGAGCCAGGAGTCTCAGAGGAATTCATATGGATAGAGGCAAACGTAACGTGGCCAGGCTGCACTGAATTTAACATTCCAGATCTGCCCGAAGGCACTGAAAGTGGTGACATGGTCTTCTGGGGTCCAGTGGACTGCCCAGATGGACCTTGCGAAGGAACTGCATGGACCTTCTACCTGCACTGGACTGACACATTCCAGAGAACTGGTTGCCAGGTGGACGCATATAACCTCTTTGGATACGACTGGGACGGAGCAGCAGTGACTCCAGCTGCTCCAATAGATGTATGGCCCGACCAATACCTGTCCGGCGTAAGCCTGACAACCTGGTGGTACACCTCAACCTTGCACGTCTACAACGTAACCGGAATCCACGCAGGCATATACGACAGCTTCAACTGCTTACCAGGAACGACCTTCAATGGAACTGTGCGAGACAACGACGGAGACGGGGCCTACAATGAAGATCCAATAAACGGCTTGGACGATGACGGAGACGGCCGTATAGACGAAGATCCACCCGAATGGGATCAACTTTATCAAGGAGAGGATGTCTTCAGCTTCATAAAGACACCTCTTGTTTACCTAGATACCCAGGTGTTTGACGGAACTACGTTAAGCGATGACGTGATTGACAAGGACTTGATTCTCGTCGGCGGGCCTCATGTAAACACTGTAGTAGATTACCTCAATGACACTAACTACCTGTACATCTACTACGTAGAGGACAAGTTATACTATCCAACCGACATTGCTCCAGATGGAACGCCTAATTACTATGATCTAGAGTACGCTCTTGGTTTGACAGGTCTCCCATGGCCAGAGGAATACATACCCAGATACACAACCGGTCTCGGTGTGATACAGTACACAGCCTACTGGATTGGAGGCACAGGCGCTTCTGCAAGATGGGACACTGGTGAAACCGATCCATGGGGAACAGAGGTAGGAAGTCTTGAAAACTGGATTCTCGTCGTGGCTGGTACCGACAGGTTCGGTACTTACGCGGCCTCCGTAGCCCTTGCTGATCCAACCAAGATAATCTATGAGACTGCTCCGAACTTCTGCAACACAAGCTTCGTAATAGTCGTTGGTGTAACTCCATACATGCCTCCGGTGTTCAAACCGCCCCGTGTATCTCCAGTGATCATGGTAGTCGTCGGTACAACGCCAGGCGTAACACCAATTGGTATGGGAGCCGGTGCTGGGCCTTAAGGGCCCCCACCTCCCTTTTCTTTTTCAAATTCGAAATCTGCTTATGGTGAGTGAACCTTTTCGTTGATAGTGTTTAATATACTTTTCTTTGCATCTCTATTGAAATGTGCTTATCAAGATGGAATTTTAGAAGAGATATAGTTCTTCCTCTCATACTCATTATTCTTTTGAGTTCACTTCCAAAATTAAGCCAGACCAGAGCTCAGGAAGAGCCTGATGAACTTGTAGGGCTTGCACATCTCTTTTCATTTGTCCTAAAAGGGATACGAGAGCTACCTCGAGGAAGTTCGCTAAAAAATCCAGGAGAAATAGCATGGATCGGTGGTCTGTTATATTATGTTCCGACTCCTGGAGCACCCATGGAGCCAACTCTAAACATTAACCTATATGCGGCTGCAATCTTAGAGTTCTCTATAGAGAACAAAGATCTATTAAATCTTCCTGATAAAGATGTTGCTCTGGCAAAGGAGAAGATAGCTTCAATATGTTCTCACTTTCTTTTCAGTACAGCTAGGAGCAGAAGCCCCCCTGGGGGCTGGGTAGATTTTAGCAGAGGAGATGCCATGAGCACAGAAGTTACCACAGACGTCATCAAAGTTATAATAAAGGCTCAGACACTAGGGATCATTCCAAACTCTGGACCGGAGCATCAGGAATTAGCAAAGGCTGTTGGTGCGCTCTTGAGCTCTCAAAACCCCAATGGAGGGTGGGGGAAATACCCTCAGTCAATTGAAGATGTTGAGAAAATGTCTGATCCGTATTTTACGGCTATAACGCTTGAAGCTTTACTTATTACAAAGAAAGCAGGTTTTTCAGTAGACGCCGCCATAAAAAGAGCTATATCTTTTCTTCAATCCTCAGCTAAAAAATACCAATCCAAAGCTCACTGGTCTACTGTTCTGACTACTCAGAAGGATATTTATGGAGAGAGCTTTGTAACAGCCAGAGTTCTAGAGGCTTTAATAGCTGCTCACATGAAGGGCTATAATGTTGATATTGAACTCTTGAAACAAGCTTCTAGATACGAAAGCGAGTATCTAAATCTAAATACGGCCTTAGGCTTCAGAGAGGCTTCATTTTCCATAAGGTCCCTATGCTATTCTTCAGCCTTAGGTCTGATTGATACGACCGATGTGGTAAAGCGAGGCGGTTATTTTGTCTCTCAACTAAAAGAAAGCCAGACTGAGGAGGGGTACTGGTCTCTTCATCCACAGGGAGTGCCCCACTTCCTATGGGACGACCTAAGCTATTCCTATCACGCCTCTCAGCTTCTAATAGAATGGTTTTGGATCACCTCTCTAGGTATAGACCTAGATTATGAGGGTCCACTCACGGAGGGGTACGAGCCTCCAAGGTTTGTCGAAAATGACACTATGAAGGTTAGACTCACCTTAAGCAATCTTGTAAGCGGGATTACGCTGAACCTTGAGGTTAGAGTTGATTTGCCCTTGGGATGTCATATCTTGGAGGAGAAGGGGAATCAGATGACTTTAGCGCCAGGACAAAGTGCTGTATATGAAGCCACGATAAAGGCACCTCAAAAGGTTCAAGGCTTAACTCCAGCCACGATATCTTTCATAATACTCAAGGATTCTGGGGAACCTATTAGATCTAGGCTCTTGGAACTAGAGTTAGCGAGAAATGCGAATCTTGAGATAATCTCAAAAGAAGTCGATAGAAACGAGATCTACTTGGGAGAGGAAGCAGTAATTACCGTTAAATTCAAAAACACAGGAGAAGTTCCAGCTTCAACTGTGGCCATAGCTGAAGAACTTGGCGATGGATTTCAAGTATTGACAGAAGGCAGCCCAAACGCAAGTGTTGCTTCGATGATAGCTGTGGGAGAGGGATTTCCGATCGCAAGAATAGAGCCTGGGGTAACGGTTACATATGGCTTCAAGGTGAAGGCAAATTCACCTCCCGGAGGGAATGTTCTAGCCTCTATTACCAAAATAACATATTTAGATCCGCTAGGTAATGTCAGAGAATTAGAGAAAGAAGTTAACATCACGGTTATGAGACCCGACATCGTGGTTCAGCTTAATGTCTCGGATTTCACTATAAAATGGCATCAACAGAAGCCAATATCCATTGAAATAACGAATAAAGGAAATTCTCTAGGAAAGGACGTCTCACTTCAGCTTAGGGCTGATAAAGAACTCTCAATAAAGGTAATATCTGTACCAGAAGGAGCAGAGGTCTCCTATGAAAGAGAATCGAATAGACAAAGGATTTCCTTGGATAAGATAGAACCTAATGAAACGGCTAAAGTGATAATAAACGTAGAAACCAGCTGGTTCTACACATCTATATCTAAATTAACATCTCTATTGGTCTCTGTAGAATACAAGGATGATAGAAACAAGTTCTTCGACGATTATAAGGACACAGAAGCGCTACAGATAACCTTGCTTATATCAAATCTAGCCAAGGGTATCTTCTTCTTAATCTTCGCTCTTGTCTTAACGATCATCCTCATCAGAATCAGGGCATCTTTAGCTTCTAGACCAAAAAGAAGGTTCAAGAGGTCGAGGAGATTTGGTTAAGAGGGACCTAATAGCTTTATTTGCTGTTATTTTTGTAGCTGTTACTATAATAGCGGTTGGAACGCACTTGGCTAGACATGAGCCAGAAGAGTTCGTGCTGTATTGGGTATACGATGAAAGGATTTCAGAATTGAATAGATCTGGAGAAGTTGCTATGGCAATGCAATACATGGGTAGGACCATAAGCATCCTATCTCGAGGAAATATTGATCCTGACAAAGGAAACTTCGTACCAATTATGTTATCGGAGCTTAGCTCAATGCAGAGATCTTCAAATGCTTCATACTTAGTTCTGATTAGGAAGGAGATGGGAGGGCCTGAAATTGTTGTTTTCTTGGATAACTCAACTATCATGGTTAGAGGTAGCAACTCCAGTGATTTCTATGCAGCAATAGGCCGATTAATTCTAGCGATGTGGGGACCATATGTATTAGAGGTCCCGCCTCCTGGAAAGGGGATAGACGTCATAGCAGTGGTTGATCCTGCTTCTGGTGAGAAAGCGTATGCTAGATGTTGGCCGCCAAATCTCTCCGAAACTCTTGCAATGAACGTGGATATCGTGCTTCCTGATGGATGCCCTGCAAATCCGAGTGTAGTATTAGACATCCTCTTGAATGGGTATGGTACTTGGCTGAAAAAGGAAATGGCGGGCCCGGCGGGACTTGAACCCGCGACCTACGGCTTAGAAGGCCGTCGCTCTATCCAAACTGAGCTACGGGCCCAGCACAATACCTTGCCATATCGAGTAATAAAAATTGTAGGATCTTACTTATATAACGCTCTTGTTATCTGTCGAGAAGGAGGGTGATTTTTTGAAATCTTTAGGTTATAAATCAATTATCTTTTTGCTATTCTTGCTAATTATCTTTGATATTAGTTCTTTAGAAATCAAATTGACAGCAAACAATACGGTTCTCTATGAGTGGAGAGGAGTTAGAGTGAAAAATGGTACCAGGGGGGACATAAAGGTTGGACCTTTCGAACTTGAGGCAAAAACGTCAATCCATCATTTTGCTTTGAACATTTGGAAGGGACTCAAGATAGAGAAAAGCATCACAATACCAATAGGATCAGGTATGCCAGATGTGGAGTCTCGGAGGATATATGATGATAAAGGAAATATAGCTTTCATAATAGATTTCTTTATAAACAGATCTAACTATGAAGAGCTATATGTAAATATTAGGGAATGCATATATTCCCCACCAGGAGGTCTTGAACTAAAGATTTCTCCCTCTGGGACATTAGAATTTGAAGAAGGAAAACAGGAAGTTATAGTAAACGTTACTGTGATAAATAACGGAACTACAACCTCTCCAAAAGCTTATCTGTCATGTAATTTGGCTCAAGTTGAGGGAAATGGAACATACAAACTCCTATATGTTGTAGGAATTTCCTCAGAACCAGAAAACCTGTCAGTACCCTCGATTCCAAGTGGAAAGAACACAACTTATGAGTATCACTTTTCATTTGATCCTAAGGGCAATAGATACGCGGAATTCAAGGTTAATTTCGCCTTAAATTACAAAATGGAGTTTAAATACAATGAAACAGAGAGCGAAAGACTAAGTCAAGGCTCTGGTAAGACGATTAAAGTTTATGATTATTATCCAGAGGGAATTAGGGTTACGGAAACGGCAGAACTCACCGTAGTTATCGGTAGGAAATTCAAGGAAGCTGGAAACCCGAACCTGAGGATAACTCTAGCGAAGAATGCAACGTTGGTTTATCCAAAGGGAAGTGTCGAGATCAGATTTTCGGTAAGAAACGAAGGAAATGGAAGTGCATATGGCGTAAAAATATGGATAAGAGTCGATCCTCCGACAGAAATTCAATTTTTAGCTCCAAGCCAGTTGGGACGGATCTTAACTGGAACACTTACGGAGCCAATAACCTTGATACAGCAGTTCCCAAATGGAACAGTGGTAGAATATCCCTTGCCACCAAATGGGTACACTCAAGATGTTGTTTTCGTAGTTAAGACCCCAGAATATCCAATAACGGGAAGCGCTGCGTATAAAGTGACAATAACTGTCGAATGGGATGATCTTGCTGGAAGACACTTTAACACGACTGTGCAGGAAGGTTTCACGGTAATCGAGCCCGGAAGAACGCAGATAGTTGTTACCAAAGAGGTTCAACCCTTGGTTGTATCGGTAAATGGCACACTAAGTGTGACCGTAACAGTAAAAAACGAAGGAGAGGAAGCAGCTAGAAACCTCAAAATCACTGACATATTTCCTGAGCAGTTCTTTGAGCTTGTCAGCGGGGAAACAAGTCTTACAAGGGGAATACTCAGACCAGACGAGGCAGTTACTTTGTCATATGTCCTAAAGGCAAAGATTGAGGGAAGAGCACCCATTGATAGGGCTACTGTTGAATATATAGATGAAACAGGATCTCCAAGACACGTTCAAAGCAACCCAGGAGGAGTCGTTAGCATTGTTAAGCCAGAAATAGAATATGAAATAAAGGAGAGACCCGAATCCTATGAAATAGTCGGATCCTATGTGTCCTATAGGGTATCTGTTCGAAATAAAGGCACAGGGATTGCTAGAAACATCGAGATAGTTGTACAATTACCTGATACTCTCATGATAGTCGATGTAGGGGAGGGCTGCGATATAGAGGAGACATCTAACACTGTCAAGTTCACCGTCTCAGAACTCCCTCCCAACGAAGAGAAGGAGCTATTCCTAGAGCTCAGACCTCTGACCACGGGCAAGTACAACATAACTGTGGTTGAGGCAACTTACTACTCTCCCGATGGTGGAACAAAGTACACGTTCTCAATATCCGTAGTTGAGTTCAGGGCCATGAAACCAATTGCAATTAGAGTAATGCTCACTGTAGTCCTAATAGCAACTGTTGTCATCGTTGGAGTGCTTGTAATCGCTGTTACCGTAGGCATAAGCCTAGGAAAGAAAAGACCTACGATGAGAAGGTTAGGACGAAGGTGACCAATAAAGATTTAATAGTCGGAGGAATTTGAAGTAGAGACGGTGGTATTTATGGGGCTAGAATACATATACGCTGCCCTCTTGCTTCACGAGCTCAAAAAGCCTGTGGAAGAGGAGACTATTAAGAAAGTATTGGAAGCAGCTGGTGCTACACCAGATCCTGCAAGAGCTAAGGTGTTGGTGGAGAGCTTATCGGAAGTGAACATTGAAGAAGTACTAAAACAAGCAGTTTCAGCTCCAGTAGCAGCACCAGCTACTGCAGCAAAAGCAGAGGAGGAGAAGCCTAAGGAAGAAAAGAAGAAGGAGGAAAAGAAGAAGGAAGAAGAGGAAGCAGCCCTGGCTGGGCTTAGCGCTCTCTTTGGCTAGAGAGGGGCTCCCCTATGGGGGAAACTCGTAAAAAGCCCCTCTCTCTGGAGTTTTTCAATGAGAGAGGGTTTGTAAGAAAGAAATGCCCTGTTTGCGGGGAGTACTTCTGGACCCTAGATTCTGACAGAGAACTGTGTGGAGAGGCTCCCTGCGAACCCTATTCCTTCATAGGAAGAGGATTACCTAAGAAGTTCTCAATAGATGAAGGAAGAGAGGCGTTCCTCTCATTTATGGAGAGCAAAGGGCATACAAGGGTTAACAGATATCCTGTGCTTGCTAAATGGAGGGATGATCTCTTTCTCACAAGTGCTTCAATAGTCGATTTCCAACCATACGTCACAGCTGGACTCATACCTCCACCAGCAAACCCCTTAACAATCTCTCAGCCCTGCATAAGGCTGAAGGACATGGACAAAGTTGGTCCTACCATGGGCAGGCACCTTACCATATTCGAGATGATGGCCCATCATGCCTTCAATACGCGAAAAAAAGAGATATATTGGATGAACAGGACGGTAGAGCTATTTCATGAATATGCTACTCAGGTTTTAGGCGTAAAAGATGAAGAAATTACTTACAAGGAAGGATTCTGGGAAGGAGGGGGGAATGCAGGACCCGATGTTGAGCCCATGATAGGGGGCTTAGAAGTAGCCACGTTAGTCTTCATGAACCTTAAGGAGACCCCTACGGGCTATGTTGAGATGGAGAACAGGATAGTTGACACAGGCTATGGACTAGAGAGGATAGTTTGGCTCTCTCAGGGCACTCCCTCAGCCTTTGAGGCTGTTTATGAAGGGCTTGTTGATGCCTTCCTAGACAAACTAGGTGTGAGTAAGCCTGATCAAAGCCTTCTAGAATCTTACTCCAAGCTTTCGTCCCTTATGATAGGAATAGAGAAAGGCTTGAAAAAAGAGGAAATAAGAGTTGAGATGGCAAGAAGGCTTGATATGGATGTTTCAGACCTTGAAAGGGAAATTTCTGGCTTAGAAAAAGTTTTTGCAGTGCTAGATCACACTAAGGCGATATCGTTCATGCTTGCTGATGGAGCCGTGCCTTCAAATGTTCAGGAAGGATATTTGTGCAGGCTTTTGATCAGGAGGAGTCTGAGGATTTTGTCCTCACTAGAGGCGGAGTTACCCCTCTCTGAGTTGGTAGCACTCCAGATTGAGCATTGGGGAAGGAGCTTTCCAGAACTTAGAGAGGCAGAGGACAGGATAATTGAGATTGTGGATCTAGAGGAAGATAGATATCACAGGACGATAGAGAAAGGTATTTCTCTTATATCAAGAATGGCAAAAAAGCTGAAAAAGGAAAAGCAAGAAAGGATATCCACGGATGCGCTAATAGAGCTCTATGATTCACATGGAATACCTCCAGAAATGGTATCAAAGGTTGCTGCTGATTTTGGAATGTCTGTGGAAATTCCTGAGAACTTCTATGAGATGGTAGCAGCAAGGCACGAGAGCGCTCAGCCAAAACCTCCAGAAATATCCCCTTACGTAGATAAAGTGGATATCTATCCCAAGACTGAGTTCCTCTATTACAAGAATCCATATCAGTTTGAATTCGAAGCAAAAGTACTTGGAATAATAGACGACGCTATAATCCTTGATAGAACGGCATTCTATCCTGAGGGAGGAGGTCAGCCCTCAGATATTGGCTATCTAACATCTGATAGCTCGAGATTCGAGGTTACCTTTGTTGAAAAGGTGAAAGACAGGGTTCTTCACCATGTTAGAGGCTCTAGCCTTGATCTGCTTAAACCAGGAACCGTCGTTAAGGGGATTATAGAGAGGGAGAGAAGACTTTCCCTCATGAGACATCATACGGCAACTCATGTGATTCTAGCATCCGCTAAGATCGTTCTGGGGGATCATGTATGGCAGTGGGGAGCCCAAAAAGGAGAGGAAGAGAGCAGGCTTGACATAAGTCATTACAAGTCGGTGTCAAGGGAAGAGCTTAGGAGGATAGAAGAGATCGCTAACGAGGCCGTAATGAAAAATATGGAAGTAAGGACTTTCTGGCTCCCGAGGCATGAAGCAGAGAGAAAATATGGATTTGTAATATATCAAGGAGGTCTAGTTCCGGGAACAACGATTAGAATTGTGGAAATAGATGACTTCAATGTTCAGGCATGTGGTGGAACTCACGTTCAAAGGACTGGTGAAATAGGTCCTATAAAGATTTGGAGATCAAAAAGGATCCAAGATGGTGTAGTTAGATTGGAATTCAGTGCTGGTTCCTCCGCTGTTAAGAGACTGTTATCATATTATGAGGAACTAAAACAACTCTCTGAAATCTTTGCAAAACCTCCTGATCAGGTTATTGAAGCCGTTAAAGGTGTGATAAATGAGAACAAAATTCTGAGAAAAGAACTTGAAGCTGAAAGATCTGCTAGGCTAAGATCGGATATAAAGAGAGCTCTTCTAAGCGCAGAGGAGGTAAAGAACATTAGGTTGGCTTGGGTGCAGACGGAGATCGCTGACAAAGATTTGATAGTCAAGACCTTAGATGATGTCGTTAGAACAATTAAGAAATGCGTAGTTCTCGTTGTATCGTCCGGTACTGATAGATTTATATCTTTAATGGCAGGAGATGAAGCTGTTGATGCCGGAATACATGCTGGCAACATCTTAAGGAGAATAGTTAGTGAGTTTGGCGGGGGAGGAGGAGGATCTCCTAAGCTAGGTAGGGGATCTGTTCCTTCCACGGTTACACCAAGCGAAATCACAAGGAAAATAATGAAGATAGTGAGGGAAACGTTAAGTGCAGGTTAAAATTCTCCTTTCAGCAGCTAGAGAGTTAGCAGCTCTGGCTTATAGGGGATATCCTGAAAAGCCATCCTTTTCACTTATCTCAGCTAAGTATTCTCTCTCAGATAAGGAGCTTTTTGCTCTTAGAAAGATCGTAAGATGGCCCGAGGAAGCTACTACTAATTCGTTGAAGAGAATCCCTCCTGAATTTGCTTTTGGGAAGGAGATAAGAGTGGATGGCTACAACGTACTAGGAACGATCCAGGCTTTCATCAAAGGAGAGCCCGTGTTCCTCTCTAATGATGGCTTTGTAAGAGACATAACTTCTGCATATAGATCGTTCCATCAAAGAAAAATTGCTGATAAGGCAATAGGACTTCTTATAACAGAGTTGGAGAAGATAAGACCTAGAGAAGTTTTGGTGCTCTTTGATCAACCAATAAGTAGGAGCGGGGAATTATCTGCAAGGGTTCGAAACTTTCTTGCATCTACAAAAATTAAAGGAGATGCTAAGACCGAAAAAAGTGTTGATACTGAAGTTTCTAGGGGAGAAATAGCTGCAAGCAGCGATGTTGCCGTCATAAGAAAAGCAAACGCGGTGCTTGACTTACCAAGTTTAGTAGGAAAGAGCCTAGGGATAAAACCTCTAAGGTTTTGGAAAGATTATGAAATTTAAGCCACAATTTTTCCTATGCGAATTCTTCCAAGGACTGTTAGGTGGGAGAAAGGAAAGGTTATCCTGATAGACCAAACGAAATTGCCTGAGGAACTGACGTTTGTTGAATGCGAAGATGTGGAATGTGTTGCTAGAGCAATAGAGGAGATGAAGGTAAGAGGAGCCCCTGCAATTGGAGCTACAGCCGCATTCGGATTAGCCTTGGTTGCCTATTATTCTAAAGCAGAGGATGAAAACGAATTTTTCTCAGAAGTGGAGAAAGCTGCCAGAAGACTTAGGAGAACAAGGCCTACAGCAGTAAACCTTTTTTGGGCTATAAATAGGGTAATGAGAGCAGCCAAGGCTGGGAAAAGTCTGCAAGACATGAGGAAAAGGGTTTTGGAAGAGGCCCTGAAGATAGCAGAGGAAGATGTTGAGTCAAATAGGATGATAGGAGAGTATGGCCAAGAGCTTATCGAGGACGGACAAACCATAATGACTATCTGCAATGCAGGAAGCCTGGCCACAGTGCATCTTGGAACAGTCTTGGCTCCGATTTACTTAGCGTGGGAAAAAGGGAAAAAGATCAAGGTAATTGCCCTAGAAACTAGACCTGTGCTACAGGGTGCTAGACTAACAGCATTCGAGCTTCACTATGCGGGCATACCAGTTACATTGATAGTGGATGGCGCATCAGGGTATGTTATGAGAGAAATTGGGGTAGACCTCGTGCTTGTTGGAGCAGATAGGATACTAAGAGATGGAACTATCTTCAACAAGATAGGAACCTACAATCTTGCTATAATTTCAAAGGAGCACGGGGTTCCCTTCTACTCCGTTGCACCTACCTCGACATTCGACCTTAAGTCCAAGAGAGAGGATGTAGTTATAGAGCAAAGGAACCCAGGGGAAGTTATAGAGATCAAAGGAGTGAGAATAGCCCCATCTGGTGTAAGAGTGTTGAATCCGGCCTTTGATATGACTCCACCCGAGTATTTGGCCGGTATTCTGACCGAAAAAGGGATCCTAAGGCCTCCTTTAATGGAATCGATATCCAATCTATTTGGTCTATAGCTTTACATAGAGAGATAAAAGCCAATTAGTGAAATCATACAATTTCAGCATTTTTGCTTCAGAAAGTTCATTACTATGGCTGGGCAAATTCTCTTAACTCCTGAAAGGCCTGATATTTCCTTGATGATCTTCGACATCTCCTCACCGTTTTTTCCCAAATTTCAACCATTATCGCATGATCTCCAGTTGTGATGCAGACAGATTTTGAATAAGGCTTTTTGGCGATCTCCTGAGCAACTGCTAATAAGTTCTCTGATTCAACGTCTATCCCTGTAAGGGATACGACCTCATATCCCAGGGCCTTTGGGTTGACTCTAGCGGTATAGCCCAATAATACACCCATTTTTCGAGCTCAGTAACTCTCTTCCTAACTGCAACATCGCTTATTTCTAGCTCCTTAGCGATATCAGATAAAGGGGTTCTTGCGTTCTTCATTAGCATTCTTACGATAACTAGGTCTTTTTCATCTAGCTTGGTCTTAGCAACCACTCTTGACCACTTATTCCGTTTTCCTAACTAATAAAAAACGCTTTTACATCCATAATTATTGACAAATAGAAATCATATGATAGGAAATTGAACTCAATGATCCTAGCCCTCTAGGATTCAGCAAGAGAAAAGCAGAAGGAGATAAATTCTCAAATCAGGTGTCCGCAAAACTTCTTTTTAACAGCCATTCTCGCTTGGAAAAGAGGAGATCCCCTAATTAGATCATGGACAACTAAATCGCTATATGTCTGCCTCAACGCAACTTAAGATTGATCTATAAACTAATTCTTAGGATTCGATTGGAGTACTTATATCCTGAATCTCAAAATATCTTCGAGCTCTAAGAGAGAACTAATGATAGGTACTCCAATGGGCCCAAGAAAATGTAATTCTTCGCTTTCTGAAAAGAGGATTGACCTTAATCCTATGCTTAAAGGAATTTTTACGTCGGTCTCATAGCAATCTCCTATGAAAATCGATTCCTCTTTTTTCAATCCAAGCAAAGATAGCATTGTCTCATAAGAGCTAGGATTTATCTTGTTTAGGCCTAGGTCTTCGCTATATACTCTGTCCTCTATTATTTCGAGCAGGCTTGTTAGTGAGAGCTTAGCTTCTTGCCATCTTCTTATTCCATCAGAAAAAATGTAGATCTTCCCCCCTGAATTCTTTATCCATCTCATAATCTCTTTCGCCCCTTTAACAAGTCTTAGGTTATCTAGAACCAGCTTCCAGTATTCCTCCTCAAGGAAACTCGGATCTACATCCATCTTAAGTGTCTCAACTATTTCAGCAAAGATGGGCCCCTTTCGATATCTTTCCGGAGACTGCGGAAATTTGTTGTATCTTGCCTGCTTTAATGATTTATAGGCTCTTAAGAATTCTTCTAGATCTCTTGAGTATTTTTTCCCTAAAGTAATCAACGAAAGATCTCTTGCATCGTTGTAGTTCACTAAAGTATTGTCTAAATCGAATATAACATAGCTTACTCTCTCTAAAAACCTATGTCCCCCACCTAATTCGATAAAAGCGTTTTCGAGCTCAATCCTGGCTTCTTCTAGAGATTTTCCCATGAAGAAAAGGTGAGAAGGGCAGTTACAGTCGCTGCTCCCGAAGAACGGGATAGGACGTCCTTTTCCGTTTATAAGACTTGCAAGTCTATGCTCTTCCTCTTTATTCTCTGTCTCTCTATAGATCGCTGTCATTGGAATGAAGCTGGGATCGGCAATTAAGTAGTCTATGTGCCATCTTATCCTCTTATTCTTGCTAAAGTGTCTTTCAACCCTTTTCTCAAGATTGTTCATGGCTGAACCTACGTATGCATAGTACCCCTCTTTGAAACTAATCCTACCTAGAGATCCTACTCTAATATCTGAATCTGATGTGAGCTTACCTATTAGACAGTAAATTCCCTTCAATCCGATATCCTTCTAAAATCCTGGAGGTCTAACTTTCATCACGTCAGGATTCACAAGAGTTGGTGGTTTCTTTCCCTCCTTAAATGCTATTAAATTCTCTGCTACTATCTCTGCCATCCTGGATCTTGTCTCTAAGCTTGCACTGGCTATGTGAGGCGTAACTACTACGTTATCTAATTCAAGAAGCGGGTTATCTGGAGGTGTTGGCTCCTGGTAAAAGACGTCAAGAGCAGCTCCAGCTATCCAACCTTCTTTCAGAGCCCTTATCAACGCCTTTTCATCTACGACCTTTCCTCTAGAGGTATTTATGAGGTAAGCAGTTGGCTTCATAAGCTTTAACTCCCTCTCTCCTATCATATCCTTCGTCTCTGGGATGAGAGGAACGTGAAGAGTCACGAAATCAGATTCCTTTAGCAGAGTGTCCAAGTCAACGTATTTTACTCCCAGCTCCTTTTCTAAATCCTCCCTCCTGATGACATCGTAGTATAAGATCCTCATGTTGAAACCTTTTGCTCTACGAGCAACAGCAGAACCTATCCTGCCCAAACCTATGATGCCTAGAGTAGCTCCATACAGATCGCTCCCTAAGAAGTAGAGCGGGTGCCAGCCGACCTTCCACTTACCCTCTCTAATGTACTTATCGGCTTCAACTACCCTCCTGGCGATGGCCATCATTAAAGCCATTGCGAAATCAGCTACGGTTTCTGTTAACACTCCAGGTGTGTTCGTAACATAGATTCCCCTTTCTGTTGCGGCTTTAACGTCTATATTATCGTAGCCCACAGCATATTGTGATATTATCCTGAGTTTTGGAGCTGCATCAATAACCTCCGCGTCTATAGGATCTGTGAGCAAGGGTACCAAGGCATTAACATCCTTAATCCTCTCCATGATAACTTCTTTTGGGGGCGGAGCTTCTTCAGGCCAGAGATCAACTTCAAAATGCTCTATTATCTTATTAAGCCCCCTTTCTGGGATTTTTCTAGTCATAAAAAGCTTAGGCTTCATACCTATCCCATCACATTGATGGAAGATTTCCTAAAAAGTAATGACCTTGATAAGGAAGTACTATCTGAACACGATGCCTTTTTCTGAATACCAAAGGTACAAGTCTAACTCAGCCAAATTCGTATCGCATAATCTAGCGACTTCTCTCAGCTTCTCTTCTAAAGAGACATATCTTCTCTTCGTCAATGTTTTAGGTACCTCCGAAATAATCCCGTATCTCTTCATCACTCTTAGTATGTGTCTGTCTATGATTGCAAGATTCTTCCTCCCGACATTTCTTAAGAAATGGCTTGATTCCTTCATTCCAAAACCCTTTATCCTGTTTCTTAACCATTCCCTGGCCTCAAAGTCATTAAGTTTTGGTATAACAGTGTAGACTTTGTTAAGTTCTTTTCTAGCTTCAACTATGAAATTGGCTCTCGTGTTATAGAACCTATGCCCCATAGATCTCAAATAAGAGATAATTTCTTGTTTATTCCCCTTGATCAGTAAACCAAACCTTTCCAACTCAAGGGCCATTTTGTATGCCTTTATAGCAGAAAAATTCGCCGCTAGGAGGCAAAAAGCCATTTCTCTCAGCCAAACTTGCCTATCAGACTTGCTAATGAGTTCAAACTCTCTTAGCCTTTCTTCCACCTGCCTTCTTACCGTGATATCACTTCTAAGATGCTTAACCTTTTTTACTAGCTCGATAAGCCCC
>Ga0190286_1000087_pt1 | contig 48590 bp, 47 predicted proteins | sample 48691834_MG_FD_183241 | JGI IMG/M metagenome (GOLD analysis project Ga0190286, IMG submission 183241) | Hydrothermal vent microbial mat bacterial communities from Southern Trench, Guaymas Basin, Mexico - 4869-18-3-4_MG | ecosystem: Environmental > Aquatic > Marine > Hydrothermal vents >... | reverse complement strand
TAGCCAAACTTAGGGAGGACTTTAACAAGATGCTCAAGGTTATAGAAGGATTGCAGAGGGGCTATCGTGCCATAGAGAGGAGACTGGAGGAATCTTTCCTGTCTTTGAACGAGGCCATGATAAGGGGTTTTGGGGAGCTGAGCAAGTTCGCTGGTATGTCCTTCGAACAGTTTGTCAGGGTTTTCCTATCAACTAGGCTTAGAGCAGAGAAGAGACTCCCATCCAAAGGGGAATTAAGGAGAGAAGTGGTTGATGGAGAGGAGATAAATCTGTTCTTTGATGATCCTCTCATAGTTGGAGAAGCCACAGCTCACATAGATTCTCTTAAGGAGCTGGACAAGCTAGAGAGAAAGGCAAAACTAGCTACCAAGAAATTCGGAAGAGAGCCCATGAAGTTTCTGATAGCGCTAACAGCTTCAAGACCAATAGCCAGGGAACTCAGGAGACTCGCAAAAGAGCAAAGAGTGGAATTGATAATAGGAAAGGAAGTTTAGCTTCTAAAGCCACTTGCTTTCATTCTTATGATAGTTTCTTCTTTCGATATTCTAACAGCCTTAGTCTCATTCTGATTTTCTTGAAAGGATGTTTACATGGATAGAAAACCTATACAATAGTACCCTAAGAGATTCACAGATTTACCAGAATCCATCTTTTAGCTGAGGTCAGATAACCAACAAAAATTTAGTCCGCTTTGTCCAGAATTCTTAGGCTTACGATGAGACTGGCATCAATGGTGAGTAATTATTGAAGTCCCAAGACTTGGAGGAAGTCTTGGGAGGTTAGCAGGAAGCATCCTCTTTAAGAGGTTGAAGAGATTAAAAGGAGATCATGATGCGATAGAGATTACCTCTACCCCCTCCTCCTCTAGGTATTCTTTCATTTTCATGTGATCCTCGTCTGCAGTTAGCAGTTTAGCTGGAGCTTGTGACAGGGCTATTAAGAGATCCAAGTCAGGAAATCCTTTTCCTTCAAGCATAGCCCTAGCTCTCAGCTTGGAGGCCCTCTTAACCACTTGTTCATCCAAACTCAAAACTGAGACCCATCTGAGGAGCCTTTCCACCCAAAATCTCTCGATCGGATCTCTTCTCTTCATCCAAAGGAATTCGGCCCCCACTAAGAGTTCATAAAGAGTTAGAACTGAGATTGAAACGTCTGTTGCGCCTTCTTTTTCCCTCTCTAATGTTTGGAACGCTACCTTATTCCTTTTTCTTAACTCTATCAAAAAGGAAGTATCTAAGATTAGCCTCAAGTCCTTCCTCCCTCCCTATCTTATCCTAAAGCTCCCTCTTACCTCCTTAACCACCTTCTCAAGCTCAGCTACCCCGTTCTCTCCCTCTCCAGCTAGTTCAAGTATCTTCTCAATTCTTCTATCCACGTTGCGCTCTATGAGCTCGTTAATTAGCTCTGAAAAGCTTTTCTTACCCTTGAGGAGAGAGAGCTTTGCATATACTTCATCACTTATTGTTATAGTTTTCATATATCGTGTGTTTTAAATGATCAAATATAAAATTTGTTAGCAACAGTTGTATTGTACAGTGTAGTTACCTAACAATAATCTACACCTTCCAAGAATTCCAGAAGAGATTGTGATTTGGCAGATAAAGTCATTGAATCCTGATAAAGATTTCTTGAAATCCGTAAGAGCAGCTAAGTGTAAGTCTTTACAAAAAGGCGAAGGAGAATGGGTTTTGAGCGATTACTTGGAAGATATGCAACTCAAGATAGAAAGATCGATCGCAGAGATTAACTTGCAGAAGGACTAGTTAAGCTTAGGGAGGACTTCAACAAGGAGCTTAAGGTTATAGAAGGATTGCAGAAGGACTACCGCAGCATAGAGAGAAGGTTAGAAGAATCTTTCTTGTCTTTGAATGAGGCCATAATAAGGGGATTTGGAGAACTTAGCAAGCGCGCGCTAGCGACATATCCAAGCTTGCGCTAACCCTATATTTAACAAATACAGAAAATATCTATCAGACCGCTAAAAGAACAAGATTCCAAAAATCTGTATAGAAGCTGTAAATAATGTAACCATAAAAAACACAAAAATTCTAAACTATTATTGGGGCATATCCCTCTCTTCTTCTTCAAACAACAAAATCTGGCACAATAATTTTATATCCCCCTCTTTTTGGAAATACCCTTGGTCGCCTTCTATTAACACATGGGATGATGGCTATCCATCTGGTGGGAATTACTGGAGTGATTATAATGGTACGGATTATTATCGTGGGCCGCATCAAAATGAAACAGGTAGTGACGGAATAGGTGATACACCATATATTTTAATCAATACTGCAATAAACCGTGCTGACGACGATAATGTGGATCGTTACCCATTAATGAAGCCAATTAATATTTCCTCTCAACCTCCAACATCTACTTCTTCTCCTACTCCAACTCCTACTCCACCGCCCAAGAGAAGTTCTTTATTTTTTGTTTATCTTATCCCTATTTCCCTAGTACCTCCTCTTGTATATCTATTGGTAAAAAGGAACAGAGTTCATCGATTGGAAGAGGAAATAAAACCTCCAAAACCTCAAATCGATAAACTCGAAGATTTAACCAGAGAGGCAGCTCAAAAGAGCATTATAAATGAAAGCGAAGTTAATGGTCTTCTCTTATTAAAGAGAGACGATAGACTTGAAGCTGAGGATATATTAGAAGCAATGTTGAGAATTCAATCAGCAGAGATGCCAGAGAGAGCAAAAGAAAAGATCATGAAAGAGCTTAGGAATAAGCTAAGATCATTAATGTACACTTAAAGTTGTAGAGAAAGGTAAAAAGATGTAGAAATGAAAGGAGAAGAAAGGAGTTCTTATTTAGTTTCCTTGTAGAGTTCCTTCCTAAGCTCTGATATGATCCTTTCCTTTGCTTGACTTGAAATCTCCCTTGACATTACATCGATCATTGCCCTTAGTATAAACTTAGCCTTTGTCTTGCTTTCGTTTCTCAATAATTTTAATCTATGAGCGGTATTCTCGTCAATTATACCCACACGAACAGCCTTACTTACTAGGATCTCTAGTTCTTCCTGTCCCTTGTCCGTTCTTTTTCGTCCCTTTATCTCTTTTTCACGCTTATTTATGGTACATATGACGAACTTAAGGACTAGAACGAAAATTGGGATCGCAACAAAAGGAGCTAAGTAAGGTGATCTAAATGCTGGTGACTCGTAAGATGAGGGAGTTTGTTCTTGTATATTGCTCCACATTCCTCCTTTGTATATTTATCATTGATTATGATACTATCCATGGCTTCTGAACTTTCTATTGGTATTCTATAGAGATGGATGTATGCTACAGGTAATGCTGGGAACTTCACTACACTTCCCTCAGCCCTTAGAATATCAGACCATTCCTTTCTATTGAGGACAACATCGATCGGAAAGGTTTCATATACATTACCGTTCTGATAAACAATCGAGATTGAGAAATGGTTTATATTATCACAATAGAGGTTCTTATGACCAAAATTTCTAGCTATATAAGTTCCAAAGCCTATGAGATATATGTTCTTCACCCCTTCTCTATTTACATCGATCTTATGCTTTGTTTTCCTTGCACAACTGTTCTTATGATATTTAATCCGGAAAGTTTAATTTGAAATGGAATACCTCTAATACAAACAATCTCCTCATCGAAGAAATCTTTTAAGTACTCTCTATGCCTTCCATTGAAGTAAGGCTCCAAATTTAACATTACAAATCTTTCTTCGTTGCCTTCCTGTATGTAAAATACCTTAACATCATCGAACCAGACATCGACCCCAGCCCACTTGGAAGCTAGGTAGAATGCCTCGATCACTTGCTAGCTTGTTTGAGGCACATAGGAAGCAAGAGGTCGATCGTCTATCCAGGTAAAGAAAACGCACCTATTTCTGTCGAAGGCAGGAGAAAGTCCATAGAATAATGAGATCAAAAGGACAAGAATAGCAAGAAGCTTGCGCACCTTAATCTAGAAGATTTTCAATTCAGTTTATTATAAATTTCCTTCCTCTCGCCAATATGATTAAATAAAGAAAAAAGTAAATACTTTGCCATGTTCAGAAGCGTTCTAGCGAGTTGCACGAAAATTGATACTAGGTGTATAGAAAGTTTGAAATTCATATATGAATTTCATGAAATAGGTGCAATGAACCAGTGAGAAAAGAGGGTAACAAATGTGCAAAGAGATGGAACAGAAGCTGATGGAAGCAGAGCCAAGTTATCTTTACTAGTGTTCCCTATCCACATCTTCACAAGTTTCGCTCTTCTTTTGTAAAAGAGAACTCTTTCTGGGTATACACGTGTATCTCGAACGACTCCTTTATTCCAGCCTTCCAAAGTTCCGATTGAATTTTGCTAGGAGGAGACTTTGTGATTACAAGCACTATGTCGCTTGAGTATATGCCTTCTCTTTACAATCGAACCGAAAAGGAAAAAAGGAAAACCTCTGCTTCTGGATCGATCTCGTGTACTACCATTTTTATTGCGCCGTGGTCGAGCCGCTTATCCCAACGACAGTGCCTATCCCCTTCGTTCTACCTTCTCTGAAAAAGAAGACATCACCAGTTCTCACAAACTCAGGCCTTAGGATAAAGTAAAACTCAACCATATCGGTGTCTCCACTTCTCAGGAATTTCTTCGTGGTATTTACAAGTCTTGCGGCTTGTCTTATCGTCTTCATCTGAATAACTGGCTCATATCCAACTTTTATGGTTGTAGGGTGATGCAAGACCCTTATATGGGCCCTGAACTTTCTTACAGCTACAGGCGTGGCATCAAGATCAAGCAATACCATTCCTCTTCTTATTTCCTCATACTTAGCGTTTGTAATTGCGTAAGCTGCGATCTGACCTGCTTCAGCCCTTTCAACTCGGACTCTGTTCACCTCTATTGACTTAACCCTTACAGTTCTGAAGGATCCATCATCAAAGGGTCCTAGAAGCACCCGGTCTCCACTCTTAACCGCACCCTCCTCAACCAAACCGGCCACCACAAGCCCTACTCCAGATACATCGAATTTCTCATCGATGTAGCACAGAAACTTTCCTTTAGCTTTCTCATGCCAATCTATCTTTGGTGGAAGCATGTTGAGAAATGCTTTGAGCTCCCGCAAGCCCTGACCAGTGACATTTGAGATAAGGAATATGGGAGCAACCCTCCCATGAGGCATGTGCCTTGCTGCAATAGCTGCGTCATTCTTGCTCCTTATGATGAAGGGTATTTTGTTAATTCCTGGCAGCTTTAGAAGACGTATTACCTTATCTAAGTTTTTCTCTAGCACTTCTTGAGGAGTCATATCCACTTTCGTGACAACAACGAAACAAGGTATTCCCAAAGCAACGGTCATTCCTAAGTGTTCTCTAAACGTTCCTATTGGACCTGCGTTGGCTCCAACTACCATGCAGGTGTAGTCAGGGAGATGTCCAAGAACCCCTCTCATCGTCGTTTTCAAATACCTCTCATGACCAGCAAGGTCTATCAGAGTAACTATTTTAGATCCTTCCAAGTACACCTTGGCCTCGTCATAGGTTCTAAGGGAGTCATTGATGGATTCTCCCATTTCGTTGAAACCTAATACATGAACTGAGACGGACGAAGATCTTCTAAACTTCAACTCGTGTAGGTATTTAGCCACCAAACTCATTGCTTTACCATCGCCATCATCAAGAGTTCCATATATTAGTACCCCCTTAAGTGTAGATTTTCCTGCATCCACATTTCCGAGAAGGGCTACGGATATCTGTATAGGTGGATAATCAACTGTCTTCCTTACAAGAAGCTCGTATACATAGCCTCTTTTTGCCTTCTCTTTTCTAATAACTATGAAGGATGCTCCTACTGTTTTTGTTATCTGCTCCATGACCTTAAACGATTCTTTTGCCTCCTCTTCCGTCAGACCAAGCGGTTCTCCATCATCTGAAACCCCGAGCTCATAGAACGCTTCCCCTCCACCCTCTCCTAGTCTATAGGCTAGCTGGGTTGCTAGTTTTTGCAGTCTCTCCTCTGTCTGTGCATTTAGCCTAAGCTTATACTCAACCTTGCCTTCTTCGGTCTCCTTTTTCATATTCAAGTATCGACGCTCGTCTGTTAATTAAAACTTCCTAAAAGATCTACTCACTTGATGCTGTGAGGGTGAATCGAAGCAAAGTCATTAGCAGAAAACCATATTAGAAGAGCTTGCGAATCAGGGGATCTTGCTTAGAAAGAAGGCCGGGGAGTACATAGTCTGTCCGAAGTGCGAATCTCCTTTACATGTAACCCAACAGGCATGCCCGTATTGTGGCTCTTCTAATATTCAGAAGGAAAAAGTCATTGAGCACTATGGCTGTGGCTATGTAGCCTTTGAGGAGGAGTTCCTCCAGCCAGATGGTAGTCTAAAATGTCCGAGCTGTGGAAAGACCCTTAAATCATTTGAAGAGGAGTATAGGTTAATTGAAAATGTATTCAGATGCAAATCTTGTGGGAGTTTCTTTGAGACAGAAATGGTATACATTTGTATAAAGTAAGGACATAGATTCCGCGAGAGAGAAGCACGGAGAAATAACCTCTACTCCTATAGGCTGAATCCAGAAGTTCTAGATGAGCTTTCTAGGCTTGTAGCTAAGCCCTCAATGTTCTCAGAGGAGCTGGAAAGCAGAGGCTTCAGTGTGACAAGCAAGCCTGCAATCAAGGGAAGATCAGGAATTGTTCATACCTTCTCAATTAGAGCCATAAAGGATGGAAAGGAGTATTTGGTGGATGTATATGGTGGAGAAGGGACTCTATTGCCAGAGCGGGTTGCTCCATTCATCACAAAAGTTATTGATATCTCTAGATTGCCAAAAGAAGGAGAAAGGCGGTTTGTTCTTGCTTCAACTCAGAAATTTTTCTAAGGAGACAAAGAATATTTTAAGATCATTTGGAATAGAAATGGTCGAAGCTAAGGACCTAAATGACCTTAGGAGAAAGTTAGCAGATCTTTTAGGCTCGGATATCCCTGTCCCTCTTCCCTAGTCATCAACATGCATACAATTTCAGTTTGTAGAACATTTCTGAAAGGCAGGGATCGAGTTATAGGTTTGCATAATTCATAGAAATGGCCTATTGCTGGAGAGAGTCAATAAATCCTTTCTTATTATTTTGGGAGATAATGAGTTCTTCTTTCAAGGCCAGAAGTAGTAGTGTGAACAACAATGGTAGTACTGCCAAGGTAAAGAAAGATCGTTCGTAACCCATGAATTTAACTAGCATTCCCATTATTACCGGTCCAAAAGCCTGTCCAACGTCTTTTATAGTCTCAGTAGTTCCTAGCGCCGTACCATGTACCTTTGGACCCATAATCTCCGAAGCCAACGGCTTTGTAGACGAGGAAACAAAGGATACCCCAACTGACAGGCATATGAGCGAGAGCATCATTGAATAGGCTCCGCTGGAGAAGCTCAATCCCAGCACGCTTACAGCAGTGGTTATCAGCCCAAAGATTATGGAAGGAGCCCTGCCAATTCTATCAGACAATTTACCTGCAACTGGTTTGAAGAAAGTCATGACTAATATCTGAATTGTAAATAGAAAACCCACTTCTGACGCGGAGACTTCCAACATGCCCGCATAAAGTGGAAGAAATGTTTCGATAGCTTGCATGATGAAGTAAGTAATGGCCTCAAAAGAGGCAACTAGCAGTACTCGCCCTTCTATGAAAGATAGTGTCTTAATCTCGGATTTTTGACGTAGACTTGAACTATTAAGGGAAAAGATTATTGAAAAGGCGATTATTCCGGCCAACCAGCATGTCTCGAACGTCTCTCTAAATCCATACTTTAGTATGATGGTCCCAGCCAAGAGAGGTGCTGTCATCCTTCCAGCCATCATAGCAGATGAGAAGAGACCCATCATCTCGCCTTTCCTCTCAGGAAAAATATCAGCTATGAACGCCAATGAAACTGGGACAAAAATTGCTGTAGCAAGGCCGTGATATGCTCTTACAGCAGCCAGTCGGAAAGAGTTTCGCACGAATAAATAAAAAAGCGGAGCAGTGGCAAAAACTGGCCCACCTGCCCTTAACAACGCCTTCCTTCCATATCTATCTGAAAGGGATCCTGCTGCTACATTCGTAAAGATCCCGACAAACGTAGATGTGGAGGCTATGAATCCTATTTCAGCTGGATGTATGCCTAAACTTTCGGCAAAAAGGGGAAGAGTTGGAGATTTGGACATGGTTGAGCTTAATACGGCAAAGAAACCAGCTATGGAGATGGCTACAAAAGATCTTCTTACTTTGGAACTCAAATTCTCTCTTTCACCTTCCGCATCAAGAATTCAATCCTTTTAAGCGATTCATTTCTTTAACCACACCCTGTTTTTCTTTTCTAATAAGGCTTCATTGCTAAGCTAGGGAAACCATTAAAGTATTTCTCACCAAGGTAAGCGAACAGAGAGGGAATCAAATGAAAGAAGAAGAGGAGGTCTGTCTAAAAAAGAGAAGTTGGATAGCTGGGCTCATTTGCAATGGGATACGCTGATGTTGAAGCAGATGTTTACATAGCCCTTGGATTGGTTGCCCTTTATTCCGCTAGGGCATCTCCCATAGCATTTGTTTCAGCTAGAGGAGGATGAATTCACTTTGTTCCACGTTATTGAGTCTCCAGCAGCCTCTTCACTTGGTTTAGAGCAGTTTGATAATCAGATAGCTGAGTCTAGATTCTGGCTAACCAGGATTACAGCCGAACTTAGGAAAGAAAAATAAAAACAGGAGTAAAGGTTGCTGTTGTCAGAGATGCAGCAGATGCCATAGTAGAAGAGATAACTGAAGGAGATTGTGATTTAGTTGTTTTGCTTAGGAAAAAGAGAAGAAAATCAAGGAGATTAGCTTTGAAAGCCGTTTGTGAAAGGGTTGCATCGAGTGTAAGGATACCGGTCATCAGCTTGTTAATGGATCAAGGGCAATCTAAGCTTAAAGAATCTTGATTTTAAGGCGGCTAAGCTGGGAACCACTCTATTTCCTTAGTCTTCTCAACATATGCTGAGATTATGTCCTTCATGGTAACGAAACCAACTAATTTTCTCTTATCCTTTCTGTCAACAACTGGGAAGTGGCTTGCCCTTTTTATGCCAATTCTTAGCAAAGCTTCTCTTAACGTCTCATCTGGATAGAGTGTTAACGGCTCTCTTATCATTATTTTCTCAACATTTGCATCCCACAGGCCCGATGTCATGGCATCATTTATCTCATTATGAGTTATAAGCCCTACAAGCCTTCCTTTATCATCAAGAACGGGAAAGCCATGAAATCCTGTCCTATCCATTAATTCATATGCCTCCTTTACCTTCATTCCCTTTTTGATGACAGCGATCTCCTTGCCCTTCCTCATTACATCCCTTATAAGCGTCAAGTCAAGGGCATCGGGTGGTCTCTCTGGCTTTGCCTTTATTCCTTTTTTGAGGAGCTTTTGTATGTAGATGTTTCTGCCAGAGAATACCACAATCATATCGCTAATGACGCATGAAAGCAGGAGGGGTAGGATTATGTCATAGTCCCTTGTCATTTCAAAGAGGATAATTATGCTAGTCAAAGTTGCCCTACTGACTCCTGCAAAGAGAGCAGCCATCCCAACGAGAGCGTATGCTCCATAGCCAGCAGTTATGTTAGGGAAAAGGGAGCTCACTATGTAGCCATAAGTTCCTCCTAGCATACCTCCAACGAACAAGGATGGTGCAAAGACTCCTCCAGAACCTCCTGAGCCTAAGGTTATTGAAGTGGCCAAAATTTTGGCGAATATAAGCACCAACATTAGTTTAAATTCTAGCCTCTGACTTATTGCAGCAACCAGTCCATTGGTTAGCGGGAAGATTAGATTCTCTCCATAGCCAACTCCTAGAACTTGTGGAAAGATTAAACCCAGGCTTCCTAGTATAATTCCTCCTACGGCTGGTACTATGTATGGAGGAAGTGTCTTTATCCTCTCGAAAAGATCTTCAAACCTGTATAGGGCATCTATTTCTATTATTCCGGTTATTCCAGCAAGGATTCCCAGTCCTAAGTAGAAGATTAACTCACTGTAGCTCTTAAGGGAGTAACTTAGAGGTCCTAGAGCTGGATAGTCGCCAAGGAATCGCCTTGCAATTGATGTTGCAGTTACCGTTGCAATAACAGACGGTATAAAAGACCTAGTCCTGAATTCTGCTAGAATTATCTCCATGGCAAAGAATATCCCAGCTATAGGAGCGTTGAACGTTGCAGCTATACCGGCACCAGCCCCACAGGCCACTAACACCCTAAGCCTTTGAGGAGATATACCAAGATGCTGGCCCAATATGGAACCAAAGGAAGCACCTATCTGAGCTATAGGTCCTTCTCTTCCAGCAGATCCTCCTGATCCAATGCATATGGCCGAAACCAGTGGCTTTATTATCGCAACTCTTGCTCTAATTCTCCCACCTCTTGTCCATACTGCTTCCATGATTTCAGGTACTCCATGTCCTCTGGTCTCAGATGCTCCATGATGAATTATTGGACCTATTAACAGGCCTCCAAGAGCTGGAGCTATAAGATAGTAGCTTTTTCCCATGAAGCTAAATATCTTAGGGCCAATTTCATAGAAAACCTTCATAAAAAAGCCGATAAGCCACCTAAAAATTATAGCACCAAAGCCAGATATTATTCCAACAATAAATGCCAGCAAAGTGAGGAAAAAATAGCTCTCTCTGAATCTCTGCCAGCTGTTTGTTGTCATTTTTCATCCAGAATCGGGGGATATCAAATAGAGATAAAAAATTTTTACAATTGTAAAAACTCATTAAAGCTCAGCTTATACATTAAAAATGACTTACGGACTTATGTCGTCTCAGCTTATTCTGATACTATTTTTGCTATTTTCTCCGACGCTCTTCTGAGTTCAAGCATGACAAGGCCTATTTTAGCATCTTTAGGCAAAATCGCTACTACCATGACGTCTGGGCCGGCTCCCATAAGCATGGCATATCCTTTCTCCCCAGTCACAAGAACCTTCTCTACTCCTCCATGTCCGAACTCCATGGCCACCCTTTCACCTATAGCCAGCATAGAGGCGCTCATTGCTCCAACAACTTCTTCTTCTGGTGCTTCTGCCCTAAACTTGCTTGCTACTGGAAGGCCATCTCTCGTCAATATAGCTATGCCAGAAACCTCTGGCAATCCACTTATGAATTCGTTAAGAATTTTTTCAAAGGCAACTCTTTTACTTATCATAACACAGAATTTGGACCCCGCTTATCCATAAATCTTATGAAATGATGATAGAGGGCGCTTGACAAACCTTTTTTCAAAAGAAACCCCTTTAGAACTTTTGGGGAAAGTTTGAGAGTTTTCAGGGGAAATGGCTTTTTAGAGACATGTTCTACCATTATTTTGTTTAATCAGCCAATGAGATCGATTTTCTTGCATTTCAGATTTCACTCAATGTTAAATTCCAAGGAAGAACTTATAGAAAAACCACTATTTTGAGGGTTTCCGTTATCTAAGATGCGTAGCATATTTGTGTAAGAAAAACATTTTAAAATCACTAGAGAACGATCGTGGGAGTAGAGAATTTCGATGGGAGATCAAAAAGATTTAGACAGTGATAAAGATATCTCATCTTTCCTTGAGGAAGGGAAAAAATGTGGTGGTCTGAGTAGTAAACCCATCGTCTGCTTTAAAATACCAGAAAGAGACCTCTTCTCCCCTCTTTTAATAATTCCCTTGGCATTTCTCTTGTTCCTTTCTCTCGCGTTTATTAGTTATTTATTGGATCTGTTGGATTTTCCCTCTATCAGGACTCCATTAGCAATTATTTTTAGTCTTTTTTTGTTTATTATGAGTGTAAGACTCTGTGAGAAGATTCCACTAAAGTTCATTGCTGATTTTCGCTTTCAGTTGACGATACTTGTTCTTATATTCTTGTTTGTCTCCTTTGCAATCTTGAAGCTTTACCATAGCCTCTTTATAGGAGTTCTGATCGGGATTGTTTTTTCTATGATACTAAATTATGGATTGAATATTCACTCGAGGGAAGTTCCAAAGAAGATTCCTATCGCACTAGTTCTAGTTAGCATCAGCATTCTTATCTTCTATTTTATTTTTTTGGGAGGGTTCCCTCTCCTAAGCGAAAGGTTGAGAGAAAGAGCTAACCTATCAATAGTTAGGGCTTTTTCCTATATGTCTTTCATTTATGGTTTCTCTATAATTGTATCCTGCGAAAAAAACAATAAGTTCTCCATTTCGCTTGCTTTAATTGGATTATTGTTATTTAGCTTATTGGGTTTCAGATTTGAGCCGATGGGCATACTTTTAACCCTTACAATGGCCTATTGGTACCGAGATCTTCTAAGCCGAAAAGCAATGCTCTTATCATTAATCCTATTAGCGGCAGTGATCGTTGTGGTGGGATACATGAAAGTCCCGTCTCAATGGATATTAAATCCAATAGAGACACTTTTTTATAGGGCGGGATTCACGCTAAATACTCTTGATAGGATATTAGAAATTGCATATCCCTTTGGGTTAACACATGGCTTAGCTTCCTTTAGTCCACCCAGATCAAGGATAGTTATTGGATTGATGGTATATGGTTATAATCAAAGCATCACATCCACTTTGATTGGAGCCGCTTTCCTTGACTTCGGTTTGTTTGGTATTGTTCTTATTATGATCTACTTTGGGCTGATGTTAGGAATTGGATACAAAATCCTAAAAAATAACCCAAGTTATTGGTGCTCGATAATTGGATATCTCTTGGCAGCGTCCCATAGCCTCATACTCATAGAGTCAGGCGTTGACTTCACGATGTGGTTGTTTACACTCTTTGTCTGGTTATTATATGGCAAGTTTAGCAACTTATTAACGGAAGAGCAGCTCGTTGAAGGATGATGCCAAAAAATACCTAAATATCATCTTCTATTCATGTGAACAGTTCTTTTGATAACTTTAAGTTAATCGAGTCCTTTTTGGGAATATATGGGCATTCAGCCTCACATAATGTGCGGTCCAGGAGATGTAGCTAGATACGTTCTTCTACCTGGAGATCCTAAACGGGCCGAGAAGATAGCGAAGTTCTTCGATGAATACAGGCTTGTGGCTGAATATAGACAATACGTGACCTTCACAGGGACCTATAAAGGGATTCCCGTTTCCGTCACTTCGACTGGAATAGGTTGTCCCGCTGCTGCAATTGCTGTTGAGGAACTAGCTAAGATAGGCGCTAAGTGTTTCATCAGGGTAGGGACAACCGGAGCAATGCAGCCAGATATCGACATAGGGAACATCATAGTTGCAACAGCCGCGGTAAGGGCAGATGGGACTACTAGAGCTTATGTTCCCCCAGAGTACCCGGCAGTAGCAAGTGCCGAAGTCGTCAACTCCCTTTTAAAGGCTGCAAATAATCTCGATGTAGAGGTAAGGTCTGGAGTGATACTGACTGGAGACGCTTTCTATGTTGAAGATCAAGAAACCGTAAAATTGTGGAGCTATCTAGGAGTTCTCTCTGTTGAAATGGAAGCATCAGTCATATTCGTCTTGTCACAGATCAAAGGGTTGAGGGCAGGAGCCATCTTAGCTGTAGATGGAAATTTAATCAAGGGGACTAAGAAAGGAGAATTTAAGAAGGGGGAAAAGAAAGGGGAGCTAGATCCTAGGGTCCAGAAAGCAATAGAACTGGAAACAAGGGTTGCGCTCGAAGCCATAAGGATGTTGGAGGAGAGATCCTAAACATCTAATGGGAGCGATACGAGGACCGAGGAAGCGGTCCCTCTAAATCTCTCAAATACCTCTGCCGCTCTTCTAGCTCCTATCAGGATCCTTTCATATAGCTCCTCTGCAGTTAGTCCAGCCATCTCTGCCTTCTCCCTGTTTAGATCATAGGGACCCCTTATCCATAGGGATATCATGGTTCCAAAGTGTCCAAGCCTTATATGAGGCAAACCAAGAACGTCAGCATTTTCACATGGGAAGAATGCATGACCCTCTGCTCTTTTAGAGGGAATGAAGCCTACGGTTGTCAATTCATGAATAACCTCTTCGTAAAGCCTAGATGCTGGCTCCCCAGTTATGGAGGCAACTAGTTGGATCTGAGCAAGCTTATCTCGCAAATCTTGAATTCCTCTCATGTTCACCACTATGTATAAACTTATCACATTAATAGTTCTTTCCTCTACTACAAAAAACTCTGAAAACAAAAGGCGGAAGTGATGTCTTTGGAAGGACTTAGGCCCCAGTTTAAAACTTATTCGGGGTTCATATTGGATCTCGATGGAGTAATTTGGGTAGGAGAAAAATCAATTCCAGAAGCCGTAGAAGCCACTAGAAGACTAAGAGATCTTGGATTGAAGACAATTTTTGTTACAAACAATTCAACAAAAACCAGGAGAGAGTACGAAAAAAGGCTCAGAGACCTTGGTCTCAAGGTTGACACGGATGAGATTTTGAACAGCGGTTATACGACGGCTCTATTGCTAAAGGAAAGATATGGCGGAGGAAGGGCCTATGTTGTTGGTGAAAAGGGCCTCGTTAAGGAGCTGAGGGAGCAGAAAATAGAAGTTATCACAAGAGAGGAGTGCTGGAAGAGAGGATGTGACTTTGTTGTAGTTGGTATGGACAGAGGGTTTAATTATTGGAAAATTGCAACCGCTATGAGAGCTATAAGGGAAGGAGCTCTTTTCATAGCAGCGAACGCCGACAAAACTTTCCCTAGCGAGAAAGGGTTATTACCAGGAGCTGGTTCGATGATTGCAGCGATAGCAACTGCTGCAGGTAAGAAACCAGATATTGTAGTTGGGAAGCCTAGCTCGTACATTTTTGAGATAGCTCTTAGAAAGATGGATTTAAAGAGAGAAGATGTGCTCGTTATAGGGGATCGAATCGACACGGACATAGAAGGAGCTCACAATGCTGGAATTAAATCCGTACTTATCCTAACCGGAGTAACAAGTAAAGAGGAAGCAGAAAGATCTGAGATTAAGCCAAATTTCATACTAAAAACACTAAGTGAGCTATTCTTATGAACTTATTCACTCCTCCCAATAAAGCAAGCTCTTTTTCCTGCCGACTTTAATTCCCTTTGCCTCCTCATATGGAGTAGTAAAAACTTCTACTATATGCTTTGCTATCCTGTTTCCTATCCCCTTCACCTTAGCTAATTCCGCTAGATTTGCATTTGCCACCCTCCTCAGGGTTTTGAACCTTTCGATTATGGCTCTTGCTTTCATAATCCCTAGACCCCGTATTGTTCCTAAAACCTCCACTTGTTCGTCTGCAAGAGTTCTACTCCTCTTTACTACTCTTAAACTTGGTCTAACTCCCGTTTCCATCTTTTTAGCAAGAAGATAGAGGGTCCTAGGTACCAAGGTCTCATCGGGGACGACTATAGTCGGCACTCCAGACAAAGCTAGTTCGTTTTGAATGCCAAGAAAAATGTTCCAGACCAATTTTGGATCTCTTCCCATTGATTTGAATCTTCTAGAAAGCTCTTTTGGGTCTCCTGTGATCATAAGGGAGAAAGGAACCTCTTGATGAGCAAGCAAGTCGAGTTGATCAAACAATCTCTTAGATATCACGCTGTTCACGAGATCAGAAACGCCTTTCCTTTCAACGAGAAGAATTTGATCCTTACTTCTTACCAGGAAATCACCGGCTTCAAGCCATGAAACTTCTACCTCAACACCCATTTCTCTGATTTTCTCAGCCCATCTCTTGGAGAGATCTTCCCTCTTATCAACAATTATTTTCATATGTCTCACTTTCAGTCATCCTTGGTCTAATTAACTCTGAAACTAATTGGCTAAGCTTATTGAAAAAGGATTTTCTCTGCTCTTCTATTTCTCTAAAACGCTAGAAGTTATGACGATTACCAGAAACCGATCGCCTTTACTCCATTCCTCTTTATCCATACCTCCACGAATCTCATGACAAATAGGGCTACAAAGAACATCGCTGTTGCTTCCAGCGCTGAAATCAAAACCGCCTTTTCTAACAACATTGGAAGTGCCGAAGAGGTTGCTACTTTCATTAGGTGTAAAGGAGCAACGTATGGAATGCAAAGATAGGCCAACCTTGCACTTCGTGGAATCGCTTGAACTGGAACCATTAGAAGCCCTATTATTCCCAAGTTCAGTATCTCCAGTAGGTTATTGGGCACGCTAGTTCTCATTGAAATAGCTGCTACTGTAAACCCATAGGATATTCCTTCAACGGCTAGAAGACCTAATCCTAGGACCAGAAGCCAGGTCCTATCTGCCGATAAAAGATCCACGTGAAATGCTCCTCCAACTAGCATCGCCATGAAGAGCAGCGATGCAATCGTTATCGAAGAGCCAGTTATTAGCCTGCCAAGAAGGGCTTTAAAGGGTGAAAATCCTCTAACTAAGTGCTCCTCCACCATCCCTATTGATATGAAGAAGTTCATCCAACTTCCTATAAGGGAAGAGAAATTTGAGATCACGCTCCAAGCCACTATTGTCCAGAATGCTCCTTTTACAGCCATGCTTAGTTGTTCTCTTGGTACAAAAAGGAGAGCCCCAAGCACAAATAGAAATATCCAAGCAGCATCCGAGAGTATCCAATTTAGGAAGGACCATCTGAAGCGCCAAAGTCTAATTGTATGGAGCCAAAGAACGGCCTTAGCCCTAACAAAGGCCTTAACGCTCATATCGCTCCCTCTTTCATGGCTTTCCTCTCTCCTATCTGTATAACAAGACCAGAGGCAGAGTTATATATGACTGACATGGCCGCAAGGACTCCAATAAGTAAAGTGATCCTTCTCGATACAGGAGAACCTATAATGGCAGAGAGCCTTGCTAGCTCTATCGTGTAGGTTGATGGAAGTACTATAGATATGAGCCTTGCCCATCTAGGAAGGAGATAAGCCGGATAGAACGCTCCTGAAAATAGAAGAATAAGGGGGTTAAGCCATCCCAAAACGTTTGTCTCTTCCTTAATAGAAAGGAGGAAAGATGCAAAAAGAGCTGAAAATCCAAGTAATGGAAGCATTCCTATGGTCAAGGCCAATGCTATGATGCACAGCTTCACAGTCCCACCTGTAACTCCCTCTACCATGAGAATCAGAGGGGTGAATTCGGCTAGCTGTATCCCTGCTGAGAGGAGGTATCTCGGCACGTAAGTTAGGACTAAGGTTATCGATGTCCTATTTGGAGAAAGAAGTATGTACGGTAAGGTTCCTATCCACCTGTGAAAAAGCACGCTTCCTCCTACTCCCCACATCACGTCAAGAGAAACCATAGCTGCAAGTGTTGAGGCAACAAAGTAAGTCAAAGGATTAACGGGCGCCTGAACATTCTGTCTGAACGACTGAGTGTTGCCAAACAAAATTCCCATGCCCATTATAAGTCCTAGCGTAAGATATGGCCAGATGAGCCTAGATATAGATGCTGAGCGGTTGTTCTTGAAGAAATATAAATCTAGCAGAATGCCAGACTTTAGCAGGGTCTTAAGGCCCATAACGCATCATCTCAAAATCCTGTCCTTCCAGTAAGCTGGATGAAAACGTCCTCAAGACTTGGTTCTTTTATCTCTACCCTTCTCACTTTGCATCCTCTCTCATGAAGAAGACCTAGTATCTTTGAAGTAGTTTCTTCTACTTTATCCGGAGTTTGAACGACCTTAAGCCTCACTAGTCCATTCTCGGGGAATGCCTCAGAAGGAACACCTGTAGCACCTCTAATAGCTTTGACTAAGGAAGTAACTTGAACTCCGGCAGGAGGAACAACGATTACTTCTAGCGATACTCTATCAGCCAAGTGCCTCTTAAGGCCTTCGACTGTATCAAGGGCAATTATCTTCCCCTCGTTTATTATAGCCACTCTGTCACAAACTATTTCCGCCTCAAACATGTTATGAGTCGTCACCAAAACGGTTTTTCCCTCGTGGTGAGCAAGCCTCACAAGAAGCTCCCTAAGCGTTCTAGCAGATGGTGGATCAAGGCCAAGAGTAGGCTCATCTAGTATCAATACCTCAGGATCCGTTATCATAGCTCTTGCTATGCTTAACCTTGCTTTCATACCGAGAGAGTACTCCTCGTATAGCTTGTCAGCAGCCCCTAAACCGGTCAGGCCGACAAGATCCAGGACCTCCTTGACCCTTTCTTTAAGCTCTTTTCCGTCCATTCCATGAAGCATGCCGAAGTAAGTCAAGTTCTCCCTTCCTGTGAGCTTCCAAAAGAAGCCCTTCTCTACTGTGAGTGAGACTCCTATAAGTTCTCTGACCTTTTTTGCCTCATTTACAACATCATGACCCATTATCATAGCCTCTCCTTCATCTGGAAGGAGAAGCGTACTAAGTATCTTCACGGTCGTGGTCTTTCCTGCGCCATTAGGGCCAAGAAGGCCGAATACTTCACCCTTCCATACTGCGAAAGAAATCCCTTTGAGTGCATGAACCTCTTGTCTTTTTCTTTTTAGCAGTCCTTTTCTTAGGTAGGTAATGTATGTTTTCTTAAGGTCTCGTGCAAGAATAGCCCTTTCCTTCATCTTATTTTTCCCAAAGGATCGTCTAATTGTGCTTTATATAATTAGCACACTTTGAATGACCATATCCTGTTAGCAGCTGGAGTTAAAGAACTTTGTCAAAGTGAGAGATGGAGACGTTTATGTTATCAATCTGGCCTTATCTTACAGCTCTTTGAGGTGCATGAATACTTTTTAGCGTATTACCTTCATTTAATGGGATGAAGACCTTATCTTTGATCCATTCCTGATCCTAGAGACATAATAGCAAGGCCTGTTTGTTCAGACTATCATTTCTACCTTCACTTCCTCTTTAGAAGACATGTAGTAAAGACTTGTTTTGCGTTAGCGAATGTTCTCGGTTTAAATATTTAAGCAACGCCCGTAAAGACTTCTGAGAAAAGACTTAACATTATTTTCAGGCCGTTTGAGTCAAAGCCTGGGTGGTGTTTTTGAGTATCGTATTTATCATAGCAACCTTTGGAGAGATCCCGATCGACATCGATAGCTTGTTACATGATCAACATGTTCAAGAGGCCCTTCTAAAAATTGAGAGAGAAGTAGAAAAAGGGAAGTGGAAACTTGTAGAGGAAATGAAGGAAATAGACTCGATCAGAGAATTAGAGAAGACAGGTCTCATCTATAGAGGCTCTCTTAACTTCCCTTTAGTTCTTAAAGAAAGCTTCAAGGAGATGAAACTCGAAATTAATTCTATATCCGAAGAAATGGCAGATCTTGTATATCATGGATTATCAGGTCTTTCTCGCAATTCAAAAGAAATATTAAGCATAGCTGCCCTCGGAGAGTTAGATGTTGCCTTAGATGACATTATTCTAGCTAAAATAAATGCCTTAACCTTGGATTCTGGAGAGATTATTGTTTGTGGCTTTGAGGGGGCCGAGTCCATAGCATATAGAAGTTGGTTTGCTGAGACAAGTGATGGTCTCCTTTGTACTATCGAAGTCGGTCAGCCGAAGTTGGAGATTAAGACTTCGATAGATGCTAACTCACCCATATTTGCTGGAAGCGAAGAGATGCTCGATCTTGCAGCAAATTTGTTTGAGTGGTGTTTGCCGGAGTCGGATAGTTGGGCTAATAATCTTGACTTTAGTGGGCTAAAGCGCGATATGTTTCTTTATGGATTCACCAAATTGGTATTTGGTAGGGCTCTATACCTTTTAGGGAAAGAGAAAAAGCTATTCTGGGATGTAGCTCTGAAGTATACGATCAAAGGGCTCTAATAAAAGGCCTCAGTCCGCCCGTCATTCTTCACTAATCCGTTAAAGGAATTTTCATCACAGGCCATTTTTAATTCTAAAGAGGTAAGATAAAATGTTATCTCCTATCTGAGGATATTGATGTTAAATTATCCTTGATCGGTTGTAATTCAACCTTATTTCCAAGCCAGAACCCCTGTAGATTCTATTAGACCAATGCCCTATTTGTTATATCCAGAAGCTAAAGACTCACATTCCATGAAGGCTGCTAGGCCTAGAGTCAGAAAGTGCACTGATATTCGTGTGATAAAATAATAGCAATAGAAAGTGGAATGTTAAATAGAAGAAAATATTCCTAATATGGGCTTTGAAGGGGATAAGAGGTGGCAAAAGTAAGAATTACCGTAAAACTCTCTAATAAGCTAGGTTTAAGCGATAGAGCAGCGTCTTTATTTGTTCAAGCTGCGAGGAAGTTCAAATCCCATATTGACGTTAAGAGAGACGAGAATAAAGCAGATGCTAAAAACCTTTACGGAGTCCTGTCCTTAAGAGCAGAGTGCGGCCACATCATAACGATCACTGCAGAAGGACCCGATGCTGAGGAAGCAATCGATGAGCTTGTGTCTCTAGTGAAAAACAGGTTTGGGGAGATGGAAAAATTCAGAATCTAGTTCTCTTCGTAGAGAGGTATGGGCAATTATAGCAGTACAGAACATGCTAGGTAAATTCTTTTTTAGCAAAGGCTAAGGTTCGAATTGGGTATTAAATTGGAAGTAAAGCCAATTGGAGTGATACATACCCCATACAAAAACCGAAAAGAGGCACCACGCCAAGGAAGGTTTTCTAAGGATATCTGCGTAATAGAGATCTTCAAGGAATATGAGGATGGATTAAAAGACGTAGAAACATGTTCCCATCTCATAGTTCTTTACTGGCTCGATAGAGCTGACAGAAGGGTACTACAAACTCTTACCCCTCACGATGATAAGGTTCATGGAGTTTTTGCGACAAGATCCCCAAATAGGCCAAATCCAATTGGTTTTGCGGTCGTTGAACTTATTGAAAGAAGGAAGAACATCCTAAGGGTAAGAGGGCTTGATGCTCTCGATGGAACGCCACTGCTCGACATAAAGCCCTATTCCTCAGAAATCGATTCGATTTCGGGGGCTAGAATAGGTTGGATGAAAAAGGCTTAAGGACAACGTAGGCAGGAATTTTATCCATTTGAAGAGGCGTAAGCTTAAGAAGGTTGCTGTTTTGAGTTGAGATCTGTGTTATTCTCATTCAAACATGGTGTTTTCGCTTAAATAGCTTTGGATAGAGGAAAAGTCCTCCCGAAGAAGCTAATAGAACTATTGCCCATTCCCTTAGACCTAAGCTAGCAGTTTCGAAGACAACTCGCAGGAATGGGACATAGATGACTGCTAGTTGTAGTAGAAATGAGGCAATTATTGCTAAGAATAAGGGTTTGTTTGCTAAAAGTCTCTCCTTCGAAGCGAACACATAATGATCTGGAGACCTGCAGTTGAATGAGAGGAACATCTCGAAAAATACAGCAATAGTAAATGCAACAGTTCTTGCAATAGAAACATCTCCTGTAATCTTATACACATAGTAAAAGGGGAGTAGGGACGCTATTGCTGCAATAATAGCAGCAATCAAGATGAATTCGAACATTCCATGATAAATTTCTTCCTTGGGATTTCTAGGAGGCTTTTTCATCACATCTGGGTCTGGAGGATCCATTCCCAAAGCTAGAGCTGGCAATCCATCAGTAACAAGGTTTATCCACAAGATCTGAACTGGAAGGAGTGGAACTGGAAGTTTTGCTATTGCAGCTACAAACACAACACCTATTTCATCCCAATTCGCCGAAAGTAAGAGCCTTATGAATTTTCTGATGTTTTCGTATATCGTTCTGCCCTCTTCGATCGCTGCTACGATCGTTGCAAAGTTATCATCCGCTAGCACCATATCTGCTGCCTCTTTGGTCACATCCGAGCCTCTAATTCCCATAGCTATCCCTATATCAGCTCTCTTTACGGAAGGAGCATCATTTACACCGTCTCCGGTCATAGCCACAACATGATTCTTTCTTTTTAGGGAGTCAACTATTCTAATCTTGTGTTTTGGTGATACTCTCGCAAAGACGGTTACCTTATCGATTATTTCATCAAGTTCCTCGTCACTCATTTTTTCCAGCTCCTCACTTGTAATGATTAGTGGATTTTCCTTCTCATCAATTATCCCCACCTCTCTTGCTATGGCCTTGGCAGTCAGTTTGTGATCGCCTGTTACCATTATAACCTTGAGACCAGCCTTTCTTGCTAGCTTTACTGCTTCTTTTACCTCTGCTCTGGGAGGGTCTATCATTCCTACAAGACCTAAAAATACCATGTTCTTCTCAATTTCTTCCCTTTCATAATCCCCTTCTAACACCTTGTATGCTAAGGCTAGGACTCTCATAGCCCTTTCAGCCATATCTTCAACTTTTGAAAGGATCTCGTTCCTAATCTCATCGTTTAACTCCCTAATTTCTCCATCTATGAGGATCTTATTGCATACTTTCAGTATAGCCTCTGGAGCCCCTTTTGAGTAGCCAATCAGGCCCTCAGGATTCTTATGTATAGTTGTCATCATTTTTCTAGCTGAATCAAAGGGAACCTCATCCACCCTCGGCTCTTCCTTCTCTAAGAGCCTTTTATCCAACCCTCCCTTTGCACCGAGAACTATAAGAGCCAATTCCGTTGGATCACCGCTTGTATGAATTTCCTCTCTCGTACAAACTAAAGAAGCATCGTTGCAAAGGATTCCTGCCTTTAGAAGCATTTTAAGGTCTGGAATGTCTTTTGGAGATGTCTCATGCGAAGAACTCCCTTCTTTTATGACAAATTTTCCTCTTGGTATATATCCTTCTCCTGTGACAAATATTTCTCTACCATAAAGCCAAATCTCCCTTGCCGTCATTTCGTTCCTTGTAATGGTCCCAGTCTTATCGCTGCATATTACGGTCGCGCTTCCTAGGGTTTCTACAGCTGAAAGCCTCCTCACTATGGCATTTCTTTTAGCCATTCTCCTCATCCCTAAAGCCAAAGTTACAGTGACAACGGCCGGTAGACCCTCAGGAACGGCAGAAACTGCTAAGCTTATTGATGTAAGGATAGCATTCTCAAACACTCTAAGGCTATGCAATCCTCCATATTCGATTATTTCAGATACAGCAACTATCGCACACAGTAAAAGTATGAAAAGCCCTAGTTTCTTTCCAAACCTGTCCAAACGCTCTTGAAGAGGAGTTGCCCTCTCTTCCTCCTCTTTTAGCATTTCAGCTATCTTACCGACTTCTGTATCCATACCGGTCGCTACAACTACACCAAGTCCATGCCCGTACGAAATTGTAGTGGAAGAGAAGACCATGTTCCTCCTTTCCGGAAGAGTTGTTTCTTCTTCAAGAATAATAGATGGATCCTTCTCTACAGGAACGGATTCTCCCGTAAGGATAGCTTCATCAGTCCTCAAGTTATATGACTCTATGAGTCTACAGTCTGCTGGAACTTTGTCCCCCACTCTAAGGACTACAATGTCTCCAGGAACTAATTCTCTAGCAGGAACTACGATCTCTAAGCCTTCTCTTATAACCTTTGCTTTGGGAGCTGCTAACCTCTTTAATGCCTCAAGGGATTTCTCAGCCCTGTACTCTTGAAAGGTTCCTAAGACAGCATTGAGCAACAATATTGTAGCTATTGCGCCGGCATCGATGTAATCTTTCATGACCATTGAGAAGAGAATGGCAAAAAGAAGTATCGCGACTAAGAAGCTCTTAAACTGATCTATGAATATGTTAAAAGTTGTTTTCTTCTTTTTCTCCTTTATCTCATTGTATCCGTATATTTGAAGCCTTCTTCTGGCTTCTTCCTTGCTTAACCCTTCTCTAGATGAACCAAGCAGTTTTAGGGCTTCTTCTTTGTCTATTGCATGCCATTTCACGTTACTTAGACTTTTGCTATCCATTGAATTCATTTGATCACCTTAGATCTCCTTGAATCATTATTAGAATCGTTTATTGACCATTCCCCTTTACCTATTTATTTGTGATGTTTTCAGATCTACAATTCATGGACAAGATATACCTGCTATGACTAAGTTGGCTTTCATCTGATGAAATAGATTAAGTTAATAGTTTTTCCCTCTCTTCATGATAATAAAGACCTGATTCTCTTGGTGAGGGAAGAAGTGGAAAACAATGAAGATAGAAAAGGAGGGCAGAAGTCGGACGAGACAATTGAGGCCAGGGTAAGGAAAATAGAGGATATTATAAGATATCTCCTCGAGGAAAAGGAGAGCTCAAAAGAAAATATACTTAAATGGATGGGGGAAGTTCTAGAGAGAAATGGCTTAGAGGTCCTAGTAGATCTCCTTGAAGGGATGGCTGACGCTCTAAGGATGCTAATATTAATAGTTGGTGGAGAAATGATTGAATTCTTGCCTACTCTTGGAGATGTTCATTATCTAAAGGTTATGATCCATGAAGATGGCATGGAAAGGAAGCTTGGTTCCAAAGGGAACGTTATAATATACTGTCTCCCGCTACATGAAGGAAAGTCGAGCAAGAAAGTCGTTGGGCACATTTGCGTTGCGTTACATGTTCCGACTGGCAGAGGGGTTCTGTGGCTTCTACCAAATGTAGTTTCTGCTGCTGCATCCCTAGAATCAGACTTGCTAGCATGGAAATTCATGAAAACGATATGAATCAGACTACATATAGATTTAGAATCCTAAAACCTCTCGGCAATTCCTATGGATGCTAACACAGCTGCGCTAAAGGCACCAACTATTCCGTCTCCGCTTCCACCTAATTCAAGCAACTGGATCCCTGTTTGTTCTGACACCTCTAAAACAAGCTCTTTTGGAATTTTAGAGATTAAAGATGCCTTTGCAAGTTTTACAGCTATGGAAAAGGCTCTATCCATAACTATAGCCAAGCCTGGATTGCTCTCATCTGATGAAAGATCCATAGCGATTTCTCCAACGAAGTCCATGGCCCTTCCTGGGTCCATCCTTACCTTAAGGGCATATGCCACGTTATCGTCATCAAACTCTATCTCGCTTAGCTTGGGAAGCTGGAGTCTGAACGTTTCAACCTTATATCCTAGCAAACTTAACTGATGCGCTATCTTTTTAGCTATAGCTCCGGTGTCTTCAGAATCCTTACCATCTAGGTCGTCTATTCCTATCCACAAGATGGGTGCAGACATCCCGTACCGCCTTTCTTTAGAAGAAAAACTAACTGCGTCTTTGAATTATTTTCGGAATTTAAAGGATTCCTCGATCCTTGAGAGTGCTTACGAAGTACTCTAGAGCGTTCTTAAAATATCTCTTGTCGAGCTTTCCATGAAATGTTGGGACATCGAATATCCTCTTTGGAGGCATCAGATCCGTTGGATCGAATCCCATCTGAATCTTAAGGGAATATCTCTGTCTGTAGATATCTTCTCCGAGTCTAAGAAGTTCCTCTGGCGGTATTGGTATGCCTAAAGGTTCTAATGCTTCGGATACTGTGTCAACATCGTATATTCTTCTTGCAAATAAGCATACTACTAGGCTGTTAAGAACCATCCTCCAACTCTCCTCCTTGACTAATCTCTCTACCAGATCCTCTGGAGAGGGTAGTTCTCCAGATTTTTGATCTATGGAGTAGCCAGCGTTATCAAGGTGACTGTGTCTTCCTCCTATGAGAAAACCGAGAGGAGCCGCCGGCCCCGTGTGATATCCTGGCATTTCGTTCCCACCAAAGGATAGTGCAAAATCCTCTCCTCCAAAATGCTTAGATGCATTATTAACCCCTGAGGCTAACTCTCTATAGAATTCGTTTGGCTGTTTGACGATCATTCTAACAGCCTTAATGTATGACTCATAGTCTCCCCACTTCAGCCTCAGAAGAGTTTCTTCCTCAGAAATTATTCCCTTCTCAAGAGCTTCCGTAGCCCAAGCCAAGCAAACTCCAGTGCTTATTGCATCCAGCCCAAGGGATTCGACAACATGAAGAAGCTTCAAGAACCCCTCCTTGCTTCCTATTCCCAGCATACTGCCTAGGGCATATACTAGCTCGTAGTCGTATGAGATAAATGTGGTCTTGTAGAAATAAGGCTCATGTGGATAGGGTTCCCTCAAAGCTGCGATGTGAATACATGCAACTGGACATCCAGAACATGCAATTCTCCTAGCTAGGACCTTTGAAGCCATTTCTTCTCCGCTTATGTTTTCAGCGTGTTCAAATCTGCCCGATCTAAGGTTCATAGTTGGTAGAGCACCCAACTCATTTAAAGGGAGCACATTCATTGAGGTTCCAAGCTCATGATACTTCTTCATGAGACCGGATCTGACAGCCTTATCAAAGATCTCGTCATAGATCTTCCTGTATGCTACTTTATCTTCAACTCTTAATGCTTTTCTGCCTGAAATTACAACTGCTTTTAGCTTCTTAGAACCAAACACAGCCCCTAAGCCAAGCCTTCCGAAATGTCTGAAAGACTCCACCATTACAGAGGCATATCTGACCAACCTTTCGCCTGCAGGTCCTATTCTAAGGATGCTTCTGTAGCCAGCATTCGGCTCTCTTTCAGCTATTACTCTTCCAACCGTAAAGCTGCTTGACATACCCCATAAAGCGCTTGCATCCCTAAAGTAAACCTTGTCTTCGTGAATAGCTAGATATATGGGGGTTTCGCTCGCTCCTCTAATTACAATTGCGGTATAACCAGCAAGCTTGATAGAAACGCTGCTCCTTCCACCAGCATATGATTCGCCCAAGTTCCCCGTTAAAGGACTCTTGAAAAGGGCAACAGTCTTAGATCCAAGAGGATATGCTGCGTTAAAGGGTCCTACAGCAAGGATTATTGGATTGTCTGGTCCTAGGGGATCAACAGATGTTACATTTTCCTCCTTTAAGAGCTGAATGCCGAGTCCAATGCCTCCCAGCCATTCCTCCACTAGGTCATCCCTTTCCTCAACCCAGCTCGTTCTTTTGTTGAGATCTATGTAGAGAACTTTCGAGAAGGGCTTTGGCTCGTACATTCATCTCACCTCCTCAAGAGCTATTACGTTATATGGGCAGTAGTTTACGCAATAACCGCAGTAAATACAGATAATGGGTTTATTTGTCTCTTCGTCCCAAAAGATAGCTCCAAATGGACATGCCTCAACGCAATAACCACAAGCTATGCATTTCTCTGGTCTTAAAGTAACACCTCCTCCTTGTCTTGGTACGAGAGCGTCCTCTGGACATACCTTAGCACAAGGAGGTTCCAAACAAGCCCTACAAACTATCACGACAAATCCCTTCTCCATACCTCCTGCGCTTCTGACATGTATTGCTGATTTACCATAGCCAACTTCAGCGAATCTCCTAGTACAAGCTAGCATACAAGAGGCACAGCCTACGCATAGGTCGGAGTCTATGATTGAGAGGCGTTTAACCAAAGATATCCCAAGTTCTATGGAAACATTTATTCAAAAATCCATACTTTTACGAGCAGAAAACACTTGCTCATCTTCCACAAAATTAATCGAGAGATATATAGGATCTTCGAAAGTCCACTGGTAACATATCTCTTATGGAAGAGACTTGTATTGAGCCTCACCAAGAAATTCTTTTATTATGGATCCACGAAATTGATTGAAATGAAAGATAGGCTACCCAGAATCTTAGTGAACCTGAAATTATATGAGCAGTCAGTAGGTAAAAGAGCGCTTGAAATAGGAAGAGCTGCTGAATTAGTTTGGAAAGAGAAAGGTGTTCTTATAGGAGTTGCGCCTAATGCGCTAGATGCTGCTATATTGGCAAGAGAGTTAGAGATCCCCGTTTTTGTTCAGCACGTAGATTCAGTTCCATATGGGGCATTTACAGGATATATCAGCCCCTTACAGCTTAAGCAATATAAGATAATTGGAAGCATAATAAATCACAGTGAAAAGAGGTTAAGACTAAGTGATATTGCGTGGATAAACCAAAAGCTCGTGGAAGAAGGTTTAATTTCCATAATTTGTGCAGCTACACCAAGAGAAAGCCTTTCAGTTGCCATGCTTAAGCCAACATCTGTTGCGATGGAGCCTCCAGAACTCATTGGAACTGGTATTTCGGTATCTAAGGCAAAGCCGGAAACGATCACCGAAACTGTCAAATTGGTCAGATCATTTGCACCGGATGTAAGAATATTATGCGGTGCTGGCATCTCAAGTGGAGAGGATGTTAGAAAAGCAATCGAACTTGAAACAGATGGTGTTCTTCTTGCTTCTGCGGTAGCAAAACACCCAGATCCAAGAAAAAAGCTAATGGAGTTGGCTGAAGGGGTTTTAAAAGCGTCTAGGGATTAACAGGAAATATCTTTTTGGTAAAAACATTACACCCAGTCATCCATAATAGAAGAATTGGCGGAGCTTATTGATATAGGACCATTATCACAATTATCACTGGACTACCTTCTAATGGTAAGAAAAAGAAGATAAGTAGATTTTAATTGAAGATCCCTTTTATAAGAGTGGTGAAAGCATGGTGAAAATTCCATTTAACACAAGAATTCTTTTGATCTTGGGATTAGGTTGGACTTTCGTAGCATCCAACTCAGGACTCATTTCCTTTGCTCTTCCGTTAATTAAAAGCGAATGGGAACTTAAAGGAACTCAGACTGGCATCTTACTCAACTCGTTTCTGATCGGAATGTTAATTGGGGCTTTTTTAGTTGGAAGAGTAGCGGATGTTTTGGGTAGAAGGCCCTCTTCCATATTCTCCCTTTCGATTTTAGCAGCTGCTACGGCCTTATGTTCAGTATCAAGAAGCTGGATTGACATGGCAATTCTTAGATTCTTTGCTGGCATGGGGGCTACAGGATATATGGTAGCAGCAAGTACTTTTCTTTCGGAATTCTCTCCGAGGAGAATAAGGGGTAGATCCGTAGCTCTACTCGAATCTGGTTGGGCATTCGGCTGGTTGCTTGCATCCTATTTAGGAAAAATAATTGCTCCATCGCTCGGATGGAGACCTGTTTTCTTGGCAGGGATTCTTCCTTTCTTGGCGTCTTTACTAATATTCTTTCTTCCAGAGTCCCCCAGGTACTTACTGATAAAAGGAAAAGAGAAAGAAGCTGAAGTGCTAGCTAAGATCGCAAAAGTAGAGCTAAAGGTTGGAAAGAGGAAGAGAATCAAACTTACTGATCTCTTTTCCGGAAAATATCTTAAAAGAACCACAATGCTGTGGATCCACTGGTTCTGTATAGTGCTAGCATATTGGGGCATTTTCCTCTGGTTCCCTCAAATTCTCTATGCAAGAGGGCTCTCTCTCATTAAGACACTTCAGTACTCCTTTATAATAACTCTTGCTCAGATTCCTGGTTATTGGAGTGGCGCTTATCTTATTGAAAAAATCGGCAGGAAGAAGAGTTTGTCTATCTACATGGCGTTAGCAGGTCTTGGAAGCCTGCTTTATTGGTTTTCTAGAACAAACATTCAAGCCCTGTTAGGCGCAATAGTAATCTCTTTCTTCAATTTAGGAGCTTGGGGAATAACATATGCATATACTCCGGAGCTTTATCCTACGCCAATAAGGGCTTCAGGTTCAGGATGGGCTAATTCATTTGGTAGAGTAGGAGGCATAATTGGTCCCTATCTCGTAGGACTTATACTCGATCTTACAAATAGCTATGCTTTCGCGTTCATAATTTTCGCTGCTGCTCACATTCTATCTGCTGCAACTGTCGCTCTTCTTGGGATAGAAACTATGGGTAGATCCCTAGAAGAAATTCAGAAGTAGCAAAAGTATCTAATAGCGTGTTAGAATAAATGAAGGCAATACTTTGATCATAAGGTTATGTAGAAATCAGAAATGTAAGCTACTCTTTGAGCAGCATCTAGAAACAAGCTTTTTAGAGGAAATATCAGAGTGGCCTGAGATGTCTGACATAATCATCAGACGAGGAATTATAGTTCCAATTACAGAAGACCGAAAAGTGCTGGAGAAGGGGTCAATTGTTGTAGAGGAGGGAAAGATCATTGCTGTAGGTCCTGATGAAACTATTAGCAAGGAATATTCAGCAGATGTCGAAATCGATGCTTCAAAGCACATAGTCATTCCTGGACTCATCAATACCCACACTCACTTGGCCATGACTTTGTTTAGGGGTGTCATGGACAACATCTCTGGAATCGAGTGGCTTGAGCGGGCTTGGTCTATAGAATCTAACCTTACTAGAGATGATGTTTATTGGGGATCCCTGTTAGGCTGCCTAGAGATGATCAAGAGCGGGACCACCTGCTTCGCTGACCATTATTTCTTTATGGAAGCAGTAATCGATGCAATTCAGGGATCTAGCATGAGAGCAGCTTTAGCTCAAGCCATTATCGAAGAAGGAGGTCCGGAAGGGCTTGATACTACGCTCGAAGGGAGCTTAAAATTTGCTAAACGATACAATGGGGCGTTAAATGGTAGAATAACATGCATGCTTGGCCCACACTCTGTATATGCGTGCAGTCAAGAACTCCTAAATGAAGTAAAGGGGTCAGCTGAGGAAACAGGCCTAAGGATTCATATTTACCTCTCTGAATCCAGATCAGAGCTAGAAATAATCAAACAAAGGTATGGAACCACTCCAATAAGGCTGCTTAACAAAATTGGATTTCTTAGTCCATATTTACTTGCAGCTCACGTGGTTTTTGCTGATGAAGAGGAAATCGACCTTCTAAAAAGAGGAAGTGTTAAAGTGAACCATAATCCTATCTGCAAGATGAAAGGAGGGCATGGAATTTCTCCTGTTGCTAAAATGATCAGAAAAGGAATCAATGTATCGATAGGCACCGATGGGGCTGGGAGTAATAACAATCTTGACCTTTTGGAGGAAATGAAGTTTGCAACTTTACTACAGCCTTTGGCTGAGCAAGATCCTAGAGCTATATCCGCTTGGGATGTACTTGAAATGGCGACAGTAAGAGGAGCCATAGCACTGGGCATAGAAAAAGAGGTTGGAAGCATAGAAGTTGGGAAGAAGGCTGACATAGTGCTTGTTAGAAGGGACAAACCTCATATGATTCCGTTGCATAATGTACCATCGTTGATTGTGTATTCTGCCAACGGAAACGATGTTGATACTGTGATAATCGATGGTAAGATAGTTATGAAGGATAGAAATGTTCTAACTTTGGACGAGGAAGAGATTATAAATAGAACTCAGTGCATATTTGAGAATCTCTTGGAAAGGAGTGGTTTCAAGACATTCTTGGATAGAATCCCTCGAAGAATCTGAAATTTAAAAGATTTAAGGGGATCGAAGTCCTTTGATCAATTGTTTTAGATTTGGATCGATCTCTGTAGCTCTAAAAATGAGAGATCTTGCCGCTTCTCTTCCTAAATTAATAACGGATTCCATATCATGTTTTACGAGCGATCCTTTCCTAACTACAATCTTCCCGTCAACTATTACTGTATCTACATCTGATCCTAAAGCATTATAGACTAAATTAGCAAGAGGGTCAAATCTCGGATTCATATGAGGCTTCTTCATGCTAACTAGAACTATATCTGCAAGCTTTCCCTTCTCTATAGAACCGAGCTTTTCCTCAAGGCCAAGTGCCTTAGCTGCATCTATTGTTGCCATTCTAAGCAGCTTATTAGCCTTTAAGGAATGAGGGTCTCCGGTAAGCTGTCTTTGAGTCATAGCAGCTGCTCTCAGCTCACTTATCATGTCTGCTGGCCTTGCGTCAGTTCCTATTAATACCCTTATCCCCAGCCTTATCATATCAGAAGCTCTTGAATAGCTACCTCCTAAGGCATAAGTTGATGGACAGTACACAACATTTGTGTGAGTTTTAGAGAGTAGTTCTAGGTCATGTTCATCTACATAGATGCAATGAGCCGCAATTAGATTTGGCCCTAAAATATTAAGTTTGTAGAGGAGGTCAACTGGACTTCTGGCACCTCGCCCCCAGGGTCCTTTGACCTTCCTCACCTCCCTCATGGATTGAGAGAGGTGCATATGGATCCTTACAGCCTGCTCTATCGATATTTCTCTAAGCTCAGCTAGCCATTCTGGACTTACCGTATCAGGAGCATGAGGCGCGAGACAGGGGATCACAAGAGGGTGTTTCCCTTTCCATCTCTTGACAAATCTTACCCCTTCCTCAAACTCTTCTCTTCCAACCCAAGGGCCATCCTCTGTCATGATTGTATGTCCTAAGACGCCCCTTATACCTAACTCTGTCGTTGCTTTAGCTATTTCCTCCATAAAGAAGTAATGATCAACAATACATGTACTTCCAAAGAGAAGAGCTTCTGTTGCTCCCATGAGAGATGCTTTGTAACAATCTTCCGGTGTCCAAGCTTTCTCCATAGGCCAATAAACCCTATAAAGCCTGTCCTTTAGCTCACTGCCCATTCCTGCGATAACGCACATTGCTATGTGGGTGTGGGCATTGATGAACCCTGGCAGAGCAATCATATCGCGAGCATCTATCTCCTCCCTTGCATCATATGATGCTACGATCTCTTCAGATGGACCGACATCTAAGATCCTGCTCCCTTCTATCGCTATGGCCCCGTCCTGAATCACTCTACCTACACGGTCCATCGTAACTACGTAAGCGTTTTTCACCAAAATGTCGCACATCAAGCGACTTTTATGAGCGAAGAAATAATCTTTACCTGATGCTAACTGGTAAACGATGGCATGATGCCTCTAGAGAATGCCTTAGCCTGCTTGACCATAACCGAGGTATCATCATCCCTGAAAAGCCTCACATCCCTGAATGAGCATATAAGATAGTCGCATCCCGCTTCAACAAGCCTTTCAACTCCTCTCAACACCTCCTCAGTGGATCCAGCTAGAAACCAATGTCTTTCTCCTAAAGATCCACCATATGTGTTTGGTGATCCTCTAACCATGTTTACAGGCGTCACAATCGCTACCTCTATCTTTTTCCTCGATATTTTTTCGATGAGCCTTACCCCATTCTCAAGTTCTTCAGGGGATATGGCCCACGGAATCCATCCATTACCCAGCTTTGCAGCCCTTATGATTGAGGGTTTCTTCTTCCCTCCAACCCATATAGGTATCTTTCTGCTAGGCTTTGGCTCAAATATCATGTTCTCAAACTTCCAGAACATCCCATTAAAGTTTATCGGGCCCTTTTTACTCCATAACGTTTTCAAAAGTTCTATTGCCTCGTCCTCCATTCTCCCTCTTAATTTAAAACTCGAACCCATGGCTTCGATCTCTTCTCTAATCCACCCAGCTCCCACACCAAGGATAAGCCTTCCTTGGCTGAGAAGGTCCAAAGTTGCTGCCTGTTTGGCCAAAAGAATTGGATTTCTTGCAGGAAGCATGAGGACGCACGTTCCTAAATCCAAACTCGTCTGAACTCCAACGCAGGCTAGTGTTATCAGTGGCTCGTAGAAGATGTGGCCTCTCTCTGTCCTATCTGCTGGGACAATTATGTGATCAGTGACCCAGATGGAGGTAAAGCCCAGCTCCTCGGCTAGCTTAGCAAACTCCACTATGCTCTCTTTGGATGCATAAACCCACCTGTGGGGGAGCATAACACCGAACTTCATCAGCCATGCTCTAAAGATCCTTAATAAAAATCCGATGTCCAATTTCCGAAATTAGGCTCCTTATCGTTAAAACATCGGAACGACAAGAACCTAAACTTTTTCAGCTGTAATTGAGGAATGCTGAGGGGTTGGACTTTGGAATTCGAAGTTGAATGGGCTCGTAGGTTTTACGCAAGGAAGATGAAGTCCGTTTCAGAACTCTTCGGGGTTGAAAAAGCCATCATTGGTATGGTACACTTGCCGCCTCTACCGGGATCAGTAGCTTATGAAGGGGAGAGCATTGACTCCATAATAGAGTTCGCCCTTAAGGACGCAAGATTATTGCAGGAAGGAGGGGTTGATGGTCTTATTGTTGAGAACATGTGGGACCTCCCTTATTTTGTCGGAGAAAATATCCCTCCAGAGGAAGTAGCTGCAATGGCCGTAGCAACTAGAGAAATTGTTAAAGAATCTTCAGTTCCAGTTGGCGTGAACATAATACACAATGGATGGAGGGGTGAGCTTGCCATCGCTGTCGCTTCAGGAGCAAAGTTCATAAGGGTGTGTTTGATGGCTGGTGCATTAGTATGGGACACTGGAGAGTTCGATCACGGTGTGGGTGCAAAGATGCTTAGAATGAGGAAGTTCTTGCAGGCAGATGACATAAAGCTATTCGCAGATGTAACAAAAAAGCACGCTGTCATGTTCCCAGGCATAGATTTGGAGAAGCATGCTGAATGGCTTGACTTTTACATGGCTGATGCCCTCATAGTGACTGGAACCATGACAGGTAAGGCTCCGAGCGTTGAGAAGGTTAAAAGGGTTAGGGAATTCTTACCTGGAAAGCCTCTGCTCGTTGGGAGTGGAGTCAACCCATCAAACGTTAGAGACTTCTTCAAATATGCTGATGGAGCAATCGTTGGCACGTATTTTAAGGTAGGCGGTATTACACAGAATCCAGTAGAACTAGAAAGAGTAAAGAGGCTAATGGAAGAAGTCAAAAGGATAAGAAGGGAGGAATAGATTTCTGAGCGGGTTCTTCTTAGTTCTAGGGGATATAGATGTTGATATTCTCATGTATGGAGAGACGTATCCTAAAAGAGGGAGCATAGCTGTAACAGAAAAAGTAAAGATAAGTGGTGGTGGGGTTGGCGCAAACATCGCAGTTGCTCTGGCAAGATTAAATGCAGAAGTCAAACTTGCTGGAGCTGTAGGAAGAGACCCTTGGGGAGATTTTGTTCTTGAAGAGATTAAAAGGGAAGGCGTTGACTCCAGCCTAATTCAGGTGAAGGAGGATAACAAGACTGGTTTTATGCTAATTTTCGTAGATAAAGAGGGAGAAAGAACTATCTTAGGAAGCAGAGGTGCAAACAAAAAGTTTCAAGCTACAAAGGAGGTTCTAAAGGCAGCCTCTGAGGCTTCACTTGTCCATGTATCTGGCTACTCATTGATGGATCCTGAAGAGTTCCCTCATGCTATTTCCATTCTTAGAACTGCAAAGAATTCGGGAGTTCCCACCTCACTTGACATTGAAGGGATTGCATTTCAGGGAATGGAGAAAGTTCTCAAGCTGAGCGGGCTGATAACTTATTGTTTATCAAACGAGATGGAAGCGAAATCCTTATGTCGGGGGTATGGAAATAAAGAGCTTGAAAATCTTAGAAGTGTATTAGGTGCTGAAATATTAGTAGTTAAAGCGGGTAAGGATGGATGTTTGGTCGTATGGGAGGAAGGGATCAGGCTAGTTCCAGCCATGAAGGTAAAGGTCCTGGATACGACCGGTGCTGGGGACGCATTTAATGCTGGTTTCTTGCTAGGGATTTCCAGAGGTCTTGGCCCTCTAGATGCTTGTAAATTAGGAAATGCCCTCGCAGGGTATAAATGCGAAGGAGAAGGCGCAAGGTTTCTCCCAACATTGAACAAACTTATCAGGAGATGGCCTGACCTAAAGGACATTCTGTGAGAGTAATTTTTATCAAACGTGCTATTCCCTTCTTAATAAAAGAACTTCTTTCATAAGTAATCCTTCATTTGTAAACTGAGGATCTATGTGTTTTGGCTTCCTTGATAATATTGTCAGGTGATTTGATGAAGGTTAAAAACAAAAGATTTTCCGGACTAGGTCATTTGGTAATCGATGAGATATATTATGAAGGTAGAAGGCTCAGGGAGAGGCTAGGTGGTTCAGTTGCTTATGGTTCGGTGGCCGCTATTTCAATGGATTGGAAGGCCAGAGTCATATCTGTTGTCGGAGATGACATGCCAATGAATTTCCTCCAAAGACTTTCTTCGCTAAAGGTTGACATCTCTCATGTGAAGAGAATTAAAGGACCTAGCACAAGATTCAGGATCGAAATATCTGGTTCCAGGAGAATTTTCTCAAGGCCAGCATCAGCACCTGCTTTACACGTACACGATATTCCCAGAGATTTAATGGAAGATGATTTAGTCTTTTTAGGCCCAGTAGGAGGCGAAATAAGCTTAAGGCTTGTTGGAGAAATTAGAGGAATGGTAAAAGGGATGATTGCCCTTGATTTGCAAGGTTTTGTGAGAAAATTTAGCTCTAAAGGTGAAATTTCAATTTCTAAGAGTGAAGATGCCTTAAAAGCGAGTTCCCTGTGCGATATATTGCACTTAAGCAGGGAAGAATGCATTGCAGCCACTGGCACAACCGATCTAAAAGAAGGAATAAGAATGTTATTAGATGCTGGAGCCCTGATAGTCTCTGTAACGATGGGAGAAAGAGGAGCTATCGTAGCAGATAGAAGTGAGATCCTTTATGTGCCCGCGTTCAAATCTAATAAAGTTGTAGACGATGTAGGGGCTGGAGATATTTTCCTGGCCGTCTTATCTATCTGTATAGCCGAAGGTAGAACTCTAAGGGTATCATCAGCCTTTGCAGCAGCTGCTGCCTCTTTCTCAACAAAATTCAAAGGAATATCGGTATTAGACAGAAGGGAGATAGATAAAAGATCAAAAGCGCTCCTTCCATCGATAGTTCATTTGACTTCTGGTTTTGAAAATATAGTATATTAACCATAACTTTGATCTTAATTTTTAGTTGGACGCCTCTTCTAACACTGGTATAAGGCTTTGGCCTTAAAAGCCTTATACTAAAATGCTATCTAAAGTAAGTGCGAGTATTATAGAGTTTTAGAGAATTTTACATCAACATCTTTCTTAAAAATGAGAAAGACTTCTACCGGAATAAATGTTCTTACAAGGTAGTATGGCAAGTACCTTAGTATAATAGGTAATTAAACAGGCATTAGCAATCGGGATACATAGAGGTTCTATTTTATTTTCACAGTATAGAAAGATCCTAAAGGCACTATTGGGATTGATATAGTCCTACGCTTAATGATAAACGATTATAACGGTTATTTGGGTTTTTATCAAGTCTTACATATTTATTCCGAGATCAAATATTTGTAGGGCCCGTAAAGGTCCACAATAAGCTTGTAGACCCAATCTTCAGGTGAGTATCTTAAAGATAAGTAAAATCGTTCTCAGCAATCTCCCCCGATAAAAAGAAAAATTTCATAGATTTAAGCCAAGTGAGATGCTAGCAATTTCCTTATTTCTTCTGGATCGTCACTTTCCATGATCTCTCTTATCAACTCAGGATTTTTGAAAACATCAACTAGTTTCTGAAGGGTAATTATATAAGAGTGAGGATCTTTGATAGCCGGCATGAAGACTAATTTTACTGGAATCTCGGTATCAGGATCGTCCATTTTCCTAAATTTTACTTCTTTTCTCAATTTTGCCATAGCTAAAGCTGGTTTTATTACATGTTCTACTCCTGCGTGAGGTAAAGCAACATTTGTCCCGCCCATTAATTCGAGGCCTGTAGGTACGCTCTTCTCACGTTCAATTGTAGCTGAGATAAAGGTGGGTTTAACAAATCCTCTCTTCAAGAGAATTGAGCCTAACTCTTTTATTATCTCTTTCGAACTGTCCGCTTCAAGGCTCATTACCACTATTATCTCCATATCATCCATTTGATTTCTAGAACTTCGCTTGCATCATTCTTATAAAGGTTCTAAAGAACGGTAGATAGAGATCAGGTTGAGAATGTACTGCATCTAAAACAAAATTACTCCTTTATCAAAACTTTTCTTTATGTATACTCCAAAAATTATCCTATGAAAGCTTTCATAGGGAGCATCGATAAAGTAGAAGAAGAGGTTGTAAGCAATGCAATTGGAGTATACAGAAAGTGGTTGATATCGCCTAGGCATGGATCCTTAAATTTTGCCATTAGACTCTTTAGGATAGAAAAAGGAGGTCTCTCTCCTCCAGATTCGCATGATTGGGAACACGGGGTTGTTGTATTATCAGGCAGCGGCCTTGTTACATTAGATGGGAAAGAGTATGAAATTAAACCAGGGACCTTCATATTTATACCTCCCAATACTAAGCACTCTTTTAGACAGAAAGGAGAAGAAGATCTTACATTTATTTGCGTAATTCCAGCAAAAGCAGTTCCTCCTGGAAAATAGCTAGCTAACTATCACCTTACCAGTTACATCTATCGGAATACAATGCTCGATGCCTCTAGATATGTGACAATACCTAATTGCTAGATCTAAACACGTTTTGGCCTTATCAGCATATTCCTCTGGAGCAGATATCTCAATTGTAATCCTTATCGCCTTAAATGAATATGCTCCTTTAATTAATTCTATTTCAGACTCAGCATCTAGCCGCATATCATTTATCTTAACTCCTCTCTTTCTTGTGAACCAAAGAAATGTTGTGAGAACACATCCAGCTATAGAAGTTAAGAAGAGCTCATCGGGGCATAAAGCTGTTCCACGTCCACCAAATTCAGTAGGAGTATCTATTATTAGAGATCTATCGCTCTCAAATCTAATATTAGCTCCAGTTTTCTTATCCCATCTAGCTTCTATCTTAAATTTTAAATTCTCTGGAAGTTCTGACATATCTCTTCTTTCTTACTTTCTAAGATTTATAGATTTGGATTAAGCCAAAATTGCGTTATGATAAACTCAAGGAAAAGGTGATCCTTTCTTGAACGATTTATTGCCATTAGGATTTTTAATAAGGCAATCTTTTTATCTTTCTCAGAAACTAAGGGCTGCATCATATCATTTTAGTAGGAAGATTAGTTCGTTATATTTATGGACGAGGAGTTTTGTTAGTCATGCAATATCATATTTTGCTTTTGTAAGGCAATTATTTTATGTTTAACCGACATGTTTTAAGAGTCCAATGAGGAAGGTGAATTCTTATGGCTCGCGCTGTAGAATCGATTAGGATTTTGGTTGCTTGTGGTACTGCTATTGCAACCGCTACGGTTGTGGCAACCAAACTCAAAGAGGTCTTTAAGAAATTAGGTGTCCCCCTAACCGTCGTTCAGTGTAAAGCATCTGAAGTTTCAGGTAAAGTAATAGTATTTCAGCCTCATGTAATCGTGGCTACTACTCCTGTCTCTGAAGGAGCTGCCAAGGGAGTACCAGTAGTGAATGGAGTTCCATTCTTAACAGGAATTGGAGAGAAAGAGACTATAGATAAGATACTCGAGATTACTGGAGTTAAGAAGTGACTTTTTTGATTCGGTGGTGGATCAAACTTTCTTTAGGTAGAGCTTGAAGTGGCTGACAAGAGTTCTACGATATTTTTTGGTTGAAAAATAGCTAAGCTTTATTAAGAAAAAGACGAAGTCCTAAAGTTAACTAGTCACTTGTTATAGGTGAAATATATGGGAATAGTAGAAGCAATTCAATGGTTCCTCAACCTCGGAGCCACTGTTGTTATACCTATAATCCTCTTCTTCGTCGCACTTGCATTCAAAGTCCCAAAGGGAAGAGCTTTTAGGGCTGCTTTGACGATAGCATGCGGCTTTGTGGGCATTAATCTAGTTATAGGGCTGCTCTGGGGAACGATGACGGATGTAGCTCAGGCAATGGTTAAAAGAACTGGAATCGAACTCACGGTTATAGATGTGGGCTGGCCCTCTGCTGCCGCTATTGCTTTTGGGACAATTGTCGGTGGATTAACAATACCAGTCTGTTTTATAGTTAATATAATAATGCTAGCACTGAAGCTAACTAAGACACTTGACATCGATTTCTGGAATTATTGGCATTTCGCCTTTACGGGATCCCTTGTCACAATGGCTACAGGTAGTGTTCCTTTAGGTGTTATCGCTGCCATAATTAATTCTATCATAGTATTCAAACTTGGAGATTGGACAGCAAAAGGAGTGCAAGAAATGCTTAACATTCCTGGAATATCCCTTCCTCATGGATTCTCTGCAGCTTATGTTCCAATAGGAATCCCAATAAAGAAAGTAATTGATGCTATACCTGCTTTAAGAGACTTAAAAGCTGATCCTGAGGCTATAAGAGAAAAGTTCGGTGTCTTAGGGGAGCCCATGGTTTTAGGTTTAATCATAGGTCTAGCGCTTGCTATAGCAGCAGGAAGTGATTTAGCTGGAATTCTAAAGACAGGGGTTACCTTAGCTGCCGTAATGTACTTAATGCCAAAAGTAGTTGCTATACTTATGGAAGGGTTGGTACCAATATCCGAGGCAGGAAAGAAGATCTTGGAGGAAAGATACGGTGGCAGAGAGATGTATATAGGCCTTGATTCTGCCATAGCTATAGGACACCCAACGGCCATAGCTGCCGCTCTTTTGTTAGTACCAGTAACCCTCCTTTGGGCATTCATCTTACCTGGAAACAGGTTCCTTCCACTAGCAGATCTTGCAGTCCTTCCATTCATGGTCTGCATGCTCGTCCCCATCGTAAGAGGTAACGTGGTTCATGCCTTCATAATAGGAGCGATTGTTTTGATTCCGGCTATGTACATAGGAGGTTTCTTAGCCCCATATTTCACTGATGCAGCAGTTGCCGCAGGTTTCACCATACCAGAAGCCGCCAAAGGCGCTACTTACATTTCAAGCATCTGTGACGGGACGAATCCCTTAACATTTGTTCTCTTCCTTCCCTTCTACTATCTCTTCGGTAAGAAGTAAGAAAACCCCCTTTTCTTTCTTTTTTTAGGGGAGAAACATTATGAGAATTCCAAAGAAGGCTTTCTTTTTCTTAGCTATCCTTTTTTTAGTCATAATCTGGATTTCCTCTGTATATAGTGCGCACTCAAATCTTCAGATAGTAGAAGCAAGAGAAGTTCATCAAGATGCGAGAGGGGTTAATTTTACTTTTTCGTTCAAAAACAATGGTTTCTATCCCCTCTATGTTTCAGCTAGGATAAGTATATACTCTTCAGATTCTGGAGAAAACCTAGGAAACTTCATAATCGTTTTTGGATTTGTTAAAGCACGAAGTTCTAGGAATCAAAGTGTAATCTTAGACATAAAACCGGTTCATGATATGGATCTTATACTTAGAGCGTATTATGAGGCTAAGCTCTTCTTCCTCCCTGGAATAAGGATACCATTAACCAAGAGATTTCATATCTCTCTTACAGGTTAATTTACTCTAATAGGATTTGTGGGTTCTCTAGGTTCTTCTTTATTTTTCTAAGAAATTCTGAGGCTGGAACTCCATCTGCAACTCTATGATCAAAGACTAGGGAAATGTACATCATAGGTCTTATCTCCACTTTTCCTTCAATTGATATGGGCTTACTTGAGATAGTTCCTACTCCAAGTATGGCTGCCTGCGGAGGATTTATTATTGGAGTGAAAAACTCAACATCTTTAGTTCCAAGATTAGATACTGTGAAAGTTCCTCCTGCTACATCTTCAGGCGATAATCCCTCTTTTCTGGCTTTATTCGAAAGAGTCTCAATTTCTCTGCTTATCTCCATTAGTGTTTTCTTATTAGCATTTCTAATCACAGGCACAACCAGACCGTCTGGCAGGCTTACTGCTACTCCAATGTTTATTTCATCATACACTACTATCTTATCCTCTTTTACAGATGAGTTAAACATTAGGTCTTGCTCTAATGCTTTCGCAGTTGCCTTAACAATTATAGCAGTTATAGAAACGTTCTGATGTTTTTCTTTCAACTTTCTCTTCAGGTCAAGAGCTTTACTCATATCAACTTCCATTACTATTGCCACGGCAGGAATGGTTCTGTGACTTTCTGAAAGTCTTCTTGCTATAGTTCTTCTCATTCCTTCTATTTTGATAATTTTTCTTATCTTAATCTCCGCTTTCTTCTCTTTGATCTCTTCAATAGCCCTAAGCATATCTTCTTTTATAATCCTTCCACCAGGACCTGTTCCCTTTATTCTCGAGAGATCTACCCCATATTTTTCCGCCAATCTCTTAGCTGCAGGAGAAGCTCTTATCCTCTCCTTTGGAATAACCTCTTCGGTTATTTCTTCCCCAGGAGAGGTTATTATTGCTATGGGTTCTGTAACAGGGACTTCTTCTCCTTCTCTCGCTAGTATTCTTCCTAATATGCCGCTTTCTGGTGCCTCTACAGTAAATATTGTCTTTTCTCCCTCAACTCTAACTAAAGCTTCGCCTTCTTTTACTTCTTCTCCTTCTTTCTTCAGCCATTCAACAATTTTTCCTGACTCCATTCCCGGATCTATTCTTGGAAGGATAACCTTTCTCAATTATAATCACCCTTACGTTATTTCTTTGACAGCTTCTACTATGTCCTTGCTCCACTTCATGTATTTCCTTTCTAATGGAGGAGAAAATGGTATAGGAATATCTGGAGATGCTATTCTCTTAATAGGTGCATCTAAATAATCAAAAGCCCCTTCTACTATGGTTGCTACAAGTTCTGCTGTAACTCCTCCAGTTTTGTGATCATCAGCAGCTACTACAGCTCTTCCAGTTTTCTTAACCGAATTAACTATTGTATCCCTGTCAAGAGGATTTAATGTTCTAGGATCAACAACTTCAACACTTATTCCTTCCTTCTGAAGTTCTTCTGCTGCTTTGAGGGCTTCTATTACCATTCTAGAGACTGCTACTATTGTTACATCGTCTCCCTCTTTTTTGATGTCAGCAGTCCCTAAGGGTACTTCATAGGGTTCCTCTGGGACAGGTCCTTTTATTCTATATAGAAGGGCAGACTCTATGAATAGAACAGGGTTCTCATCTCTTATAGCACTTATCAACATCCCTTTGGCATCATAGGGAGTTGAAGGTAGGGCCACCTTTAGACCTGGTACATTCATGTACCATACTGGGTAAAACTCAGAATGCTGGGATGCGTGAGCCCTTCCTAGACTATATTGGGTTCTTACAACGATAGGAACCTTTAACTTACCACCGGAAGTTAATGTCATATTAGCTGCTTGTACTACCAATTGCTCAGTTCCTATTGGAAGGAAGTCCATATACATGATCTCGGCTATTGGCCTTAAACCTAATAGAGCAGCTCCTATCGCAGCTCCAACTATCGCTGCTTCTGAAATTGGAGTATCTCTCACCCTTTCTGGCCCAAATTCTTCTAACATTCCTTTAGTGACCTTAAAAGCACCTCCATAAGCCCCTATATCCTCTCCTAGGATAAATACTCTAGAATCTCTGTGCATTTCTTGCCTAAGGGCCTCTCTTATGGCTTCAGCATATGTTATTTCTCTCATTTGTATGTCACCTCTTCAAGCAACTCAAAAGGAGGATAATCGCTTCTTTTGGAGAATTCAACAGCATCATCTATCTCTGCTCTGATCTCTTCTTTCATTTTCTTGATATCTTCTTCTGTGGTAGTTCCTAACTTTATCAGGTACTTGGAAAACCTTAATATTGGATCAAATTCTTTCCATTTTCTTGATTCTTCTTTTGGTCTATATTCCGCCTTATCGTAAACGCCGTGGCCTTTCATTCTGTAGGTAATGAACTCTATTAAAGTGGGGCCTTCGCCCTTCTTTGCTCTATTCTTAGCCTTTAAAGTTGCCTTATACACAGAGAGAACATCATTTCCGTCAACTATCATTCCTGGAATCCCATAACTGATTGCTCTATATGCCACTCTGCCGCAGGTTACCGATTTTCTAGCTGGCATTGAGATGGCATACTGGTTATTTTCGCAAGCAAATATCACAGGTAATTTCCAGAATGAGGCAAGGTTCATGGATTCATGCCAAGCACCAGTATTTGTAGCTCCATCGCTAAAGAGGGCTACTGAAACTTCGTTTTTACCCATGTATTTGATGGCTAACCCAGCACCCACGGCTATAGGGACGCTGCTTCCAACTATCGCAGAAGCCCACATAGCCTTCTTCTCAGGGTCTATACAAACATGCATTGAGCCTCCAAGACCCTTACAAACTCCTGTGACTTTTCCAAATAATTCTGCCATTACTTCCTTCGCAGGAATTCCTATCGCAAGAGCATGCCCATGACCTCTATGTGTACTGAATATGTATCCTTCATTTCCTATAGCAGAGCATACTCCTACCGCTATCGCTTCCTCTCCAAAGTAAAGATGGGCTGCTCCTTGTAAGGCTGCCTCATATATGTATAAGTGCTCAACTTTTTCTTCAAATGCTCTTATCTCCATCATCTTCCTTAGCATCCTGATCAGCTTGTTCTCATCTAATCTCAATCTTTCGAGTTCAATAGGTTCTACCTTGCGTATTTCCTCAATTTCTTGCTCAATCTTCGCCAAGGTATCTCCCTAAAATAGCTGAAGGGACTTTGTTTTATATTTTTTGCACGAAGGAGTTCTTAAGTTGTTTTACAGCCATAAAAATGTCTTTTTCACAAAAAATAGCAGAACCACAAATTAGAACAGATGCTCCTGAGCTAATGGCTAGAGGAGCTGTGCTCCTATTAATTCCACCATCCACAGCAATTTTAATCGAAAGCCCCCTCTCATCAATCCTCTCCCTTAGCTCGTGGATTTTCCTAAGCATTCCTCTAATGAATTTCTGTCCCCCAAATCCAGGTTCAACGGTCATAATTAGGATTTCATCTACATAATCTATCAGATAACTTATTGCATCTAACGGAGTTGAGGGGTTAAGGGCTACACCTACGCCTTTGTCAGCGCTCTTCAAATCAGAAATGAGTTGAAGAGGTCTTTTGCATGACTCCACATGGAAATAAATAAGGTCTGCTCCAGCATTAGCGAAAATCTTCGCAAACCTCTCTGGAGAAAGTACCATAAGATGCACATCAAATGGGATGGATGAAACTCTTCTCAAAGACTTTATGATAGGTACTCCCATGCTAAGGTTTGGAACAAAGTTTCCATCCATTATATCGAAATGAATTCTGTCCACTCCGGCTTTCTCTACTTTTTTCACCTCTTCGCCTAATTTAGAGAAGTCAGCTGAGAGGATAGAAGCTGAAAGTTCTACTTTCATGCCTATCCCTTCTATACCGTGAAGTCTTTACTAAATATAATGTTTAGATAATACAGAGGTTCATTTGATGTTATATTGATTTGTTAAGGTATGATCTATGGTACTTTACACTCATAAAACGATCCAGGGTAAAGATAAAAGCAGAATGCTAATTAGAAAATTCCAGATTCAGGCAGTGGCATCTAAGGGGTTAAATATGGCAAGGGTAAAAGCAAGCGTAAAACTCTTGAACAAGGTAGGCTTACATGCTAGACCAGCATCTCTATTTGTTCAAACTGCCAAGAAGTTTAAATCTCAAATTAAAGTTAAAAAAGATGGAAATGAGGCCGATGCTAAGAGTATTCTCGGTATTTTATCTCTAGGAGCAGAGTGCGGCCACATCATAACGATCACTGCAGAAGGACCTGATGCTGAGGAAGCTGTTAATACGCTCGTTTCTTTAGTGAAAAACAAGTTTGGGGAGGAAGAGTAGTGGAGAAGTTTAGAGGGATAGCTGCATCTCCAGGGATAGCTGTAGGAAGAGCTTACTTATTCAAGAGAGAAAGAAGGGAGATTGTTAAAAAAGAAATCTCTCCCGATCTTGTTGAAGCTGAGATAAGAAGATTTCACCAAAGCTTGGAAAAAGCAAAGGAATACCTAACAGATCTGGTAGATAGAGTTAGGAGAGAAGTAGGAGAAAAGGAAGCAGAGATTTACGAGGCTCATCTCATGATGCTTGAAGACGAATCCTCTTTCATCAAACCTGTTGAGGAGATGATCTCTACGGAAAGAGTCTGTGCAGAGTTTGCAGTTGAAAAGGTGCTAGAACGTGTTATTTCCCTATTTAGGAGCATGGAGAGCGAGTATATGAGAGAAAGAGTCATGGACGTTAAGGATGTTAAAGAACTCGTCATAAGCTTTCTTATTGGTAAGGAAAGGAAGAGAGAGAAGCTCACTGTTAAATCCGTTATAGTAGCTGATGAACTCCTTCCCAGCGATATAGCCGCTCTGGATAAGAGGATGGTACTTGCTTTTGTGACAGATAAGGGAGGCCCAACTTCTCATGTTGCAATAGTTGCAAGAACACTTAAGATTCCAGCAGTTGTAGGCACTGGAGACTTTTCAACAAAGGTGAAGAGTGGAGAACTGATTATAGTAGATGGAGATGAAGGATTAGTACTGCTCAATCCCACAGATGATGTGATATCAAAATATCAGAAAAGGAAGGAAAAGGAAGAAGTCTTGTTTGCAGAGCTAGCGAAAGAGGCGATGCTTCCAGCTATCACCACAGATGGAGCAAGGTTCAAAGTATTTGCGAATGTTGGAAACCTAGAAGATGTAAAAGAGGCCATTCGTTATGGAGCTGAGGGCATAGGCTTGCTTAGAACGGAGTTCATGTATACTGACAGGGATAGCATGCCTACAGAAGAAGAGCTCTTTGAAATTTTCCTCAAAATAGGGGAGCTGATGGAGGATAAACCCATCATCGTAAGGACCTTAGACGTAGGATGTGATAAGCCCCTTCCTTACATGAGGATGCCTGAGGAGGCAAACCCCTTTTTAGGATGGAGAGGTATTAGGCTTACATTAGACAAACCTAGCATCATGAAGGTTCAGTTAAAGGCGATCTTGAGGGCTAGAAGAAAGAGTAACTTCATGGTGATGTTTCCGATGGTTACGACGATAGAGGAAATCATTAGAGCTAAGGAATTGTTGAAAGAAACGATGGATGAATTAGAATCTGAAGGAATACCATTTAAAGAGATTAAGGTAGGTACTATGATTGAAACTCCTGCATCAGCCCTAAGTGTCGATGTCCTTGCTGAAGAAGTTGATTTCTTTAGTATAGGAACAAATGACTTAACTCAGTACGTAATGGCCGCTGATAGAGGGAATGCAAGTGTCTCAGGACTTTATAATCCATTTCATCCGGCGATGCTGAGAATAATTCATAAGATAATAGATGAAGCCCATAGAGCTGGAAAAGAGGTTGGAATGTGCGGAGAGATGGCATCCGACCCCAAGGCCATTCCTTTGCTTGTAGGAATGGGTCTAGATGAGTTTAGTATGAGCCCTTCCTTAATTCCAAGGGCTAAGAAAATAATACGGTCCATAAGCAGGGAGGAAGCTACGAGGCTCATGACAGATGTTTTAAAAGCTAGAACTCTTTCGGATGTGTTAGGTCATATATCAAAGTTCAAAATTGAATTCTAGCTTTTTACGAGCAAGCTTACCTTCCTGTCAGGAGGTAAAGAAGAGTGAGGAAGGTAGCTAATAGTTTTTCTAGAGTTTCATGCTTCAATTTTCTTGAATCTGTCCTTTAGCTTTTCCAAAACATCTGGGAGTGTGGTATACTCCATCTCATCAGGCCCTAGCCTGTGAGGCATGAATGGACCATGCTTTCTAAGATAGTCAGCGATTTCATTTGCAATCGCTCTTGCTCTATCAAAAGAAACATCTGCAAGCAAATCACTTGGCCCTATCAACTTACCGTTTTTAACATTGAATCCTAGCCCTACAACCCTTGGAGGTCCATCAAATCTGCTTGGTCTCGCATCTTTAACCGAGACAGGCATCAAAGGACCATGATGCGATCCTCTCATCCAACCTGCAACCAAATGGGACATTGCAAAGGGCTCTAAGATTTCTCCTAATGCAGGGAATTTACTTTGGGCCCTTACAATGGCAACCGGATCGTCTTTACCTACATACCTTCCGGCTATCAGGCTTAGCCTGGTAGTGCTGACGGCTGCTGCAACTTCCTTCTCCCTTTTAGTATAGACTCTCCTCACGATATACCTTCCAGGAGTTCCTATTAGGGCAAGGATATCGTACATTTCCTCGGGACTCGATAATTCAACCGCTTTTCCTTCACGGACATCCAGAATTTCAAAGATAAAGCCTTCGTGAAGCCTCGGTGAAATAACTAGACCTGCTGTATTGAATGGATCGGCAAATATCTTGAACATTGGAAGGTTGAAAGCGCCTGGTTCCGTTTTATCGGCCATGAAAACGACAAAGGGCTCTGAAGGTCTTTCTTCTATCTCTATCTCAGCAAACCCTGGTCCCATTCCCCTAAGGTTACCAGAAAAGGCATCAGAAAGGAGATCTTGGCCAGCACCATAGAGCCCAAGCTCTTTTGCGACTTCTGTTGCTTTTTTAAAGATCTCCCAGGCAAGACCGTGTATATCTGGAGAATTCTCTCCCTTCTTGTGCGTCATGATAAGTTGTAGATCGTCTCCTACTGAAGTCACGTAAAAGTCTACAATATTCCTTTTTCTCTTGGCCTCCGTTAATGAGGTTCTCGCGACCTCCAACAATTGATCTGGAACAACATGATGCCCAGCCAAACTCCCTATATCGGCTTTTATTACAGATATCGTTATTTTGGCCATCTATACTCCCTTAACAACTGGCTCCTACATCTAAAAAAAGATATGGTGTGAAGAGGAGGTTTCTTTTCACCTAAAAGGAATCTCTGTTAGGAGATCTTGACATATGGATAATTATGATTATAATGGCTTTTTATGCACTTATTCATGGCTTGAGATCTGCAAGGATACTGGCAAGTCTCCTTACTTTTATGCTACTAAACAGTGGGGTAATAGAGCTTGCTTGCTTTTCCCTCTCTACAACATTTGGCCAGGCTTATGGAATAGATGTTAGAAGACCTGTTCTGATAGTATATAAAGACAGATTATCCATGCCAGCTAACTTAATGGTTCTCTCAATAAAATATCGCGCAGTCTTGCCTGAAGAACTTAATGAAGTTGATCCTTTTGACTTCTCGGCTATAATATTCGATTATGGAGTCGGACACGATGATGTGAAAGAGTGGATCATATCAAATAATTGGAGACTTCTAGAGTGGCTTGAAAGCGGAGGAGCCTTTCTGGACTTCACATCTGGTGAAAAAATAGTGTTCTTTGACATAGAAATTTCTTCTCCTGAAGATTTTGAGGTCTGCTTCGTGTCCGATCACCAGCTACTTAACAGCCCAAACATCCTATATGACGCTACTCCTGTAGCTCAGGTGGTATTTACAGGAGGCTCGGATCTTCGAAATTTTGATGTTATAATGGAGGCTGGAGGAAGACCTGTTGTTCTGGTTAGGGAA
>Ga0190286_1000084_pt1 | contig 49389 bp, 44 predicted proteins | sample 48691834_MG_FD_183241 | JGI IMG/M metagenome (GOLD analysis project Ga0190286, IMG submission 183241) | Hydrothermal vent microbial mat bacterial communities from Southern Trench, Guaymas Basin, Mexico - 4869-18-3-4_MG | ecosystem: Environmental > Aquatic > Marine > Hydrothermal vents >... | reverse complement strand
CCTGGGTCTCTGTGACTCGGATCATACCTGACTTGGCCGCCACGGCGCCCACGACGGCATCCTCGCCGACCATGGAACCGCTATGGCTGGCCGCAGCTCTGGCGCCTTCAGGAGACCGACCGGTCTTCAGCAATACCACCGGTATCCGGGTACACACTTGCTTCGCAATTTCCAGAAATCGTCTTCCCCTGGTAATGCCTTCAGCGTGGACAGCGAGCACTCGCATGCGCGGATCTGTGCCGAGCCATTCCAGGGCATCAGCCAGATCAAGATCGCACGCGTTTCCAATGTCAACTCCGAGACCCATTCCGCCGACAAGGTGGGAAGCGCCTACAAAGAAAACCCCTGACTGGCAGATCAACCCAATGGGCAATTCTTCCCGATCCAGGGGCATGAAGGACGAAGTGAAGCGATCGAATGCGTTGGACACTCCCAGGGTATTGGGTCCCAGTATGCGCACTCCTCCTTGTCTTGCTTCATCCAGCATGGCTCGCTGAAGCTCACTGCCTCTGGCGTCCGCCTCGGCAAACCCCTGATTTGTGACAACTACCGCCCGGATTCCCTTCAGACCACATTCTTTGATCATCTCAGGGACTGTCTCCCGAGGGGTGGATATCACCGCCAGATCCACGTTCCCATTGACTGAAGCGATATTCTTCACAACCGGAAGGCCCGCGATCTCACTTACATGGGGGTGGATCAGATGTATGTCACCCTCGTAACCCCAATTCCTCAGATGATCGACCGGATTAAGGGAACCTGGACCGCTGTTGCGAGGCACTCCAATGAAGGCCACGGAACGAGGATCGAGAAACAGAGATTTCAAGGAACGCGAGTTTGCAGCCGGTTCAACCCTCATTGCCGTGTCTTCCTTCTCTTGTACCGCTGTGGGAGCCTAAGCCACGGACTACCCGCACCAATGGACGGGACTTTTGTGCTTCATTGTGGCTTTCTTGGGCGCCAAGGTTAGTGTAACGCGTGAAATCGGGATGTGAACAATTCCATATGGGTCGGGAAAGAAGTCATACCAACTATCATCGCAAGAAAGCGACAACGAAATATGAAAGTCTTTTCCGTTGTTTACTGGTCCGGGGCTTCGCCTCGGACAGGGTACTCCAAGAGCGCGCACGCTGCGCATGGACTTGGAGGGTAGACTCATCTCCCCTCCAAACCACCCCATACGTTGACCCGTAAAGGGGTGGCTTTGTCCACGGGACTTTCAGGCGAAGTTGCGTTCAAAGCAGTACAGTGTACAGGTGAGGGACCGAGTCTCAAAATCCCCCCTAACCCCCCTTTTTCAAAGGGGGGGGCAGGGGGAATTTTTCCCTTCCAGACTTGAGCCATAAGTTCCCTCTTTGAAAGCGCATTGGTATCACTATTTTCCGCCATGCTCCTTCTTTATGCGTTACCATCGTGAGCTTTGGAAGTCTACTCCGACACATAAGGAAGAGGCCAGATCCTAAAATAATCGCGGATCCTGATCCATACCCCCACAAGGCCCTCCGGCTCGAAGATGATGAACAGAATGATGAGTCCACCGAAGACCCACTCTTTCATGGGTCCGAGGTACATGGTGAAGTTGGGATCATAGGCGTTTGCTATGTAGCTGACAACGTGATCCAGCTGAACAGGCACGAGGGTGATGAAAATGACGCCGAACACGGTTCCGACGAGCCTTCCCAGACCTCCCACCAGTACCATGGCAAGAAAAACGATGGAAACAAGGAAAGTGAATTCTTCGGGGATTGCAGTTCTCAGCAGTCCTGCAAGAAGGGCCCCGGCCACACCTGCATAGAAAGCACAGATTGCAAAGGATAGGAGCTTGTATCGGAAGATGGATATTCCGATGATCTCCGCTGAGACATCGTTGTCACGAATCGCTATGAAGGCCCGCCCGATCTTCGAGCGGGTGAGGTTCTTGGCGCCCCACATCATGAAAACCGTCAGGACAAAGAGGAATACAAAAAAGGCACTGTGCTTTTCCAGCGAGATTCCGAAAAGGAGCGGTGTTGGGAGTTCAATCCCCCTGATCCCTCGGGTAACACTATCCCAATGTATGATGATGTAGTCGATCACAAACTGGAAGGCCAGCGTGGCCACCATGAGATAGAAGCCCTTGATCCGAAGCGAAGGAATACCGACTATGATTCCGCACACGGCTGCGACCAGGCCTCCCGCAAATATTGACAAGACAAACGGGCACCCATATTTCGTTATCAGAAGGGCTGAAGTATATGCGCCCACACCCAGGAAAGCCGCGTGCCCCAGGGAAAGGAGCCCGGTAAACCCGACGAGCAGTTGGAGCCCGATCGCGGCAATGAGGTGGATCAGGATCAGGTTCATAATAAAATAGTGATACTCATTGGCGCCAATCCCGAACGTTGATGCCACGCAGGTGACGGCCACAACGACAAGAAAAATGGCGAACCAGGCCCGCTTGAACCGCGTGCGAAAAATCCTCTCGTCTTCCCGGTAACTAAAGACCGCGGTGGAGGAAAAATAGTCACTATAGATCTCGGACAGTGATCTCACGCGCCCACCTCCTCTATTACAACTGTCCCTCTGAAGGTCGAGACACGGCCGTCTTCATAGCTAATCTCGATGTCGAGATCGTGTTCTTTCTTGGCCTGGTAAAGATCTTCGATGAGGTCATGGTATCGCTCGTTGACAAAAGCACGCCTGACCTTTTTCGTCCTGGTCAGTTCCCCGTCATCCGGATGAAGCGCCTTGAGAAGAATGGCGAATCTCCTTATTCTGATGTTCTCCGGAAATCGCCGACAGATCTTTCCCATCTCTCCTCGCACGAGTTCACAGACCTCACGCCTCTGAGAGAGATCCTGGAAGGTGGTGAAGGAGATACCTCGTTTCTTGGCCCAGTTTCCCACATTCTCCAGGTCAATGCTCACGACGGCCGTGACATAGGGCTTATCGGCTCCGCAAACCATGGCCTCATTTATGTACGCGCTGAATTTCAGCCGGGTCTCAATATCCTGGGGCGCAAACCTGGTACCGTCTTCGAGGGTCATGACATCCTTGGCCCGGTCGAAAACGTAGAGGTGCCCATCCTCTCCGAAATATCCGGCATCACCGGTTAGAAGGAAACCGTCTTCGGTAAAGCCTTCCCTGGTGGCCTTCTCGTTCTTGAAATAGCCCATGTGAGTGTTCTTCCCTCGCACGAGGATTTCACCGTCATCGGAAAGTTTGACCTCCACCCCGGGGATCGGCACGCCCACGGTCTCAGGTCTCACATCGTCTCCCTTGTGGGTGGTGGCGATCCCTGCGCACTCGGATTGACCGAAAACCTGGCGAAGGTCGAGACCGATGGCCTTGAAATATTTGAAGACTTCCGGTGAAATGGCCCCACCCCCCGTTATGGCCACCTTCACCCGTCCAAGGCCCATCTTGTTTTTAAGGGGCCGTAACACGAGGAAACCCAGGATGCGGTTCATAAATCGGTTCCACTGCCCGGGATTCTCGCCCGCGTGATCGGCTTCGGTACATTTCAGAGCCGTCCCGATAGCCCGGTTATAGAAATAGCGTTTGACGAAATCCGCATTGTCCATAGCAGCCTGAATCGTGGATATGAGAAATTCCCACACCATCGGGGTTCCGCCGAAATAGAAAGGTTGAAGCTCAAGCAAGTCCTTCCGAACCGTCTCGGTCTCCTCCGGAAAGTTGTAATGCGCGCCGACCATCAGGAAATGGGTGAGATTGTACATCTGTTCTCCGATCCACGCCAGGGGAGCGGCGGAGAGGATTTCACCCCCCTTTTCCATGCTCACGAACTTTCCATAGCTCTCACAGGCAAAGAGGAGGTTTTCGTGGCTGAGTATCGAGAGCTTCGGCAGGGCGGTAGTCCCGGAGGTGGTCAGCATCACTGCCGCTTGCGTGGGAAGCGTGTCTTGGGCCTTTTTCAGAAGGTAGTCCTCTCGGCCGGTCTCTTCTTTGGCCCCGATCTTGAGAACTTCTTCAAAACGAACCAGGAAAGGGTATTCCCCATAGTAATGGCTCATGCCCCGTGAGTCCCAGACAATCACCTTCTCCACGCGGTCTTTGATCTTGTCCCAGACGACGAGGATCTTATCTACCTGTTCCTGATCCCGCACCACCAGAAACCGGGCCTCTGAATAGGTGATCAGGTATTCCATCTCCACGGCAAGGCTGTCCGGGTACGCGCCGGTGGGGAGTCCTCCGGCGGCCATGCATCCAAATTCGGCTATAACCCATTCGGGTTTGTTGTCCCCGATGATGGCCAGCGTGTCGCCGCTCTCCAAGCCCAACGCTAGCAAGCCCAGCGCAAACCGTTGGACATTCTGATGTAGCTCACGCCAGGTCATCGGACTCCATACGCCGTATCTCTTTTCTCGCATGGCAACATCATCACGCATGTCCGTGGCATTTCTTACGATGAGACCGAGCAAGGTATTGTTCAGCATGGTATTGCCTCTATACTGTGGCATAATCCCTAAGTCCTCTTTTGCCGCCCCAGATAAGCCTCGATGACCTGGGGATCTTGCTGGACTTCGTCGGGGGTACCTTCCGCGATTTTCGTGCCGAAATTCAAGACGCATACTCTATCCGAGAGGTCCATGACGGCCGCCAGGTCGTGCTCGATCCAGATGATGGTCACCCCCAGGTCCCGGTGCACATCAAGGATATAGCTGGCAATGTCCTCTTTCTCTTCAACGGCCATTCCCGACATGATCTCATCCAAAAGGAGCAACTTGGGCCCCATTGCCAACGCCCGGGCCATATCGACCCGTTTGCGAACACCGAGGGGAAGTATCCCGACCGGTGAATAGCGAAAGCTTGAAAGACCCATGAAATCGATGATCTCCTCCTCGATCTCGGCCCGGTGCCTCATTTCGTCACGAACCATATTGGGAAGTCGCAGAAAGCTCCCCAGTAAGGCGAACTTCATGAGGAAGTGGCGGCCGAGTTTGATGTTGTCCAGCACCGTCATGCCGTGGAAGAGTTCCACCTTTTGAAAGGTCCTTGCCAACCCGAGCGCGGCAACCGCGTGAGGCTTCAAGCCGTTCAGTTCCTTGCCGTCGAATAGGATCCCGCCCAGTTCAGGCCGATAGTGCATGTTGATACAGTTGAGCAAGCTGGTCTTGCCTGCTCCGTTCGGCCCTATGATGGAGAAAATACTCCCTCGCTGGACCGACAGACTTATGCCCACCAGCACTTTCACTCCTCCGAAGGAGAGGTGCAGATCCTTTGCCTCCAGAAGGATATCGTTGTTCGCCTCAGTCATAGCCATCGTTTCCGCCTCTTGTATCGCTTGGCGTCCTTGTAGCTCTTGCGTTCCTTTTTCCCGGACCCCAGATAGAACTCCCGCACATCTTCGTTCTTGAGAAGCTCTTGCGCCTCTCCGGCAAGAACGATACGCCCCATTTCAATGACATAGCCGCGTGTGCCGATATCGAGCGCCGCGTGGGCATTCTGTTCCACGAGCACTATGGTGATTCCCGACTCGTTGAGCTGCTCTATGATGCCAAAAAGTTCCTCGGTGACGAGCGGGGCCAGTCCCAGGGAAGGCTCGTCCAGCAACAATATCTTGGGTTTGGTCATCAGGGCCATACCGATGGCCAACATCTGCTGTTCCCCGCCCGAGGCATAGCCGGCCTTCCTGTGTCGAAGCGGCTTGAGCACCGGGAAATACTCGTAGACCTCGTCCATGTCGGCCTTCACCCGCTTGTCCCACCGGGAGAATGCCGCGGCTTTGAGGTTTTCCTCCATGGTGAGGTACCAGAATATGGGCCGATCCTCCATTACATAGGTTACGCTGTATCGCTTCATGATGTCGGTGGCATCGAGTCCCTTGATGGAAGCGCCCTCCATCTTGATGTCCCCCTCGATGATATCTCCATCGTAAAAATCGATCATGCCCGCGATGGAGCGCAGAAGGGTGGTCTTTCCCGCGCCGTTGGCCCCGATAATGATCAGGATTTCCCCGTCTTTAACCTCAAGGGAGACTCCATTCAAGACGGAGATCACGTCATGGTACACCACCCGCAGGTTCTCAATGGCAAGCATTCTTAAACCCTCTCGATCCGGACGGTTCCAAAAAGGCCGTAAGGCCGTATAAAGAGCACAATCAACAGCAGAATATAAGGAGCCACTTCTTTGAAGCCGATCAGGCCCATAGGCTCTATGTACGCTCCTACAAGGGCCTCACAGACCCCGACGATGATCCCGCCGACCAGGGCGCCCCCGATGCTGTCCATCCCGCCGATGAGAACCACTGGAATGGCCCGAAGGCCCACGATCCCCGAAAGGGAGGCAAGGGCCCCGAAGTTGGAGATCATGATCCCGGCGACCGCGATGCAGACCGCGCTGATAGCCCAGACAATCATTAGAATCAGTCGGGCGTTGATCCCAAAAGCCATGGCCTTGGCCTGGTCTTCGGAGGTAGCCCGAATGGCAAGACCCCACCGTGACCGAAAAAGAACCACGATGACCAAACCAAAGGTAAACAAGGACAATATACCCGCCCAGATCGGGTCGGACAGGAACAAGAGGTCCCCGACCTCCAACGTGATATCAGGGAGTTCAAGATTGAACGAATAGGAGTGCGATCCAAAGATAAATTGAACGGTGGCCCTCAAGAAAAAGGCCAGCCCGAGGGTCACAACAGTCATTGAGATAGGAGATCGCCCAAGAAGGGGCTTGATCGTGAGCCGTTCAATGATAGCCCCCACAGCGGCTGCCGCCAGCAACCCCAAGGGAAAGGCTACAAAGAATGGAAGATTAAGATCAAAGAACAGAATATAGAAGAGGAAGGCCCCGATGACCATGAACTCTCCGATGGCGAAATTGAATGCCTCTGAAGCCTTGAATATGATGACAATACAAAGACCCAAGAGTGCATAGACCAAACCCACCAATAGTCCTGAGCCGAGGGTCTGAATAAGATCGATCATGGTGACCTCACTACAAGGTGAATTCCCTGCCCGCTGGAGAAAAGACAAGATTTCAGCGCTCAATCCAAGCTATGGCGCCGCGCATTGAAAATGGATCCTACTGCCGGGCCCCCCTCACCCTAACTCTCTCCCGCCGGGGGCATAGGCGTTAACTTAAGACTCCAGACCCGATTTTTCGCTTCGTCATTCCGGCGGAAGCCGGAATCCAGTTCTTCATCCGGTGAGCCTGGACCCCGGCTTTCGCCGGGGTGACGATGAAGAGACTGATGCATCTGGGATGCCTCTGTTGCCGGATTTTAACCGTTCTTTGTTCTAAGTTAACGCCTATGCCCCCCGGGGGAGTGGGGACTCTCGGCCCCTCCCATAGCGAGCGGAGCAAGGGTGATCGTAATTCGTGCGTGAGCTTCCGGACGCTACACCGCGCTAAGGGTCCCACACGGAAATCCGTGTGGGACGCAGTTGGAACAGTCTATCTCTACCACTTGACTTCGGTGGTATCGATCCATTCGCTGATGGGGACCAGCACTCCTGTGGGTACCTTCTTGCCCTTCACATCAACCATTTTGACCTTGGCCTTAAAGATCCTCAGCATAGGTATGGTGTGTGACTTGTACGCGAATGTCTTGCCGCCGAACATACCTTTGAAGTCCCAGACCATATTGTCCAAGGCCTTCTTGATCCCCTCCCTGGTAAGTTCGCCGGCTTTGTCGGCATCGGTCAGGGCCTTCTGAATCATTAGGGCATAAGTCAGCCCCTCCGTGTAGAGGAACATGTCCTTGATTCCTTTTCCCCTTGGATTTTCATCCTTGTATTTATCAGGGCGGTACTTCTTTGCGAATTCGTGCGCAAACTTTACCATTGGATTGGTCATCGGGGTCGCTCGCCTGGGCACGGCATCCATGACAGGTCGGGTGGCTACCCCGACGTATCCGTCGTAAGCTTCTTGAGCGACCAGAATACCGAATCTTCCCGTGGTGTAATGAGTTCCCAGCAACTGGACGCCTTTGAGGATCTTTTTTGCGGTCTTGAAAAATATGGCCGTGTAGGGCCCGGCGGCCGAATAACCATGGTAGATTACGTACCCGGCCTTGGCTTTACGCAGTTGCATGCATTCGTTGGTGGCGCTGGTAGCGGTGTAGGGGTATTCGATCTCAGCCACGACCTCAATGCCCAGCTTCTTGGCGTAGGCGATCCCTTCAGGCGTACCGTCTTTGCCCCATGCCGTGGGGCTGAACACAAAACCGATCTTAGGCTTGTCTTTGCCCTTGTGATTCTCTTTGATCCACTTCACGAGCACCTTGATCTGGTCACCGTAAGTGGCGCCAAGTGAATAATAGTACGGGTACTTTGACGGGCCGCCGTCTTTACCGAAGATCTCCGTGGAATAGCTGCCGTCGAGCCAGGGGATCTTCTCTTCCTTGTTAACCTTCTCTATCAACGGCTTGAGGCCCCCGGTGATGTATCCCGTGGCCATCAGGAATTCGTCTTTGCTGTACTCCGAACAGTACTTGTTGAAATTGGCCACCTCCACAGTGGGACTGTAGCGCATATCTTCCAGGTACCATTTGATCTTCTTGCCGTTGACTCCGCCTCCCTCTCCATTGACCCAGTTCATGCCGTCAATGTATCCCCATCCGAATTCCGGCAGGGACCCCACAGGTCCGCTCATGGGAAACTGGGACAGGACCTTGATCTCTTTGGCAGCAACGGGGCCGAAAGCGAACAAGACCATAGCAAGGACACATGCCATAATGACTAACGCTGTTTTCTTCATGACTTCTCCTCTCCCCTTGGGGGAACTCTCGCGGAGCGAGTCATTCCCCTTTTAGAAAACGTGGGTAGACATCCCCGACGTTCCTGGTCTCACCCGGCTCAACCGAGTCCTGGAATTCGAGACCAAAGCTGCCGTGGGAAGTATCTGCCGAGTCCCAACAAGGACCTGAACCTGAACATCCTAAACGTGCTATATGACCTGATGAAGTGCGTGGAAAGCAGTGCCTTCCAGCCGTGAACCGAAAGATACCCGGAATCGGCCGGGGTTTGAAAGAAGGTTACCGGTAGAATCTCAATGGACGACCCTGAAATCTCTGAAACCGATTCATCCACACTACAAAAACGGTTTCCCTATGTCAAGATTGTTGTTGACCCGGGGGTAGGCCTTCAGTTTCGCGGGGCAGATCCTCTCATCGCGTGTGTCATTGCGAGGAGTGAAACGACGAAGCAATCCATTTGGTGTGAGACCGGTCAAGGCCCCCACCGGTGACGACCAAGTGGAGATGTGGGTGGAAGAGCATCTCTTGGTTCCAGGTATGGAGAATGGCTGTGAATCCCACCTCTGCCCGTAGATGTTTCCAGTCCTTGGCCAACTGGAGCAAAGATCGAGCAGCAGCCCGGAACAGGATGTTGAAAAGGACTCGGCGGTTTTGGAAGATGATTGCGTGGAGTTCGTGGGGCACGGTGAAAACCATATGGAAGTAGTGAGTGGGAAGTATCCTGGCATGCCTTTGCGCGAGCCACCGGGCGCTTTGCAGGCCCTGACACTTCGGGCAGTGCCTTGCGCTGACGTGAATTCAGCCAATGCCCATTTCGGTAGTTTTCACCGTAAATGCGGAAGATATCGGCCACCTCCAGGCTCGGTCTCGGTAGCGCTACAGCCTCTGAGAGAGCATTATGTGCATATATGGTGCGCCTCAGCAGGTTGGATTGAAGTCCGGCAGCCTATCCAATGGGCTTGTTGTGCCACGAATCAGATGAGAGCTTATGTGCGTATATTTTGTGGTCGTTGCGATGGAACTGTGTCCAAGGAGGGCCTGAATGATCCGGAGATCTGTTCCAAACTCCAACATATGAGTAGCAAAAGAATGGCGTAGCGTGTGAAAAGTGACGGGTCTTGAGATCCCTGCCGCACGTACAGCCTTTTTCAAGACCTCACGGACTGAGGAGGGACTGATGTGATGCCCTGGTTTTTGTCCGGAAAACAGATAGGGTCCTGTGGGGCGAGTTTGTTTCCAGTACTGACGTAACAAGGTGACCAGGCGGTCGCTGAGCATGACCGAGCGGTCCTTGCGTCCCTTTCCGGCCCGAACATGGATGAACATACGCTCGGTGTCGATGTCATCGGGCACACGCAACGAACACACTTCAGAGATCCTCATTCCGGTTGCATAGGCAGTGACCATAATGGCCCTGTGTTTTATGGAACGAATCTGATCGAGAAGCCGAAAGACCTCTTCCTTGGTAAGGACCTCGGGAAGAGTCTTGGGGACTTTCGGCCACGGGATTTGACCGACCTTATCTGGTGTTCTGAGTGTGATCCGGTACAGGAACTTGATCGCTGCCACATGCATTCTCAAGTCCGCGGCAGAGACCTTGCGCTCCTGTCTGAGATAGAGGAGAAAAGCTCGGATTTCCTGCTCCCGCAATTCCTGTGGTGAGCGCATGTAGTGCTTGGCAAGATTGCGGCAGCACCGAAGGTAAGACTGGACTGTGTTTTCGCTGTAGTTTTTCAGAAACAGATCTGATATCATTTGATCGCGTAGCCTTCCCATCTTGGACCTCCAACGGTCTTTTATTTGATCATGGAAAGGTTACGCTTTTTTGGCACAAATCGGCAGAACCCGTGGAGAAGATCTGCTCCACGGGTCACCCCCCAAGCCTCTCGAAGGCAACGCGAAAACTCATCCTGTCAATCGCCCCGCAGCCCCAAAACCACCGCCAAGCGGTTTAGTCCAAGTGAATGGTTACCGTCACTTCGCTCTTTTACTTGACATCACGTCAGGTTGTGTTATGTGCTTGACCCATGACGCGGGAATAAAGAGCAACCGATACCAACTTACATGCCTCAATAACATCGAGGCACGACGAAACATGAAAATGCCGGCAACGCGCCGGGTCTCGGGCGTAGGGGTGACGCATGGGTCGCTCTCTTATACCAATGCGCAATCAAGAGAGTGAGATCGGGTTCTTGGGTGCCACTGCCGGCTTGCCCAGCAGTGCTCTTTATCACTTGTTTGAACGCGCATTGGTATTAGATAGTCAGCCCAAGCCGGAGCTCGGGGGACTTCCCAACGCATCCATTTTCATAGAAATGTCACCGAGAAACCTTAGGCGGAGCGCTATGACAAGGCGAATAACCTACGGCCTTTTTCTGGACTACATGATTTACCTATTGGTGCTGCTGCTGGATCTGTGTCTCACACGGTTGCCGGAGAGCGCGGCAATGGCCTTCGGGCGTTTCATCGGAAGACTTGTTTGGGTCATGTTGCCTGATCGGAGATCCGCGGCATTGGAAAACCTCACCATCGCGTTCGGCCGGGAACAGCCTGGACGATGGATCCGGCGGACTGCCATAAAGAGCTTTGAACATGTGGGGATGCTGGCGGTCGAGTTCTTCCGGATACGGAGCTGGAGCGAGACGGATACGGCTGAACGGATTGTCCTCAAAGGCAGATTGCCCTTCAACCTCACCATGATGCCCGGAAGACACGGGATAGTCCTGCTCAACTCGCATTTTGGATGTTTCGAGGTCAGCGCCGCGACCACGAAATTTCTAGGACTACAGCTAAACCTTTTGCAGAGCGGAGTGAAAAATCCATTTTTGGATCGGTACGCTTTCAGCCGAGCCGGGAAGGACACGGGAATACGGACCTTTCGCGACAAGGGCATCGTCAAGCATCTGATCGCGCGTGTTGGGAACGGAGAAATGATGGCCTGTCTGGCAGACCAGCGAGGGGATGCTGAGCGGGGTGTCTTTGTTTCCTACTTCGGGAAAAGTGCGCCGGCCAACGAGGTCTTTGCGAAGATCGCAATTGACGGCAAAGCCCGTGTGATGCCTCTTCACACCGTGAGGGGGGACGACGGGCGATACTACAGCGAATTCGGTGAGGAGATCCAGGTAAAATTGACCGGTGATCGCCTGACTGACTTGACGGAACTGAGTCAGCAATTTCACAACACATTTGAGCAATGGCTGAGAGAGCATCCCGATCAGGGATTCTGGCTTCAGAGAAAGTGGAGGCGCAAACCCTCGCGAAGGAGGGCCCGCTAGTACTCATGGGCAGAAGTTCGCTGTCAGTATGTTCTCCGATGTCCATCCGTCCTGGCCGCCACCCCGACGAACCCCGGATCGGGGCCTGTCCCGGACTACGATCCGGGATCCGGGGCAGGCTCTGGAATGACGGTTCACGGGGAACTATAGTGATGCGCATTGATATTGGGTGTTAAGATCACCCTCCCCCTGCCCCTCCCGTCAAGGGAGGGGGGGGGGACCAGCCGTAGAACCCATTTTCAATGCGTGGCGCTATAGGTAAAAACCGCCCGGGAATTTCCGCCGTGCAGTACTAGCCACTCAGCGTTTCCATGAACAGATCCATGAACGCGTCTGCCTCTGAGCGAGTAAAGAGCCAGCCCGAAGTGGCCATGACGAAATTGAGTCTGTTGACATAGGAATAGACCGTAAGTACCAACGGAGTACTCCCAATCAGCTTGTAACCTACTCCATGTATTTCGGTTATGTGGGCCTGGCCTATGTTGGACGGATGTGAATCCAATGTAGGCTTGCCGTTCTTCATTACCGGCCACACCACACCCAGGAGTGTGATTGCCATCGAGAATTGATGCTTCCGGACGATACTATGGACAATCTTTCGCCTTTTATTGAATGACAGGAAACTTGTGCAGCCGACCATCCTGGCAACATTATCGTAGTGTTTAAGGTCCATCTGTTTCCGTAGCTGGTTGATCCTGGCTATGGAGATGGAATGCACCAAATTCCGGCGATCTTTTCGGTCTTTCGGACAGGACTCAAAAAAGAGCGCGCTGACGCTGTTGGAGTGATCGAAGTCCTGGTATCTGCCCCTTATGTTCATGGTCAGGGCAGTGGTCACGTTTTTTGTTTTCACATTCCGTCGCTCATTCCATCGCTCTATTGTGAGACTACTACAGGCCGTCAGAGCGTCGATAAAAGCTCCTCTCTTCTTAAGTGAGGACATTCCAATGCGTGCGGTCTCCTCGACTGAAAGAACTCTCTTGACATGGTACTGGGCGTGTTCTTGCGGCAGCCCACTGCCCGCGGGTAACGTGGGCTTCGACATGACGGGCATCAGCGCTAGTCGTGCGCTGGTTAACATGTTTTCCCACCTGTGTTTCCTTACCTCTACCGTTCTTTTCCTGGAAGTGGACAGCGAATCGGCCTGACGATGCACGGAATCGGTCTTGATACCCTCGATCATTTCCTTGTATTGCATTACACAGCACCTGCCGAACTCTGAAGCCGAAGCGCCGTCAAAGGCCGCGTGATGGACCACTATTGCGGCCACATGTAGGTCGTTGGACACTCGGACAAGGTGTAACTCTCCCGGCAACTCTTCACGAAGGTCCCAGTCCCTGTCCAGGATCGGCGCCAAGTGGTTCAGTACTGCATCAAGAAGCGGTGTGGAGATCTCATGATTCTTCAGATCCGACACGTTGACAGGAAACTCAAGATCAGGCCGAGGATGCCAGTGCAGGCGATGCCTCCCCTTCGTCTTCATCTCCCCAAGACAACTGCGGAGCCGGGGAAAACCTTCCACAGCTGTTGTGACTGCCAGTTTGACCAGTTCTTCGTCCACCGGACCTCTAATCTGGACCGCGGTTATCAGCAAGTTTTTTGTGTTGGAACCGCCGGAAAGCGCTATCATCTCGGAGTTGGGATCCAGAAAATCTACGGTGCCTTGCATCTGAGACCTCTTCGCTTTCAAACAAGTGAGAATCAGTTGGTGGGCGCTCCGAATGGACGGTCGAGCATTACCCTTACCAGGAGATCCATTAAGCGTTCAGTCTCGGACGATGTGTAGTGGGAGACTAACGACATCAGTTGAAGGTTGAGTCTCCTGCGAAATGTATACGCGCCTAGAATCAATGGGCAGTGGTACCCCAGCTTGTAGGGAATCGCATGGAATTCAGTGAGATCCAGATCTCCGGCCCGGGTCAAGTAGGAATCTCCGGTGCGCCGTCCGTTCTTGATTTCGGGCCACATAACACCAAATGGTGCGATTAGTAGGGGGATGACGGGCATTTGACATGCTGAATGGGCTATTTTCTGTCTAGCAGTCAATGGGAGCCGCCGCATGACATCCGATAGAGTGTACGTGGCTTGCACGAACTTGGCGTCGCACAGACTATCGAACTGCTCCTCGCGCCCCTCGGTCACGCGCCGCGAGAACTTTTCCGGATCAGCTCGCTCGTCAGGACCGAATTTCAGGACGATTGAGGAGCTGTTGCTTGGAGCTTGGGCGTCCCCGTATCTGCCTCTCATCTCCACCGTGACATAAATGGCAATGACTCCGCGAGGAACATTGAGCGCCGCGTTCCACTCATCTACAGCGGTCCCGACAGCCCCGACCAACACATCCATAAAAGGCCTCTTGGCTCGGGACAGGTTCGCAACAACGCGTGCAGTCTCCTCTCTTGTGAGTACCGATTTGACGTAGTGGTTGCCCGGGCCCTGCTGTCGGCCGGTTCCCTGTGGAATGGACGGCCTGCTCGCGCGCATAGCGACAGTGTGGCCGGCAAGAAAAAGAGCGTCACGCCACTTTCCTGTTTTCCGTTCGGCAAGTTGACTCTTCGCCGCGGCAGGATAATCGGCCTGCCCGGCCCATCCCGGTTCTCGACCAGTCAGGATCTGGTGATAGCTCGCCAAGAGATCTTTAAAGAACGAGGATAGAGTCCGTCCGTCAGCGGCCGCGTGATGGACCAGCGCCAGCAAACTGTGCCGTTCCTCAGCCACGCGAACTATGTGAAACTCTGTGGGTATCGTGCGCAGCAGGTCCCACTCCTTCTCGAGGCTCTGATGCAGATGGCGGAGCAATGATCGCTGAAAAGGGACTGACGGATCAGACTCTACCAATTGGGACACCCGCAATTCGGGTTTGAAGTCCGGATCTCGGGACCAAGTCAGGCGCCATTTTCCCGAGACCTTGTTCTGCTTCACACTGCTTGCAAACTGCGGAAAACGTTCTACTACCCGGCTCAATGCCGAATTCAAAGCCTCAACCTCGAGCGGGCCTTCCAGGTCAAACCCGAAGAGCATGATATTCTTTGCATCGGGGTAGTTGGACAACACCATGATTTCCGACAGCCCGTCGAGCACCCGGGGAACGCTTCCAGTCTTCCTCTCAACCATCGCCCCTCCCGCATGGAAGAATCAATTCGGAAACATCATGGTTCGCCACTATTCTGCCCTCATCTCATCAGATATTGCCAAAGCTGCCCGCCGTGAAGATTTTCAGTTGTCGTGCAGTCGAGGTGTTCCTTGGTTTCTTCCCGCCGGGGGCACGGGGCTTCATCCCATGCTCCATATTCTCTTCAAGTGTAACTCACCACGCCCTCTTTAATCAACCACAATCGCTGAGCCAATTCTCCTCGATTAGGCCGAAAACAGAAGTTCCGAGAAGTTCCCGGAACCTCGTATCCGGAACTCATTCGTGTTGAAAGTCCCGAAAGATGGTCGAAATTGTAAATGCCATTGGTTTGTGACATGGCAGTACTAATGCGCTTTCAAAGAAGTAACGTAATGGTTCACCCGGCTTGAAGCGGTTCTGGGCCCGGCGAGAATGGAGGGCCCGCTCGACGTGGTGTCAATAGGTTCTCCACGATATATTCTTGGGCCAAGTAGGCCCATCCCTCGATATCCCCATATTCAGCGAGCACGAGATTGCTTCGCTACGCTCGCAATGACATGTTCGGATCCGACCTTCCCCCCCGCGAAACTGAAAGGCTGCCAGGAAGGGAGCAATTATGTTTGACGGCCCACAGTTGATGGTTTATACTCGCATACCTGGTGAAGACTAGGATCAGTGCCTTTGAGGGAGCGGGAATCATGCCTGATCAGCCTCCAGGGAGAGCCACGCGCTGGAAGACCTGGCGATTACGAGAATGCAGCCGGGCCTTGGGGTGATAGCGCCGGCAGATCCACTCCAGGCCGAAAACGCGATTCATGAGACGTACGATATGTCCGGCCCCATATACTTCCGTATCGACAAACGCGACAATTACGTGATACCCAACTTGGGAGGAAGATTCAAGCTGGGCCGCTGCGAAATCGTGCGAGACGGCCTGGACCTGCTAATTGTCTCGCTCGGTAGCATCACGGCAGCGGCGGAAAGACTTTCGGAAAAAGGGATCGAACCGACAGTTGGGGTCGTATCTTCACTGCGACCCGCGCTTTCAGTCTGAATTCTTGGCATCGCCAATGGAGTTGTTCCAGAAAGGTCTGGCAAGAAGCATGACAACCCGGCTGCTATCTCTGGATTCCGAGTCCCTGAACTCGCGCTTGCGTATTGCGTTCTGGGCGGTGGGGCTGGTCTGCAGCGCCATTATTGTCTACTGTACTCGCTTCTATATCAACGGCGACGCAATTACATACGTTGAGATGGGGGAGGGTCTGAGGGTCGGGGAGTGGTGGCGTTTGGCCAACCTCACCTACAGTCCTGGGTACCCGGTTCTGCTGGGTATCGCTCAGTTGATTCTTCAGACTGCCCCCCTGAATGAGATTCCCGTCCTCAAGATTGTGAATTGGTTGTGTTTTCTTATGGCCATGGCCGCGTGTGACATTATCGTGTCCTGCGTTAGAAAGGAGTTGAAACCGCTGGTGGGAGAGGATGAGCGGCCGCTCCCATTGGTGGCGGTGAGCCTTCTGGGATACAGTATGTTCCTTCTGGTGACTCTCATCTGGGTGAAGCTCGGTCTGATTTCGCCGGACACACTTATGAATCTCATAGTTCTGGCTAGTGTGGCCGCAATTCTCTGGATCAAGAACCATGGCGGGACTTACCTGCAGTACGCGGTCACTGGGGCCCTTTTCAGTATCGGCTACATGTCCAAGGCCTGGTTCCTGATGTTTTCTCCGGCCCTAATCCTCGTTATTGCGGCGATCTCGGGACCCATCAGAAAGGCTATTCCGCGCATGGCGGTTCTGCTCCTGGTTATGGCTGTGGTCGCTTCGCCGCTTGTCGGGGCCCTTTCCAGCAGGATGGGGCGCTTTTCGTACGGTGAATTGAGCGGATACGCGTATGTGTTTTTTATTTCCGGTCAGGGAGAATCTAAGTTCAAACCGCTGACGATACACGATCACCCTGAAGTCGTCTCGTACTCCTACCATATTCCTTGCACGTACCCTGCCGGGTTCGATATATGTTACTGGCACATCGGGATGCGACCCAAGATTGACCTGGTGGCACATGCCAAGGTAGTGCTGAATAACATTGGAGGCTTTTTTCGGGATTATTCGTGGCTGTTGCTCATACTCGTTTGGTTCTTCTATCAAACCCGAATCGGTCGGTTTCGTTCCGGCAAACTGTTTCCTCCGTCTACGGTCACAATATTCCTGTCGCTGGGAGCGCTGGCGACGTGTTTCTTTATGCTGATTTACTTTGAAACGCGATACTGGAGCCCCTTCTTTTTCCTCTCCTTTTTGGGGCTTGTCGCCGGTCTCAGGTATCCGTTGAAGGAACTGAAGACCAGGAACCGGGTTATGTTCGGCGTGGGAGTCCTGGCTGTCTTCTGCCTGGGGTTCTTGGCGTTTTCGGTAGTCGACCAAGGCAAGAGCGGTCTTGTGTCGAGCAACGGAAAATGGTCCTATGAAAGGCGTTATCAAGAACAGCTGGCCATTTCCGATTTCCTCAAGGACAACTGTAGGCCTGCCGGGGGCGATGTCGCCATTTTGGGAACAGCCGTAGCCACTTACTGGGGCCGAATGGCCGGAGTTAGGATTGTAGGCCTGATAACCGATAGAGACGAATACCTGGCAGTGTCCCAAGAGAATAGGCAGAGGGCCAGGGAGAAGCTGGAGCAGAGCGGAATTAAACTGGTGGTTGGAAGAGGAGCAGAGTTAGACGAACTGGCCGGCGAGGGCTGGCGATTCGTCCCGGGAACACGGGATTATTACGTGCTATGTCTGGCAGGGGAAAACCAACGATAGTCGGTCGGCCCCAATCGGGGCCTACAAAGTTCACTCTTGAAATCGTATCCGATAGTGGGTAGAATCTTCGTATGTTAGAAGATGCGCGCAACGAGGGACTTGAATGATCAGAGAAGACTACGTACCCTTTGGAAGGCCGGATTTCTCGAGCGAGGAGATTTCAGCGGTTACCCGCGTGCTTACATCAGGATGGGTCGGCATGGGGCCGGAGACCCTGGCTTTTGAACAAGAAATGGCCGACTACCTGGGAACACAACATGTTGTCACAGTTAATTCGTGCACTTCCGCGCTCTTTTTGTCCCTTTTGGTTCACGGTGTCGGTTCGGGAGATGAAGTCATCTGCCCCAGCCTCACGTGGTGCAGTTCCTCCGACGTGGCGCTACATCTCGGCGCTGAAGTGGTTTTCTGTGACGTGGACCCTGACACCCTGTGCGTCACTCCTGCAACCGTAATGAGCAAGCTCACTGAGCGCACCAAAGCCGTCGTGGTCGTTCACTTCGGCGGTTTGGCAGTTGATGTGGCCGGGCTTCGTCAGTCTCTACCACGGCATGTGACTATTGTCGAAGATGCGGCTCACGCTTTCGGCTCATGTTATCCGGATTCCTCGAAGGTTGGCTCCTCGGAGAATTTGACTTGCTTCAGTTTCTACGGCAACAAGAATCTTTCCACCGCCGAAGGTGGAGCAGTTGCAGTGAAGGATGAGAAGTTGGCCGAGCGCTTACGGTCACTCCGACAGCACGGGATGCCTCAGGACGCTTGGAAGCGTTTTTCCGACCCCAGGGTTCTGTCTCCGTCACATCAGTTGGAACTCGGGTACAAGATGAATTACACCGATTTCCAGGCTTGCATCGGCAGGGTTCAGCTACGCCGTCAGGCCGATTTTCAGGCTTTACGGCTAAGAATCTCCGAACACTACACCAGTCGTTTAGCAAAGTCGGCGCCGGAGGTCGGTTTTCAGAGCGATCTCCTTCATCCATGGCATGCCCGGCACCTTTTTGTAGTACGATTACCGATTGAACAGATGGCAATGGGGCGTGATGATTTGCTCCTTGAGCTGCGCAAACGAAACGTTGGGGCTTCCGTCCATTATCCGCCACTTCACATGATGCCCATTTACCATCAAGCGGGCAAACGCCCTGTTCTTCCGAACACGGAACGGATCTATCGGGATATCCTGACACTCCCCATAAGCGCTTCGTTGACCCTGGAAGATGCCGAATATGTGATGGAGCATTTTCTCGAAGCCATTCAATACGACACTCGGCACTCGCCGGCTTCACGGAAATCAACTCCTGCTCTGCCGCCCACTGACAACTTGAAAGACAACCGTGTCGGCTCACAGGCCGCGAGCACAATGAGGTCGAACCTTGGCACGAGCGCTCCAGAGACCAAGGCGACGACTATGGACGCTGACACCGGCAACACTTACGGATTTGCGGTCGGCTTCAGCAAAGAGTTTCCGTCGCAGATAGCCATAGACGCTACGGACGTGTGCAATCTGGCTTGCGAACACTGTCCACATTCCGATTTCAAGAAGACCCAATACTACCAGGGCTGCTTTCTCGATCCAGGCTTGAGTAACAAGGCGGTAGATGAAGCTCGTGAACACGGCGCCGGAATCACGGAGTATATCCGGTTTTCCGGTGAGGGTGAGCCACTGCTGCACAAGGACATCCATTCCATGGTGGCCTACGCAGTCCAGCGCTCCGGGAGCGCAGTCACCCTGACCACCAATGGCACCGTCATGGACGAAACACATTCAGAGGAACTTGTGGGGGCAGGCATTGACATGGTGGACATCAGCATCGATGCCTACCACCCGGAGACGTACGCAAAAATTCGGGTTCGTGGTGATCTCCAGGTCACCCGATCCAATGTGCTCAATCTGATCAAGATGGCGAAACAGACCGGATCTCGCACCAAGGTTGTCGTGAGTTACATTGAACAGCCTCGGAACATCCACGAAACCACGGATTTCGAGCAATTCTGGCAAGATCGGGGGGCAGACTTCGTGGTAGTTCGGCGACTCCATTCCGGTGCAGGAATGATCCCGGACACTGCCGAGAAGATGCGGTCCGATAACCTCGGGGAAATGCGGCGACCCTGCACGTATCCCTGGGAGCGGATCGTGCTCAATCCGCGAGGTTGTCTCTCCTTCTGTCCCGCGGACTGGGAGCACGCCTCCACCCTGGTCGACTACAGTTCGACCACCATAGTGGAAGCTTGGCGAGGACGGGCCTACGAGAAGCTCAGGGAGGCCCACCTGACCAATAACTTCAGGGAACACCTCTTCTGCGGGCAGTGCCCTGATTGGAGTGCAACGCGTTGGCCTGACGAGGGCCGCAGTTATCGGCACATGGTCGAAGAATTGAAGTCCTCGAAATGAACTCAGGACTCCCGGGCCGTGGGATGCTCAGGGCGAGGGACCGTGCCTAAACAACGAGCGTCTTGCCGTTTCGCGGGACGAGGAACCTGAAAGTTTGAGACCCGGGTTGGCCGTTTCCTTGATCTCCCCGGCAAGTTGTTCCGGTGAAAGGGCGTATTGTCGGCCCGCTTGATTGGTCCGTTGCAGCAATTAATGTCCAATGGAGCCGTAGAAGTCGTTGACGGATAACAGCACGAATCCCGCCGGAATACTTGAGAAACGCGCGCAAGGCCTCTGTCTGGGCGCCATCCAGTCTTGCTATGTGCCGTGGCGAGGTTATTTCGACTTCATTGACAGCGTGGATCTATTCGTTATCTATGACGACGTCCAGTACTCCACCGGGACCTGGCGAAACCGGAACCAGGTCAAGACCTCCAACGGACTGAAATGGTTGACCGTTCCTGTGAGTCACAGACTTGGAATGAGTGTGGATGAGGTGGCGATAGGGAAGTCCAACAAACCATGGCGCAAGAGCCACCGCGGGATTCTCCGTGAAGCCCTGGGCCCGGCCCCATACGCAGATGTTGCCTTGGAACTGTGGGAGCAGGGCGTCGCCGAGGCTCATGATCGGTTGAGCCCTCTGAACGTACTCTTGATCAAGATCATGTGCGAATTCCTGGAAATCCGCACTCCTATCGTCAACTCACGGGACTGTAACCTCAGCGGTTCCGGGACCGATCGACTTATGGAATTACTGAGGAAGTTCGACGCGGCTCGCTACCTCTCGGGTCCGGCAGCCGAATCTTACCTCGATGAGGATCTGTTCCGGCGACACAACATCGAACTGGCTTACAAGACTTACGATTACCTGCCTTACGATCAGCCCTGGGGTAGGTTTGAAGGCGCAGTGACGGTATTGGACCTTATTGCCAACTTGGGTCCCAGGTCGAGAGATTTTGTCAAAAGCCGCACACCCGACCAGGTTGTTGTGGCCAAGTCCTGAGAAAGTGTTTTTATGAGCCGAGAAATGGGACAATCAATTCCTGCTGGATCCAGTTCCTCATGCGTCTCACAAGACGACAAAAGGGTTCCGCCGGTACCTCTCGTGAGCGTGGTTGTGCCGGTCTACAATGAGGGTGACCAGGTCCTGGAGAACTGTTTCCGGGATCTGCTAGCGACTCTGGAAGATTTCGGAAAGACCTGGGAGATCATCTTTATCGATGACTTCAGTATGGACGACTCCTTGCAAAAGCTGCTGAGCTTCCTGGAACGAGACTCAAGAGTCAAGGTGGTGGAGCACTCCAGGAACCTGGGAGCGGTGCAGGCCATCCTGTCCGGGCTGAAGTTTAGTAGCGGAGAGATCGTCATACCCTTTGACCCGGACCTTCAATTTGCTCCGGAGTGCATTCCTCAATTGTCGGGAAAGGTCATGGAGGGTTATGATTTTGCCGGGGGAGTGCGGGTTAACCGCAACGACAACTTCTTGAAAAAACTCACTTCCAGGTTGGGCTCTTACGCCATCAGCCTGGTGATGGGTGTGCGCCAGAAGGACTTCGGGTCCATCAAGGCCTACAGCAGGCGCACTGTAGATGGGATTCTCAGTCTCCCCCAGGATTACATGTCCATTCAGGCTGCCGCGTTCACGCTCAGCAAGCACTTCGTAGAGATTCCGATCGAACACCGGCCGCGGGAAATCGGTGAGTCAAAATGGACGTTCATGATGCGCCTTGAGTACTTCATGGACGTTTTTACCTCCTATGCATCTTTCCCCTTCTCCGCAGTTTTGATTTTCGGCCTGTTGATGACATTGGCGGGATTCGGCATGAGCCTCCTGGGAGCATATCGGATCCTTTCGGGGCAGTCACCGGACCTGGTTCTGGGGGTGCTGGTATGGCTCAGCTTGACATGCCTGCTCTTCGGTGGCATTTTTATGACCTTGGCACTCATCGGCAAGTTCGTGGTACGCGGATTCAGACGGAAATTCTTGCTCGGAGAGGATTCCCGGGTCCGGATACTGCACACGCACGTTCAGGTTGAGACCCAAGGCACTAAAACTTACTGAGAATTGACGCAGAAGCAGGGCCCGGAAAAGAAGATGGTATCAGGTGGAGATCGGCCTGTCTGAAGCGCTTCTTCATGTAGTAATGGAGCGGATTTACGTGCTCTATGCACTCCTGAACGACATATTTCAGAGGGCCATAACCCTCAACAAACTGGAGCAACGGCGCAACCTGGCCCATGTTCTGTCTCGTATGAATCTCAAGCGCGGAGAAAAGGTCCTGGATTTCGGCTGTGGTACGGGATTGTTTGCCGAAGTTTTCCGCAGGCGGAATTTGGAATACATAGGATATGATATAGATTCTCGACTGACGAGTTACGCCGGCAACCTCTATTCCGACTGTCGGTTTACTACTTCCAGGGACTTGGTTCAAAGCCTCGGGCCATTCCATCTGACAGTGCTCAACTGCTGCGCTCATCATATACCGGACGAATTACTGATTCAAGAACTTGCGTTTATTAACTGCCTGCTGGCCGAGGACGGAACGTTGCTCCTCATTGATCTGTTGGATCCAGGTGAGTCCTGCGGATTGGGTCGGCGACTTCTCATGCAACTGGAGCGGGGAGCTTTCCTGCGTAGTGAGCAAAGGTATGTCTCACTGATCCGAGATGTTTTTTCCATCACCGGTGTCACCCGCGGAAGGCTTCACGTGCTGTCGCTAACCGCAAGATGGAACCCCTTCCATTACGAGAGCGTAGTAATCGAGGCGCACAAGGCCGGAGTGCAAAAGAGCATCCGGGACTGAACTGGGATCTCCAAGGGGAGATAACCCATGTGAGCCGATTGTTGCTCCGGCATTCATCCAAGGGTTCTGCATCTGGCGTCCCTGCCGCGGACACTGCTTCTACCATATGAGAAGCCGTTATCAATCGGGTGAGTGCCCCGCAATCAGTGTGGTGAGGGTATCCACAAGGCGGACTTGGAAAACACCTTCACATAGCGGTTGGATTCGCGGGCATCACTCCCTGTTGAGGTTGAATGACAAATGAAAGTTTTGCTGATAGTGTCAGATCTGTTTCTCGGAGAACCGCTGGGGATTCTGCTGATCTCCGCCATATTGAAGCGAGCAGGTCATCAAACCAAGTTGGTGGCGCTACGTAGGCATGATCTTCTAAAAGAATTGGTCACTTACGAGCCGGATGTGGTTGCCTACAGCGCTATGACTCCTGAATCTCAATTGTTCGCCCACGGGGATGCCTTGGTTCGACAATGGGCAGAGGGTTCAAAAGGAAGAATTCTGCGCATTATGGGAGGGGCTCATCCCACCTACTTTCCCGAGGTCGTCCGGGAACTGTCGCTGGATGCGATCTGTGTGGGAGACGGTGACAACGCCATCCTCAGCATGATGTCTCGATTTGAGAATGGCGAGTCCCTTTCAGGCATTCCCAACGTGGTTACCCCACAAGACAATGTCGAACAGATCCCGAGAGAATTGGTGTCCAGTCTTGATGACCTTCCGTTTGCGGACAAATCAGTCTATTACGAGGCTGCGCCCATATACAGGAACCTCGCCATGCGCTCACTGATGGCCGGCCGAGGATGTCCATACGCATGCACGTATTGTCACAACCATGCATTTCGCAAATTCTTCGGAGAATGCGGCAACATTCTTCGACGACGATCCGTGGAGAACGTAATCAGTGAAATCAAACACATCTGTACACAGTATCCGCCCGTGAGACTTATCAAGTTCAATGACGACACCTTTGCCTACAGGATAGACGACTGGATGCTGGAGTTCGCGGACAGATACAAGAAAGAGATAGGACTCCCCTTCTATTGCTTGATGCGCTCAAACACGTTGACCGAAGATATGGCGAGACTTCTCAATCAGGCGGGCTGCGTCTCAATCGGCATGTCGGTTGAAACGGGCGACGAGGTCACTCGAAACAAAATCCTGAAGCGGGGATTGACCGACAAAGCGATTATAGATTCCTTTCGATTTGCGAAGAAATACAACATAAAGACGTACGGGAATACTCTACTGGCCATCCCCGGAACAACTCTCGAGGATGATTTCAACTCCTTCCTGTTCACAAAGAAACTCGGCATGACTGTTCCCACATTCGCCATTTTCAATCCCTATCACAAGACGGTGTTGACGGAGTACGCCATCCAAATCGGTGTTCTGTCGATAGATTACGACGGCAGTAATCAGGTGGGAGCACTGTCGCCCATGAATAACTACACTCCGTCGGAAAAGAAGAAACAGCTTGCACTGGCATATCTTGGATGCTTGTTTTGCTCGCTCCCGGACTCCTTCATACCACTCCTGAGATTACTGCTGAAAGTCCCGGCGCTCTGGATTTACAAGTTCCTGGGGAGCGCTTATATGATCACGAAGACGGGGGTGACCATCTTCCCGGGTATTTATCCAGTGAGCCCGTCCCTGCTATACGCCACCTTCAAGGCTTCAATGAAGTTCTTCGTGCCGGGCAAGAATTTGACTGCGCTGGCCAAGTCCGGCAAGTAATTGTCGCGGCCTATATAGCGGTTCTCGAAGCCAATTTCGTATTCCTCCGAAACTTCATTCTGTGGCACAGGCTTTCCAGCCTGCGAATCCCAGAGAGCTTTCGAGAACTGCTACAATGCGTATGTCCGAGGCGGAGCCACGGACTGCTTGTTGACACCGACCTCTCTCGTGGCAAACCCGGATTACAATAATATTCGCGAAATGGTATTATACTTGGGAAAAAGAATTGGGAGAGCGCAATCTTGAATGATCTATTCATAGAAGTCGCCCGTGACGAGGGCTTGACAGCGGAAAAGCTTGAAAACGGTCTTGCGAATTCGACGGTGTCGATTTTCAAAGCGCCCCCGGCGGGCAAGGCAGTGGCCGTCGGAGAAGGCCTTCGAGTCAAGGTGAATGCCAATATCGGAACTTCAGGTGACCTGCACGACGAGGACTTGGAGTTGACGAAGCTGGAAGCCGCGATCAATGCGGGCGCGGACGCAGTGATGGATCTGTCCACCGGTGGGGATCTGCGTTCGGTGAGAAAGAAGATAGTCCGGGAATCAACTATTCCTGTGGGCTCTGTGCCCATCTATGAGGCCATCGTCGAATCGGTGAGGAAGAGGGGCGGCGGCGAGCAAATGACCGCGGATGAGATGCTGGACGCGATTCGTCTCCACGGCGAGGATGGGCTCAGCTTTGTTACGGTGCATTGCGGTGTCACCCTTTCGGTCATCGAACGCCTGGAGAACCAACCGCGGGTGTGCGGCATCGTGAGCAGAGGTGGGAGTTTCCTCGCCCGGTGGATGCGCACACACGAGCAAGAGAATCCGTTGTACGAACGTTATGACGAAGTCCTCGATATCTGTGAACATTACGGAATGGTCCTCAGCCTGGGTGACGGACTCAGACCGGGCGCGATCGCGGATTCAATGGACCAGGCCCAGGTGGAAGAATTGCTGACACTAGGCAGGCTGGCCCGCCGCGCGAAGGAACGTGGTGTTCAGGTCATTATTGAGGGGCCCGGGCATGTTCCGCTGGATCAGATACCCGCACAGATCCTCATGCAGAAGCGGCTTTGCGACAACGCGCCTTTCTATGTGCTCGGACCGCTGGTAACGGATGTCGCTCCAGGACTCGACCACATCACATCCGCAATAGGCGGGGCCATTGCAGCAGCCGCGGGCGCGGATTTCCTTTGCTATGTCACCCCCTCCGAGCATCTCGGACTTCCCGACGTGGAAGAGGTTCGTATGGGCGTGCTGGCCGCAAGGGCCGCCGGACACGCGGCCGATCTCGTGAGGGGGGCGCCCGGAGCATGGGAATGGGACGAGAAAATGAGTCGAGCGCGCAAGGAACGCAACTGGGAAGAACAGATCAGGCTGGCGCTCGATCCACAACTTGCCAAGGAAATCCGGGCCAAAACCTGTACCGAGGACCATGAGACCTGTACCATGTGCGGAGACCTCTGCGCGTACAAGGCCGACTCGGCCGAGTGATTCAGGTGGGCGCAAGAGCGGCGACCGGCAAGAGAGGTGTCATGCCAACTTCCATCGCAAGAGAGCGACAACGAAGCATGAAAATGCCGGCAAGGCGCCGGGTCCCGGGTGTAGGGGCTACGCATGCGTCGCCCTCTTCACTAAGGGTAATAACGGAATCCGAATTCCAATCCGCGCGTGTTGGGACCTGTTTCCGCGATTCCGGCAGTTATGTTCACCGCAATCCGTTCATGAACATCATAAGAGGGCGCAGCATGCTACGCCCTCTTGGATATTCGGTTTGAGGCGAAACTCGCGGGATTCCCACCGCGTTCTCCACCAAGGATCACTTCCATAGCAACGGCCAAGCCTGCCGAATCAGAAGGCCTGCTCCCGCATGATGGTCTGTTCTCGACCCGGGCCCACGGAGACCAGCGTCACCGGAACACCGAGCAGATGTTCCAGAGTCTCCACATATTCCTTGGCATTATCGGGTAGGTCATCGAATCGACGGCAGTGGTCAATGGGTTCGTTCCATCCCTTAAGGGCTCTGTAGACAGGTTTGACCCGTTCCAGATCTTTGATATCAGCAGGCACTTGGGTCGTAAGCCGGCCGTCCAGCTCGTAATCGGTTGCCACATAGATCGGCGAAATCCCGGTGAGGACATCCATCTTGGTGAGCGCCAGACCGGTGAGCCCATTGAGGCGGATACTATGCTTTAGTATGACCAGATCCAGCCATCCGCATCGTCTGGGACGGCCTGTTGTGGCGCCGTACTCTCCTCCCTTTTCTCGAATGCTCTCTCCCAGATCATTGAGGAGCTCTGTGGGGAATCCCCCGGCGCCGACCCGAGTAGAGTACGCCTTAACCACTCCCCAGATCGTGCCCAGTCGGTTCGGACCGATTCCCGATCCGGAACACACGTTGCCTGCAACAACATTTGATGACGTCACAAAGGGGTAGGTACCGTGGTCTATGTCCAAAAGCGCGCCCTGTGCTCCCTCAAAGAGGACTCGACTCCCTTCAACCACATGATTGTGAACAACTTGCGCGGTGTCGGTAACGTGAACGGCAAGCTGCTTGCCAAATTGGGCATATTCTTTCACGATGTCATCTAGATCCAGTGGAGGTTTCTTGAACATGTGCTCAATGAGGAAGTTCTTCTCTCCCAAGGCAGCACTAACGCGTTCCCTGAGTCGATCCTCTCTCAACAGATCTCCTATTCGGACGCCCATCCTCGAAGCCTTGTCTTCATATGCCGGGCCGATGCCACGGCCCGTGGTGCCGATCTTGGCTTTTCCCAGGATTTCTTCACGGCAGTGATCGATCACTCTGTGATACGGCATGATAACGTGGGCCCGGTCGGAAATTAGGAGCTGCTTGTCATGTGGAAAATATCCCCGCTTACGAAGCTCCTCTTTTTCGGACAGCAGAACCCCCGGGTCCACCACCATGCCGTTGCCCAGGATATTCAGGGTGTCCGGATAGAGAATTCCCGAGGGAATCAAGTGGACTATTATCTGTTCGCCGTCGACATTGAGTGTGTGCCCGGCGTTATTGCCGCCCTGAAAACGAATTACTACATCGGCTCTGCCGGCCAGCAAATCCACTACCTTCCCTTTGCCTTCGTCACCCCACTGGGCCCCCACTACGACAAGGGAACTCTGACTTCGAGGCCTGTCAATGACAAGTGTGGTCAAGTTTCCATACCTTTCTTCGTATTTGAGATCCAACCGACTCTCTATGAGTGCCGGTTCCCGATCCAATAGACGTGCCGCATCAAGAATCCCCGGAACCTAAGTACTCCGTTTCATAAGTTCGGTCGTGTATTCCACCCAATGCCGTTGTCCCAAAGGGCCTGTTCACGATACGGCCGCCCTATCCGTCATTCCGGCGGAAGCCGGAATCCAGGCTCTTTCAAACCCTTCTGGACCCCGGCTTTCGCCGGGGTGACGACGCTGTCGGAATTGAGAGGTTCATTCTGTGACAAGCCCTAATCATCCACCACGACACGGTTCGCTCTCAGGATTCCTGCGATTTTTCTGATCTGTTCCAGAGTCGCGTCTTTCACGGGGGTATCGGTGTTGATGATAGCGAGGGCCGTGCCCCCAGGGCCGTCCCGAGACAGGTTCATCTGAGCTATGTTTACTCCCCCGTCCGCCAACGCGGTTGTCATTTTCGCTATCATTCCGGGAATGTCCCTGTTGGTAACGACGAGCATAGGACCCGAAGGCGCAGCCTCAGTGACATAGTTATCCAGTGCAATAATCCTGGGCTCGTGGCCTGATCGCCAGATCAACGCTCCCTCCACTCTAACGCCCGAACCGTCGGTCAACAGTATCCTGACAGCCACGGAAGATCGGGAATCGGAGTTCTGCTTCTGAGTCGTCTCTGAGACGTGAACTTGTCTTTCTTTGGCGATCACGGGAGCGTTCACATAGTTGACATTGCCGCCTTCGGACCGCTGGAACAACCCTACCAAAGCCGCGTTGGTAACCGGTGTCAGATCCCATCCCTCTGTTATGCGGCCCCGGTATGCCACTTCTATTTCACTGACCCCTCCATCCACCAACAGGACGCCAAATTGGGCGATTCTGCGGGCCAGATCGAGGTACGGCGCTATTTTCTCTCTTACGGCCGGTTCAACGGCCGGAACGTTCACAGCGTTCCTGACAATACCGTTCTCCAGATAATCGATCATCTGTTCCGCCACGGCAACGGCGACATTAAGCTGGGCTTCTTGCGTGGATGCTGCCAGATGCGGTGTGGCAATGACCCTGAGATGTTGTACGAGGGAAGTGGGGCCCGGGGGTTCTTTCGAAAAAACGTCGATCGCGGCCACTGCCACCTTCCCTGATTCCAAGGCCTGCAACAGGTCGTCCTCATTGACAATTCCCGCGCGAGCGCAGTTGATTACGATCACCCCGTCCCTCATCTTTTCAAATGCCGCGGCATTGATAAGGTTGAGCGTGTCCCGATTGAGAGGGGTATGGACGGTTATCACGTCCGATTTGCTGAAAATCTCATCAAGTTCCGCGGCCTTTACTCCGATCCGGGAAATCGCTTCGGGGCTCGCTATGGGATCGTATCCCAGCGTGGTCATCCCCATGCCGCGAGAAGCCAAGCCGGCCACGATGCCGCCGATCTTTCCAAGTCCTATTATTCCGAGAGTTTTCCCCGCTATCTCCCGGCCCTGGAACTTCTTTTTCTCCCATTTCCCGGCCTTCATCGACTCCACAGCCTGTGGAATGTGGCGATGAGCGGCCATGATGAGAGCCAGCGTATGTTCCGCAGCGGCCTCCGAGTTTCCCCCGGGAGTGTTCATGAGCACGACGCCCCGTCGCGTGGCCGCGGGAATGTCCACGTTATCCAGGCCGGTACCGGCTCTGCCGATGACCTTCAGATTATTCGCCCGGGCTATGACTTCGCCGGTCACTTTGGTGGCGCTGCGAATGACCAGGCCTTCGTATGAGCCAATGATCTCAAGCAGATCACCCGGGGAAAGATCGGTCTTCACGTCAACTTCAGCACCCTCGCGGCTTGCCAGCAGATCTATTCCTCGTGAATGGAGGTTGTCGGAGATGAGGATCTTGTAAGCCATTTCCAGTGTCCTGTTGGAGCATGCCCCAAACTGTCCGCCACGTGTGTCTTACCGACCGAGGGCCCAAGCCCGCCTGACTCACCGTGTTGACGAAAACCGCGGAATGGACAAACTCCGACTCAACGAGTCGGTCCCGTTTAAGCCCAACCGGGATCAGCCGTTCTTGTCTGCAAAGGTCTTCATGAAGTCGACCAGGTCCCGGACGCCGTCCAGTCCTGTCGGGTTATATATAGACGCGCGGCAGCCGCCGACGGAACGATGTCCTTTCAAACCGCCCAAGCCGGCATCGAGCGCCTCTGCCACAAACTGTTTCTCCAGATCTTCACTTGGTAGACGGAACGTCACGTTCATCATGGAACGGCTATCCGTATCTGCCGTGCCGCTGTAGAAGTCGCCGCGGTCCATGAAGCTGTACAGCAATTCACTCTTCTGCTCGTTGAGTTTGCCCATTGCTTCCAGTCCCCCAACAGTCTCCTCAATCCATTTCAGGACTAACTGAACCACGTAGATGTTGAAACAGGGGGGCGTATTGAAAAGCGAGTTCTTATCAACTTGCGTTGTGTAACGGAGCATCGTGGGGATGTCTGCAGGGACTCGGTCCAGCATATCTTCCCGGATGATTACAAGGGTGACACCGGAGGGCCCCAGATTCTTCTGCGCGCCCGCGTAAATGATTCCAAACGGTTTTGCGTCCAGCGGCTTGCTCATGATGTCGGAGGACATGTCCGCCACCAGCGGAACATCCCCTGCATCAGGAAAGCTTGCCCACTGGGTACCCTTGATGGTGTTATTGGACGTGATGTGAAGGTAAGCCGCCCCGGGTGTGATCGAAAAATCCTTTGGAATAGAGCGAAAGTCTTGATCCTGACTGGAGGCAATCACGTTGCACTGTTTTCCCAGGATTTCCACCTCTTTGATGGCTTTGGTGGACCATGTTCCGGTATTGATGTAATCCGCTGAGGCCCCGTCGGGCAGGATGTTCATGGGAATCATGAAAAACTGCGTGCTGGCGCCTCCTTGCAGAAAGAGCACCTTGAAGTTCTCCGGCAAATCCAGCAGTCGTTTGACGCGCTCCGTGGCATCGTTGATCACATCGTCGAACCAGACAGATCGGTGGCTTACTTCAGTGACGGACATGCCCGAGCCTTTGAAGTCGAGCATCTCCGCCCGAACTTCTTCCAAAACAGGCAGCGGCAAAGCAGCCGGACCGGCATTGAAATTGTGAATACGAGACGGCATTTTCTACTCCTGTGACATGTTCCATATGGGATTGGTCGGCAAAAAACATCTTAGTCTACCGCACAATCAGCACTCATTTCAATAGAAAACCTTCCCCATCAAGTAACCATTCACTTACGGGGGGCAAGGGGGAGGGCAGACACATAGGTCTGCCCCTACGTCTGGGCCCAGATTCGTGAGGCAGAGTGTACGGCGCGCACACAGGAATCCGTATCAGAACCATTCATCCATCATGACCCGGGCCGGCCGAGCAGCGTAAAGGGATTGAAGCGAACGCTGTTTTGTGCGATTATAAGAATGGACGATGAAGTAGTGGTAATGCTCTGGAGGGATTCGACATGGATGATGGTAGTCTGCTCCGAAGCCTGATTCCTCTGATCCTCATAATAGGATTCTCCTGGTTGTTCAGCGCCCTTGGCTCAAGAATGAAGAAGCGGACGGAACAAGCAGAGGCAGAGGCCGACAACGACGCGGGCCCCGACATTTTTGGCCTTTTTTCCCCGAGCCCGGATGAAGAACCGCCGGACAGTCCGGATTATCTGCATTCCGACGAGCCGGGAGTGATTGGCCCTGGGTTCCCCGACGCGCCGGGAGAGATTGGCCCTGAGCCACCCACGGTCCGAGATTTCGCGGATCGCTACGGTGCTCCGGTCGTGACGCCCAATCCGATCAAGCCCAGATGGTGGGGGGCATGATCCGAGCCTTGAATACCCTTGTGCGGATTTCCGGGTTAGGCGTCGGGATAGGCTGTGGGGTGATTTGCCGGGCGCTTGTGATTGCGGCCTGCCTTTTGGCCTCAGGTCACAATCAAGCGGTCCAAGGGCAGGTGAGTGGAGAAAAGTCCTGGGAAATCCCCGGGCGCATATCCATCTACGATCTGCAGTTCGGGCCCGCCACACCGGCAAACAAGAAGTGGCGCTTCCTTGGAAACATACGTACTTTCAACGCCGGCTTGTACGGCGATCGCTTGACCCTGATGGTCAGGTTCTCCTACGACAGTTCCAGATCGGACATCCCTCTAAAGTTCGTCATCAAGCTTCCGGACGCAAGACAGTACGAGAAGACCGTGCACCTACGGAATACCAAGGGCAAATATTCGTACAAGTTCACGATCCACCATCCTGATGAATTTCTAGGCAGCGGCTCGATTTACCTTTACTACGGATTCAGCATAGTGGATGTTCTCGATTTCACTATTGTCCCAGGCGCGTGATCCGACCGCGCAGTTTCACGAGAACCTCAGGTAGTATTCTTGAATCGGCTCTTCTCATGCGAACGTTCAGGCCCGGAAATCGAGGCGGAACAAAACAGAATAATGCCCGCCATTTTGGAGTACGGCCGTTTCTGTATGAGAATGTCCTTTTTCTTGGAATGTGATGCCTTGCCTTCGGGCGACCGCTGGTCGCGCCGTACAGAAGAGGCCTGTGGCGCCTCATCTTTAGCGAGAAACCGGCAATGAATTGCCGGCCTACTATCTCAGCATCCCCCCGGGACACATTGGATTCCAGCGGTAAGTTAACGCACATGGGGTTAGGGGGAGGGGGGTCCCATCTCCCCCTTCGAGCATCCCCCATCGTAGGCCCAGAGATTTTGCTCGTTAAATGGCGAAGCGGTATGAGATCTCCTTGCTGACAATCGAATAGTGGATTCCCTGCTATTCTCCGATCTGCTTGAGCGTGTTTCCGTATTTCTCGCGCATTTGAAGACCCCACCCCATTTTCGACAAAATTTCGGGCCACTGTTGATTTGAGGAAGCCGGCATGAGAACATAGTGGTAATTGGGGAATCTTTGATGGCAAAGAAAATTCAGGTACATTCCGACGGCTTTGTCAAGGATGTCCGCGCCGGACTGACGGATGACGATCTGAGAAGGAAGTACAGACTCTCCGCAAAGCAATATCAGAATCTCCTGGAACAGCTCCTTGACTCCGGAAAACTCGAACAGTCCGATCTGGAAGATCATCGCACAGTCTACGAAGCCACGGTTGAACTGGCTTCCACGTGCCCGGAATGCGGGGCCCTGAAGCTGGTCGATTCCGAGACATGCCCTCATTGCGATGCAAAGACTGCTGTTTCCCGCATACCCGGGGAGGAAGACCAAACCGTACGTTTACCCCTTGAAGCCCTTCTCAAGGGTGAACTTGGTGAAACGGAAATGTCGGATCAGGGTACGTCCTTTGAATGGGGTGTCACTTCTGATCTGGAACCGGAAGATGGAAAGGACGGTATCCCTGAAAACCAATTGGCGGATCAATGGAAAGATGACTGGCAGGACGCCTGGGAAAAGACCGCTATTGACAAAGAGCCGTTTGTTGAGGGGGCTGCGCCCGAACTCCCACCCAGACCGCGGAAACGTAGGAATCGGATTCTCCTTGCCGTGGGTCAATTGGCGCTTGCCGTGATAGTCCTGACAGCGATCGGCTTTTATACTGAATTGATACCACTGCCCGCGGCTTTGAAATCTGATGCGCGGACAGTCAGGAAAACAGACCGCCCCAAGATGGCCGGGGTCGCAGCAAAACGAGAAAAACCTCAAACTAAACCGAAATCGCGAAAGCACCGCAGTCCGAGCCGGACAAGCGGCAATAGGGATATTCAGGCGCCTAAACCCAAGGCGCCAAAGAAAGTAAGATCTCCAGTACGGGAGGTGAAGCGAGAGCCTCGCGGCCATAAGGTTGCTCGTCCCGAGAAAGCAGTCAAGCCCGCAAAAGAGTCCGCGCCGAAACCTGCGAAACGCGCTCTGGAGACCGGATCTCAAAAAACCAAACCTTCCAAGCCGGCTCGTCCTGAAAAGGTTGTCCAGCGTCAAGAGCAGGCTTCACTGAAAGAAGAAAAACGTCCCCTGAAAAAGAAACGGTCACCGCCGCCGGTCCGAAGCGCGGCACAGGCCGTCAAGGTTGTCCAACCAAAGAAAGCCGCTGCAACACAGAGGGCCCGTCCTGTGGGATTGAAAGATACCACGGATCTGAGGACTGTGGAGAAACCAAAGCCCGGAGCGCAACCGCGGCTCGTAAGCGTGCAAAAACCTCGGCCGCGGATTGCATCAGTGCACAAAGAAGACAGGCTCCCGGCGGCGTCCGGATATGACGGCACAGTACTTATTTATGGTGTGAAAAAGGGTGACTCGATACTTGTGCAACTTCTGTTGGAACGCGGCGGGAATGCAGACGCAAAGGATGTCAACGGTGACACGGCATTGATCATTGCGTCCCGCGACGGCAGAGACGCAATCGTCAACCTGCTCCTAAAGAGCGGAGCCGACCCAACACTCAAGAACGCAAAAGGGTTCACTGCCATCATGGAGGCCTGCGAAGCGGGCAAGACAAAGGTCCTGAAGTCGCTCTTAGCTCATGACAAAGAAAAGGGCAGGGCCGAGCTTTTCCAGGCTTCCACCACAGGCCGGACCAATGTTGTCATATCGCTTGTGCGAAACGGCGCGGATGTCGATGCCAAGGATGGCGAGGGAAACACGTGTCTGATGCTGGCTGCATCAAAAGGAAACCTGAAAATGGTCAGGCTGGTTCTGGCCCTGGGAGCAGACGTCCAAGCAACTGACAGGCTAGGCCATAGCGCATTGACATGGGCTTCCTTTCCTCCTCCTGGTGCGGGCTATGTTCCTTTGAAGGATCGAAGACAAATAGTGCGCGTTCTCAAGGCCCACGCGCGGAACAAGCGCGGACCTATTTCCGCAAGGTAGCAAGATCGCAATGCAGGACCGAGAGGCAGAGACAGCGGTCAAGTCTGGTTTTGGGTCATTACGCGGTTTGTGCGAGGGTATTCGGACATAACTTCCGGCAACAGCTATATCGGCGCGGCCATTGAAGTGCGTCAGCCGTTTGCCCGAAGTCGCCAAGGCCCAAACGCTTTCCCATTTGAAAGCAACACGCCTTAGGGTTTGTCACAAAATAAACCTTGCAACAGGTTGCTGTGGCAATTGTAGGGGCAGACCCCGGATCGGAGTCCGGGGCAGGCTCTGGAATGACGGTTCACGGGGAGCTATAGTGATGCTAGACCGATATTTCTACACGGTTTTGAAATGGCAAATCCTCCACCAGGATTGATTCTAAACTGTATACGAATTTGAGCCCCGCTGTACTAGATTATCTCTGTGATCTATGTGATCTCTGTGGCGAAATGGAGCGGGTCGGTCATCTGCCGATTTTCAAGGGTTCGAGCGGTAGCAGTCGTACATCGGGGCTGCTGTACAGGCCTCGGACCCGGAACGTGGTAGTCAGAGTTTTTCCGTCTTTTGTCAGAAGATTCCCGAAGAGGCCCTTCCACAGGGTGTCCAGTCCCACAAGTGGAGCAAGAGTCACAAGGAAATCAACCCTCTGTTGGTTGCTGAAATACAGGCCTGAAGCGGTTATTCGAGCAGCGTCGGAAGCCAGTTTGAAATCCTTCACTTGCCACTTGTCGTCGAAAATGTCCATGCTCCACGTACTACGCTCAAAGGGCAGACCCTGTGCCATGACGTCCGGCAGCCGGCCCCGGAGAATGAAGCCGAGGTTTAAGAGCGAGAAGATTTTGGAGAGTGCTTCAAAGCGGTGAATTACACCGTTACGGACACTAACCTTCATACGGCCCTCTTTGAACAAGCCCATATTTATGTGCTTGCCGCAGAGCTTCCATGCCATTTCGCCGTCCATCAGGGTGTCTCCTTCTACACTGACCTGTTCCGGATCAGCCAGGAGAACGGTGGAGATGTTCAAATGATCGCCCTGAAAGTCGAGTTTGAGTGGCTCTTCGGCGCCGGCTCGCACGTCCAGCAATGCGTTTCCCGATAGCACTCCGTCAGCATAACGGAGTTTCCACTCCTGCGCCTCGATCAAGCCCTGCCGGCCCTTAAAATCAGCCTGAAAATCCGCAAAACGCCTCCACGCCGTCTTGCCTTTGACTACCTTTACCGAGGCTGTTCCATTGCTTCTTGCAAGGAATGTGATGAATGGGCTGGTTCGGATCCATTCACCCCATGAGACATCGCTGACATATTCGGGCGGCGCCGTGAAATCCGTGGTGTCCAGAAATGATGATTCAATTTTGATCTTCAGCTTCGGATGTTTGAAGTCCGACACGAATAAGTGTCCGGACATCATGGAATTGCCGATTTGCGCCCTCTCCGCAACCAAGGTCAAGGAGTTTTTCCGCAATCGTATTCGCCCGGTTCCGCCTTTCATAGGCTTGTAGAATCCGGGAATATGAAGGGAGACATGATTAAATAGAATAGTGGCTTCAAGGTTCAGGTCTCTTGGCCGGAAGGACCCTTTTATCACGGCGTCACCATCGAAGCGTCCTCCCGGCTTCAGGGCCAACGAACCGTGGGAGAAGGGGACCAATGCTTCTGTGGCTATTCCTTTTGGCGGAAGATGGATCTTCAAACTTAACCGGCCGTTCTTGTCGATGGCGCCCTTTGCCGATACCCGGGTCTTGTTCAGAATCAGATAAACCTCTTCGAGAATTGTCGCACCGGCATCTCTATTTCCCGATATTTCCACGCGCAGTGGAACCCCTGGTTTCTTGTCTACCACTGACCCTACACTCAAACGGTTTCCCTTGAGATCGACCTGGAAGAAGAACTCCGCGTTTTCCGGATTCCCTTTGAGAGAAACAGACACTGGGACCTTAAAGGAAGCTTTCCAACCCGCGGGCAATAACCCGAGTTTTCTCAAATCCCCGGGTAGAAGATCCGATTCAATCTTCACGTCAAGTCCTTCCGGAAGCACTTTTCCGCGCATCCGGATAGGAGACCCCCCTATGAATCCCCGAAAATTTAATATTGCCGGCCCGGACTTCCGAAACTCCACCGCGCCGTTCATTCCTTTGAGCGGCAGCCGAAAATCCTGTACCCTGCACTGAAAATCATCCAGGGAAACCCTCCCGTTCAGTGAAGGTCGGCTGAGATCACCCTTGATGTGAAGCTTCATCGACATATGACCGCGAGGTTTGGTCACACGTTGGAGCCACCACGGAAACCGGCTCACAAGCGCCTTGTTTTCGAGAATCGGCACAAGGTCTTCCCCGTTCGCGGTCAAAGAAACGAACAGATTGCTCCGCGGCGCAGACTGCAAATCAGTAACCCAACCATTGAGTATTATGGGGGAAGTCCCTAAGATCAGCCTTATGTCAGTGAGTCTCAGTTCATCCGCGCTCAGACGAATGCCGCCGGTGGCCTCCCTGACAGGCAGACCGTACCCGGGAATGAAACCGGATACTCTTTCCAGGCGAGCATCCAGTGCAAGCGAGCCGAGCCAATCCTCGGCGTGAAACAACCGGGAGATCCGACCGGTCCACATTGCCCCCTTTACCACAATACGGCCCTTGAGTCCTGCCTTCAACAAGCGCTTCCGATCCTCAGCCGAAATGAGTCTCAGCGGCACAAGCGGAAAGATCTCCTTCAGGTCCAGAACCGCCTCGTTGACCGTGATGGTAGCTGTGGGATCGGGTGAACTCCGATGCCTCACAGCAGCCTGTGTCACAAGTTTCATCCCAGGTAAGGCGAGCTTCAACATTTCCAAATCAAGACTGTCTTCGCGGATTCGCGCTACGAAATTCACTCGGGCGTTCTTGACGCTGACCCGGTGACCAAAGTACGGGCCGGAAGGCAATAGCGCGTCTTCGATTTGCACATCTCCCCTGATCCGGCCTTTGGTCGGCCCTCCGTCCGCCTCCACAAGAAGATTCACCACGCCCCTGGACAGCCCCGGATCATTTCCAAAATGCGACAAAATCGCTCCCAAAGGCTTCACTGAACAGTTGGTAAGTCGGACCCGAACGCGGCCTCGCCACTCTCCGCCACTCAGAGGCGTGGCTGCCAGATTGCCGGACAGATCAAACAAACCCGGTCCCTGATCGGACGGAATCGTGCCATGCGCCTTCAAGCTCACCGCGCCGTTAACGGTGACATGTTTTCCCATCGCCCGGATCTTGCTGAAAATCACCTTCTCCGATCCTGTCTTGGGCGCAAGGGAACTCGCCTCAACCCGGGCATTGTCTATTTCCAGACTCTCGATCACCGGGTACAAGAAAAAAGGGCCCGGACGCGAAGGAGCCGCCGGCTCAGGCGACGCGTTCCTTTCAAGCGCCTTTGATGAAGAAATGACCAGAACGGGTTCTGAGAATTCGGCCCTTTTGACCAGGAGAGTCCGGCGCAGGACCGGGAGCAGCCTCAATTCAAATATTGCTCTGTGAATCTTCAGGAATACAGGCATTCGCGGACCATCCCGGCATTCCAACCCGCCTATGGTGATCCTCGCTTTTTCAAAAGAGAGCCAGTCAATCCTGGCAGACGAAAAGGAGATTTCCTTGCCCGCGGCGTGCCCGGCGCGCGCTGCCAAGAAAGCTACCAACTGGTCGTCCTTGAGACCGACCCGGATGAAAACCATTATTCCCGCGAGAAAAGACACAACCGCGATAGTGACTACCAGCAGAGCCGCGGCGACACGTTTACCCCTGGAGGATCGCTTCTTATCAGGTTTCATATGAGTGTCGCCCATGAGAAAAGCGCGGAGTTGCTACAAGAGTGGCCGTAATCCGAAATAGCGGCCGCCCAACCGAAGGGGCCGCTTGAACGTCTCAGAGGACGCAGCGTGCTACGCCCCTACGACGCGGTACCCCAGCATGATGACGGACATCTTCATGTTTCGTCGTGTCTCTTATCAGGCATGAGCGCTCCTACCAAGATGGATGCACTGCTAAGGGCTTGTCCCGAAATTAGTAATATAGTCTTCCGCACTCAGTTCTGCGCGAATGCAACTTCATTGGAAGTTCCCCCTCACCCTAACCCTCTCCCGCCAGGGGAGAGGGAAAAGGACTCCCCTCCCTTGACGGGAGGGGCTGGGGGAGGGTGACATCTTCGGCGCGAAGTTCGATGCGGAAGACTATACAACCTATGAATCCTGAAACCTTGCCGGAACTCATTACCGTCATTCCAGAGCCTGCCCCGGACACCGATCCGGGGTTCGCCGGGGTGACGACACACTGGGAATTGAGACGTTTATTTTCTGACAAGCCCTAAGAGCCCGCAACGAAACAACCCTTGCAACTGAGAGGTACTACATCTGTGCCAATAAGAGGGCGACGCATGCGTCGCCCCTACGGCCGTAACCCACCTGGACGGTGGGCATTTTCATGTTTCGTTGTGTCTCCGTTTTTACGGCATGAGCGTTTACCTGAAAGTCCAGTGAAGAAACCACCTCTTTGCGGGTCAACGTATGGGGTGGTTTGGAGGCGAGCTGAGTCTCCCCTCCAAGTCCATGCGCAGCGTGCGCGCTCTTCACACGCCTGTCCGAGGCGAAGCCACGGACTACTGAACCGCGGAAAGGACTTTCATGTTTTGTTGCCTCTCTCTTGCGATGGAAGTTCCTATTGTCGGGTCCGCTTTTTCATTCGGGAGATCTTTTTCCTGAGAATACTGAGACGAGCCCTTGTTGTGCCTGTTTTGCGTTCTTCTTCCCTCTGGGTCTTTACCTCTTTGATTTTTGCCTTGGTCTCGCGAATATTGCCGACCTTTTTCTTCGGAGGCTCGATACCCTTTTCTTTTCCGAGAATCTCGACCAACTCTCCCTTGTTCATTCCATGGATACCGGCGAATTTGCCGATCTTCAAGGCTTCTTCGCGCAATTCCTTGACCGTCCATTTGTCCAGGGGTTTTTCCTTCTTATCTTTGCGTTCTTTCTTTTTTTCGTCTGCCATATTTCCTCCTGAATGAGTGTTTCAACTCTTAATCATAGTCGGATTATGAATAAAATCCACGCCAAACTCAATAGTTTTATGAACATCGGTCTTCCAAAATACGAGGCGCCGCTCTGGTCGTGAGAGGCACGTCACCGACTAACGGCCCAACCGTCCGATGCTCTTCCGTTTTGACACCTCGATCACAAGTCGGTTCACTCATCCATCCGGGCGAGCACCTTGAGGTCGAATCCCTCCTTGCGGCAGCGGATGTCGTAGTAGAAGATTACTCCGCAGACTGAGATGAAGAGCGTGGCGACCTGAGCCCCGACATTCCTTAGGGTCCCGGCGGCAATCTGACCGAGAACGGCCAGTGATTCGGGACAGAGATAAGGGATCAACGCGCCAAGTGGCCAAAAGAGCGAGTAAACAGCCAAGTAGACTACGACAAAAATATGCATGAGAACGAGCGCCCTCGTGAAATACCTCCTCGGCCATGGACCCTCCGCCTTGCCGGTCAGCAGTCTCCAGCTTCTCTTGAGAGCGTCTGTGTACGCCACGTTTTCAATGATCACAACTTCTTGGAAGAGCAGGAGTTTCAAGATCACATAGGTGATTATGGAAATCCAGACTGCCCCCATCAGTATTGTAACGAGCCCGATGAGGAGAATGCCGCCATAGCTCTGAGCGAACTGCGCATCTGCCAAATACAGCGGAATCAGCAGCAGAGCTGTAGCAATGCCAAGAGCTATGAATGAGACCAGGGACACCAGCCACAAGAAAAAAGTATAGAGCAAGGAGGTCAAGAAGAGTGGCGCCAGTCTGCCCAGCGCAAAACCAAATGCCTCCCGCAACCGAACCTCCCTTCCCAAATATATGGATGAGACCGCGTAGATCAGGGCGGCTTTGGCAAGGAAATAGGCTATCACAGCAGCGGCCAGCACAACAATGGCCATCAGAAGCGCGAAGCCGACAAAGAGCAAACTCGCCGCGCTTTTGATACTTTCAATATCCCACGTGAGTCCCATGGCCAGGCCCACGATCAAGGTGACAACGCCAATGACCGCTGTGATCGCCAACACGACCAATATTGGGATCAATACTATTCCCAGAAGTTTCCAGAAGTTGGATCTACAGATCTGAAAGCTCTTATCCAGCATTCCGGCCAAGGTAAGTGGTTCTATTGCAAACCCGGGGGTCTGCGGAATCGGGGGGGGCTTCCGCGTACCCGCGGCAGGCGCCTCGATAGCGTCAATTCCCCGGACATTCTTTGTTGTGGAAGCCGCGGGAATCGGATGGGGCCGCGTCGGATCCCTCTCGGAGGAAACATGGGCTTCAGGCGAGGTCTGCGCCGGCGCCCTTTCACTCGCTGTCGGGGTGGGCAGCGGTGGCCTGACCACGGTCTTCGCTCCCAAGGTCTCCAGCATTCGAGTCAGCGCGGCCGCATTCTTTGGGGAGGCTTTGCTGGTTATTGTCCACGGCAGCCTGTCGAGCCGCTTCACGATCAGATCTGCTGATGAGCCCTTGCTGAGACCCGCTAAGGTCTCAGCCACCTTGGCTCTGTTCGTATCATCTCTGAGCTGCGTTATGATAATAGCGTGGCGCGTTATAGAGGGTCGCTCAACCATAGGTACTCCTTTGCCATGCCGGTCCGAGGCTGCCTGTCAACATCGGCGTCGAGTCTGTAGAGGCATGAAGAGTGGAACCGGACACCCGAAATCCGCCATAACCCGGGTTATGCGACATCCTCACAGGACCCGGGTCCGTTCCCGGTACAGCACGGCCATGATTTCCAGCACAGCTTCGTGTTCAGGTTCAGTCCTGGCCGTGAAATCCGACTCTTGTAGGATTCGTTCGAAAATCGCTTTGGCCAAACTCGTCCTGTGTCCCGGCTCCAATCCTTCCCTCCTTGACAGGAATCTACTGACAAGCTGGTAATCCTCTGCGTTCATGCCTGCGGCTGCACGACGGATCACAGGATCGGACATGCGATAGTCATCCCTTGACTCGCCGGCCATCGGCGCGGTCGAATCCTTTTCAAAAATGACCAGCGTGCCCGCGGCGAGATCTCCCAGACGCCTGTTTCGGGAATCAAAGAACATCACCGCAATCCCAAGCGGATAGATGTCCCCCAGAAGATCGATGAGTCTGACAATGTTCCTGACGGCCGAATCCAGGAACGTTATGGGGCGGCCGTCACTCCTGATAACCCTGATGTTGACCGATCTCTTGCCCGGGGTGGACCCGCTCCACAGGTATTCAAATAAAATAAAATAGCCTTTTGTGATGATACCGTAAACCAGAATCACTACCGCGATGAACCAACGACCAAGGACATTTCGCACATCGAACAGCCACTCAGACACATACCTGGCATAATCCCTCGAGACATTGCTCAGGAGGCTCATAACCAGTACAAACGTCAAGAAAAGGCCCAGCAGAGCGCCCCACTGGATGGACTTGTCAATGACGAACGCCAATATCCGGCTTCCGATACCCGCAAGCTGGAATTGAAGATCGAAATGTTCCGGGGTCTCAATGGTTATGATTTCCCGTTCCGTTTTCACCGCGTGTTTCATGAATCCCTACAAAAATTCCCGGCAGACGGTATTCTTTTGGGGAAAGATCCAATGAGTCTCGAATACTCCGGCAAGACCTGAACCCCCTACCGGTAAACGATCTTGAAATCGGTCGTAAAACTTAACACAAAACCTCTACCTGGGCTATAGTGGCGTGACAAGGAATCGGCTGCTGAAGTCTTCGATCAGTTAACGGAAAGGAAGCGTTATGACCTGGAAACATGTGAAAGTTGAGCGCACCGGCCGCGTGGCGGTGGTAAGGTTTGATCGATCAGACAACCTCAACGCTCTGTCTGCGGATCTGATGAGGGAGTTGACAGACGTCGCGGTTTCATTCGAAGATGACCTGGAGACGACCGCGGTGGTCCTGACCGGCGCTGCGAATGCCTTTACCGCGGGACTTGACTTACGGGACCCGAAGATCCTTGAAGGCCTTCAGGCCCCACTCGGGAAAAGGCGGCGCCTTGTGAATGCGGGCCCGAAAATGTGTAACGCCTGGGAATCCATGGAACAGTTTACCATAGTCGCGATTGAAGGCCACTGTGTCGGTGGAGGCGTTTCTCTTGCCGTGTCCTGCGATTTACGGATCATGGGTCAAGGCGCAGCCTTCCGGGTCCCGGAATTGGTTTTGGGAATGAACATGAGCTGGCAAACTCTTCCCAGATTGACGAGCCTTGTTGGGCCTGCGAGGGCCAAGCAGATAGTCATTCTCGGGGAAAAGATCGCCTCGGAGCAGGCCTTGAACTGGGGTCTGGCCCAGGAAGTGGTTGAGGACGGCCAGGTCGTCAAGCGGGCCCTGGCTATCGCTGAAGATGTGGCAGCCATGCCCCCTTTGCCGGTCAGAATGACCAAACAAGCTATTAATGCTTTTACCAACGCGTTGAACAATGCGGCCAGCTACATGGATTCGGACCAGTTCATGCTGTGCCAGTTGACTGAAGACCACAGTGAAGCCCTTGCCGCGTTCTTGGGAAAAAGGAAGCCGATCTTCAAAGGACAATGATTAGCCGGTACGTCCAGGTACCGATAGGGATGCCTCATACCAACTTCCATCGCAGCTTCAGCGAGGAGGCCAGTCTTTTGAGGGGGAAAAGCTGCACTTGGTCACAGGCGACCACTTGCCGGTTTTACGGGGGCCATTCGCCTCACAACGGATGTCGGCCACGTGAAAGAGTCCCTTCCCTTCAGGAGACAGATCGGATGGGTCAAAGAGCCCCTTTCCCGCCAATACCTTTCTGACCGCGGCTTTGGCGTGTTTCCTTTTCTTGAGCCGGAGCTCTGCCGACGTTTGAGTTTTGCTCGCCGTGGGGACCGCGTCTCTGCCGCGACCATTGTGCTCTTGTGTGCGTTTGGCTCAAGAGGACTAATGTGGGCCATGTTGAAGCCCCTTTGTTTCAAATCCAGGTCCAACTCAACTTTGTAATGCCGGGCCGGCTCGTTTGCACGGGCAACACGAAGAACGATACGCCCGTCAGTGACCTCCGCGGTCTTGATGCACAAGCGGGAAGCATCCGAACCCGTGTCGGTATTCCTTCCACGTGTGCGAGACCGCCGGCCATGGACTGTCTTGTCCGCCTGCGCAGCCAGAAGATTCCCCGGGGCCGCGGGACTGAGCGCGCCGAAAAAGACTATGAAATAACCCTCGATTTTCCGGATCCTGTATTCCGGCACAGCATAGTCCCCGAATTCCAGAACCACGCGCGCTCCTGTCCCATGTTTTCCTGTTCGCATCTCTCGGATCGGCTTGTTCCGGTACTTTACTGTTTTGGGGATTCTGACAAATCGCGCGTCCTTGAAGTCAATGACCAACCGGGGAGGACGATTGATCGTGAACGCCTGCTGAAGGGCCACCTGCCCCTCTGATTTGATTATGAGCCGCTTAAAGTCGGGGCCTAGTCTCAACTCACTTATGATTCCAGGGCCGTTTGTCCAACCGATTCCGGAGCCCAGGCCCAAAAGGAACACGATTACCATTACAACCATAGATCGCTTTGCCACTGATATCATGACAGCCTCCTTGGAGGAACTGCTTGCGGTCACACGCCCTCCGCTTGAGCCGAAGTCTCGGCCGACGAAGTTCAGACCAGCCGCATCTTGCTTTGCGACAAGCTCGCCCCTTTGGGCGCAGCAGTGACGCGACTAATATCATACCGAACGAACGAATGTCAAGAAGAATCGCTCTTCCGGTATATTATCGACAGAACTTAAAGTGATTTGGCCGGTCAGGGACCCTTCCAGGGTTCAAGGATCTCACAGGCCCTGCCGGGCTCTTCTTTGGCGAGATGGGATTTGAGTTGCTTCTTGGGGATTTGCCTGGGAACCAGGAAGGGCTCCATTTCTCCGGACTCTCGATTCCAGATAAAGCGTTTGAGATCAAAAGCTTTGCCTATGTCGTCGTAGAGTATCACCCACCATTCATCATCCTTCACATCGTAGCAGACTTGGATCTTTTTCACCGACGGGTATGACTTGGCCAATGCTCTGGCAGCAGTCTTCACCTTCTCATCTTCCCATTGCAGCGGTCGATCTCGGTCTTTCGGAATCGGAGAGCGACTCACAGGCCCGGGCTTGAAGGCCGAGGGGTTCCTTGTGTCTGACCCGGGCCCCTGTTTGTCCGGAATTGAAGCCCTGATGAGACCCGTGGTCCTTTCTTTGACAGTGTTCCGCTCAGAAGACTTCGGTGTCGGATCCGAGCCTTGTTTCCCCTGCTGTAAAGGTATCACGCACGCGGTGACCATAAACACGGCTGTGACGAGGAGGATCAAACTCGCGGGATCAGCATGTGGTTTCGCAAGCACCTTGCCATCGGTGACCGCGGTAAATCCGTTTGCTCCTTCTCCCTCCGGGAGGAGGTTGGGGTGAGGGAATTTATGAAACAATCTACTTGTCCTATCGTGTGTGCGGCTCCCCGCCCGCGCCGCGTAAGAGCGCGTTCTTTCATGAGGCCTGCCTGATGGGAGACAAGCCAACGATCTCGAGCAAAGTCTGATCCTACCAAATACTCCGACCACTGTTCCAAGGACTGCCATTATTCACCCTCGCTCCGGTCCTAATCAGGGGAGATCCCTGACCCCGGCCCATTCTTAGTATCAAATTCCGTTCTTTGCCAGAGAAAAATGAGCATAGCAGTAACCATTCAGTCACACGGGGCGGGGCGATGCTTCCCGTGAACATGTCATTGCGAGCACAGCGAAGCAATCCCCAAATTGCCTGGTCAGGAGATTGCTTCGTCGCTTCACTCCTCGCAATGACATGATCGATGAAAATATCTGCCCCGTAAAACTGAATGCTCACGCATACCAGCGAAAGCTCAGCATACCGAGCCTACCCTGGCAAGAAATTCCCCCATTTTCACTTGTCACGAACGAGAAGCCCCTGAAATCCCACATCAAACTGCCTTTCACCCATAAAATCTTGGCCGCTTGCGACTTTGCCGGCTCATATCCGTTCCTTGATCGTGAATTGCTGTCAAACTCAATCAGCCATCTAATCTCCTGTTCTTCGAAGCAGGCGCGGGTCAAAAGCAAAACTCTCAATGTGTGTAATGGTAACATCCCCACTATTTGGGTGCTCCGGATTGATCAGCATATTATATTCATTTGCAACAACAACAGAAGGCACACGAAGCAAAAGCGAGTCGTTCTCCAAGACCCAATTTGTTCCTAACTCAGCCAATTCTCGTGGGGCAGGATAATCTCGCCAATTGACCGGCAAGTCATTTATCAAGATTTGTTTTGGAATTGCGGCGTCAGGTATTTCAAGACGAGCAATACTCAGATCGGTAGGCAAAATTGATAGAGGGACATGAACCAGATATTCTACGGCTGCCAGGGATCTGCTTTCCGAAGCATAAATAACACTAATTCCTTTATCATTCCATCTCCCCCCATACTTCCTGGCTCCAGTTCCTGTCAAATCTCTGATGCGTCGGGTCTTTGCAATCCGAAAGACTTGCGGTAATGGTTCACCGGGCTTGAAGCGGTTCTGCGCCCGGCGAGAATGGAGGGGGAGACTCATCTCCCCCTCCAAACCTCCCCCATACGTAATTCCGGGGGCTTGTACGGTTCACGGCGAACGGTTGCGATTTGCGTCAAGAGAATACCCCGTACTCAATTCTCCCCAGTTCATCTAGAACCATTGCAGCTCCAAAGCTCGACGCCAATAGATCGATAGGCGTCTTTTTCGCAAAGGCTGTATGAGGGAGATTCAACCATGCACGAAAGTTTTCTTCATCCTCAAATACTTTAATACCTTTAACGGCAACTTGAGCAATCAGTATGATCCGTTCAGCTATGTGAGCCTTAAACGGCTCACCAGGGACCTTTCTCTCGATTGTGCGCTTAGCGACCGGCAGAAGTTCGGCCATCTGACTCATTGATAAGTGCAACTTTTTTGCAAGATGTGAAAGGGCATCCTTTGTAACACCCTCATTACTCAACTCAATTAAGTCCAGCGGATTCTCAATTCTCTTGCGGAGAACCTTCTGACCGCCCAATATTTCCGTGATGCCGGACAACTCCATTTTCTAACCTCACCGGAAGCTCTTGACACTTGTCTTAAGAATAGCGTCAATTGTCGCAATTGTCAAAAGGAATCGAACCTGGAGTGTCGCCGGAATTTCAGGTCCAGAACCCGGGTGGACGTTTGATTGCGGACCGGTAGGTTACACCCTTGGGCCGCATGGAAACGCGCTTCAATGAGTAACGGCCTTTTCCCATTATCCGCGTAATCCGCGCCATCCGCGGTAAATATGTATTTGACCGCGGATTACGCGGATGTGCGCTGATATGGAAGAAAAGAACGGGACAGGATCTGATTCCCCGGCGGTTGATTAGCTGCATTTTGGGATCGGCCATGTCGGTCTTGAATCTTCTGAGACCGGTACTTGATGAAAAGCGGTACCAAAACGCGTTTGGTGGAGTCAGAGGCTTTTCCTATTATGCGCGTAATCCGCGTGATCCGCGGTAAATATTCTTGTGTTTCGTTGTGCCTCGACTTTGAGGCATGACCGCCGCAGTGATGACTTCCCGGTAGTCCGGCCAAGCTTGGACTTGACGGATTGATCACAACACTGCAACATGTTCGAGCGTGGGAATGACGGAACAAGTGGCTTTGGCGAGAAACGATTGGTCGACAGAATCACTAGGTGATCTCTGGTAACCGTTCACCGTGAACCGTACAAGCTCCCGGAATTACGTATGGGGGAGCTACTGGGCGTAGCGCCAATTTGCGAGCCGGTTGGAGTGGGAGCTCTATTAATAGTCCGTAGCGGCTCGCCGGGCGTGGGTGCTTCGAGAAAGGTCTTGGGTTTACGCTTTGCACGGAGACACGGGGATATCGACGGATGGGCCTACTTGGCCGAAGATACGGATATATCGTGGAGAACCTATTGACACCACGTCGAGTGGGCCCTCCATTCTCACCGGGCGCAGAACCGCTTCAAGCCCGGTGAACCATTACGATCTCCGTGTCCTCTGTGGCAAAATGGAAAGGGGAATGAATAATGCCTGAGATTACCCGCATGGATGACTGCTTATCCAAACGTGATGGGCATCTGTTTGTGGAGGAGTGCGATACAATTGATCTGATAGATCAATTCGGGTCGCCGCTGTTTGTCATGTCGGAAGACCAGATCCGCCGCAATGTGCGTTCTTTCCAGGAAGCGTTTCAAAAGGGGTGGCCTGATGGGCCGGTGAAGATTCTCCCGGCCGCGAAAGCCAATTGGATTCCCGCGGTCCAGCGAATCCTTGCCCAAGAGGGCTGCGGCTGCGACACCTATTCTCCCGGGGAACTCTCGGTTGCCCTGAACGCGGGGTTTGATCCGGAACTCATCTCGGTCAACGGGGTTCCCAAGGATGAATCCCATATCCGTAGAGCTGTTCAAGAGGGCGCTCGCATCACCATCGACAGTGTGGAAGAGGTGGATGTCATTGAGAAGGCCGCCAATGAACTCAATCAGGTCGCAAAGGTGCGCCTACGGATAAAGCCCGCGCTCTCCGGTTTCATAGATCGTACCGACTTTGCCGCGGAAGGCCTGGTGCCCACTGACATTGCCGCGATGGTGTACAAGGGAGGGCTGGTGTTCGATGACATCATGGCGATCGGGCCGCGGGTGCTGAAGATGAAGAACGTTGAGTTGGTAGGCATTCATGAGCATCACGGTCGTCATCATCGCTCCACCCGGTACTGGGAAGAACAGATGAAGGCATTTGCAGAAGAGGCCGGGAAAGTGTGCGCCGCGCTGGGTGGATTCCAACCTCAGGAGATCGACATCGGCGGCGGCTTCGCCATCCCGCGGGATCCGTTCAACGCGGCGACCGATTACACTGAACCGCTGCAATTGGCCGCACTCTATGCGGTGTCCAAGGCTGTGAACCTGCTGGGCGAGGACACGCGGTACAAGGTAATGGCCAAGCTCATTGACACCATTGTCATGAAGCCGAATCAAACACCCGCGCCCAATATCGAAGAATACGCGGAAGCCTGCACCAGCACTCTGCGTAAGGAACTGCCAAAGCACGGGATAAACACAAAAGGTCTGATGCTGCAGATAGAACCGGGGCGATCGATGCACGGCAATGCGGGTATTCATTTGACAACCGTGAAGAACATCAAGCGTGTGCGGAAGCCGATCAGGTGGAATATGGTGATTGTGGATTCCACGGAGTTCTGGTTCACCGGCGGCCGTTACGAGCACCATCTACACGATTACGTATTCGCCAACAAGACCGACGCGCCTATGGTTGACAAGGCGGATGTGAATGGACGCAGCTGCTACGGCGATCGATTAATGCCGACCATACCGATTCCGGATGTGGAAGTGGGTGATATCCTCGCTCTACTGGACACGGGCGCATACCAGGAAGTCTCCATGAGTAACTTCAACGCGATGCCCCGACCGGCCACAATTTTGGTGACACGCGATCAGGCCGCGATCATCAGGCGGAGGGAAACGGAAGAGGATGTATTCAGTCGCGATGTGATACCGGAACATTTGGAGAGCGGTGCAGCGGGTTTCAATGACAAATCGTCATAGGGTGTCGGTAACTGGCGGTCCTATAGTGC
>Ga0190286_1000083_pt1:32500-49799 | contig 49799 bp, 47 predicted proteins | sample 48691834_MG_FD_183241 | JGI IMG/M metagenome (GOLD analysis project Ga0190286, IMG submission 183241) | Hydrothermal vent microbial mat bacterial communities from Southern Trench, Guaymas Basin, Mexico - 4869-18-3-4_MG | ecosystem: Environmental > Aquatic > Marine > Hydrothermal... | reverse complement strand
CTACCAATACAGGCATTACCTTTCCTACCCTTTTGCAATATTTATCTATCTCTTTTGCCAATTCAAAAGAATCTACTGTTTCTATCATATCAAATATGGAAACCGCCTTTTTTACCTTATTCTTCTGCAAGTGACCGATGAAATGCCACCTTGCCCTATTCCCTACCACATCCCTTGCCCTGATTGCCTCTTGAACATAGTTTTCACCCACAATCCTTATCCCTGCCTCTACTGCCTCAAGTACCTCTTCTGGCGTCCTGGTCTTTGCAGCAGCTACCAATTTTATACCCTTTGGTATCTCATTAAGGAGTTTCTTAACGTTTTCTCTAATATTCATAGGCCACAATAATAGTATTCCCTTTATTGGAAAGTATATTCATATTCCGCCTTAGGAGTGAAAATACCAATTCAGCCCTTCCATCGTTATCAATATCACCTATTTGACAATCTGTAATAATACCAGCAAGCCTTGGAGATCGCCATTTTATGTCCATTTCTGTAAGATTTAAGATATTTACCTCACTAGTAAAATTTTTGCTATAGTTTTGGTAAACAACTGCCCCCCCGTCCCAATCAATCAAAGGCATCCTACCCATAGTTTCACCTTTAAGATAGTGCCTTTTGCTCTTCCACTCTCTTTCTCCATCATTGCTAGAAAGTACCAAATAATTTTCATTGTCTAACATAAACAATTGCCCCTTTTCTAAAAATAGACAATTGTATATCTTGGCATTACTTAATGAGCAAATCTTCTCTCTTGATTCAAACCCATCTCCCTTCCAATGAAGGATAAAGATCCCTGGCCTAAAAAGACCTCTTTTATCCCCCCTTTGCCCAAAAATCAGTCTTTTCCCATTTGTTAGATGCATTACCCTTATATACCATGGTATATCCTTTGCTATGCTTAATAACTTTTCATCTTTCCATGATAGAACCGTAGAGGCCACTTTTTCCCCTTTAAGGCAGGAAAGGATTATTTCATCACTTCTATCTCCATTCAAATCATATAGGTCCACAGCAACAAGGAGGTATTCAGGTACCTCCCTCTTTTTTATCATTACTAATCGATTATCTATGAATCGATAGACCCACAAGTTATGCTCATCTATTATTGCCAATTCCATTTTACCATCTCCGCCTATATCCCCAATATCTATCCCCCTTGCCTCTAAGGGAAGTGGATAACTGTGCCAACACTGAAGGGATTTGACCTTATAGGCCTTTTTTTCTTTAGGGGGATTTATAGTAATATCTGGCCTTGATGCCTCTTTAGGCCAATTATTTGGATCAGGAGATTTTACATTTATTATATGGCGCCCAAATACCTTTTTGCTGATCTCTTCTGTCAATTCATGGACCTTAGATATTAACTCATCTGGTTTTTTGGATTGTTTAAGAAAGATCTTTACTGAGTCATCCTTTATATCCAATAACCTTGCCTCTATAGTTGCCTTTTCATTAGAGATCTCAACCCTTCCATAAAGTATGTAGTCTGCATTTAATTTTCTACACAATTTCTTTGCTTGATCTTCTGTTAGGGCGGCCTTGATTTTTTGTTGAGTAATAGCCTTTTCTACAATGTCTTTTTCAATCACCTCTATTTTGTCCTCCCATCTAAGGCGGGGGGCAAGCATTGCACAGATACCCTCTCTTAAATAATGAACATTTTTGGGGCCATAAATGGCAAATGGGATTATAGCTATCCTTTTTGGTATCTCTTTTCCTATACTAACAGATAAAAAAAATAAATAAAATAAAATGATACAAAATAAAACTCTCTTTAAACCCACAAATAAATTATATCCCTTCTACCCTCTTAGTCAAGGAACAATATAGTTTGGCTTGAAATATAAAATAGAAAATGTCAATATTTCTAATATGAGGGAGGGAACAGAAATTAAAATTTTAAAGATGGTAGCAAATTTTTACCACGATTTATTTTATAAAAATGAATCCCTCTTTCCCCATCAATATAAACAACTTGCAACATTTCATATTAATCGCCCTGAAATAAAGAAATTCTCTCTTGGTTTCTGTCCAAACAAAGACGATAAACGCTATTCTGGCAAGGCATTTGCTGAATATTATGAGCAGATGTGGCTTAAATATCCCCAACTGGCAAAGGTCTGCGTTAGCATGGGACTGCTTGAGGTTACAAGAGAAGGCTATAGGGATGGATTAGCAGGGGGTTTTACCTTTCCCTATTATGATGAGGGAGGCAATCTCTTTAATATGGCCGTCCTCTACCCAGAAGGGCGATGGGAATTATTATATCAAAAAGATACATTGGCTACCTTTGGGATAAAGCAGGCATATTATGATATACAGGACTATAAGATAGCCATTTTGCTAGAAGATATCTATGATTTTTTTGCTATCTATCACCTACTTTCGCCTACGGGTATAGACCCCTGTCTGTTGTGCAAGAAGATAGGTACAGATATTTTAGAAAAATTGAGTCAACTTGGTGCTGAGCAGGTATTTGCTATAGGGTTTAAAAAATTTACTAATGAAAAAATAGACTTAATCTTTGTGCAAAAGACAGGGGATGCATTGCAGATACTAAATGAGATCTTATGTTTAATGCAGAATAAACGACTCAAGAGGTTAATAGAAGTAGGGCTTGAATTGTTAGAGAAAAAATCATAGCTTATCCAGTGCCTTTTTTATCCTAAAGAGACCCTCCTCAATAGTATCTAAGGAAGTGGCAAAGGAGAGGCGGACAAATCCATCGCTACCAAATGCTATCCCTGGGACCACAGCTACCTTTGCCTCCTCCAACAAATATTCTGTAAATTTTAGAGAATCTTTGATTTTTTTATTAAAATATGAAGAAAAACGAGGAAAGGCATAAAATGTCCCCTGTGGTCTAAAACAACTTACTCCAGGAATCTTGGCTAGATTCTCCATAAGAAGGTCACGTCTCTTTTTAAATACTTCAACAAGGCCCCTTACAAAGTCTTGAGGCCCTGTCAATGCAGCAAGGGCGGCCTTTTGTGCAATGGAATTTGGATTTGATGTGCTCTGGCTTTGAACCCTAGTAGCTGCCTTAATTACATCTTTTTTTCCTATCAAATACCCAATCCTCCAGCCAGTCATGGCATAGGTCTTAGAGACAGAATTGATAATGAATGTCCTTTTCTTTACCTCTTCACCTAGACTGGCAATACAGCACCATTCTATATCATCTAGGATGATCTTGTGGTAGACATCATCTGAGATTATATGGATATTATACCTTATTATAAGTTCAGCAATCTTTAATAGGTCTTCCTTTGTATAAATACTACCTGTAGGATTAGAGGGACTATTAATGATAATTGCCTTTGTCTTAGGGCCAATATAGGGTTTTATGTCCTCGGCCCTTAATCTAAAACCATCTTCTTCCCTTGTCTTAACAATTATGGGCCTTCCACCGGCCAAGATTACTATGGGGGGATATGATACCCAATAAGGTGCAGGGATGATTACCTCATCACCTGGTTCTAGAATAACCTGAAAAAGGTTATAGAGGGCCTGTTTCCCCCCACAGCTAATCATTATCTCATCAAGGGTGTAAGAAAGCCCATATTCCATCTTTATATATTGAGCTACTGCCTCTTTTAGTTCTGGGATCCCACCAACCTCTGTATATTTAGTAAAACCTGCATGAATTGCATCAATAGCCGCCTTTTTTATATGGTCTGGGGTATCAAAATCTGGTTCACCCGCTGCCAATGAGATTACATCCTCACCCGCTGCCCTCAATGCCTTTGCCTTTGCCGTAATAGTTAGGGTAGGGGAAGGGGGTATAGCCTTAATCCTCTTTGCGATTATCTCCTTATCTTGACACATCCTGTAGATATGGCATCATAACAGAAACAAAAAAAAAGGCAAGATGAAAGGGAAAATTGTTGAATATATAGAGAGGCAAAGGATAGTTACCGCTATTTGCCTTGAGGAGAAGAAGGATAATTTACACCTACTTACATTTTTAAACAAAGAGGTCAAACTAAGAAAGGCACGTATTATTTTGGTATCTAAAGAGGCATATACTACTGAAAATAGAGAGCAAATAATAAAAAGGCTAAATGAGGCAGTTGAAAAGAGAGAATCATTAAAAAGGCAAATAGATATTTTAGAACTGTGGAAGCTGCTATCAGAGGATGGGGGTTCTTATACAATTGGTGAACTTGCCGAATTTTATTTCCCAGGCAAGATTACCTCTGACCAGGAGAGTGCCATTTTCCGTGCACTTTTTGAAGAAAGGGTCCACTTTAAATTAAAGGGCAAAAAATTTGAGGTCTTACCTGAAGAATATATAAAACGCCTTATATTACAAAAAGAAAAGGAAAATGAGAGGATAAAAAAGATAGAGGAGGCATCAAATTGGTTAAAGGCCATCTACCTTGGAAAAGAGGTTGAACCACCAAAAAAGGCGGATGAATACATAAATCTCTTAAAGGACTGGTATATTTTTAAAGAAGAGTCTCCACATGTAAAATTGATAAAGGATATACTATCTAAGGCCAATTTAAATACGGATGATGTATTCACAATTTTGGTAAAATTGGGGGTCTTTTCCAAGCATGAAAATACCCTTTTGCCTAGATATGGGATAAGGGTTTCATTTTCTAATGAAGTAAAATTAGAGGCCTCTTTTTTGGTAAAGAGCAAACCTAATTTGGATAATAGAAAGGATTTAACAGGACTATATACCTTTACCATAGATGGACCTGAAACAAAGGACTTTGATGATGCCTTAAGCATTGAGGAAAAAGGCGATCATTATACAGTAGGGATACATATTACAGACCTTACACCCTTCATTTTGCCAGATAGTAAACTAGATGAGGAGGCCAGGGAGAGGGGGGCCGCATTATATATGCCCGATGGTCGTATTCCCCTATTTCCAGAAGAGATCCCTGATGAGTTGGGTAGCTTAAAAAAGGGGGAAATCAAACCAGCTGTAAGTTTTCTAATTGATTTGGATAATAATTCAGATATTTTAAGATATGAGATTATACCTAGTCTAATCAGGGTAGATGACCGCCTTACCTACGATGATGCCGATGACCTTATTAAGGAAGATGCATCTTTTAATAGGCTCTATGACCTTGCCTTAAAATTTAGGAAGAGGCGTCTAGCACAAGGCGGGATGGTTATTACCCTACCAGAGTTGGTAATTCTGTTCTTATCCCAAGATACATTGGAGATAAAACAACGCAATCCAGAGCAGCCTTCTCGCATATTGATAGCTGAGTTTATGATTATGACAAATTATATAACTGCCTGTTTCCTGCATGAAAAGGGTATATCCGCCCTTTATCGGGGACAATTACCACCTAGAAAAAAGATTATGAATGGGACATGCCAGGATTTGCTTACTGTCTACCTCCAACGTAAGCTCCTCAATCGCTCAATACTAGATACAAAACCCATTTTTCATCATATCTTGGGTCTTGAGAAATATACTGCTGTTACCTCACCTTTGCGCCGTTATTTAGACCTGATTATCCAGCGTCAATTGGTCTATTATCTAATGCAAAAGAGACCTTTGTATGAGGAGAGGGAACTCTCCTTTTTGATCCCCCATCTTGAAGAGCGCTCAAGGCGTAATCTGACTGTCTATAATCAGCGGCTTAAATATTGGTTGCTTACCTATTTAAAACAAAGGGTTAAAGACAAAATAGAGGCCTATATTTTAGAAGAGATGCCTAGAGGATATCAAATCCTTTTACCAGAATATCTTTTAGAAACAGAGTTGATTGATAAGAGACTACATTTTAGACAAGGTGATAGGATCATGGTCAAGATACAAGAAGTCGATCCCAAAAAGGAGCTTTTAAAGGTAGTTTTAGGATGATAGCATTGAGTCTAGATAAGCTAATTAAAAAGATAGGAAAGGGTCCAGAGGTAGGGATGATTGCCTGTCACTTAGGTATAGTGCGTGGTTATACAAGTTCTGGAGAGCCTATAAAATATATGAATGTTAGATATAACAGGGAGGCACTGAATGATTTATTAGATGATTTTAAAAGATATCCTGGCATCAAAGATATTTTGGTGGAGGTAGCAGAGGGGAGGAGGCAGATAGGGGATTGGATTATGGCTGTGTTGATAGCCGGAGACAATAGACAACATACACTTTTGGTTTTAGAGAGACTAATAGAATTAATAAAGAGACGTGTAATTAAAGAGGAAGAGTGTAAGGAGGAGAGGTATGAACAACAAAGGTGATTCTATTAGGAATGTAGCTCTCGTTGCACACGAAGATACAGGTAAAACAACACTCGCAGAGGCCATGCTCTTTACTGCCAAGGCAACAGAACGTCTAGGCAGTGTGGACCAAGGTACAAGTGTGTTGGATTATGAGCCAGAGGAGATTAAGAGGCATATGACTATTAGTAGTGCATTTCATCACTATGTGTGGGCAGACTGTAAAATAAACATCATAGATACCCCAGGTAATGAAAACTTCCTTTCAGATACTATCATTGCCATTCAAGGGGCAGATGGTGCCATTATGGTTATCGATGCTACAGAGGGTATAAGATTTCAAACAGAGGAAATTTTTTCTTATATAGATAAGTTTAAGCTTCCACTTATTGTCTTTATCTCAAAAATGGACAAAGAAGAGGCAAATTTTTTTAACACATTAAGGGAGATAAGTGAGACATTGAGTAAAAAAATGATACCAATCTGTTTACCCATAGGGGCAGGAGATAAATTTTCTGGCATTATAAACCTTTTGACACTTGAGGCCTTGGTCTATAAAAAAGATGGCTCTGGGAGGTTTTCTAAGGGGAAAATACCAGATGAACTTAAAGAAATAGCAAAGGAGTATAGTGAAAAATTGATGGAGAACCTAGCAGAGACAGATGATGCCCTATTAGAAAAATATTTGGAAGGAGAGGAGATTAAAGAGGATCAATGGTTGATGGCCCTGCGTAAGGCCAGTATTAACCGTGCCATCATACCTGTATTGTGTGGGTCTGGTAAGGAGAATATAGGGGTAAATCTGTTATTAGATATGATTAATCAATGTCTTCCATCACCTTTGGAGAGGGGCGAGGTAATAGGCCACCTTCCGCACACAGATCAATCTATCAAATGCAAACCCAGTATAGATGAGCCATTTTCTGCATTGGTCATAAAGACTATCTCTGATCCATTTGCTGGCCGTATCAACGTCTTTAGGGTATTCTCGGGCCGTTTGGCATCTAATACAACCATACTGAATGCAACAAAGGGATACAAAGAGAAAATAGGGCAACTTTTTTCCCTTGCAGGAAAGAGCCAAAGGATGTTAGAGGAGGTGAGTGCAGGTGATATTGCTGCAGTTGCTAAATTGAAGGCCACTTTAACAGGTGATACCATCTGTGATGAGAAGAATCCTGTTGTATTTTCTTCTATCTCTCCACTGCCACCCGTTATCTCCTTTGCCATTGAACCCCTGTCTAAGGGAGATGAAGAAAAGATATATGCCTCATTAGTGAAGCTATCAGAGGAAGATCCATCACTAAAGCTAGAGCGTGATCCCCAGACCAAGGAACTTATTGCCTCTGGGACTGGTAGGTTGCACTTAGAAAATACCATTGAGAAATTAAGGCGTAAGTATGGAGTAGAAGTAAATATTAAAAAACCAAAGATTCCTTACAAAGAGACAATAAAGGCAAAGGCCAAGGCCCAAGGAAAGTATAAAAAGCAAACAGGCGGTCGTGGTCAATATGGTGATGCCTGGATAGAGATTGAGCCCCTTCCTCGGGGTGGCGGGTTTGAGTTTGTAGACAGGATAGTAGGGGGGGTAATCCCCAAAAATTATATCCCAGCAGTAGAAAAGGGTATTGTAGAGGCAATGCAAACCGGCGTACTAGCGGGATTTCCCGTGGTAGATGTGAGGGTATATCTAGTAGATGGAAGCTATCACCCCGTAGACTCTTCTGATATAGCCTTTAAAATTGCTGGCTCTATGGCCTTTAAAAAGGCATTTATGAATGCAAAACCAGTCCTTTTAGAGCCTATTATGAAACTTAATATCACTGTTCCTGATGAGTGGTTAGGGAATGTAATAGGCGATTTGAATGGCAGGCGTGGGAAGGTCCTTGGTGTAGATGCCAGATCAAAATACCAGATAATAAAGGCACTAGTGCCTATGGCAGAGGTACTTACCTATGCCTCTGATCTAATCTCTATTACGGGTGGAAATGGCTCATTTAATATGGAATTTTCACATTATGAAGAGGTACCACCACAATTGGCAGAAAAGATCATTGAGCAGGCAAGAAAGGAGAAAGAGGAAAAATGAAAGGAGTCCTTGACAAATGGCAAGACCTATAATATATGAACAAAGCCTGATTTTAGTAAAGAGACGAGGAGATTAAAGGTGAGAAGGTATGAGACAGTGATTATAGTAGACCCTGAGCTTTCAGAGGCACAGCTTAAAGATTTATTTGAAAAATTCAAAAATCTCATTACCCGCTTTCATGGAAATTTAATTAAAATTGAAAACTGGGGCCTAAAGAATATGGCATTTGAGGTCAATCACAAAAGAAGCGGGCACTATGTAATCTTTGAATATTGTGGCAATCCAGATATAGTAGAAAAAATAGAGCATAATATAAAAATAGATGATCGTATCATCCGTTTTTTGACCATAAAGACGTCAGATAAAATAAATGAATTGGAGAGAAAGTCCAACTAAGGAGGGTTTATGGCGTATCTAACTATGAAGGAGTTGCTTGAAGCAGGCGTTCACTTTGGGCATCAGACAAGGCGTTGGAATCCTAAGATGAAACCCTATATATTTGGTGTTAGGAATGGTATTTATATTATAGATTTACAAAAGACTGTCCAAATGTTTAAAATTGCCTATGATTTTATACAGGAAAGGGTAGCTCAGGGCGAAAAGGTGTTGTTTGTTGGTACAAAAAATCAAGCAAAGGAATCAATAGAAGAAGAGGCCAAGCGTTGTGGTATGTTTTATGTAAATAACCGCTGGCTTGGAGGTACATTGACAAATTTTCAAACTATAAGAAAAAGCATTGAAAAACTAAAGTCATTAGAGGCTATGATTGAGGATGATACACAAAAGTTGTCTAAAAAGGATATACTTAAGATTAAAAGGAAGATTGCCAAATTAAATAGAAATTTGGCTGGTATAAAGGACATGGAAGAGCTTCCTGGAATACTCTATGTTGTGGATCCAAAAAAGGAAAAGATTGCTGTTTATGAGGCTAGGAAGTTGGGAATTCCCATAGTAGCCATTGTGGATTCTAATTGTGACCCAGATGAGATAGATTATGTAATCCCAGGAAATGATGATGCCATTAGGGCTATACGTTTAATTACATCCAGAATAGCCGATGCCTGTCTAGAGGGAAGGCAACGCTATGAGGAAGAGATAGGGAAGGCGGAGGTATCAGAAGAGGCAGAAAAGATAGAGGAATCCTCACATCCATCTGCAGAGGCAGTAATTGAGTAAATTTCTACAAAATAGGAGAAAGAAATGGGGATGTTAGATAAGATTAAGGAATTAAGAGAACGGACTGGGGTTGGAATGATGGATTGTAAAAAGGCCTTAGAGGAGAGTAATGGAGATGTGGATAAGGCCATTGAATATTTGAGAAAGATGGGGATAGCCAAGGCCCAAAAGAGGGCAGGTCGTATTGCCTCAGAGGGTTTGATCAATGCATACATCCATGGAGGAGGGAAATTGGGTGTTTTGGTGGAGGTAAATTGTGAGACAGACTTTGTGGCAAAGACAGATGAATTTAAAAAATTTGTAAGAGAGATCTCTATGCAAATTGCAGCTACAAACCCAATTTGTATTGATAAAGAGGATTTACCAAAAGATATAATTGAAAAAGAAAGAGAGATTTACCATCAACAGGCATTAAGGTCAGGCAAACCTGAGAAGGTAATAAATAACATCGTTGAGGGACGTTTAAAAAAATTTTATCAACAGGCCTGCCTGTTAGAACAACCCTATATCCGTGATTCAAAGCTGAAAATAAGGGATCTGTTAAATGAAATAATTACAAAGACCGGAGAAAATATTGTGATTCGCCGTTTTGTACGTTTTGAATTAGGGGAAAAAACCTCACATGAGGTCAATTTACAAAAGAATACTGCTTAAAATAAGCGGAGAGGCCCTGTTGGGGGGTGCCTCCTTTGGTATAAGTCCAGGGGTTTTGAAGGAAATAAGTAGGGAAATTGGTGATGTTGTAAAAGATGTACAATTAGCTATTGTTATAGGAGGGGGAAATATATTTAGGGGACGTCAGGCAAAAACGTTAGGGATAAACCAGGCTACTGCAGATTATATGGGGATGTTGGCTACAGTAATCAATGGCCTTGCCCTGCAAGAGTCGTTAGAGAAGGAGGGGATAGATGCAAGATTGATGTCTGCTGTCCAAATAAGGACAATAGCCGAGCCCTATATCAGGCGTAAGGCAATAAATCACCTGAAGAGGGGAGGTGTGGTAATCTTTGCTGCTGGCACAGGCAACCCATATTTTAGTACAGATACAGCCGCCGCCCTTAGGGCAGCAGAGATAGAGGCAGAGGTTGTCCTAAAGGCTACTAAGGTAGATGGTATATATGATAAAGACCCTACTCAATATAAGGATGCATATAAATTTAAATCACTTTCCTATCTAGAGCTTTTACAGAGAAAACTTGAGGTAATAGACACTACAGCTGTCTCTTTGTGTATGAACAACAAACTGCCTATCATAGTATTTAATGTAACCATTCCTGGAAATCTAAAGAGGGTAATATACGGTGAGTCTATAGGGACAAAGGTGGGAGGGTCATAATGGAAGAGTTATTTAATGAGACAAAGGGAGATATGCAAAGGGCCATTAAGGCCTTAGAGAGGGATTTATCAAAAATAAGGACAGGTAGGGCATCTGTGGCCCTTGTAGAGGAAATTACAGTAGAGTACTATGGCAGTCCCACTCCCCTTAATCAGTTGGCCTCTATATCTGTGCCAGATAGTAGGTTGATTACTATTCAACCCTGGGATCCATCTGCATTATCTGCTATAGAAAAGGCAATACTTAAGTCAAATATAGGCCTAACCCCTAGCAATGATGGGAAGAGGATCTGTATAAATATACCCCCTCTTACTGAAGAAAGAAGGAAAGAATTAGTGAAATTGGTAAAAAAAATCGGAGAAGAGGCCAAGGTATCCATTCGAAATTTAAGAAGGAAGGCAAATGATATCTTAAAAAAAATGAAAAAAAACAAAGAGATCTCTGAGGATGATTTCTACCAAGGCCAAGAAAAGATACAAAAAATCACAGATGAATTTATTGAAAAGGTAGAGGGGATTCTTTCAAAGAAAGAAGATGAAATAATGAAATTTTGACCCAAATTGTCTGTAGGTCTTAATGGGTAAAATATTGGTTACTGGGGCCACAGGTTTTGTAGGCAGCCACTTAGTGGAAACATTGGTAAAGAAAGGGGAGGATGTTTATTGTTTGGTTAGAGCAACTAGTAATTTAAGGTGGTTGAAGGGATTGTCTGTAAAATTAGTGCAAGGAGATTGTACGGATATCTCCTCATTAAAATCATTACCCTCTGATATAGAATTTGTCTTTCACCTTGCAGGATTGGTTAAGGCTAGGAGGAAAAGGGCATTTTATGAAGTAAATTATCAAGGGACAGTAAATTTAATAAAGATTTGTTTAACTAAAAGGTGGCCCTTAAAAAGATTTATATTTATCTCTACATTAGCAGTTCATGGTTCTCCATCTGATTCAATGATCAAATCTGACGACCAGCCTAGGCCATTAAGTCATTATGCCAAAAGTAAATGGCTTGCAGAACAGGCACTGCTTTCAGTAAAAGAAATAATTCCTGTAATAATATTTCGCCCTACAGTTATTTATGGCCCTCGTGACCGTGAACTTTTGGATTTTTATCGCCTTATTAAGACAGGGTGGGTGCCTGTTTTGAATCCTAATGGAAAGTTGAGTTTGTGTTATGTCCTAGATCTGGTTCAGGCCTTGATAAAGGCGCTTAAGGCCGATGTACCTTCTGGAAGTGTGTTTTTTGTCTCAGATGGAAATGCCTACAGTTGGTTTGAGGTGATAAATATAATTGCAAGTTTGCTTGATAAAAATCCATGTTATATTTATTTTCCAAAGGGGATTTTATGGATAATGGCCATTTTTGCAGAGGCAATGGCCAATATTAGCAGACAGCCAATAATGTTTAGTAGGGATAAGCTAAAAGAAATCCTTCAACATACCTGGGTTTGTGATATTTCAAACAGTATAGAAAATTTGGGCTATAGACCAAATTATTCTTTAAATATTGGTATGGAGGGGACAATACATTGGTACAAGGCCCAAGGGTGGTTATAAGAAATGGATATCTTTGCAAAGTGTCAGGCATTTCAAGATCGGGTAAGGGCTGCAAAGGCCCAGCATAAATATTTCTATTTTCGTACAATTCGTTCTGCGCAGGGACCAGAAATAATAGTAGATGGGCGAAAAATGATCATGCTTGGTTCAAATAACTATCTGGGTCTAACGAGCGATCCAAGGGTAAAGGAGGCAGCTATTGAGGCAGTTAAAAAATATGGCGTAGGTTGTGCGGGTTCACGTTTGCTCAATGGTACCCTAGACATTCATGAGGCACTGGAAGAACAAATTGCACAATTTTTCAAAAAGGAGGCAGCGATAGTATTCTCTACTGGGATGCAGGCAAACCTTGGGTGTATTCAGGCACTGGTTACACCAGATAGCATAGCTATTTTGGACAAATTTGATCATGCTAGTATTGTTGATGGTTGTCGTCTCTCCCTTGGCACATTTAAGAGATATCCCCACAATAATATGGCTGCCCTAGAAAAGATATTAAAGAGTGAGCCAGAGAAGGGGAAGCTAATCATTGTGGATGGTCTTTTTAGCATGGAAGGAGACCTGGCCAAATTGCCAGAGATAGTAAGTCTTGCCCATAAATACGGGGCAAGGGTAATGGTGGACGATGCCCATGGCATTGGCGTAATGGGGGGAAATGGGCGTGGGACAGCAGAACATTTTGGCCTGGAAGACAAAGTAGACATTATCATGGGTACATTTAGTAAATCATTGGCCACTATAGGTGGTTTTATTGCCTCTTCTAAAGAGGTGATTGATTATGTAAAGCATGTAGGGCGTGCCTTGCTATTTAGTGCCAGTCTGGCCCCTCCGTTGGTAGCAGCAGCAAGTAGGGCTATAAAGATTATACAAGAAGAGCCAGAGAGGAGGGAGAGGCTTTGGAAGAATGCCTATAAGTGGTTAAATGGCCTAAAATCTTTGGGTTTTGATACCGGTATGAGTACTACACCAATAGTCCCTGTAATCGTTGGAGATGAGGAAAAGGCATTTGAGGCATGTTGTTATTTGGAGGAAAATGGGGTGTTTGTTAGCCCAGTTGTCCCACCAGCGGTTCCACCAGGGCGTTGCCTGCTTCGCACAAGTGTGATGGCTACTCATACTGATAGCCACTTAGAGAGGGCATTAGAGGTCTTTGAAAAGGCAGGAAAAAAATTAGGGATTATCTAAATACCAAAAACCTCTCTAAAATAGGGCCTAAATAGATACACAAAAATGCCAATATGATGCCCACAATCACATCAATTATATAGTGGTATCTACAATAGATAGTAGAGACAATCAATAGAATAGTTATAAGGGCATAAATAAGTACATAAAATTTTCCTAAATAAGAGGCATAGTAAACACACATTAAGCTGATCTGGGTATGGCCACTGGGGAAGGCATCGGTCTTATTTATCTCTATGGTATTTAAAGTCGAGGCTATAAGCCTTGCTAGGTGAGTGCCTTCATAGAGGGGCCTCTGGTGCGATAAGGTAAAACGAGGCCCTACAGCAGGAAATATTAAATATCCTAAATAGGAGGTATAGAATCCAAACAAGAGGCAAAAGCCTACTGTAAGGATGCGTTTGTCCTCTTTTAAGTAAAGGCCTAGAACCAAAAATACGGGAAGAAAATAATAAGAGGTGTATGCCAGTTGCATAATCTCAGTGAGCCAAGGCCTGATGAAACGTTCTATCCATATTGTAGGGTGAGTGCCAAAAAGATAATGGTCTATTTTGATCAAAATGGGGTCTATATAATGGGGGTTTATATATGGGATAATCTTTCCTAGGCTATTGAATATAAAAGGGATTAAAATAATAGGATAAATAAGGTGAATAAGCCCAAAGGAAATCCCCCTTTCCCTTGGGAGGGGGATGAATGTAAATAAAAATATAATAATAAATGAAAGAATAAATAAAAAAATCAAAAATTTTGCATCTGGTATCTTTTTATAAAAGATAATGGTAATGATTATTAACAATATTAAAAAAAACAAATTGATTATATCGAAGGGGAAAAGATAAATATTTTTCATAAAATTTAGAATAATCTAATCTGTCTCTCCTCTGAGTCAAATATCTTTATCTTTCCATATACCCCATCAAATCCGGGTTTAATAAAGAGTTTTCCCTCCCTTACCCTAGAGATACCCTCTAAGATACGTGGTGGCACAAATCTTGACAATTCTTCCATGCTTAGCTTAAGTAATATCTCAAATTCAGAACCACCAATAGATACCAAGCGTCTATATTCTTCCTGTACTGCCTTTGTTGTTGTTTGGACCCCCAGTGCCTCCGAGATGATCTGTTCTAAAGGGACTAGGTGTATTTCTGGAATGGCATTATTTGGTCTATGTCCAGAGGGCCGGTCTGCCAAACTCTCTATTCTGTGCATTACACCTACAGTCAGGCGTTTTCCGCACACAGGGCAAATATAATTGTGTCTTTTTGTCTCTTGGGGTGAAAATACAACATTGCACTTTCTATGTCCATCAAAGTGGTATTTTCCTTCTTCTGGATAGAATTCAATAGTGGCAATCAAACGATTTCTATCTTTATTTTTGATAGTATCTATGATTTCATAATAATCCAGATTGCAGTGAAATATGTTTGCCTCACGGCCTATCTTACTTGGTGAATGGGCATCAGAATTGGATATCAGTGTAATACGGTCTAGGGAAGAAAGCCTCCAATTCATAGATGGGTCAGAGGAAAGACCTGTCTCTATAGCATAAATATACCTGCTCTCTTCCTCAAAACACTCTTCTATTGAGTCAAAACCGGATTTTGACCCAAAGATGCCATACCATGGGGTCCAGGCATGCGCAGGGACAATAAGGCAATCTTCTGATATATCTAGTACTATCTTTACCAGCTCCTTTGCAGAAAAGGGAAGGGTAGGGCGCCCATCTATGGATAGATCTGTATACTGTGAAAGTCTTGCATTTATCTTTTCCACTACCTCAAAGGAGGGTGCAAATATCAAGGTATGGATTTTCCTCTCTTTTCCCTTTGCAGAAAATATATTATTTACCTCAGCTGTAAGCATAAAATACACATCTTCCCCTTTATCCCTTAACCTAAAAAGGCCATTTGCTGCCGGCTCTAAGTGCGTCTTCAAATCATTTAGATAATATGGATGTGTAAAATCACCTGTCCCCAGTACCTTTATCCCTTTTACCTTTGCCCACTTATACAGACTCAATACCTCCATATCTTTACTTGTAGCACGACTATACTTAGAATGGATATGAAGGTCTGCAATAAACATTATATTATCTTTGCACCAAATACCCTCTCCATATGTCTTAGGGAAAATTCATGGGCCTCTCTGTCAAAATCTGCTACCCCCATTCTATGCACATAAATTTCATAATCCCTAGCACACAAATCAGATACTGTTGCCATGACACAAATAGATGTGCACACACCGACTACATGGACCTTAGTGATATTTTCTCTCTTTAGTATCTCATCTAGATCTGTTTCAAAAAATGCACTAAATCTCCTTTTTTCAACTATACAATCACCACTTTCTGGTTTTAGCTCCTCTATTATCTCTGCCCCCTTTGTCCCCTTTATGCAGTGTGGTGGAAACCTCTTAAACTCCTTGTCATCTCTTTCGTGGGCATCTTTTGCAAAGATAATTGCTGCCCCCTCCTTCCTCTTTTCTCTAATCAGGCTTTTTATATAAGGAATAATCTTCCTTGCCTCATCCCCACAATAAAGTAGACCATCAGGACTTACAAAGTCATTTAACATATCTATAACAAGAATTGCCTCCCTCATTTTAAAATAGTCCCCTTAGCGTCCTTTGCCATGCCTCCTTTAATTCATAGATGTCTGCAAGGATAATGACATCTCCATTTAGACCAATTACCTTAAATGTCCTATCATCCCTTACCCTCCCAATCTGAGAGAAGATACAGCCTTTCATTATTTCCTCAAAGGCATCTTTATCTTTGGGGTGGACAGTAACCAAAAATCTGCTTTGAGACTCAGAAAACAAAAGGTAATCATCACGGTCTATCCCATTTTTTGGTACATACCTTAAGTCTACCTCTATCCCAAGGCCACCAGAAAATGCCTTTTCTGCTAAACACACGCCCAGTCCTCCATCAGAGATATCATGGCAAGATGCAATAAGTCTATCCTCTATGGCCGTATTTAATGCCTCATAGAGCCTCTTTGCTGCCTTTGCCCTTACCTTTGGCACATTGTTTCCAATAGCCCCATTTTGTAAAAAGTACTCTGAGGCACCCAGCTCATTGTAGGTCATCCCTAGGACATAGATTAAATCACCTTCCCTTTTTACATCCATAGTAACTGCCTTCCTTACATCCTCTATCTTCCCTATTGCTGAAAATAGGATAGTAGGTGGGATAGAGATCTTTATGTTCCCAATATGGTAGTCATTTTTCATACTGTCCTTTCCAGAGATACAAGGCACCCCATAGGCCGTAGTATAGTCATAAAGTGCCTGGTTTGCCCTTACAAGTTTTGCTAATTTATATGGACCATCTGGTGTCTTTTCTGAGAGTATTGGGTCACACCAGCAAAAATTATCAAGTACTGCCAAGTGCCTCAGTGTACCCCCTACAGATATTGCATTTCTTATGGCCTCATCCAATGCACAGGCCGTCATGTGGTATGTGTCTATATCTCCATACCTTGGGCATATTCCATTTGCTACCACTATTCCCTCATGTGATTCAAGGATTGGTCTTATTACGGCTGCATCACTTGGGCCATCATTTGATATACCCACAAGTGGCTTTATGACACTTCCCCCTTGTACCTCATGGTCATATTGCCTAACTACCTCCTCTTTACTGCATATATTTAGACGTCCTAGCATAATCTTTAGTGTCTCTGTCAGATCATCTGGAGGGGGAAAGTCTGGCTCTTCATACCTTGGGGGATCCCACTTCGCTATCATCTCCC
>Ga0190286_1000083_pt1:0-27500 | contig 49799 bp, 47 predicted proteins | sample 48691834_MG_FD_183241 | JGI IMG/M metagenome (GOLD analysis project Ga0190286, IMG submission 183241) | Hydrothermal vent microbial mat bacterial communities from Southern Trench, Guaymas Basin, Mexico - 4869-18-3-4_MG | ecosystem: Environmental > Aquatic > Marine > Hydrothermal vents >... | reverse complement strand
CTTTAAAGAAAGCGTAACAGCTCACTGGTCAAGCGGTTTTGCGCCGAAAATATAACGGGGCTTAAGCACATCACCGAAGCTGCGGGTTCGCAGAAAGCGTTGCTTTCTGCGAGCGGTAGGGGAGCATTCCAGTAGCCTGTGAAGCCAGACCGAGAGGACTGGTGGAGGTGCTGGAAGAGATAATGCTGGCATGAGTAGCGATAAAGGGAGTGAGAATCTCCCTCACCGTAAGCCTAAGGTTTCCTGGGTAAAGTTCGTCTGCCCAGGGTTAGGCGGCCCCTAAGCCGAGGCCGAAAGGCGTAGGTGATGGGAAGCCGGTTAATATTCCGGCCCCACTAGATTGGCGTTATTACCGATGGGGGGACGCAAGAAGGTAGCCCAGCCGGGTGTTGGATGTCCCGGTTTAAGCCGGTAGGCGGGGAAGGCAGGCAAATCCGTCTTCCCTTAACGCCGAGAGGCGATGACGAGGCCTTCGGGCCACAAAGTGGGTGATCCTATATTGCCAAGAAAAGCCTCTAGGGAGCCAATCTAGTGACCGTACCGCAAACCGACACAGGTAGGCAGGGAGAGTATCCCAAGGTGCGCGAGAGAACCCTGGTTAAGGAACTCGGCAAATTAGCACCGTAACTTCGGGAGAAGGTGTGCCCCGTTAGGGTGAAAGGACTTGCTCCTGGAGCCCGAGGGGGTCGCAGCGAAGAGGCGGTGGCGACTGTTTATTAAAAACACAGGTCTCTGCTAAGTCGTAAGACGATGTATAGGGACTGACGCCTGCCCGGTGCCGGAAGGTGAAGGGGAAGGGTTAGCCCTTTTAGGGCGAAGCTCTGAACTTAAGCCCCGGTAAACGGCGGCTGTAACTATAACGGTCCTAAGGTAGCGAAATTCCTTGTCGGGTAAGTTCCGACCTGCATGAATGGCGTAACGATCGCCGCGCTGTCTCAACCAGGGACTCGGCGAAATTGTAGTCGCTGCGAAGATGCAGTGTACCCGCGGTTAGACGGAAAGACCCCGTGCACCTTCACTACAGCCTGACATTGGGTGTTGGACTAACATGTGTAGGATAGGTGGGAGGCTGGGAAGCGGGGACGCTAGTTCCCGTGGAGCCGTCCTTGAAATACCACCCTTGTTAGTTTAGGATCCTAACCTCGAGCCGTTATCCGGCTCAGGGACAGTGTTAGGTGGGTAGTTTAGCTGGGGCGGTTGCCTCCTAAAAGGTAACGGAGGCGCACAAAGGTCCCCTCAGGCGGATTGGAAACCCGCTGTTGAGTGCAAAGGCATAAGGGGGCTTGACTGTGAGGCCTACAGGCCGAGCAGGTGCGAAAGCAGGTCTTAGTGATCCGGCGGTTCCGTATGGAAGGGCCGTCGCTCAGCGGATAAAAGGTACGCCGGGGATAACAGGCTTATCTCCCCCAAGAGTCCACATCGACGGGGAGGTTTGGCACCTCGATGTCGGCTCATCCCATCCTGGGGCTGGAGAAGGTCCCAAGGGTCGGGCTGTTCGCCCGTTAAAGGGGTACGTGAGCTGGGTTTAAAACGTCGCGAGACAGTTTGGTCCCTATCTACCGTGGGCGCAGGAGACTTGAGGGAAGCCGCCTCTAGTACGAGAGGACCGAGGCGGACGCACCTCTAGTGTACCAGTTGTCTCGCCAGAGGCACAGCTGGGTAGCTATGTGCGGAAGGGATAACCGCTGAAAGCATCTAAGCGGGAAGCCCATCCCAAGATAAGGTCTCCCGTGGCAACCTGAAAGGGTTGCCCCTGAAGGCTCCTTGGAGACTACAAGGTTGATAGGCCGGAGGTGGAAGCCCAGCAATGGGTGAAGCTGACCGGTACTAATAAGCCGTGCGGCTTGGCCGCAAGAGTAGTGTCTTTCATATTCAATTATAAATTTGTATCCCGGTGGTTATAGCGGAGGGGCCACACCCGTTCCCATTCCGAACACGGAAGTTAAGCCCTCCAGCGCCGATGGTACTGCGGGGGAGACCCCGTGGGAGAGTAGGACGCCGCCGGGATTTTTTTATGGTATTTATTGGGATAGATTTAGCTTGGTCTGAAAGGAACAAGAGTGGTATTGCCTTAATTGAAAAAAGGGATGTTTATATCCTGACCAGACAGGGATATCTAGGTCCTGATGAAGAAATCATTGATTTTATCTCAAGGTATAAAGATAAAAAAGGTTGTATTATAAGCATTGATGCCCCACTTATTGCCCCAAACCCTCCAGGCACTACAAGGAAGGCAGATAGGGAGGTAAGTAGAGACTTTGCTAGGTATAAGGCAACTACATACCCTGCCAATAGAATACGGGCCAAACGCCCTATTAATCTAGTAAAAAAGCTCTTATCCTTGGGGTTTAACCCCAATCCAAATTTTTTGCCACTTACCATTACTCATCAAATAATAGAGGTCTATCCTCATGCTGCCTGTGTATCTTTATTTCATCTACCAAGGATAGTCTCTTATAAGAAGGGGGGAGTTCGGCAAAGACAGAAGGGATTGGCTAGCTATCAACATCTTTTATTTTCTGAATTATCAAAATTAAATCCACCCCTTTATTTTGAATTAAACATTGAAAAGGCATTATTTCTTATAGATCCTCATAGATTAAAGGGAAAAAGTTTAAAGCAATTTGAAGATCAGTTGGATGCCATCTTGTGTGCATATATCGGCCTTTATTGTTGGTATTGGGGAAGGGAAAAGGTCCGTATTTATGGTAATTTAAAGGAAGGGTACATTATGGTTCCATTTACTTAGGCATTTGCTCTTCTACAAACCTCTCCCCTAATGGAGAGATTTTATAAAATCCCCTTTTTGAACCTTTATCAAAGTATTTGTGACGACTGCGTACGTCTCTAATAGACTGCGAAAGGACCTTGGGGGGTGTTAGCCCTAATCTATTATAACATTGCATCAAATCATCCTCATTAAATTCTTCCTTGTCCTCAAAATGCTTTAAGTAATAGCCAAAAACAGTGACCGTCTTAAGATGCCCACGGGGCCTCTTTTTATTATAAAACTCTACTAATTTATCTTTTTTTATATACGCCTTTGCCCCAAATACACCTTTAAGGTGGGATAAGATTTGCTCTTTAATATAGTTCCATTCTTCCTTTACAAAATCCTCTGAACCCTCGATCTCTAAAGTCATCTCTCCCATATTAAGGCGAATTCTAGCAAACTTTTCCATTCCTACACCTAAATTTCATAGCTTTCTCCTGGCTTAAGGACTACTATCTTTGTATTTGGTGCAATCTTTTGAGATAGTAATATAAATTCTTGGGCATCTTGGGCAATGATAGGAAATGTTGCATAGTGCATAGGAATTGCTACTTTGGGCGTAAGCAGTGTCAATGCCTGGGCTGCTTGGTAGGCATCCATCGTGAATATGCCACCAATGGGAAGTAGGGCAACAGTTAAGGGATAGAGTTTGGCAATTAGCTCCATTTCGCTAAAAATACCTGTATCTCCAGCGTGATAAATGTTGACCTCTTGTGGAAAACGGAGTACATAGCCTGTAGCCACACCAGTAGCCGTGGAGTGATAGGCCTGTGTCATTGTTATTATTAAATCATCAAATTTAATACTTCCCCCAATATTTAATCCAAATCCATCATTAGCAATGTTCTTTTGGGGAATACCCTGTTGCTTGAATTTTTGTGCCGTCTCCACATTGGCAATTAAGGTCGCATTTGTCTTTTTTATCAATTCTTCTGCTTGTCCTACATGGTCAAAGTGGTCATGGGTGACCAAAACCAAGTCTGCCTCCTTAATTTCATTTAATTTTATAGGCGATTTTGGATTTTCTATCCAAGGATCTATATAGATCTTTTTATTTACTCCCTCAATGAGGAAGGCAGCATGCCCTAGCCAGGTGATTTTTATCTCCATATCCCCTCCAAAATTGGTTTTTTACTTAATAATTGATATTTTTTTAAAAATCAAGCTTTGTTATATCTTGAGATAAGTTATTTTTATTGCCCCTTGCCTCAAAATAACAGGTGGAGTGGAGGTAACATCAATGATTGTAGAGGGAACACGGCCAAGGACAGGACCACCATCTATAATATCTATTCCATTTAGAGAAATAGACTCTATACTATTAGGTGGGGGCTCTCCTGAGATATTCGCACTAGTAGCAGTAATTGGTACATTTACTAAAGATACTAGTCTTTGTGCCAGGGGGTGGCTACAGACCCTTATACCTATCTTGCCAGTGCCCCCAGTTAGATTTGATGGCAGTTTATTGCTTGCCCTAAAAACAATGGTAAGTGGCCCTGGCCAATATTTTTTTATTAAATGGATAGCCACCTCAGGTACTTCTATTACAATGTCCTTAAGCCAACTTTTATCTGCAATGATGATAGGGATAGGTTTAGATAGCGGACGTTTTTTTACCTTGAATATCTCTTCTACAGCCTTTTTGTTCAAGGCATTTGCCCCCAAGGCATAAAATGTCTCTGTAGGATATACAACCAATCCACCCCTTAATATTATCTCTGCTGCCTTCTCTAATTTTATATTCACTTTATAAGAAATGTCCTCCTTTCCTCAAACTCCCTTTGCTTTCCCTCATTCCACTGATTAACTGGCCTTAAATATCCCACACTTCTAGAAAATACCTCGCACCTTTCACCACACTTTTTACATACCTCTACCCTTCCTACTAAATAACCACAATTTGGACAGATAGAAAATGTGGGTGTGATAGTAAAGTATGGTAATCTATAATTTTCTATAACCTTTCTTACCAAATTTTTTACTGACTGGGCATTAGGCAGTGATTCGCCTAAAAATATATGCAAGACCGTCCCCCCTGTGTATTTACACTGTATTTCCTCCTGCAAATCCAGTGCCTCAAATATATCGTCTGTATAATTGACTGGGAGTTGTGATGAGTTTGTATAGTATACACCCTTTCCCTTCCCTTGGGTAATGATGTCAGAAAACCTCTCCTTATCTAGTAAAGCAAGTCTATGAGAGGTGGATTCTGCAGGCGTTGCCTCTAGATTATAGTTATTTCCCTCCCTTTGAAATTCTAATAATTTTTCCCTCATAAAATCTAAGACCTTTAATGTAAATTTTATGCCTTTTTCCTCCCCTATGGTGCACCTATAGGGGGAGAAGTTAAGCAGTGATTCATTCATTCCTATAATGCCTATTGTAGAAAAGTGCAATTTCCAGTATTCTCCAAACCTCTTTTTTGTATTTCTCAAATAGAATTTACAATATGGGTAAAGTCCCTCATTAGTCAACCTTTCAATTATTTTCCGCTTTATTATCAAAGATTCCTTAGCAAGCTCCATCAGATCTTCTAGTCTTTTAAAAAACTCCTTTTCTGTCTTTGAGAGATAACCAATCCTAGGCATATTTATAGTTACTACACCTATTGAACCCGTTAGGGGATGACTCCCAAAGAGCCCTCCTCCCCTCCTCTCCAGTTCTTTTAGATCAAGCCTAAGCCTACAGCACATACTCATTGCATCTTCTGGTTTCATATCGGAATTAACAAAATTTGAAAAATATGGAATACCATACCTCCTAGTCATCTCCCAAATAGGTGTGTAATTTTCTTCATCCCAATCAAATCCCTTTGTGATGTTGTAGGTAGGGATAGGGAAGGTAAAGGGCCTCCCTTTGGCATCGCCCTCTACCATTATCTCTGCAAATGCCCTATTAAACATATCCATCTCTCTCTGAAATTCCCCATAAGTTTCTCTCTTTGCTTCCCCACCAATAATTATTGGCCTATTCTTCATAAAGTCTGGTACCTTTAAATCAAGGGTAAAATTAGTAAAGGGTGTTTGAAAGCCAACCCTAGTAGGTACATTCATATTAAATAGAAACTCTTGCATTGCCTGCTTTACCTGCTCATATTTCAGACTGTCATATCTAATAAATGGGGAGAGATAGGTATCAACATTTGAAAATGCCTGTGCCCCTGCACTCTCACCCTGAAGGGTAAAGAAAAAATTGACAATCTGCCCTAAGGCAGACCTAAAGTGTCTTGCAGGTCTTGATTCTATCTTCCCAGGGACCCCGCCAAATCCTGTTAAGAGCAGATCTTGTAGGTCCCACCCTACGCAATATGCCCCAAGAAAATCCAGGTCGTGGATATGGAAGTCCCCACTTCTATGGGCATTTGCTATCTCTGGTGGATATATCTTGTCTAACCAATATTCAGAGACTACCTTCCTCACAATATAGCTATTTAGCCCCTGTAGGGAAAAGCTCATATTGGAATTTTCCCTTATTAACCAATCAGACCTTTTAAGGTAGGTCTCTATAAGCCCAGATGGCTCAAGGAGTCTTTTTAGTTCCCTTATCTCCCTGTGTTGCTGTCTGTAAATTATGTAGGCCTTTGCTACCTCATAGAGTTTGTTATCTACAAGGACATATTCAACTATATCTTGGACATCCTCTACATCGGGTATATTTTCTCTATCATATCTCTTCTCCAAGATTGCTATTACTTGCTTACACAGCCTCTTTGCCAGGGGATGATCATCTTTACCTATAGCCTTTAGTGCCTTATAGATGGCATTTGTTATCTTTTCTTCCCTAAATTCTACAATACTGCCATCCCTCTTTGTTATCTTCTCAATCATTTTATTCCCTTATCTCACAATTTTTTACAAATTTGAGTGCCTCTTTTTTCAATATCTCAATCTTTTCTCTGGGAAATTGCTTCAAGTGAGTACAGTCCTCTAATGTGTCTTCCAATTTGCAGACCTGCAAAAAATATCTTTTTGCCCCCTTAATAAGTTGAAATATCTCTAAAAAATCCTTATCACTTAGTGCTGGATAGAGTGTTGTCCTAAATTCATAATCTGGAAGATGTCCTATTATATTTATAGATTCTTTTATCCTTTCTATATCTATCGAGACCCCAGTGACAAATGAGTATCTTTCTAAAGGTGCCTTTATGTCCATAGCAACATAATCAACAACGCCTTTTTTAATACACTTTTCAATAATCTCTGGATGAGAACCATTTGTATCCAATTTTACCAAGAATCCCATCTCTTTTACTTTAGACATCTTTTCTATCAAATCCCCTTGTATGGTTGGCTCTCCCCCTGTAAATTCGACTGCGTCTATCTTCCCCTTTCTCCTCTTTAAAAATGACCACACTTCCTCTATAGGAATAGGTTCAACATACCTTTCAGGTAAGACCAAACGATGATTATAACAGTATGGACAACGAAAATTACAACCAATAGTAAAGATGATAGAACAGATCTTCCCTGGATAGTCTATAAGGCTTGTCCTTTGAAAACCCCCTATCTTCAACCAATTACCTTCCCCTCTTTTTCCATCCTTTCTTTGAATTTTTCAAGTGCTATACTTAATTCCTTATTGTTTAGGGACAGGATCTGGGCCGCCAGGATGGCGGCATTCTTTGCCCCAGCATCCCCTACACTCACTGTTGCCACTGGTACACCACTTGGCATCTGGACAGAAGAGAGCAGGGCGTCTAAACCATTAAAAGGCGGATTTGCTAAGGGTACAGAAATCACAGGAAGTGTAGTGTTGGCGGCAATAACCCCTGCCAGGTGGGCAGCTCCACCTGCCCCAGCAATAATTACCTTTATTCCCCTCTCTTTTGCCGTTTTTGCATATTGGATGGTATGTTGGGGCATTCTGTGGGCTGAACAGATGGTAAATTCATAGGAGATATGAAACTTCTCAAGCATATCAAGGGTTTTCTTCATAATTTCTTTATCAGAATCACTGCCTATTATTACAGCTACATCTGCCATTGTAACCTCCTTATCCTGTCCTCCAAAATGTCTTTGGGTCAACAGAAAGTTGATACCTTGTAACGACAGCCGATTCAAAGGTCTTTTTGACCTTTTCAAAATACTCCCCAATTATTTGGTCATACTTACTAGTTATTTCAAATACCTTTTTTGCCAAAATTAACCTAGTCTCCCCCCTTATACCCCCACAATCCTTTATTTCATTTATTATTGAGGGATAATCTGCAGGGTCGCAAACGGCGGTTACATAAGGAAAGTTTTTGGCCGCAGCCCGAAGCAGACCCACCCCCCCTATATCTATTTGTTCAATGGCCTTTGAGATGGTAATTGAAGGATCTTTTGATATAGAGGAAAAATCATAGAGATTTACTACCACCATATCAATAGGCTTTATCCCATATTCTTCAATCTGGGCCTGGTGTCCTGGGTCATTTCTCTTGGCCAAAATGCCAGCATAGATGATAGGGTGGAGTGTCTTTACCCTCCCATTTAAAATCTCTGGGAAATTTGTAATTTTGTCTACCTTAACTGTAGGGATGCCACTGCTGTTTAGGAAATTTGCGGTTCCCTCTGTACAAACAATCTCTACCCCAAGTCTATGGAGTTCATTTGCAAACTCCTTAAGTCCCTCTTTATTGGTTACACTAATCAAGGCGCGTTCAATCTTTACAATATTTGCCATCCCCTCCTCCTTAAAAATCAAATAGATACAATCTAGATAACTTTAAACCCAAACTAAGTCAAGCATTGCCTTTTATTAATGATATGTTATCAGATTGATATATGAGGCTTAAGGAGATCCTTTCATTTAATCAAGATGAACTCTATCAATGGGCCTATAAGATCAATCCCAGGGCAAAGAGTGTTAGTGGTTTTGCTACTATTTCTGATCCTTACATTGTGACTACAGATTTTCCATTTTTGATCTGGCCACGTTTTTCCTTTAGAGGAAAGACTATGATTACAATTGCAGGCTCAGGAGACAATATCATCTCCCTTTGGCCTACTGGTATAAGGGCTATAATTGGTGTGGATATAGCGATAAAGGCCTGCTTTATAAACGAATTAAAGAGGGCTGCTTTAAAACTGCTTTCTTTTTCCGAATTTAGGGAACTCTTTGCCCCCTCTACTAAAAATCCATTTTTCCCGGTTTCTTTTCCAGAGAAGAAAAGGGAGATTTATTTTAAGATAAGGCACTACCTCTCAAATAATGCTAAAAATTGGTTAGATAAACAATTTGGTCATACGCACTTTCCTTCACCTAGAAGGCTTGAGGTGTTTTTTGCCCATCTTATTCCACACTTTGCAAAAATAGAGGCCTTTAAGGAGGCAAAGAGGGGCCTAAAGGACTACCCTTTGATAAACCTGCCTATTGAGGTGGCCCTTGAGGTCTTGTCTGAGGAGGTAGATATAATCTATCTTTCTAACATACCTGAGTATATAAAACAAACACTGATCCTGGAGGATAAGGATGCATTGATTCTACCTAAATTAGAAGACCTCTTTAAAAAGGCAGCAAATAGACTTAAACCTGGTGGTTTGCTGATGGTCTATTGTTTTGGCAATATTAGAAAAAACCCTCAAATGATTAAAGAAGAGATGACCATTTTTAAGAGGTTAGGTTTAAAGAAACACACAGAGACATTTTCATTTAATACGTCCCTTATCTCAGGTAGTCACTTCACCCATAGCCTGCTTTTGGGCATAAAATAATATCTAGACATTGGCCAGGGCCTTTATCTCTTTTATCTTTTCTGTGGCAGTTTTATACCCCTCTGCTATAGTCTCTGGAGTACGGTGGAATTCTAAAAAACCGATATGGCCTACCTCTGGCTCGATAAGAATATCTGCTTTATTTGATGCCAATTTATACTTGGTAATTTGCTGTTCCATTATATAAATGGCGCTCATAATAATCTCAATAATATTGGGAAAGGCCTCCTTTGTTTCTTTATCCTTTGAAGTCAATTTTTTCATCTTTTGCATAGTAGGTATAACTACCTTTGCATTGACATCTACTCCAATTACTATCTCTGCCCCCATCTTTTTTACTACATTTACTGGCACTGGATTGACAAGCCCTCCATCTACTAGTATGCGGTCTTGCCACTTTATAGGTGTGAAGATACCAGGGATGGCAATGCTGGCCCTAATTGCCTCAACTATATCTCCTGCATTTAAAATCACCTCTTCACCGCTTACAATGTCTGTGGCTACGGCTGCAAATGGTATAGGCAATTCCTTTATATCTACTTCCCCTAAAGACTTTCTGAGGATCTCTTCTACCTTTTTGCCCTCTACTAGACCCACCTTCGGAAATACCACATCAAAAAACTTAATTATGGTCTTCCAATCAAGGCCCAAAACTAACTGCTCTAGTGCATCCATTTTATCAATTGCCAAAAAACCTCCTACTAATGCCCCAATACTGGTTCCAGCTACATAGTCAATAGGGATATTTGCGGCCTTTAGGGCATTGATAACACCTATGTGTGCCCCACCTCGTGCTGCCCCTCCCCCAAGGGCAAGGCCAATTCTCTTACGACGTTTTTTGAAAAGAGAAATCATATGGAAGGCTTTGAAGACATGTTATTCTTACCAGACCCTTCTATTTGGTAAGGATTTTAAGTGATTTTTTGGTCTTTTTGGACAGTCATAATAATCCCAATATCTCCAACAAAAACAGCCTTCTCCAAACCAATAAGGGATGGGACTAAACCAGACCCCTCTAGGGTGCTCCAAATATTGCCTCCAGTAAAATCCCTCTAAGTTAGGGAAGTTCCAATAATAGATACCCCAATAGAATTGAGACTCTGATTTGAGATAATTGGGTACCAAACTAATAATTCCTATTATAGCTATTATCATTGCTATCCTTTTCCACTTATCTTTCATCCTGCTCTTTTCAGGTACATTATAAACTAGATTAAAAAAACTGCAATAATTCCTAAGCAAATATCTCACAATCAAATGCAAAATAATCGGCAGAAAACGTTTTTCCTTTTATTTACGAAGGGATTTAAGTGCTTCTATTGTTTTTTCTGCCACTATCTTTTCTTTGTTAAAATACTTTATTATTCTATTTAGGCATTTTTGCTTTTCTTCTTCACTACCAAGATATTTTGCACAGGCCTCCATCATATTTTTTGCCTTTTCTACATTTGCTCTTACTTCCTCAGGTATTTTTTCACTGTCATGTCTTACTGCCTCCTCCGGACATACATCATGACATTTGCCACATCTTATACATCGCTCCATATCTATTTGGGCGTGCTCTTCTACCAAGGAGATTGCACCTACCGGACATTCTTCAACACATGTCCCACAGCCTGTACAATCTTCTTGTTTTACCCAAGGCATAGGTTTCCTCCTTTTACTGCATCATATACTTACTTGATACTTACCACAAGCCTCTAAAAATTTCTACTACATATTTAATCATTTCTTTCGATTTTTAGCGATATGCCTCCTTCCAAATCTCATTTTGTAACTACCTTTTCTCCCCCTAGCGATATTTACATCCTCTACTGTTTGTGCTAAGCTCTCTAAGGTTTTTTAACGAGGGAGAAATGAAAAAGTTGCATTTTATTGCCCGCATGCCTAATGAGCCAGGGGCCTTGCACAAGGCAGCTGAGATTATTTGCAAGTATAATGGCAATATCAGTCGTATTCATTATGACCAATGTATAGACCCGCACACGGTCTTTTTTGAAATTACGGTAGATTCAGACAAAATAGATAAAAAAATCAAGGAGGAATTACATAAGATTGGCTATCTTCAAGAATCATTAAAACCAGCCGGTTTTTTGAAGTTTAATATTTATCTCCCTAATCGGCCAGGGGCCCTATTTGAATTTTTGAATTACACTACCTCGGCACGTGCCAACATTGCTTTTTTAGACTTTGACGAACGGGGCAAACATCCAGACAGGCTTACCGTCAGCTTGACGATAGAAAATAGCGAGGTAATAGACAAACTCCTCAATGACTTAAAATCCCGCTACCGCATTGAAATCTTGGAATATGACACACGCGGACGGCATTTGGATAATACCGTCTTCTACATTCGTTTTGCCCAACATTTGCGGGAGATCATCGGTGGGGCCGAGGATGCATTTTTACTAAAACTCCTGCACGATATCAACCACATTGTGCAGGAATTAACGAATCTAAAACAAGAGCCCAAGGATGTCTTTGAAAGCATCATTCTTAGCGGTAAGACCCTCAAAGAGACTTCTGGCAGGGGATTTTATGCCGATATCCAACGCATCAAGATAGAGAAAGGCATAGAACTTTTTTGTTTTCAGATGCCCTGTGGAGGTAACATCTTTATCTTAAACACGCCTGAAGAAATGCTCATGATTGACACCGGTTTCGGCATATATTATTCGGATGTTGTAAGGATGTTTCAACATTACGGTCTAGGTGATCTGAATAGGTTAAGCCGTATCTTCATTACCCACGCCGATGCCGATCATGCTGGGGCAGGTGGTTTCTACAACACCCCTTCTTATATGCACCAGGGCACGGTAGAAATCATTGAAAAGGCTAACCGGGCCTATGGTTCCAGGGTAGAGGGGTATATTTTAGAAGAAGTCTATACCAAACTCATTAACCTCTTTTCTAAATTCACCCCACCTAAAAAGATAGAGACTTTTCCCATGCAGGTATTGGGTCTGCGCAATATTTTTCCCATCATCTATCGGTTTCAGGTAGGACCACTCAAGTTTGAAGTCCTAGAGAGCCTAGGAGGACATCTTTATGGGCAGGTATTCTTTTTCTGTCCCGAATATGGACTTTTATTCACAGGAGATAGCCTGATGAACTTTAAAAGCTTTACCCCAGAAAGAAAGCGATTTAATACCTTGGCAAAAATTCTTATGACTTCGGTGAATGTAGACAGTGAAATTGCGGCCAAAGAAAGAGAAGCCTTGCTGGAAATCGCTACTGAGACCGATGCCCAATTGGCTGCTCAAGGCCGAAGGTGCCTTATCTGCGGAGGACATGGAACTGTCTCAGTGCTAAAAGAGAAGGAACTGGAGGTATATGGTGAGGTAGAACATTATAGCCCACCTGACGTGGACTTAACAGCAGAATCTAAGGTAGCATAACCGTAATTAAGTTTAATTACACTGCTTTGGGTGCCCATTACCTGAAATTTTTTATCTTTGTTGACATAGACCTATCTCTAGGGTGGGTGGAGGGATTCGAACCCTCGACACCTGGGGCCACAGCCCAGTGCTCTGACCGCTGAGCTACACCCACCATCAAAAAACATTTTTATCATGCTTTTTTAAAAAAGGCAATAGCATCCTAAGACTACATCAAAGGCCAGCATAAAAGTATAGTCTTCTTTTTTAAAAATCCTCATTGTCATATTGAATGTGAAAGTTCTGTTTGTATGCCTTTACTGTATTCTTTAAGAGCATGGCAACAGTCATAGGCCCTACACCACCAGGTACAGGTGTAATGGCTGCGGCCTTCTCCTTTACATCTAAAAAGTCCACATCACCACAGAGGCCTTCTGGTAGGCGATGAATACCAACATCTATTATTATTGTCCCTTCCTTTATCATATCCTTACCTATCATCTTTGGTTTGCCTGTAGCCACAATAAGGATATCCGCCCTCCTGGTGTGGAGATATAGGTCTTTTGTACCTGTATGGCAAATAGTGACTGTTGCATTGGCTATCTTCTTTTGCAAAAGGAGATTTGCCAATGGTTTTCCTACAATATCACTGCGGCCCAAGATCACTACCTCTGCACCTTCAGTGGGGATATCCTCCTGTCTTAAGATCTCCAAGATGCCTGCAGGGGTACAAGGGATAAATGTAGGTTCCCCTACCATAAGCCTCCCCAAATTATATGGATGAAACCCATCTACATCCTTTTTTGGAGAGATGACCTCAATTATACGATTTTTTTCAAGGTGGGAAGGAAGTGGTAATTGAACCAAGATCCCATCTACTTCACTATCCTCATTGAGTTTTTTAATCAAAGATAAAATCTCTGATAAACTAATATCCTCTTGAAGGTGGTAAAGTCTAAAATGCATGCCTATCTCTTCACAGGCACGTGCCTTGGCCTTGATGTAGGTATTGGAGGCTTGATATTCACCTACCCATATCGCTGCTAGGCAAGGCCCTCTGCCTATCTTTTTAGATAGTCCAAGTATCTCCTCTTTTAAGTTATTTCTAATTTCAGCCGCTATCTTTTTTCCATCAATAATTTTGGCCATAATCCCTCCTATCTCCCCAAATATGATCTTCTTTCAATATTCATCAAAAGCCCCAGGCTTATAAAATTTACCAAACTAGCTGAACCCCCATAGCTCATAAAAGGTAGTGGTACACCCATTACAGGTAAAAGACCTAAGGCCATAGCTATATTAATAGCTGTTTGCCAAAAGAACATGCTGGTTATGTTCAAGGCCAGCATCAATTCAAAGGGTGTTTTTGCCTTTTTTGAAATATTAAGGCCTGCCATAAATAAATAAAGATATAGGCCTAAAAGGATTAGACACCCTACCAGTCCCCACTCTTCAGCAAATACAGAAAAGATAAAATCTGTATAGCCTTCTGGTAAGAAGTGTAACTGGGTTTGGGTCCCTTTGAGGAAACCCTTACCAAAGATGAGACCTGAGCCAATGGCAATTTTTGATTGTAGACCATGATACCCCACACCAAATGGGTCATGGCTGGGAAAGAGAAACCCTATGAGCCTGTCCTTTTGATAATCTTTAAGGACAAAGGCCCATATAAAGGGGAATAAAGAAAGGCCAAAACAGGCAAATCCCCATAATACCTTAGGTTTTACATGGACAACAGAAATGGCTGTACCAAATAAGATAAGCAATATGATGGCGGTACTGAGATCCGGTTCAAAGACAATGAGGAAGGCAGGAATTGCCACTAAGGTCAAGACCTTTAAGAATGACTTTAGATCATGGATGAGCATTTCTGTCTCACCAAAATACTTGGCCAAGACCAAAATGACTATAAGTTTGGTAAATTCTGAGGGTTGGACGGCAAATGGTCCTAAGAATAGCCAACGCTTAGCGCCCATAATAGGGTGGCCAAATATCAAGACGCTACACAATAGAATCAATATCACCACATAAAAATGATAGATATAGAATCTCAACTGATAATAATTGATAAACATGGCAATAGTCATAGATACAATGCCTAGGATGACCCAGCAGACTTGTTTATAAAAAAGGGTAGCCCTCTCTAGCCTGTAGCTGGCACTATAAATGCTCAAAAGCCCTATAATTGCTATTAATAACGTTACTGTTATGGTTCCCCAATTAAATCTGTGCTCCATTTAACCTGTAAAATAGGCCTCTATAATGTCCTTGGCAATGGGGGCCGCTGTGCTTGAGGCATGCCCACCATGTTCAATCAATACCACTACCACTATTTTTGGATTATGTACTGGGGCAAAGCCTGCAAACCAGGCATGATCCTTATAAATATAAGGTAATTTTTTACCTTTTTTTGGGATGGAGACCACTTGCGCCGTTCCTGTCTTACCAGCAATGGGTATCTTCTCTGACCTTGCCCTATAACCCGTACCCAATGGGCTTTCCATTACCCCAGCCAGTGCCTTGACAATCAGGTCTAGGGTCTGTTTATGGACAGGCAATCTACCCCTTACAACAGGTTTGATCTCCTCTATTACCTCGCCTTTGCTGTCTTCTACCTTGAGTAATATCTGTGGTTTATAAATTACACCACCATTACAAATGGCAGAGAAAAATACAGCCACTTGAAGGGGGGTAGTCAACAGGGGGCCCTGCCCAATGGCTACATTCAATGTCTCCCCCTTTTGCCAAGGCCTCCTCCATATAGCCCACTTTGATACAGGGGTAGGGACCAATCCCTTTGCCTCATTTATTTCAATACCTGTATCTTGACCAAGACCAAAGGCCTTTGCATACCTACTTAGGCATTTAATCCCAAGTTTTTCACCCAATTTATAAAAAAACACATCACAGGATTGTATTAGTGCCTCTTTTACATCCAACCAACCATGCCCACTCTCCTTCCAGCAGTGGAAGACCCGATTCCCAAACTTATATTTGCCATTGCAGTAAAATTTTGTGTGGGGTGAGATTACCCCCTCTTCTAGGCCTGCAATAGCAGTAATTACCTTAAATAAAGAGCCAGGCGGATAGAGACCTGAGGTTACACGATTTTGAAAGGGCTTATTTTGATCATTTTTTAGCTTTGACCAGGTCTTGGGGTCTATACCCCTGACAAACAAATTTTGATCAAATGTAGGGGAACTGGCCATGGCCAGTATCTGTCCTGTATTGGGGTCTAAGCAGATGATGGCCCCTACCTTTTTCTTTAAAAATGCCTCTGCATATTTTTGTAGCCTTGCATCTATTGTAAGGTATAGATTATATCCTGGTCTTGATTCAATCTCTTTTATTAACCTGATTTCCCTTCCAACAGCATCTACCTCTAGGAGGCGTTTCCCCTTTATGCCTGAGAGTAGGTCTTCATATGTCCTCTCTACCCCACACTGGCCTACTAGGTCACCCCCCCTTGCCTTTGGAAAATTTCCCTGCCTTAGTTGCTCCCTGGTAATCTCATTTATGTAACCAACAAGGTGGCTTGCCAGGGGGTAATATACCCTTATAGGCTCTATCTTCACTGCCAAGGCTGGAAACTCAAAGTGATGACCCTCGATATAGGCCATCTGCTTCCAGGAGAGTGACCTTTGTATCAAGATAGGCCTAAAGGGATACCTCTTTTTTGACCTTTTTAGATAGCTAAATAACTCCCCTTCTTCCTTATCTAAAATACCTGCCAAAAACGCAGCATACCTTTTTGGGCTGTCTATAAGGTCTGGATATAAAAATAGGTTAAAGCAGGCACTGTTTTTTACTATCAATGTCCCATGACGGTCGTAGATGAGGCCACGACAAGGTGAGATAAATTCGACCCTGAGGTGATTGTTCTCTGAAAGTGCCCTATATTTTTCTCCATCCAGTATTTGTAAGTGCCACAAACGCAAAAAGATTATACCAAAGCAAAAGGTGACCACAACAGAGAGGTGTTTTATCCTGCGTTGCCATTCCTCTAATTGCCTTTTTTGATTAAGGGGCATGACTAAATAATTATCTTATCATAAAATCTAAACAATATAGGAGAAAATATGGCCCCGATTAGGCCTTGAGTAATAATGCCTCTTAAGGAGACCAGACTCAAGTGTGTTATATCCAACAACAGGGTCAAAGTGACTATCCATATTTGGATAAATAACAAAAATAGGATTGATAGGATAAGGCAACCCCAGATATTTTGCCAGGCCACCCTCTTTTTGATTTTTGGGATCATCCATAAGAGCATCAAATATGCAGTCAAGTACAAACCTACTCTAGGGCTTACAAATATATCCAAGAGATATCCAAATAAGACAGTAAGTACTATATACCCCTTTGGGGCATGAAGATTGAGGTGGATTATGGTCAGCGATAGCAATATCCATCCTACATAATCTACCAAATCACAAAAAGGAAAGATAGTTAGGTGGAGTGAAAGGCCCATTATCCCAAGATAGATGGTAAAGGTTTTTATTTTAGGGGAAAACAAGTCTTTTCTCCAACAAGTACTAGGACTTCTTCTAAGTGCCCAAAATTTACGGCCGTCTTGGCCCATATTTCCTTAAACAGGCCTTCTTTTTGATCCCTTACATCCAATACCTTACCTACTACTATACCCTTTGGGAATATACCTTCTAGTCCAGATGTAATAAGTATATCACCCGGTTTGATGTCTTCATCCTTAAGTACATACTCTACTTTACCATTTCTACTACCTTGTCCCACAAATATACCCCTTGCCCTGCTCCTACTGCATATAACTGAGACCTTGCTATTATAATCAGTAATCAACAATACTTTTGCATAATGGGAACTAACATTTATTACCTGTCCTACTAGGCCTTCAGGTGCTATTATGGGTGTGTGGATCTTTAGACCATCCTTTGTCCCCTTATCTATGAGTATTGATTTAAACCATGAGTTGGGTGAGCTGCCAATAACCATAGCACCTAAACACAAAGATCGAATTTCATTTTTTAAACCCAGCAGTCTTTTTAATCTATTTATAGTCTTTAAAGATTCTTGATATCTATTATTTTTGAGGGTTAATTCCTTTATCTTCCTTTTTAGTCTTAGATTTTCCTCCTTTACTTTCGTTAGTTCAATATACAATTGCCAGAATCTGGCTACTTTATGATAAAAATTGATCATAATTTGCTGAAAGGGGGCTATTGTATCAAAAAAGAGTTTATCCCAAGGGGTAAACCTTTGCCTATGTAATGAGAATGAAAAGACTAAGACCAGAAAGAGGATTAAAAAATATGCCTTCTTCTTTAAGACATACTTGAAAACATTAATAAATGGCAACCTCTTTTAATATAGAAAGGTTTTCCAAGGCCTCCCCTGCACCCCTGGCCACTGTAGATAGTGGGTCTTCTGCCACAAATATAGGGACCCCTGTCTTTTCTCTCAATAGTTTATCTAGATTTTTGAGTAATGCCCCCCCACCTGCCAGCATGATACCCCGGTCTACAATATCTGCCGCCAGCTCAGGTGGTGTATGTTCTAGGGCATCTTTTACTGTCATCACTATTGCCTCCACCTGTTCCTCAATGGCCTTATTTATCTCCTTTGTAGTAACAGTAAGTGTTCGAGGGATGCCAGAGATGAGATCCCTTCCCTTTATCTCCATGGTCTGCTCCTCCTCATCCTCTGGCTGGGCATTGCCGATCTTTATCTTGACCTGTTCTGCAGTATGTTCCCCTATAAGGAGGTTATATTTGTGTTTTATGTACTGGCAGATGGCCTCATCCATTTTATCCCCTGCTATTTTTACTGTCTTGCTATATACAATACCAGCCAATGATATCACTGCTACCTCTGTGGTACCCCCTCCAATATCTACTACCATATTTGCTACAGGTTCTGTAATAGGGAGCCCTGCCCCAATGGCAGCTGCCATGGGCTCTTCTATCAAGTAGACCTCCCTGCTCCCCGCAAGCTCGGCCGATTCCTTAACGGCCCTCTTTTCTACCTGGGTAATATTTGAGGGTATGGCGACAATTATCCTGGGGCGGATCAGGTTGCGGCGGTTATGAACCTTACAGATAAAATACCTCAACATTGCCTGCGTTATCTCAAAATCAGCAATTACCCCCTCTTTTAGAGGTCTAATTGCCTGGATGCCTATTGGGGTCTTTCCCAACATAAGCTTTGCATCCCTGCCTACGGCCAGTACATGATGGTTTCCATGGCGGTCCCTCTTGACGGCCACTACCGATGGCTCTTTTAGCACAATACCCTTTCCCTTTACATAGACCATACTATTGGCAGTGCCCAGATCAATTGCCAGGTCAGTGGAAAATAGACCCAAGATACGATCAAAAAACATACTAATCCGATATTATCAGAAAAATATTTTTTTAGCAAGCATCTCAAAAATTAAAGAAAAATTAATTTCCTTTTTATTGCAAATTGTCTTATTTTGCGTTAATTCTTTCAGAGCCTTATGTCCAAGATCGAGATTACTATCCTTGGAACAACTGCTGGTATCCCAACAAAACAGAGGGCCCATCCATCTATATACCTCATCTATAGGGAAAAAGATGAATTTTGTTATCTCTTTGATTGTGGAGAGGGGACACAGAGGCAGATACTTTTGGCCAATCTAAATCCCATGAAGCTAGATGAGATCTTTATAACCCACTGGCACGGAGACCACTACCTTGGTCTAGCAGGGCTGATAGATACTATGGGTTTTGAAAATAGACAAAGGCCCTTGACTGTCTATGCACCAGAGGCATGGAGGGTAAAGAGGCTCCTAAATGTGGGATACTCTACAAAGAGATTTATGGTTATACCAAGGGATGTCCCATTTAGGGGTTCTGAGATAACAACCATATTAGAGACAGATAGATTTAAGATTGTGTCAACACCTGTAGAGCATGGCGTGCCCTCTGTGGCCTATGGCCTTATTGAGAAAGACAAGATAAATATTGATAAGGAAAGGGCAAGGGAGGTAGGGCTTCCAGCCAAGGGGTTGATTTATAGGGAATTAAAGGAAAAGGGTAGGGTAGTCTTTGCAGGAAAGGAGATCAGGCTTGAGGATATTTGGGTAGTGACAAAAGGAAAAAAGGTTGTTTATTCAGGTGATACCGAAATTTGTGATAATTTGATAAGATTAACTGAGGGCGCAGATTTGCTAATTCAGGACTGCACATATTTTGATGATGAGGGATTTGAAGGCTATAGACACGCCTCTATTAAGGATGTCATAAAAATGCTAGAGGAGGTCAGGGTAAAGAGGGTCATTCTTACACATATTAGCAGAAGATATAAAAATCCAGAGGAATTGAAAAATATAATAAAAGATTACCCAAACTTGGCAGTAGCAGAGGACTTTATGAGGATTACTATCTAGGTATGGAATAAATGAGAAGGGTTATCAACCTATTATTTATTGAGTTTAAGGGCTATAGACCAAAAAGAAGAGAGATCCCTTTGGATGGGATTGCAAAGGACTATGATGAGGACAGGGATAAGGCAGTTGCCTTGCGTAAGCTCTTTGAGGGCATCTATGGGGAATTCAATGAACTCTCCTTTAATGGCCCCTCAAGGATAATCCAGTCATACTGGAAAATGGAGAAAAGGATAGGGGATATAGAGTGTATAACAGAGGATATCAACAATTTTTTACAAGAGATAGCCAAAGACATAAAAAATGATAAATGCTTTAGTGGTATCCTTGGCCTGTTTGTCTCGGCCCTTGTAAACCTGGCAGAAGATAATGAAATTGATTTGGACCTAAATAATATAGACCTCCCACCTCTAATGTGCCTAGGTTGTAGCCTGCCAGAGGGAAAGAGGCTTACGATCCATGGGACAGTTGGTAGCTTTGCAGGGGTGGGACTAGATGGCGGCAGATTGCATATCATAGGGGCTAGTGGTCCATTTATTGGGGCAAAGATGAAGGGGGGAGAGATAATAGTTGAAGAAGGCAAAAGGAAACCAGGGTCAAAGGTTTTAAGGATATATAAGGATAAAGGAAGGGCAAATATATTTGTTAAAAGGGAATAGCTTACATATGGAAGGGACCATAAAGATAGAAAAGGTAGTCTATGGCGGTTTTGGTCTAGGTAGATTAAACAAAAAGGCAGTTTTTGTACCCTATGTTATCCCAGGTGAAGAGATAAGGATAAGGATAGAGAAGGAAAAGAGGGATTTTATTATAGCTAGCCCCATAGAGGTCATTAAGGGTTCACCCTATAGGCAGTCCCCACACTGTCCCTATTTTACTATTTGTGGGGGTTGTCACTATCAACATATTAGGGATCAATATCAACCTACAATTAAGGAGCAAACATTTAGAGAGGGCCTGTCCCGTATTGCAAATATAGATCCTCATTCAATTTTGCCCCTTCTGCCCTCCCCTAAGACACTATTTTACCGAACAAGGGTCAGGCTTAAGGTAGGGATAAAGGATAGGCTTTATTTGGGCTTTTATAGAAGAGAGAGTAGAGAGATTGTAGATATTAATGGGTGTATTTTGGCCTATCCATTAATCAACCAAATCTTAAGGCACCTTAGGCAGACCCTTGAAAGACAAATCTCTGCAGTCCAGGACATAAGGGAAATAGAAATATCTGTAAGCCCACAAGAGGAAAGGGGGATAATAATATTCTATACGGGGGTAGGTGTAAACAGGAGGCGACTTGTCCTGATAGCCCAAGAGCTTTCTGAGAGATTAGGCATCTTAAAGGATGTCCTCTTAAAACACAAGGCCTATGTCTATCCATATTCCCTTTTAGGCAAAGGACGTACTGAGAGCGCCCTTAGATTTTTGATGAATGGATATACACTGCTCTGTTATCCTGGTGTATTTTTTCAAGTAAATATAGAACAAAATAGATATCTTATCAAAAAGGCAATGGAATTTTTACAGCCAAGTATTGATGATCAACTACTTGAGCTCTTTTGTGGGATGGGCAATTTTTCTATGCCACTTTCCAAAAAGGTAAAAAGGCTACTAGGGGTAGAGGGCAATCCCTTGGCTGTAAAGAATGCCCGCTTTAATGCGCAGTTAAACAAATTTAAAAATATATATTTTATAAACAAGGACTGCCTAGATGCCATAGACCACTTGCTTTCCCAGAGGGCCAATTTTGACCTCTTGCTAGTAGACCCACCCAGGGGAGGTTGTCTAGATGAATTAAAAAAGGCTGTCTTTTTGACCCCAAAGAGGATTGTCTATATCTCCTGTTCTCCCCCTACCTTGGCCAGAGATATAAAATTTCTTAAGGATTGTGGTTATTTAATAGAGAAGATTCAGCCACTAGATATGTTTCCACAGACATACCATATTGAGGCAGTGGCATTATTGAGAAAGGCTAGATAGATATTATCCTCCCTGCACCGCCATCTACCCATTTTTCTGGATAGAGTGACTTTATCTTTGATTTATATTGGGTACAGTGACAGGCACAGACCAACCCTAGGTCACTTAGTAGATCAAACTCACTAAATCCATGTAGTCCCCCAATAATCCCATATACCTTGCCAAATTGTGAGGCTGCCTTAAGGATATTCCCTACACCAGGGTGAGAGCACCCAGCAATTACCACCAATCCCTTATCTGTTTTGACTACCAAGGATTGCTCTATCCCCAAGAGCTCACCAGTAGTAAAGACATTTTCATGAATTTTAAAGGCCTCCTTGACCCTAATTATCTCTTTGGCCTCAAATGACCCATAAAAGGAATTTGGGATATAGAGTTTCACTTCTTTGTTCTTCTTTAAAAAGTCTGAAAGCCCACCTGTGTGGTCCCAGTGATAGTGAGAGATGAAGACCTCATCAATTGATAAGGGGTCAATATTAAGCGCATCCATATTAGAGAGCAATATATAGCCATCTGCACCTGTATCAAAAAGGATCTTTGGTGTACCCTCTACCTCTACCAAACAAGAGAACCCCCAATTGGCCTTTAGCCCCTTTTTATAAACATCATTATCATAAATCAGTGTAACCTTCATTTTTACCTCCAACTAATTTATTCTTCTAAATTTAAATTCAGTAAATGTCAATACAGCATATTGCCATTTTGCTATTGATAGATTAAATCTTAAAGAATGCAAAAAGTAGATATCCCAGAAGATGTCCTTAAAATTTGGGAGAAATACCACCTAAAGGAAAATATTAGAAGGCACTGCATAAAGGTTATGGAGGTTGCACTAAAGATCTCTAAACATATAAGTGGTATTGATGTAGATTCTGTAAAAATTGGGGCCCTTTTACATGACATCGGGTGGGCTGTAACAGATGACCCCTTTAAACACTTCATAAAGGGCGCTGAGATCCTAAGAAGGGAGGGTCTTCCTGAAAAGATAGCACTTATTGTAGAGAGGCACTTTGGTGCAGGCCTTGGGAGGGAGGAGGCAAAAAGGCTAGGTTTGCCAAACAGGGACTATCTGCCTATCTCATTGGAGGAAAAGCTTGTCTGTCATGCAGATAACCTTGTCCACGGGGACAAAGAGAGAGGCATTGGAGAATATTTAAATAGACTTGATAAAATGGGCAGGGAGCAACCAGAATTTAGGTGGCTAGTAGAGAGGTCAAAGGAGAGGGCCAAGAGGCTAAGTGATGAAATTAATTTCATAATATCCCACAAGGCCCGGTAAGGCACTTACCGCAGACATCGCTCAGTTCTAAATCGCCAAAATATTTATCAACTTTAAGCAAGAATTGATAACACCTTTTTTTGTCAAGGCCCTCACTTGTAAGTGCAGAGACCGGGCATGCCCTTATACAGTAATCACAGTTTTGACACATTTTATGTAAGCAAAATATGTTAGGGGGATTGGCATAACTATTTACCTCTCTATTTATAACAATGCTCCCCAATCTGCCTGCTGCACCACGCCTTGTAATCAACATCTGGTGGCGTCCAAATGACCCTAGGCCAGCTATATAGGCAATGTGCTTGTGTGACCACCTGCTCAAAAGCCTTTCTGTGTCAAAATTGTGGGTAGGTTCTACCCAATTTGCCTCTATCCCCTCCATTTTTAAGGTCTGACAGAGCTTTTTGCAAATATCTTCAATTAGTCTATTTGTAAATATATAGCTCTCAGCCCATGTCTTAGAGACAAATTTTTCTTTAAGATTCTCTGTGACAACACCTTTAGAAAATGGGATAAAAAAGGCAATTACTGTCTTTGCCCTAGGTAGGATATCTACAGGCAAGTAGTGGTCTTTACTAATGACTGCCTTTAGGGTGTTAAATAGAGGTGAGTCGGCCTTTGCAAAGCCAACAAGTGGTCCTCTATAATATCCAAGGTAGTTGGCCTCTTTTACCCTTTTTTCTATAAAGCCCTTTATAAATTGGCCTAAATTCACTTATTTTCATCTAATACAAAGACTACCTCACCCTCTTTTACAAGCCCCATTTTTTCACGGATGATTTCCTCTAGATAGGTGGGGTCAGATTTGATGCGTTTAATCCGATGTGCCAATATCCTGTTCTCTCGCTGAATCTCTTGATTCTTTTTAAGGATCATGGCCCTTTTCTCTTTAAGTCGACATAGGTCTAAATAGCCATTTTTCCCAAAGATAATGAAATATGTGGAAAGGAAAATTAGCCCTAAAAAGATTACTATATATATTACCTTCATCTTTTTTTCATATTAATATCCCCTTATTGAGGAGTCAAGGATAAATCAATAGATATTGCTACTAGGGACTGGGATAAGGAGGATGGTAAAGATATCAAAACGTGCCTTTCCAATCAAAGAATCGACCTTTTGTTTAAATTTCCCTGTCTTTGCTGAATAAATGATAATATCCATCTCGCTATATCCCTTTTGCCTATCTATAGTGAGGATATTGACCTTTGGGGTAAAAATGCCTGTAAAGGGGACAGGGAGTGAGGGGATACTCAATCCGGCCTCAATCCTGTCCGTACCAACACACTTTACAAGCACTGATGCAATGAGGTCGGCCTTTCCCCTCTTATCAACCACTGTGGCCCCATTCTCTAGAAACCATTGGGTTAGGGCCTCCTTAAGATAGACTGCCTCATCCGTTGCCAGGGAGGTAATATCGACAAAGACCCTTGAACCATTAACATGCAGATTTTCAATTTTTGCTAATGACCTATCTATTGCCCTAGTGATAAGGAGTTGTTCGATGCCACTCCTCTTTGTCTGGGTAATATACCGTGTGGAGGTACAAGATGAGAGAAAAGAAAAAATTATTATAAAACCAATAATTGATATCCCTTTGATTTTCATAGAAAAATCATGGCGTAATTGTCTATGTCTGTCAAGTATTTTTTAAAAGGCCTGCTTTAGTTCCATAAGTTTGGTTTTAAAATCAACACCATTGATCTTTGTATGATAGAGCCTATTTAAAACCATATTTACCTCTTGCCTGTGATTTGGTGGGATCAAGAATCCAGGGATGGGTCTGTTGGGTAATAATATACTTGGAGGTGAAATCCCTTCAGATTGCCTATAATGTTCAAGATTTTTGCTATTAGAGAGAAACAAAATGATGTCTATCATATTTCCAAAAAGCCCCTTTATATCAATATCCTCTATGATTTGGAGAAATAGAATATTTATCGTTAAAAGTTTTGGATTGATAATGGCCTCTAAGGAGTCCTCACACCTTACCTCAGAAAAAAAGCTACGGCAGCCAAATGGCCTTACCTGATAAATCAGGCACCTGCCTTCATGTAAAAATGGGCAGGGCTCTACCAAATAATTATCATCTCCTTCCTCTGGTACAATCCTGTTTAGACACTTATATGCCCTTTCATTGGTTGTTATTGTAGGTCTTAGGTATCCCTTTTCTGATAGGCCACTTAGCCTTTTAATAAGAGATAGTTTTCCTTGGGATCTTAGATAGGAAATTATGTAAAAACACTCTAAAGTTGTAGCAAGTACGCTAGTAGTACAACATTTACAGCACCCAGGGACACAGACAGAGAAGTATCCCTTTGCATATTCATCATAAAATTTATAAATGGCCTCAAGCAGCTTAAGTTTTAAATCAATTAGCATAATTTAACCCAAGAATCGGAAGGCACCAACACACTCAAAATCAAATCTCTTTCCTAATCTCTCTAAGATCCTAGAGTGAGAGGCAAGGGTTCTTATCTCAAGAAACACACCACCAGCTTTGAGAATCCCTCCCTCCTCAATGGCCTCTACTATATCCTCAAAAATTTCCCAAGAACTAATATAGATACCAAATATTAAGTCAAATTTATCTCTAAAGAGCCTAGCACTTTCTCTGTTAAGTTGACCCTTAATTGCACATAACCCAAATATCTCCTTTTCAATCACAGGGTCTATTTTTGGGTCTATAGCTACTATATCTACACCAAATCTTGCCAAGACCCGAGAGGAGATTGGTTCACCAAAAAACATCCATGAGCGACAACATTCATTACTTTTCCCTGCGGCAACCTCTAAGATCCTTGCACCTGTTAAGTCACCATCTAATATCCCTGCTATCTGGTAAAGGGAAAATTCCCACCTATTTAAGAAATTTTTTCCATAAAAACAGCCAAAATGAGACACTGGACGCAAAATTGTTTCGGCAATAGCAGTAGCCTTTTTCTGTGGGAGATAAACAAACCTCTCAGGCCTCCTTCTTAACGTCCTAATCAATTTTCTCTGAAGCCTTTTTTGTCTTGAGGTGGGAAAATGATTGTGACAGTCTATTTTCTCCATTTTCCTTGCCCTCTTTAGGGCAGAGGAGATTCGCGAGATGACAGGGTCCTGCAAGCTTGCATTTTTTAAGGTCATAAAATAAAATCAGGATATGCAATCCTTGAGTTTAAGTCAATGGGTACTTTTGATAATCATCTTGTTTTTACCAATGATTCCCACATTTTGGGCAATTATTGACCTAGCAAGGAGGGAGACCTCTGCCATCTACCTTAAGTTTTTTTGGTTTGCCCTTGTAGTGCTTGTGCCCTGTTTTGGTGGTATTTCCTATCTCCTTTTGGGAAGAAAAAGTTTGGCCAAAAGGAGGCCAAATTTTACTTAATGACCACTACTTCAATATCCTTTCTTTTCCGCACCACATTTATTACCACATCATTTTCATATCTCTTAAGATAAATGTCCATAGAGGAGTCCCCCATCCTTAGGTCTTTTAGGTGAATCTCCTCTAAGAAGGGGGGGAGGATGGGGTGATGAAAGCAAAGCCGTTTGCGTTTAAAGGCCATCCCAAGGCAGGCCTGAAGGAGGAGGAAGACAGAAGCGGCAGACCATGCCTGGGGATTGCAGGCAACTGGATAGTGGGTTGGCCCCTCATTTGGTCTTAAAGAAAAACCACAAAAAAGCTCGGGCAAACGATGAAAGGGGAAAAAGGTGCTGGCCTCAAAGAGCCCTTCCATGATTTTTAGGATCTCCTCTTTAAATCCATAGCGGCTGAAGCCATAGGCAATGATGGCATTGTCGTGGGGCCAGACCGAGCCATTGTGGTAGGAGATGGGGTTATAGACAGGCTCTAGGCTTGAGACGGTCCTTATCCCCCAGCCAGAAAAGAAGTGCCATTCTAAAAGGGTCTGAATAAGGCGGCTGGCGTGTGATTTATTGGCAATCCCTGAAAAGAGGCAGTGGCCAGCATTAGATGTCCGCACCCGGCAGGGGCGTTTTTCCCCATCCAGGGCCAGGGCATAGG
>Ga0190286_1000082_pt1 | contig 49911 bp, 55 predicted proteins | sample 48691834_MG_FD_183241 | JGI IMG/M metagenome (GOLD analysis project Ga0190286, IMG submission 183241) | Hydrothermal vent microbial mat bacterial communities from Southern Trench, Guaymas Basin, Mexico - 4869-18-3-4_MG | ecosystem: Environmental > Aquatic > Marine > Hydrothermal vents >... | reverse complement strand
CCTTTAAGATCTTGCTTATTTGCCAGAATAACCATTGGCGTACCTTCATCGAAGTACGTCCCTACTTCTCTGAATATTTTAAGTGCCTTTTCATCGAAGTTTGCACTATCCACAACATAAGCAACTGCAGAGCAGCCTCTTACGAGAGACTCCCTTACAGGAGCAAATCTTTCTTGACCAGGAGTCCCTACAGGAACAACTTTCCAAACGTCTTGGTTTGAATATTTATCCTTTTTTCTTCTGTATTCCTCTAAAGGAATCAGTTTTTCCTTCTTTGGAATCCAATAAACGATTCCATAGTCAAATCCAACTGTAGTTGAACCTCCTGAGCCTGCATAATCAATGGAGATTGCATCTGGATCTAAATATTGGATAACTGTGGTTTTTCCGGCCTTATGTGGTCCTGCCACATATATCTTAATTTCCCGCATTGCTCCATACCGTCTTATTACCTATCAAGGAGATAACATAAAAGCAAGCTACCTACAGTAAGAATGATACATCGTTGATAGACGAAGAAAGAATAGAGAACAGGTATCGGAGGCATGCCGTAGAAATATTTTTCACAATTACAACTATCGTGTATTGGGTCACAGTATTTGCCTTAAACTTCTGGAGTTTCTTGTTAAAACCCACTAATTTTGAGCAGACACTTGAGTGGTTCATTACATTCCTTCCAAAGTGGATAATACTCACTTTCGTCTCTGTTGTTGCATGCGAGCTAATTGGAATGCTGCTTGGAAGGAGAAAGGTTAGAGAATTGCTAAGAACCGCAAGACAAATGGAGATAAGATCTCTCAGGGAGTATAGCGATATTAGGATGTCCGTAAGCAAGGTAGGTGAATACATCTATCTGAAGATTGCACCAGGATATCTGGAACAATAGAGGAGGAGATAGACGATATAGAAAGGTCTATTGGAGCAATAAAGGAGGTATTATGGGATTGTAATAGAGATTTCATGTCAGCAACAGTGTATGTATTGAAGAAGGAATATGTCGAAAAGGCAACTGAATGGGCGAGGTCCATATTTGGCAGCAAGAGGCTCAAAGTTCTTCTAAAACAGCCAGAGAGAGGGGATATATCCTTAGACATCGTTGCCTATAGCCCTGATAGGAAGAAATGATTTACTTCTTTTTGAAGAAGGGCTTTGTGAAAGGTGGCCCTATTTTCGCATCTCCCCTATACATCGATTAAGAGTCAGAGAACCACGACCTTCCCTGGATTGAGGAGATTCTTGGGATCAAACAAAGACTTTATCCCCTTCATTAATCTGATCTCTTCTTCACTCAAGTAGTGAAGCACATCTTCCCTCTTTATCAACCCAATCCCATGTTCAGCGGTCAGAGTTCCACCAAACCTCCTAGCAAGTGCGAAAATTTCTCTCTTAAGATCCGGATAGAATGCCTTCCATTCCTCTTCCCTAAAGCCCGTCTTTAGCGGGTGTTGATGGACATTTCCATCTCCAGCATGACCGTATTGGACTATTTTCATCCCATATTTATCTCCTATCTCCCTGCTCTTGTTTACAAAGTCTGCAATGCTAGCGATTGGTACACCTACGTCTAATATTTCCACAGTCTCATCCTTTAGCCCTTCATAGATTAAGCTTCTAACCTTGAGTATTCTTTCCTGCTGTCTTTTTGTATCTGCTAGGAATATGTCAGTCGCACCATACTCCTGACATATCTCTGCAATCTTCTCACTCATGTACAATAGCTCCTCCTCGCTCATTCCCTCTAAAACTATCATGAGATATGCCTGACCTCCCTTTACGGGCCATTTTTCTCCAGTAGCTTTTTCCCCGGCCTCTATCCCTTCCTTCTCTATGTACTCTATGGCAAGAGGGATGATTCCGCTCCTCAATATCGGAGGAACAGTTTCTATTGCTTTATTTGCATCTTCGTACGGGACAACTAGCGTATATGTTCCCCAAGGTTTTGGCTTCAACCTAATGGTCACTTCGGTTATTATGCCTAAAGTTCCTTCGCTTCCTATGAGAAGGTGCATCAAGCTATATCCAGCAACGTTTTTCACCATTTTCCCTCCGAGCTTGAACACTTTTCCGGTAGGAAGGACCACGGTCATTCCAGCTATGTAGTTTCTCATCACCCCATATTTTACGGCCCTAGCACCTCCCGCATTGCAAGCTGCTAGTCCGCCAATGGTTGCTCCTTCATCCCCGGGGTGAAGCGGGAACCAGAGGTCTTCGACATTCTTTTCGAGATGCTCTAATATCTCGCCCAAAGTAACTCCTGCATCGCATGTCATTGTCAGATTATCCCTGTCGACTTCAATCCTTTCTTTAATCCTTTCTAAGGAGAGAATTATAGATGGTTTTACGGGTACGACACCTCCTGCTAGCCCCGTTCCTCCTCCTCTTGGTACAACTGGAATTTCCCTACTGTAAGCGAACTTCATAACTTTAGATACTTCTTCTGTGTTTTTTGGCTTAACTACAACGACATCTGAGCATGGTTCTGGACATATGTTCTTTGACGTCTCATCAAGCAGATATGGTCTTACTCCTTCAGGATCGCTTATCACATAATTTGGCCCCACGATGGACTTCAAATCTTCTATTACTTTAGGGTCCATGATGAATCACTCATTGATTATTGACCTTTTATTTTACTTTATTTTGACATAGAAATTGCTTAGATTCCTAAAAGGCTGTAAAGGACATGAAGTTAGTGGAGAGGCTATTGAGAGAGGATAGAAATGACTTTATACATTCTGAAAAGGGAAACACTAGGAAATTGGTATGACAGCGATCTAGCTTATGAAGATATAAGGTGATGAAATGGCTGGATTCAGGATCATAGTTTGTCTAAAGCAAGTTCCAGCTACTCAGGAGGTAAAGATAGATCCTGAAAGGGGAACATTGATAAGAGAAGGAATCGAGGTTGAGACCAATCCCTTTGATCTAAATGCTCTAGAGGAAGCTGTAAGGATCAAGGAGAGGGTTGGAGGAGAAGTCATAGCTGTGAGCATGGGTCCTCCTCAAGCAGAGTCAACATTAAGGGAAGCCTTGGCTATTGGAGCGGATAAGGCTATACTTCTCTGCGACAAGGCGCTAGCTGGCGCCGATACCTTAGCCACATCCTATACTTTGTCATGTGCCATTAGGAAGATTGGCAAGTTTGACCTAATATTCTGTGGGGAAAAGACTACGGATGGAGACACAGCCCAAGTTGGGCCTGAACTTGCTGAGAACCTTGGGATTCCATTTGTTCCTTATGTAAGGAAGGTAGAAGAAATTGGAGATGGATATCTCATAGTTCATAGGGAGATCGAGGAAGGCTATCAGATGGTTCAAGTTCCAATTCCTTGCTTACTCACAGTAACGAAGGACATTAATGAGCCAAGACTTCCATCGTTAAAGGATAAGCTCAGAGCAAGGAAGGCTGAAATAAAAGTTTGGACCGCCAACGAGCTGTCTGATGTGTGTGAGAAAAATAGATTTGGACTTGAAGGCTCTCCAACGAGAGTAATAAAGGTCGAAACTCCTCCAGAACCATCAAGAGGTGAAATCCTTGAAGGAGATCCAAAAGAACTTGCTAAGAAGGTTGTAGAGAAACTAATTGAGCTTGGGCTAGTGAGGTGATGAGATGGTTGCATCCATAAGAGTGATAAAGGAGAAATGCACAGGATGCGGCGCTTGCGTTGGTGCTTGTCCCTATGCTTGCATTACTCTTGTTGAGGGAAAGGCTAGGATAGATAAAGATTGCTGCCAGCTTTGTGGAGTTTGCATATCTGCTTGCAATGAAGGGGCTCTAGAGCTCTTGGAAGTCTCAAGAGAGATTGAGGATAAGTCAAGGTATAGAGGAGTTATGGTTGTAGCTGAACAAAGACGTGGGAAAATTCATAGGATAACCTACGAACTTCTATGGATTGGAAGGATCCTGGCCGATAAATTGGGAGAGGAGTTAAGCTGTGTTCTCATAGGAAAAGACGTTAGAGGAGAGGCGGAGAGTCTAATAAGAAGGGGGGCAGATAAAGTCTTAGTTTACGATGATGAAAGGCTTGGGACTTTGAGGGAGGATCCCTATGCCGATATCATCATGGATGCTGTCAGAGCAGAGATGCCTAGCATACTTCTCATGGGTGGAACAAGCTTTGGAAGGGCTCTTGCTCCAGTAATAGCAGCAAGACTTAAAACGGGGCTAACAGCCGATTGTACAGGCCTAGACATCGATGAGGAAGGGAATTTGATCCAAATTAGGCCAGCATACGGTGGGAACATAATGGCAACCATTGTTTGCAGGGAAAGAAGGCCGCAGATGGCAACGGTCAGATACAGGGTGATGAAGGAGGCAGAAGAGGATCCAAATAGAAAGGGCTTGGTCATAGAGAGAAAAATTCCAGCGAACTTACGGGATAGAACTAGGGTGTTAAAAGAGGTTGTAGAGGAAGGGCAGAGCATCGAGGATGCAGAAATTATTGTTGCAGGAGGTGGGGGGCTTAGAGCTCCTGAAGACTTCAAGCTCCTTGAAGAGTTGGCAAATCTTCTTGGAGGCACAGTAGCTGCAAGCAGGAATGTTGTTGATAAGGGATGGATGCCAAAGAGCAGACAGGTGGGGTTAAGCGGAAAAACGGTCAGACCAAAGCTCTACATCGCCTGCGGGATTTCTGGGAGTGTACAGCACCTCGCCGGAATGAAGAACTCAGAGGTTATTGTTGCCATAAACAAGGATCCTAGCGCGAGGATATTCGATTACGCCAGATTTGGTGCAGTAGGAGATCTCTATGAGATAGTGCCAGAGATGATAAGGATCTTGGAAGAAATTAGGGAAGAAGCCCAAAGAGGAGGACATTAGCTCTTCTAAGGCAAAGTAATAGATTAAAATAAAAGCTAAGAATGTAAATCACTTCAAGTATGGAAGTCTTCGAGGTATTTGACGTAAGGGATAGGGCTGGCAACTTATGGAAGATTGAGATAAGGGAACCAACAAACTGGAGTGAAATTGAGGCTTTCGAGGAGGTTCAGATTAAGGCTTGGGGCATGGATCCCATAGAGATAATCCCTGGACACATAATAAGAGGAATTCAGGATGCTGGTGGGGTTATTCTAGGAGCTTTTGACAGAAATTCGGGAAAAGCATTTGGTTGTGTCGTCTCTCTTCTCGGTGAAAGGAATGGAAGGAAGTTCATCCTATCCCATATAACTGGCGTTATAAGAGAACTTCAGGGCTTAGGAATAGGATATAGACTGAAACTAGCTCAGAGAAAGGCCGCTCTTCAGAAAGGAATAGATATAATCGAGTGGACATTTGATCCCCTTCAAGGGCTGAACTCTTACTTTAACCTGTCAAAGCTAGGAGTGATCTGCAACAAATTCCTCTGGAATCACTACGGAATTATAAGAGATGAGATAAATAGAGGGATGAGAAGCGACAGATATAAGGTTCAGTGGCACCTAAAGAGTAAGAGGGTTCTAACGAGGCTGGGAAAGGGTAAATCTGAGATTACGCTTGATGATTTGATCGAAAGAGGAGCTCAATTCGCCTATAACACGGAGGGAGAAGAACCGCTTAGGAAACCGATTTTGAGAGAAAGGTTTCCCGATTCGGACATTGTGCTTCTGGAAATCCCTTGGAGCATTAGAAGGGTCAGGGATGAGGGAGGTCTGAAGCTTGTGAGAACATGGAGGGATGTATTCGCATCAACTGTACAACACTACTTTTCAAAAGGCTATTGGGCAGTTGAGTTCGTTAAGTCATTAGAGGAGAGAAGGTCCTTCCACGTGTTGTGGAAGGCTGATCTTAAAGATATTTTGGAGGATAGGCTTTTAGGAGATGCTTAGAATTGAAGATCAGGAATATAGATCTTTACCTCGTGAGAATGGAGTTAGTTAGTCCTTTTGAAACTAGTTTTGGTGTTGAGACACATAGAGAAACAGTAATAGTTAGAATTGAGGAAGAAAACGGCGAAGTAGGCTGGGGAGAGTCTCCTATAATGGAAGGTCCTTGGTATAGCTACGAAACGAGCCAGACTGCTTGGCATATCTTGAAGGACTTCATTTCTCCTGAATTGGTAGGATCAGAGATTGAGGGGCCTGAAGAGTTATGGAAAGGGATAGGGAAGAGAGTTAGAGGCCATAACATAGCTAAGGCAGGGATAGACAAGGCATTGTGGGATCTAAAAGCAAAACTTGAAGGAAAAAGTCTTTCTAAAATGCTAGGTGGCGTTAGAGATAGGATACTTTCAGGAATAAGCATAGGGATCAAGAAGAACGTAGATGAACTGTTGAGAACAATTGAAAAAAGGCTAGAAGAGGGTTACATGAGGATTAAGTTGAAGATAAAGCCTGGGTGGGACGTGGAGGTGCTAAAGAGGGTTAGAAAGGAGTATCCAGATATACCTCTTCAGGTGGATGCAAACGCTGCGTACACACTTGATGATTATTTGTCGCTAAAGAAGCTTGATCAATTTGACTTACTTATGATAGAGCAACCATTACATGAGGACGATCTTGCAGATCACTCTCAGCTAGCTAGGAAGATCTCAACCCCGATCTGCTTGGATGAAAGCATAAAGAGCATTCATGACGTCAAGGCCGCTTACCTACTTGGGAGTTGTGAAATAATAAACTTGAAACCTTCTAGAGTTGGTGGGATCACTAAAGGATTGGAGATTCATGATTTATGTCTGAGCCTAGGGCTGCCAATATGGATAGGCGGTATGCTAGAAACTGGAATAGGGAGAGGTTTCCTCGTAGCTATGGCCTCGCTCCCAGGAGTGAGATTCCCTAATGACATTTCTGCGAGCTCTAGATATTTCAAAGAAGATATCGTAGAACCAGAGTGGAGACTTAAACCTGATGGAACCATGAGCGTTCCAAGAGATCCAGGAATTGGGATCGAAGTTAAGGAGGATATGTTAGAGAAGGTAGCTGTTAGGAGAGAGAGGGTTGGTTAAAGCCAAAATTGGGTTTGTATAATAACAACATATCGAGAGCAATCTATCTTCATTAAACATGCATTAACTTTACATCCTTATGTCGTGTGCTTGAGAATAGTTTAGACCATAGGGCTCCAGCACGCTTTTGGCAGCGCTCATGAACTCTTTCAAGGCTTTTTGTCCCCAGGCAACCAATATGATTTTTTCAAGTCCAGTTCCACCATCTATGTGTGATGTTATTTCTGCAAGCATAGCTTGAACAGCTTCTGCTATACCAAGTCCGCCCACTCCAGCTCCCATAGCAGGAAAGGCTACGGAACGAGCGCCAATCTTTTCTGCAGCTCTTAAGGCAGCTTTTGTAGCTAGAGAAACTGATTCGAAAGACGCTCTTCCTGCTGGACGTCTGACTGTAGGAGCATGTATAACCCATTTTGCAGGAAGCTTTCCAGCTGATGTAACTACAGCATCACCTATGTCTACTGGAGCCATTTTTCTTGCTTCTTTCTCTATAACTATGCCTCCTTTTCTCTTAATAGCTCCAGCAACGCCTCCTCCCATTAGAAGTTGGGAATTGGCAGGGTTTACGATTGCATCTACGCTTATTTCAGTTATATCCCCTTCAAAAATCTGTATCAAGACCTCACCATGTCTAAATATCATTTCAAATCTTACTAGATCTTCTTACCATAAAAAGGACATCAGATCTACAGCTGACGATGTCCTTTAAATGTAATAAGGACGCATTTACAAGTACATCAAGGATGTTAAAAGACCTTGAAAGAGAAAGGGCGTTGCTCTTCATCGTCTTAGGTATAATGCTTCTTGTAATTGGGATGAGGTCCCATACTCCTTTATCTGAAAGTATAAGATCTCCTATCCAAGATCTTAGATATGTTAATGTCACCCTAGCTGCTTACCTCTTTAGCGACAGAGAGATCAATGAACCCTTTGACGTTTACTTTCCCATACCTTGTGATGCGGAGAATCAGAAAGTGATTTCCTTTAGCTTCAACAGAGATCCTGATGAGATACTTCGGGATGAATGGAACCAAAGCGTAGCAAGATTCAGGATTTCTTCCTTAAAAGCGGGTGAGATTAGTCAGATAATCATGTCCTGCACAGTAAAGCTTGTTTCACTTAAATATGACGTAGAACGTGGAAAAGCCGGGTCTCTAGATGACATTCCAGAGGAAATAAGATTGCTTTATACGAGAGACGAAGAGATGTACAAAATTCACGACCCTATTATCATTTCCTCCGTCAGAGAGGCAGTTAAAGGTGAGAAAAACATCTATGAAATAGTGATACGCATCCACGATTACGTTATTGAGAAGCTTAGCTATAAACTGGACGCAAGATGGGATGATGCGCCGACTACTTTGAGTAAAGGAGAGGGATCTTGCTCAGAATATGTGTTCGTATTTATTGCTCTTTGTAGAGCGGCCGGTATACCAGCAAGGTTTGTTGGAGGTACTGCTATAGACCCAAGTCTTTCTGGTACGTCTCTTAGGGCAGAATTAGTGGACTACACGTTCCATAGGTGGGCAGAGGTTTATATTCCGAACTACGGTTGGCTTCCCGTAGACATAACTTATGACGATGGACCTTATACCAGAGATTTTCTCTTCTCATTAACTGATACATTCTTTGCCTTTGTAAAGAGAGGCGGGAATTCTAAGTATCTGGGATGGAGTTACCTACCAGTTCTTGATTCTGAGACAAGAGATGTGGAACTAAGGGTCATGGCTACATGGGTTCCCATACTTGAGGCTCAAAAAGCCCTATTATTGATTCACAAAACCGAAGAGATTCTCTTTCATCTGGATAAAGTTGCAAATAGCTCTAATATCGAGGAAATCAGATATCTCATAAACGAATCCTTAAAAGAGCTGGATAAGGGTGAGTTCACAAGAGGTCTTTCTTTTAGCCAGCAGGCTCTGTCAATGGCTATGGAATTAAAGGAAGATCTTAAGGGGAGTAGAACTCATTTATTAAGTCTCTTTTTGATTTCCATTTCGATTTCTTTAGCAGTATCTTTGTTTGCTTTAAAGTTCAGGCAAAGGTGATTCTAACTCATAATTTTCCTGATTTTATATATGAAGCGCTCTAAATTAACTATGTACCACTCGTGTTTCCCCTCTCCTATCTTATTTCCCCTCCAGAACGCTTCTACCTTAAAAATAAGCTTTCTTCCATCCACAGCAACCAGCTCAGACTTTACGACTATCTCCCGACCCACTGGTGCTGGGCTAAGGTGTCTTACATTGACATAGGTCCCGACGGTGGTGTAGCCCTCTCTAAGATACGGCTGCACCAGGTCCCTTGAAACCGCCTCTATAAATGCTATCATAGAAGGGTAGAAAGAACTTTTACATCCCCGCTGCCAACTGACCTTGCGCGCGCTTTATGAAAGAGCTCTCCTAGCTTTTGGGCAAGATAGAGCTGTAGAAATTCTAGGTGAAGTAAACCTCCTTAGGGGGACGATGCCAATAAAACTCTTTGTTTGCGGCAATCCTAGGGTAGGTAAGACCTCTTTTTGCAGGAGATTTGCATTGGGAAGTTTTGATAAGAGCTATAAGACTACAATTAGCGTAGGTTTCTACTCAAAGCACCAAATCATTGAGAGATACCTCATTCGTCTAGTGATTTGGGATTTAGCAGGTCAGGAGAGGTTTGGTCTAATGAGACCAGGCTTCTATAAGGGAAGTTCCGGTGGATTTGTAGCCTTCAGCTTAGTGAACGAGAGAAGTTTCAGAGATGTGCTGGGATGGGTGAAGGAGGTTAGAGACAATCTTGGTGATGTACCTATGCTTCTCATAGGGACAAAGAGCGATTTAGGGGTAAAGATCTCTGGAGATCCTATGAAGTATGTGCGCGAATTGGGCTTCGTTGGTTACCTCAATACAAGTGCCCTCACTGGAGAGAACATAAATGGGGCGGTTAGAAGTCTTGTTGAGACGATCTTGCGAAAAGAAGGTCTGATCTAAACGTCTAGCTCTTCACCATTTGTAGATATTTTGATTACTTCAGCTGTGTGCGTTATACCAATTTCCTTTGCAAATTTTTTAGCTATGTCCTCGGGCCCTTCCCCCTTCAAACTTTGACTGTAGCACCACAATATCCACTCTCCAACGCCAGGATAAAATATAGGAACGAGTAGAAGAACTCTTTTTTCTCCATCATTGTTCTCTTCTGTTTTCTCTTTCCAAAAGAGGATTATCTTTCTTCTAGTTTCTGAAAGGCATTCTTTCATTATTTTAATAAAGTCCTCCTTCCTTGCTAGATGTATTTGAAGCATCCTCTTGTTAGGAATTTAGTAGAAAATATAATTATCTCGTTGGCTGTTAAGGGAACGAGGAAGAATTTTGACAACAGAAAAGGGACATTGATTCATAAGAAGATAATTTCTAGCTTTTTCAACACTTATGTGCTTCTAGAAGATGTTAGCTAGATAGCACATGAGAAAAATAATATATCTGGCTTCTAGTATTCTAGGGGATAACAGCTGGAGGTAAGGGACAGGGCAAAGAGGATTGTTGAAGCCATATCAAGCGTCCTTTCAGATATTGATGACTCAGAAGTGGAACGTTTTGCTTCAACAATTCTTAGAACGTTGGGAGATCGTAAGATATTCGTTGCGGGAGCTGGAAGATCTGGGCTTGTCGCCAAAGCTTTTGCCATGAGATTAATGCATTTGGGCTTTTCTGTTCACGTCGTTGGAGAAACAATCACTCCGAGAATGGATCCAGGAGATCTTCTGATAGTCATAAGCGGGTCTGGAGAGACTCTCTATCCTGTTACAATTGCCAAACAAGCTAAGGAGCTTGGAGGCATTCTTGCTGTAATAACGAGTTATCCAGAATCGACCTTAGGCAAATTGGCTGATCTCTCCTTAGTCATCAAGGGAAGGGTGCTGCCAGCCGCTCATACAGACTACGAATCAAGACAGATAATGGGCATCCATGAGCCACTAACTCCGCTTGGCACGCTTTTTGAAATCTCAACTCTGATCTTTTGCGACGCTTTGATATCCGAGCTAGCTTCAAGGCTAGGAAAGACGGAAGAAGATCTGGCTAGAAGGCATGCTACGCTGGAATAATTTAGCTCTAAATAACTGCTTTGCTTCAATCGCTCATTTCTTTTTCATTTCAGATCTTTATCTTTTTAAGTAGCTTTGAATGCTTTTATTGAGATTGTCAAGGAGTTTATGGGTCCCTTTTGTGCTCAACTGCCTAAAGGTTTTATTTAGTACTCTTGGGGGAATATTCACAGAGAGTCTAGCTCTTATTGCTGACGGGCTTGATTCCTTTGGAAATGTGATCTCATCCTTCTTCACAGCTTTCTTCGTAAAGAAGGCTGTAGAACCACCAGATGAGGAGCACCCATATGGACATATGAGGTTTGAAGCTCTTTCAGCTATCATAACACTTTCCTACATATTTTCCATGTTAATAATTCTAGTTCATACCCTCTTTGAAAGATGGACTTTAATAGAGGATGTTTCCATCGGTGGAAGGGCTCCTCTATACACTTCAGCTTCCCCGCTCTCCAACATCATTGCTTTATGGTTTTACAGAAGATCTGGGCATTCAGGTCTTGCAGTTAGAACAGAGGAACTTCACATCTTCTCTGACATTTTTGAAGGGGCTTCTGTCCTTATAGGTGTGCTACTGGCATCGCTTTTTTCCCCAATATGGGACCTTGTTGCGCTATGTGTTGTAATCTTCTTCATGGGATGGGCTTCTGTCAAGAGCTTTATCGAGATTAAAGATTTCATCACAGATGTGTATCCTGGCAAGGACTACATTGTCAAAGTGAGTGAAATCGTTGGTTCGATGAAAGAAGTTAAGGAATTTCATAAGATAAGAGCTAGGAAGGTTGGTAAAAATGTCTTTCTTGATTTACATGTTTTAGTCGATCCTGATATGAATGTTAAGAGCGCGCATGACTTAGCTGATGAAGTTTTGAAGCGAATTAAGGAGGAGTTACCGGATACCAAAGATGTTATAGTTCACATAGAGCCTTACGTTACAAGAGAGAAACATGACTAAAAATCATCTTAGAATAATGAGTATAGTTGTGGTAGGGATCTGAGACTTTATTCAACTATCTCACTAGCCCAAAGCCCTCTCCAATATCTTTTATTGTTTCTGGCTTTCTTGGCTCCTTCTCCACGAGAAAGGATAGGAAAATTAGAACTAGTCCCATAACGATCACTGCTAAAACCGTAATGCTCGGAGATTTCAGGTGCGTCCCTCTTTCTACTTCCTCAACCCACTTTGCTTCTCCTAACATGGTACTTTCGTGCCAGATCTCTACTTTTACCTTTTTAGGAGCTGGAAAGCTTAAGTTAGCACTTTCTCCTTTCCTCAAGTAAACCTTTCTGACCTGATCTATGCTATCTCCAACAGCTCTTATGTAAAAGAAACCATCATTTCCTACGTTAGTTAAAGAAACGTGAAGTAAACCGTTTGAAAAGCTGGAAGAAGCCATTACTTCATACCCTTTCGCTCCCTTTAACTCAAATCTAGGTAGCTTTAGCTCCAAAATGTATTCATTGGGCGCCTCTGGTTCGTTGAAATTCTCCCACAATAATCTGTCATCCTCTGCTATCTTGGGCCCTTTAGCGCTCTTAGGACTCCACTTATATGAGATGAGTTGAACATCTTCTCCCATCCTGAACTCTATGACATCTATCCAGCTCATGGGGTTTAGCCTCGTATAACAGTCAGTAATCCTGATCCTGTAAATGCGGTCATTAAGCTGTTCTATTGCGTTTGTGGTTTCTAGATGAACTAAGACATCTAAAACGATTGCTCCCTTCAACTCCTTCATTTCTCCTATGTTTTCAACGTCGCAAAGAACTACTTCATCATCTTTCATTCTCATATTTCCTACAATCTCATAATCTACCTTCTCAGGATTATCTGCAAATAGTAAGACCAGACCTGCAGCCGTTCTCTCCTCTTGTACTACCATATCTTGAAGAATAGATGGATTTCCATATAGATCCTCAAATCCCTTCTTGCTGATATTAAAAGGATGTTGCAGCAGTGAAACTATAGCCGTACCATCGCTCTTGAAAGTTATTCTAAAGTTAACGGCAACTATGTACCTTGGCTGTGCGCGAACTTCTTTAGCGGATAGGGGAATGAAGATAAGCAATACCAACACGATAACTATTGCTTTTTTCATGACATCACCCTTTTATTGTGGAATGAACCTGAACTCCATGTGCTCGACTTCTAAATACATGCTAACACAGAAGTGACCTGTTTCTTCTTCAAGGAAGTTCTTTTCCTCCAAGCCAAAGATGATGTGCCTCCAAGAATAATCCCCTACCCTTGCTATCAGACCCTCGAGCATTTCAACATCAATCCAACCCCAAGGTTCGATGTAGACTTGGGGCCAGATATGACCTCCCCAGTGAGTGAGAAGCTCCTCTCCCTCTCCTCTGGAACTTTCATTAAGCCAATAATACTCCTTTGGTTCCTCAAGCATCATGCCAAAGGCGGCTCTTGCAGGAATGCCCATTATCCTAACTAGAGTTATGTACGTATCGGCTACCTCTGTGCAATCCCCATAGATGTAGAGATCGCTGTCCTTGTATGTAAGGCAGTGACTCGCTCCCCTGCTTCGGTTAGGGTTTACGCTGTATTCTACATGATTAACAACCCACTCCGCTATCTTTTTCGCTATATTCAGTGGATTGTCCTCATCGCCTGCTATGCTCTCCGCAAGCTCTATTAGAGTTTCGTTCTCAGTAGTCCAGACCGCAGTCGATGTGGTGTACTTTCTTGCCATCTCCAGAGATGGCCAGAGCGCCACATTTGTGTTGAAAGAATATTTATAGCTCTCCATAGTTACTTCAAATGTTGCGTTGATCCACTTTACTTCATTTGGCCCCATTTCTACTCTTATCTTTGCATAAGTATTCCCATTCTCATCCAGTTCTAATACGAGAGGTTCTGGTTCCATTGATATCAGCTTTGAGGTTTGATGAGTAGTGTTCATCGGGACTAACACGTATACTATATCAGAAACACTTACATCTCGATCGTTCTTCAACTTAAACGCCGCTTTAATTAAGTATGTGTGGCTGTAAGTTTCGATTTTGCCTGGAGATTCGCTCCATGGCATGGTACTTGTCTGATTTCCAGTGAGCACAACAGGAATCTCTACTTCCTTCACTTCTCTGAAGTATAGAAGACCTCCCATTCCCACCAAGAGAACCCCTAACAGCAAAAGCCCTAGATGTGGTTTCATCAGGAGCTTCCTCCAACTCGACATTTAACCTTTTTCATGGTACTTCAATAATGAGCTAATTATGATGCTTCAATCAAAACTCAGGAAAGGGTTTGATCTTCTCTCTCTTCCTATCGTCGTTCGAGCACCATGACCGGGGTATACCACAACATCGTCGTCTAGGGAAAGGATCTTCTTTAATGAACCCTTCATTGCTATAGGATCTCCTCCAGGAAGATCTGTCCTCCCAATAGATCCTTGAAAGAGGGTGTCTCCTGTGAACAACACTTTTACATCCGGCAAAAAATAGCATACGCTTCCGGGCGTGTGTCCTGGCGTATGAATGACTCTAATTACCTGAGAACCTAGTTCAAATGAGGGCTCTCCATTAAAGAAATTGTCTATTTCAGGCTTGGGCATTTTCAGACCGAAAACAGAAAGTCCTGAATCCCATAGTGTTTCAAAAGTCCACAAATCCTCCTCATGAATGTAAGACTCTATTTTTAGGACTATTTTGAGATCGGCTAGCTCAAAGGTGTGATCAAAGTGACCGTGAGTCAGCAAAATGAACTTTGGTTTTAGGTCCCTTCTCTTAACTTCTCGCAAAATGTATTGAGTGCCTCCTCCAGCGTCAATTACTAGAGCCTCCTTTGTTTCCCTCTCATATACTAGATACACATTACTTTTCAAAAGGCCTAGAGGAAAGACCTTAACGGCGATTGACAAGATTGATCCCTCGACGAGACGATGAAAGCTGCTAATCTCTGAATACGCTTCTCAAGAAGATGAATATTACAAAAGCTAGGAGTAAGAGTACGACAATTTTCAAGATGAACCATACCACTCTCCACAGTATTATAGCAATGAACACTGCTAGCAAAAGCAGGATTAGGTCTTTGAACTTCATCCTTCTTTCCATCCCCTACTTAGCTATTCAACACTTTTAATGGTTGATCTAGTAGTTTGATTACATCTCGCTGAGGGTTTCTGAAGACACTTCCTTAAGGTACTTTGGAGGAACCTTTTTGGCAAGATAAATTGCATCACTTGCCTTCCACAAAATCAATCCATCTCCTATCATGGAATTTCCATCTACTTCAAGGAGAATTAGATCTTTCCCATGTCTTTTAGCTACATCTAGGGCTTCCCTCAGCTTTGTCGTAAGATGAACGAATTTTCTCCCCAAGGGAAGGAGCCCATTCCTTTTAATTCGCTGCCAAGCTTTCTTTGTTGTCCCATGAAAGAGCCTTGGAGCTTCATTTACTTTCTCGTATTTTGGCATTACCTCCACGCTATGACCATAGGTTGCCCTTATTCTGCCGTCCTTAACTTCAAATCTGCCTTTTTCATCCATTTCTACAACCCTCAAGATATCTTCAGGCATTACCCATCCAAATCCCCTTAGATTTCTTATCCTCGCAGCGAGCTCCCCAATGCCAATGTCAGAAAATCCCTCGGAATCTAAAGAAATGTCTAAGAAAGCCGGGTTATGCCTTAAGATAAAGCTGAGTAGCTTGCTAAGCTTCACTCTTTCCTTGTAATCCATTTGCTTATGGGATACAATAGCTGGAATCTAGATTTAACGCTTACTCTCAACATAACCTAGTTATAGATCGTTCTACAGTGAATCGATCTCATTTATCCTAAAAAGCTCTCCACATAACGATTTGGGATGACTAATCATGGTTCAAGGCAGAAGAATCTCTCTTTCCGTAACATAACGTCCCGTTGATTTCGAAATTTAGAAACTCCCAGTTTTAAAACAGTATCTTCTCTAATTTTTATCTACTAAGAGAGCTTAGGAAAGGGTGAAAGGAAACATATCTATTAGATCCTTAGTCATTTAATCTAGTAAATTGGTCAGAAGAAGGCTGGCTATTTCTATTGTTTCATTTGTTTTGCTATCATCTACTATCATTCTGGCAGACTTCATGAGCGAAGATTACAGGGAAGTTTCTCTTTCCCTGAGAGAAGAAGAGATATTAGATGCCATTTATAATGCTGCAAAATCAGGATTAATTAAAGAAAGTGATGCAAATCATTTATTTTCTCTCATAGCTAGGTCAAAGAAAGTTATCTCTTTAAAACATCCTCTGTCGGATGATCTTGCCAATATTCTTTACAGATTCGAGAAAATTGCTGAGGGTAAAGGGTTAGGCGAAAAAGACATCTTAGTACTGCAACAAACGTTAGAGGTAAACCTAAGATACATTAATCTAAACAAGAAAGATCCAGAACTCTTTGAAAGATTTTTTCACCCTTCTTTAAGCTTTCCTTTCGTATACATTAGGGGCCAAGGCTTCAACTTTCATCCCATAAATGCTCTAAATTATGCAACGGAGCTTCTTGAGTACGAAAAAGATAACTCTAGTTTTATAGAAGTCATGAGAGATCTTCTTGAATACATAGAAGAGAGAAGCTACAAGAACTTAAGCTACGGAGTTATGAAGTTTTACTTCGCATGGGAAAGGGAAAGCATTCCGTGGATTTCCTCAATATCCCAAGGAATTGGTTCTGCTTACTTTGCAATTGCATACTCGATAACTGGAGAACATGAATTTGAGAGAGCGGCGAGGCTTCTTGCTAACTCATTTCAAGTTCCGTTTGAAATGGGAGGCTTTAGAATAGAGCTTGACTATGGTCCCTTTTATGTAGAATATTCTAACGCCCCCTTCGATCTGGTTCTTAATGGCTTCATGTTATCCTTGAAGGGCTTATGGATATACTTGCAAATAATAGAAGATAACGCCACTCTGAAGGCCTTTTTATCTGGAATTACTACATTAGAGTCTCTCTTACCAAAATATGATGTTAGAATATCTCTTACCCGAAGTTGGTCAGCATACTCCCTTTTATACAATCAGAGCGTTGAAAACTATCCCGTCTTCCACGGCACAGCTAGCGAAAGATATCACAGGCTGCATGTTAGGCTACTTTACTTCCTTGGAAGGGCTAGTGGCAGTTCCGTACTGAAAGCTTACTTCGAGAAATGGGATAGCTACTTGGTAGAAGCTGGATTGAAGTCAGAGGTCGAAAGATCGAAACAGGAATATGAGTTTTGGATTTCTATTACCTCAGGGTAGTTTAAAGACATCAAATAGAGCGAGAATCATAAAAGGCCCATGTATCTCTTCCAGGTATTACGTAAATCCTCATCATCGTACACGGAAACTAAGTACAGTTTCCAAACGTTCTGCCTTTTCCATGGCGGATCGCTTTTAGAGGAGAATATTTCGATGCCTAAAGACCATCTCTCAAACCCAAGCTCCGAACAGATTTGTTCTTCCAGCTCAGCAATTTTCGTCCAATCTGCTCTATCTTCTCTAACCAGGGGTTTGATTTCAGAGTTAAGTTCTCGCACTTCCACGTTCTCAAGGAGTAGAAACTTTCTATCTAGCAGATTTTTGGTTAGCTCTGGTAGTTTGGATAGGAAAATAGAGAACGCATCCCTGTTAGAGAGAAGAAAGAAATTCTCATCTAGTTCTGACATTAACAATCTCATAGCCTTACTAAGCATTACCCAAGCCGTCATGTTTCCTTCGTGGTTTTCCAGGTATGAATAAATTCTCATTCTATCGCTTGCCCACCTCTCTTTAACTTCTTGCTCTATTCTAAGTCCGCTTTTCTCAAGCTTCATGGATGAAACTATCTCAAGAGGCCTGTAACTGGGTTCTCCAATAGGAAGAGAGGGCATGGTTGTGATGTATCTATAAATGTTATCAGCATTGTCCAGATCGATTTCTCCATTTATTAGAGGCGAATACTCATGTTTTCCAGCGATAACTTGATATACTTCGGCAGGATTTAGCCCAAATTCCTCTAAACAGCTTAGTTCCTTGTCATTACTTTTTTCTAGCATAAATTTCACGTTAAGTGGGTGCTCCCATCCCATCAGGATCCTCATTAACTCATCAGAGATGTGAGGGAATGGTCCGCATCCAACATCGTGAAGAAGCCCGGATGCCGAGAGAAGCAGAGGATCTAAATCAAATTTGAGGCTAGCTATAATTGCAAGATGTGCTACATGAGCTGAGTGCTCGTATCTGCTTGCTGTGGCCAGTTCTTCAACGATCCAAGATGGGACTACCGAAAGATCTATACCGACGAGTCTTTTTACGGCCCATGACTCTTCCAGTATCGTAAGTAGATCCAATGCTTCTTTCAACCTTTGATTCAATCCCATTTTTCTTCCTCCTTAGGACTTATGCACAATGCTTAACGATAACATTTCTAACGCACATTACTCAGTGAAAACTCCTATTTTCCATTTAATCTGCTATAAGATCTATCCTCTTGAACTCTACCGTGTCTATCAAACCTTTGTCAGTGATTCTCAACTCAGGCAGAACAGAAAGCGCTAGAAGAGACATTGTCATGAAGGGAGATACTATTTTGCAGCCAAGCTCTCTCCATGCCCTTTCCAGTTTCTCAACTTTTTCTGCTACTTCTTCTACGGGTTGATCTGACATTATACCTGCTATCGGAAGTTCAACTAAGGAAATGATTCCGCCATCAGAAACTGAAACCATCCCTCCACCAACATCTATAAGCTTATTGGCTGCTATAGCCATATCTCTATCGTTTGTACCCACAATAAGCAGATTATGGCTGTCGTGTGCGACCGTAGAAGCAACTGCCCCTTTCTTGAATCCAAAGCCTTTTACAAAGCCCTTTCCTATGTTACCAGTGAGTTTATGCCTCTCTATTACAGCAACTTTGGCTATATCTTCCTCAGGATTCGACATTATTTTCCCTTCCATCACTTTTAGCTCCTCAATTAAGTGTTTCGTGTTTACCTTCCCCTCAAGAATTCCTATTACGTGTACCTTAACCAATCCTTCATCAATTGGAGCTTTTATTTCAAAATCGGAGGTAGTTGGCCTTTTCTTCACCCTAACTGTGTTCTTTGCAAAGCTAGGATAAGATGGAGGCCTCATATCCACAACTAACTTGCCTTCCTTGGCTATAACTTCCCCATTTGCCACGACAAGACTTATTTCAATCCTTTTTAGATCATCTAGAATTAAGATATCTCCGAATTTGCCGGGAGATATTGCTCCAATATCTTGATCTCGATTAAAATGCTCAGCTGTGTTTATTGTCGCCATTTGGATTGCTGTAATCGGATCTACCCCCTCCTCAATAGCCCTCCTAACAACATAATCTATGTGTCCTTCGGATACTAGGTCCTGCGGATGTCTGTCATCAGTAACTAGACAGATCCTCCTAGCATCGATCCCTCCTTCGGTAACGATCTTTATCACGTCGGCCAGGTCTTTCCAAGCAGATCCTTCTCTAATCATTGTGTACATCCCGAGCCTAGCTTTAGCAAGACCCATCTCCTTTGTAGTTGACTCATGACATGAGCTTATTCCAGATGCAACGTAGGCTGAAAGCTCAGATCCAAGGGGTCCTGCCCAATGTCCCTCAACTACTTTTCCAAGTCTTAGTGATATTTGTATCTCGCTGTGCATCTTCTCATCTCCATAGATCACGCCAGGGTAGTTCATCACCTCTCCTAGGGCCACTACGCCCTCCCATTTCATAGCTTCCTCGATTTCTACAGGGCCTATCTCTGCTCCTGCTGTCTCAAATTCAGGAGAGGATGCAGGAACGCAAGATGGTACCGAAACATAAACCTTTAAGGGAAGCCCTTTAGCCTCATCCAGAATAAGTTTGATCCCTTCTAACCCCAAGACATTGGCAATCTCATGTGGATCAATGAACACCGCTGTAGTTCCATGAGGTAGAACTGCTCTGGCAAATTGTGTAACTGTCACCATGCTGCTTTCTATATGTACATGACCATCTAAGAAGCCAGGGATAAGATATCTGCCCCTAGCATCTATTACTTGGGTTTCAGGACCTATCGCATGTTCAGCTTTTCCCACCAGCGCTATTCTATCGCCTTTTATGGCAACATCAACTTCTTCTATAAGTTCCTTTGTGAAAACATTCACAAGAGTCCCGTTCTTTATAACAAGATCTGCTTTTGACCTTCCCATCGCTACATCCACAAGAGATCTCTCTACTTCCCATAACCTACTCCTTCCTCCTTGCATAAATTCACCACTTTAAGCTTGACAGTATATTCTATATCTTTAACTGACGTGAATTTCACCTAGAAGTAAAGTAGCCTAAATATCAGAAGAACTAGGAGCAGTATTTCAGATAGTAATGCAGATCTCTGCTTGTAGAAACCATAAATGCTCTCTTTTCCGAGAAAACCGGTCTCTTTCCAAAGGTTTAGTGAAAATCTTCTTTTTATAGGATAGAAAAGGGGAATGCCTTTATCTGTTGGTAGATCGCAAATTAAATGTGCTATAACTGACAAAAAAGAAAGAATTCCCTTCTCTATGCTTATTAGAGCCATGATCAATCCAGCAGCGAGGGCGAATAAAAAGCTGTGGGTAGGTCCATCATGAAATTCTGTTGGTTTAACTCCTGCTTTCACAAAGAGAGCATCGATATTAGGTAGCCAATTGAATAGGAGAGCTATCGCTAAGTTCTCCTTGGTAAAAGAGAATGATGCTATTAGAAGTGCGGACAATATGTGACCTAGCCACATCTAGGGAGGTTTACTTGTATTACTTAATATCTTAATGGAGTTCAGAAAAATTCATTTAGATCCCTTCTAGCAGTTATCAATTTACCCAGCAAGCTTCACCTAAGAACCTTCTAAAGAAGATAGAGTTTTTTATGGATAATAGAAATTGCAGACGGATGCTCTATCGAGTTATGATAGATTATGAACTCTGCAGGGGATGTGGTAATTGCGTTAAAGCCTGTTCTATGGGAGTTCTAGAAATTATAGACGAAACTCCTTATCCTGTAGATCTTGAAAGCTGCCATGGATGCGAGGACTGTGTGAAGAGCTGCCAGATTGGGGCGATTAAAGTCGAATACATAGGGAGAAAAAACGGTTAAAAAGGCTGATCTCTGCAACTTCTTGCCTTTTTCGCGATAATTTTTAGTTTTTTCGTATTTAAATGGCTAAATGAGAAAATTATAACTCCAGATGATCCTTTTGCACTTATAGCCGCTTCTATGGCCAGTTCTATCTCTCGCTCGCTGAGAGGTCTTGGTATTTCTGCTACTTGTATCATGGGAAGAACTTCCTTACCGGTCTTATTCCAAACCCATGATGCTATCTCAGATATCCACTCGACTGGTCTTCCGCACATAGCATGATAGACCATTGGAGAAAAGACATCCACATATTCTCTGAGTTCCTCGACGTCTTGCCCTATGATGGATCTACTTGCTCCGTTATAATCCTTAAACCTCCAGGGGACAAGGAAAACACCGAGTTTCTTCTTACCCAAAATATCTCTAGCTTCTGAAACGAAAGATGTAATTTGCCTGCACTTCCAATCAGTCCACTCTTTTAAGTGGTTTTTAATGATAAACAGAGCCCTCTCTCTGGGAGTTATGTAAGGAATTTCAATGCCTGTTTCCTTTGAAAAAAGTTCTATGGTTAAATCATCGAAGGAAGTCTGAATTAGTCTTGGAGAAGGAGATTCCCACCTGCACGGCCATCTAATGAAGTCTAGCCAAACGCCATCTACAGGGAGTCTAGCTGCTTTCCTGATCCTATCTAGGCAAAAATTCCTTACTTCTGGGATTGCTGGATTAACTCCAGCGTACCACTCCAGCATTTGAAGCGGAACTCCCTCTTCGGTAATGGGCCTGCTCCTTGGGAACTTCTTCCAAAGCCGATCTCCCACAAACAATGGTACTTCTAAATAAACAGAAATTCCTGCCCTTCTAAGATCTTCAATAAGTTTTTTATCATCTTTTACGAAAACCGAGGAAAAACCGTGGCCCACTAAGAATTCTGAGGGGCTAAGAGAACGTTCTTCTATAAGCGAGGGATCAAAGCCATAAAGTGAGAACTCACGGGCAAACAAGGTTCTTCAAGAGAATGAGTGCTAACATTAATAAATGAAAGAAGGCAGAGCACACTCCTAACAATAAAATTAAGAGTATCTTAAAAAGAAACTCTTTAATTGACCTAAGCTAAGAGAAGAATCAGTTAATATATTATTCTGATTTAAGTTTCCATAAGCGAGGACCTGAGTATTTAGATCATTGACTTAGGTGTGATGTAAGTGCCTCTTGCAACTGGACATAGAACTCAAGAAATACTAAAGCTGCTTGAGAGAGAATTTTCCTTAGAGTACAGGGAGTTTGTGGCGTTAATCGCGAGGAGATCTGGTGATCCTTTTAAGATCTTGGTTGCAACCATACTTTCACAAAACACAAATGATAGGAACTCCAAAGTAGCTTTGGAGCGTTTAGAATCCAAATTTAATATAAAGCCAGAGGTGCTTTCAAAGGCAAGTCTTGAGGAGATTATGGATGCCATTAGGCCCGCAGGCCTGCAAGCACAGAAAGCTAAGACGATTAAGATAGTCTCTGATATCATAATGAACAAGTACAGAGGGAAGTTGGAAAAAATTCTGAAGAAACCCTTAGAGAGTGCTCGGAGGGAATTGATCTCAATGCCTGGGATTGGCCCTAAAACTGCAGATGTCCTGCTTCTATTTTCACTTGGACTTCCCACTATTCCAGTAGATACTCACGTCATGAGAGTGTCAAAGAGGATAGGGCTTGTACCAAAGTCCGGAGGATATGAAGTAGTTAGAGAGAGTCTTATGGCCAATTTTGACCCTGCAGATTATCTGAAGGTGCATCTCCTCTTTATTAAGCTTGGAAGGACTTATTGTAGATCCAAAAAGCCGCTTTGCTCTAAATGCCCAATAAAGAGGTTATGCGATTTTGGAAGTGCAACTAACTCCAAGTGATTATATTAAGACTTAAGTCCTCTTGAGGAAGAAATCTAAGTTTAAATGATTATGATTTAAAACTTTTTTACATTCCATTAGTTTCTACAGGTTTCAACATTTTTCCATGAATTTCCATAAAGTTCCGCATACGCCCTCGAAAGCCACGCAGAAAAGCTTATTTTATAACTTCTAATTGGGTAAAATGATGAAAACGAAGAAAAACTGCTTGTAAAGTTCTTTGACAGCGTAGATGAGTTTAGAAAAAAGCTAATGGAACTTCGCAGGAGTACAAGGCGTGGGGATCTTATTACGATCGGTAGAATCAAGATACCGCTCGAGAAAATGAATTTCTCTCAAAAGTTCGAGATCTTGTCATACATAACTGAACTAAAGCTTGCTGCAGAAGAGATAGGCTTTAGGGTTATGAAGGAGGGGGTTGGCAATAATGGCCTCCTATTTCTAGGATTATACAGATCAAGCTCTGTTCATCCCGAAAGGAGATCCGGATATTAATCTACCCTCCCTAATTTAGATACTTTTTCTTTTTTTAACATATCCTCCTTTCAACAGTTTAATTCAAAGAAATTTCTCAAGAGGAAGCCCTAATCTCTTATTTAAGTGTAAGAGATATGCAGGGGCCATTATTGGGGCCAGATATGGGAGAGGTTTTGGTAGAAACAGTGCAGTGAATGTAGGTATTGAGCTGAAAATTATGATCAAGATCAGTGTGCCTCTTTCACCAAGTATGTGAGCTGTGGTTCTTACCCTCGTAATTTCATCCACTTTGTAGTCCCTTAATTCTTGAGAAAGCTGTGTTGCAAAGGAAAAGGAAGTTACAAGGCCGATGTATGGAAGTATTCCGGAATTTATTGGTTTAAACGCAGAATATGTTATTAACAACTGCTGGATTCCTATAGCTAGTGCATGAGAAACCAAGTCTATGAAAGGAACTGACTTAAATCTAATCTCTCTCCAAGAGTAAAAGAAGGAGTTCAAGGAAAGTATGGAAGCCATCATAGTTAATCGAGGATCAACGAAGTAGAGGATGGCAAGACCGGTAAGGAGGAGAGATCCGCATATCAAGTAGGCCCACTTCTTTTCAAGCGATTTGTTAGCTATCACGTTCCTTTCTCTCTTCACTAGATCATATAAATCGTCTTCTGCGTCCTCTAGATCATTAAACGAGAAGGTGAAAGCAGTTAAACAGGTGTTGGCCGTTAATACTAGAGCGGTTTTCATGATAAAGAGCTCTTTTGGAGAAATTAGCCAGATAAGAAGGGGAATGGCTAGAAGGCTACTTGAGTACTCCTTAAATCTAATGAATCTGAGTACTGTGTTTACTTTTTTAGTCAGAGATCGCATGATGAAAAGCCACATGATTTATGAATAAAAAATTGGTGATCCTTCTTGCGTAAACCTTGTTGCTGATTTATAATGGAGTTATAGAAGATAGATAGCTCATATCGCTCTGTTCTTCAAGGCTTTTATTTTAGAACATAGATTTATCATGGATGAGACGAGAGATTGACCTTTTAATCGAGAATGTCATGATTTTACCAGTTGTTCCTAAAGGATCAGTCATTAAGAATGGATTCATTGCTATATCGGATGGAAGGATAAAGGATTTTGGAAGGATGGAAGAAAGGCCGAATTTTAACGCAGAAGAAGTTTTGAATGGTAAAGGGATGTGTGCACTGCCTGGGCTTATTAACACCCACACTCATGCACCTATGACCCTTTTGAGAGGGATTGGCGATGCCCTGCCCCTCAATAAGTGGTTAGAGGAAGCTATATGGCCTAGAGAAGCGAAGTTAACCGCAGAAGACATCTATTGGGGGACCATGCTTGCTTGTCTAGAGATGATAAGGTCTGGAACCACTTGCTTTGTGGACATGTATCTGGAGGAGGATGCTGTGGCTAGAGCTGTTCTAGACTCAGGTCTTAGGGCATTTCTCTCTTATGGAATGATAGATCTAGGCTCAGAGGATAAGAGAGAAAAAGAGTTGAGGATAACAGAAGGATTCGTTAGAAGGTGGCATGGGGCGGGTGAAGGAAGAATAAGGTGCATGATAGCTCCTCATGCCACATATACGTGTTCTAAAGAACTCCTGTTGGCTTCAAAAGCCTTGGCAGATGAAATGAACCTAATGCTAAACATACACCTTTCTGAGACGAAATCAGAAGTTAAAAAGGTAAAGGAGCTTACTGGAATGAGACCAGTAGAGTATCTGGAGTCTCTCAGATTTCTTAGTCCAAATGTGCTTGCAGCTCACTGCGTTTGGCTCTCAGATGAAGAAATGAAGATATTGGCCAAAAGGGGAGTTTCTGTATCCCATTGTCCGAGTAGTAACGCAAAACTTGGTTCTGGAATTGCTCCAGTTAAGGAATTGATTTCTGAGGGAGTAAACGTCTCAATAGGAACCGATGGGTGCGCTAGTAACGATGATTTGGATATGTTCGAGGAAATGAGGTTGACGTGTTTCTTACAGAGAGCTCGCCTTCTAGATCCTACAGCAATAAGGGCATTGGATGTCATTGAGATGGCTACCATTAATGCTGCACGTGCCATTGGAATGGAGGACGAGATCGGTTCCATAGAGAGAGGGAAGAGGGCTGATATAATCCTTGTTAGCCTGAAAGCTCCAAGACTGGTCCCTCTCAATGATCTCGTCTCGAATTTGGTCTTTTCTTCCTCTGGAAACGATATTAGCACCGTAATAGTGGATGGAAAGATTCTGATGAAGGAAAGGAAAGTGTTATCGATGGATGAGGAGGAAGTGTTAAAGGAAGCGTCTTCTCGAAGTAAACCCTAATCATTACTATTCGGTCGTTAACACAGGAGCAGGCTAGTAAGTTGAAGCTATCGTGTTGTTTCTCTATTTCCTTCTCATCCGTAAGGTATTGCAGGTTCATGACAATCAGAAAAATCTAAACATTTTAGCTAACTATTTTGAAGGGTGTTATCTTGGAGGAATCTGTAGGAGTAGAAGAGAGAGAAATTGAGGAAGCGAGTGAAATTTTGAGGCAACTTGTTGAGGTTCCTACAGTGACAGGAACTGAATCTAAGGCGGGCGAAGTGCTGAAAAAACTTCTATCTCCTTATGTAGATGAGTTCCAAACTGACGAATGGTTTAACCATATCGGAAAGCTAAATCCAGGAACTGAGAGGAAGGTCGCTTTAGTTGCTCATATAGACCAGATCGGGTTCATGATAAAGAGCATTACAGAGGAAGGTTTCCTTAAAATCGATCAAGTTGGAGGATGGGATGCATCCGTTCCCTATGGGCAAAGAATACTCATCTTAGGGAAGAAAGGACCAATCCTTGGAGTTATAGGAAGTGTTCCGCCTCATTTAAGGAAAAAGGAACAGGCTAAGGAGATTAAACTGGAGGATTTGCTGGTTGATGTTGGAGCAGATAGTAAAGAAGAGGTCGAGAAGCTAGGGATAGAGGTAGGAAATTATGCCCTATTGACAGGCGATTTTTCAAAGCTATCTGGCACGAGGGTTACTGGCATGGCATTTGATGATAAAGCAGGAGTTGCTTCTATTATAATGGCTGCTAAAAGGGTTTTCGAAAAGAAGTCTGAGCTAAAGGTAGAACTTGATGTAGTTGCTACGGTTCAGGAAGAAATTGGGCTTAGAGGAGCGAGTATGATTGGTTACAATCTCAAGCCAGATGCTGCTATAGTCGTGGACGTGACTCATGCAGCAACTCCGCCCATTAAAGATAAGGTCGTGACAACTCTAGGAAAAGGGCCTGCCATAGCGGTTGGCCCGGTTTATCATCCAATAATCGTGGAGAAGTTAAGAAACGCAGCAGATAAGATCAAATCGCCTTTCCAAATAGAACCTTCTCCCCGTGGGGCAGGTACAGATACTTGGGCGATTCAGATAGCAAGAGGAGGGATTAAAACAGCCCTCCTATCAATTCCGTTAAGATATATGCATAGCGGTGTAGAGGTAGCTGATCTAAAGGACATAGTACATGCCTCAAAGATATTGGCTGAATTCGTTCTATCGTTTTAAAACTCATCATCTATTGCTGTAACTTGAATTATTGGATGGATCAGCACCTATTCACTTAAAGCTTCAATTGCCTTTAGAGCCCAATCAGGATCGGCTAAGAAAGCTCTGCCAATAGCTATGAGATCAGCTTTTCCCTCCTTTATGGACTTGTTAGCGAAGAAAGGTGACCTAATTCCTCCTACTCCAATTACTGGGATGTTTACTTTCCTCCGAACAGCCTCAGATAGATTCAGGAAGTACTCTTCTCCCTTAGCCCAGGAGGGTCTAGATCCACAGAGACCACCAGAAACATCTATAACATCTACTCCATGTTTCTCAAGGGCTATAGCTACCCTTACTCCTTCTTCCAGCGTAAGACCTCCTTCCATATAGTCCGCTGCCCCAAGCCTGAAGAAAAGGAGACCATCTATGTCCTTCCTTACCCTATCAACAACCTTAAGGTGTAATCTCATCCTGTTCTCCAAACTACCTCCATACTCGTCTGTTCTCATATTGGTCAAAGGCGAAAGAAATTCGCTTAGCAGGAAACCATGCGCTCCATGAATCTCGATTCCATCAAATCCTGCTTCCATTGCTCTGTTTGCCGCTTTAGCAAACTTCTCGAATATCCATTCTATCTCCTCTCCACTAAGTTCTTCTGGAACTTCCTCGCTTCCTGGTACTCGGACAGAAGAAGGTCCTACAGGTTTTCTTCCGATGATCTCAGAAGAAGCCTTAGCTCCAGCATGGTTAATTTGGATTATTGCTGTAGCTCCCTCGTTTCTTATCGCCTTTGCTAGCATCTTCAACCCTGAAACCAGCTCATCGCTGTATATGCCTAGCTGGTTTTTTGAGAGCCTTCCTTCCCTTGAGATGAACGTATGTTCCACAATAACTATGCCCGTTCCCCTTGATCTAAGTTTGTAGTGTTTGACTAGTGCATCAGTAACCTTACCTTCCTCGCTTGCCAACTCTGTTGCCATTGGAGGAAGCACGATCCTATTTCTAATGACGTGATCTTTGACTACAAGCTCATTAAGAAGAGATACCATGCATTTCCCCTGTTTAAGCTTAATTGACGATTGCTCTTAAACACCACCCAGCTGGATATATAGATGCGATTTGTGTAAGTAATTTTCGGTTATATTTGGCTTAATGCGCTGAGATAAAGGGTCTTAAGGGGTTCTATCAAAAGTTAGCATTATACCATATCATCGTGCCCTTCTTATTCCTTCCTTAAGGAATTCACGTGAAAACTCATTTGCTGTGTTATTTACCATCTCTCCCAATGAATGATTTCCTCCAACTTTCTCCTCTTCGATCTAGGAAATTCTGCAGGATAACCCAGCGGTATAAGGTAGGCTACATCCCAATCATTTGGAACTCCCAGCAGTTCTTTTGTCTTTTCTCTATCGAACCATCCTACTATGCATGTACCTAAACCTAGCTCATATGACTCAAGACAAATGTTCTGCATTGTTAGCCCAATATTAACCCAGTTGGAACCCCTTATACAGCACACTATCATAACTACAGGAGCTTGTAAAATAAAACTCTGGCATAAGCAAGTTCTTTAAGTTTTTTCCTTGTTTCTTTGCTTTTTACAACGACAAAGGCCCAAGGTTGGCTATTTCTTGACGAAGGAGCCCATCTTGCAGCTTCTAATACTTTTAGAAGCTTATCTTCTTCCACGGGCTTTTCTAAGTACTTCCTAATGGATCTTCTGTTAACGATCGCTTGAAAAACTTCCATATCTTTTGGCAAAATCATGATAATTAAATACTCTCATATGAGGCAAGAAGGGCAAACCTTCGCTTCTCCCGATTTATTTAAAATTGATTAATGTGACATCCCTGGTATGAGAAATTTCAGAAAGAAGACCATCGAAGAATTCAAGAAGAGCACAAAGACACTTCTCGACGATGTAGAGGGTGATCCAGCGAAGCTATCAATTGTTATCGATGAGCTGGAAAAAGACAAGGCTGTAAAGGAGTTTTTCTATGCAATCAGACATCCAATGCTGCAAAGAAATAGATTCTTGACTTTTCTCTATCTACTTATGCAGATGTTTCTGTCAGCCATCTTCTTGGTCTTTGGACTGATCTTAATCATCCCTAGCTCCGAGGAAGAATTTCAATCAGTTATCGCTAGCTTCATAAACCTCTTGAGCTCGGCTAGCATCAGAGGAACGCGTCTTTTGGCTTTCTTCTTAGGTTTAGCTCTTCTAGTGATGTGCATAACTAGTCTTTCAAATGTAAGTGAAACACTACATGCACTTGGCTTAGTTGAGGAGGAATAGGGATTGATCGCTCGTATCAGGAGAGGATTTAGAGCTCTCTACATGTTAACTGGCCTGCTTTGCCTGCTACTCTTTGGATCATTAGTTAGTGGAATTTTGTTCCTTAAGTCAATCGAGCCCCTCTCAAAGGTCCTGCTAGGTTCTTTAGCTCTTATCTTTGGAATTGGAACTGCTGTATTATTCAGGGAAATACTTTCAGGCATAATTCCTAGAACAGCTTTGGCTGGAGCCCCAAGAGAGGTAGAGCCTATTTATGGATTCTTCGAGCTTCTCGTAGCAGGTTTGGGTTCTACAATGGGGGCATCCATGCTAACTGTCCTCCCTTATGCTATCGAGAACTTCTCCGCCTCTGCGACCCTATGGGCCACTATTCTCTCAGGCTTTGTATCTCTGATGCTTGCTATAGGCTACGGCAGAATGTACAAGGAATCACTAAATAAGGGAAAGATTGTTGTTGGAGGGCCTGCTTTCGTTAGAGAAGCATTTGGTAAGGGAGCAGCTTACTTTGTCTGCAGGCTCAGCATGTGGATAGGAACCACCGCTTTGGCCGCGTTTAATGCCATTATCTTCTACAAATTCCTTGTGAGATATCTTCCTGATATAATTGGCGCGACTGGCATAGGATTCTTGAAGTACCATGTCTTGGCCCTAGTCGGAATCCTTTTCACTTACTGGTTGTATTTTCTCCTAAGATATGAGAGCAAAGAGAAAAGAAAAGTCGCGAAAGCACAAATAATTTCCATAATCGCTTTCATTACTCTGCTTTTTGGTACCGTCTTCTTCTTCCTTAAGATGCCGGGAGATTACGATCCAATTGAGAGGATCATGATCATTCCCGATTTCTCAAAGACTATCTTTACGGCTGGGTACATCTACTTGGTTCTATTTGGTTTTCAAGAAATTCAAGCCCTTGTAGCTGACACTAAAACTGAGGATAGGTTTTTGGGAAGAAAAATAGACAAGAGCAAGTTCGTTCCTCTTGCTATGGAAACTACAGTTCTTATCTCCATCGGAATATTCCTTGTTTATTCTATGGTTTTGTCAAAATTTGAACTTGCCGGAGAAATACCTCCTTTGGAAGTTGCCCAGAGGTTAGGTAATGTCCCTGTTGCCCTAAATTCTGCCATATTTATGTTAGCAGCCGTTACTACTCTCACTCCATCTTACTTAGCGGCTTCAAGGCACTTAGCTGAACTAGCAAATGATGAAATTGTTCCTAAGAAGATCTCCCAGTACAGTTGGCTATTCACTCTTCTCACGCTCTTTTTAATGTCCCTTCTTAGTTCAGAGATGCTGGTAGAAGTTGCAGATGCGGGCATCCTCTTCTCCCTAACGATCATAGCTTTGTCCGAACTAAAGTTGTACAGGGGCAAATTAACTCTCGCGGGAACTCTCAGGGCCCTTTCCACCGCTTCCGTATGTCTCTTGATACTTTTTAGCTTCTACTTCATAAGGCCTCAGGTCTTCATCTACAGTCTGAGCTTTATAGTTCTAAGTTGGTTTGTCTTCACATTGGTTGGAATTGGCCTGGTTATAGACCTATTCTTCGGGATACTGGCCTTTGTGTCATATCTTATGATTAAGAACCTTAAAACGGAGGTATTGGCCCTAGGAACTTGGCTTGCATACAGGTTAGACATAATACTGTTATTCATCGGATCTGTCTACCTGCTCCACTTCTTCATATCCCTTAGGATCAGAAAACTGACATTCTTGCTACTTGAATCCACATCTTCGGTATTTTCTGATCTCATAGATCGGATCGGAATCGTTTTGACTTGGCTGAGGAAGCACATAGTCAGGAGTTGGGTTAGAGTAGATAAGTACAGGATAATTGATGCTACGTTTAAGCTTGAAGAGATCAGAGAGAAGAACCCAGAACTCTACAAAAAACTGAAACCGTTGATAGAAAAGGACTTAGAAGTGCTAAAAGAAATTGAGGAAGGATCTGGATAAAATTCTTAGCCAAATGAAAGGTTAATGGTCGGATGTCTTTCATTTCAGAATTTCCATCATCAAGGTCATAACTAGGAGACCGCCAAAGATCGTCGGTAAGATCGGTCCTGGCAGTCCAAATTTATCGTAAAGGATTCCACCAACTGTAGGGGCTGGAAAGGATATTATCCCCCTGATTGCACTTATTTTACCCATAGAGCCTGCCCTACTTCTCTCATTCGATCTCCCTGCTATATAAGACATGAGACTGGGGGTCCATGTAGACATTGAGAGGCCCCACACGCCTTGAGCAATTAATAGTCCCATGAGATCATAGGATTTGAGGAATAGAACCATGGCAATTACTCCAAGACCCTCGGAGAGGAGAAGAAAGGGCTTTGATCCGAATCTATCTATAAGCTTGCCAACTGGTAACTGGCTAAAGGTCCATACAACTGAGAAAACTGTCATCATGACCCCTAATTCTAAATTAGATAGGTTATAGGCGTCCGTAAGCATTCCGAGAAGGATTGAAATTACTAATCCCCATACGAAAGCATCTAGAGCTATAAGGAGGTAAAGCCTCAATTCAGGTCTTAGTGGGATCAGAGATCCTTTTATGATCTCAGAAATGCTAATCCCTTCTCTCTTAGAGGTTATTGTTTCTCTGAATAGAAAAAGCAAGATCAAAAAACACAAAAACTCTAGCATGATGGATAAAAGGAAAATAGGGGTGTAGCCGTGCTTATCCGCAATATAGCCTCCCAAAGGCCTGGTAAATATCCCAGGAAGGGTTGAGAAGAACATCATGAGACTATAGGCGATTCCCATTTCCCCAGGTCCTACAGATTCAGCCACCGTTGCATCCAGACAGGCCAGGATATCGCTGATATGCCTGCTAGCACTGTTGCGGGCAGAAGGAACAGCCAATTGTAGGTTATTGACGCAAGAAAGTATGAGAAAAGCCCAGTCAACGTCAGTACTCTTGCTGTTATCAGGAAAGGCTTTCTACCTATGGCATCCGAAGGGCTGCCTGAGATTGGTTGTACAATGGTAGTTAAGATTCCTCCTACGCCTCCTATGCTCATTAAGAGGCCTATGAGGGACATCGATGCTCCTAGCTTTAGCATAAAGGGCTGCTGAACTACTGTAAACATGCCTATGTAAAGGCCATTAATGAAGGCGATTGATGCTAGAGTCCACAGGTTTCTCCTTCCATTTGTTTTATTCGTCGGATTTATGGTATCCATTTCCAAAGCCTTTTTTCACATAACGACTTTTTATCGTTTTACTGAAGATCAGTTGTTAGAAGATACTTCAATAGAGGAAATAACATAAGAGTACTTATTACTCTAGGAGAAGGGCTATATTGTCTCATCTTTTCGCTCCAATATCTTCTGCGACTGGTTCACATTTTACCCTGAACAGCATAAGGACGGGCTTATCGATTTCCTGTTCTGTTATTGATTCATAGCAGCCCATTCCTTTGGCTATAATGAAGTCACATAGCTTTAATTCGGCCAAGAAATCCTTTGACACTGCATTTAAGAAGAGACCAATGACATCTGAACCTGTAGTTATCAGTTTGTCAGCTACCTTATCCATTCCTACTTTAATCGCATCTTCCACTGTTGCATCGTTCAGCACTGGTTTCTCCTTAACTGCGACCACCACATTGCAGCCAAGCTCCTTGAGCTGCTCTACAAGAACTATATCAAATGCTATTTCTCCAGCATTATCTGCTATTAATATCACCCTTCTACCCCTTAGAAGGGAGTATGCTCTTTGCGTGTGATCTATCGCAAATTCTTCGCTTGAGAGAAGGCTTACTGCACTAGATACATCGTACTTATGGCCTAAGATATATGGTTCTGCAGCATTCCCTATAACTGATGCCTTGCACGCCTCTCTAAACCTTTCATAGCTTGTAGCTTTTGAATTCACGGCAGCTCTTATGGAAGGTAGAAGGTTCAAGGCTCTTTCATTATCTCTTGTTTTAATCTCCCTATAAGGATCGGGATTTCCAGTAACTTTTCTTATTAACCTGCTTATCATGCTTCCAATCCATGCCGGGATAGCTTCGTTGGAGAACTCGTTGGCCATGAAACGAAAGAGTTCGACTGCTGCTTTTATCCTCAGTTCTTCATCTTCAGTAGCCCTTTTTATCGTCTCCCAACCTCTCGAAAAATCGCATAGGGCACATTGGAATTTAGCTTTCATCTCCTTATCCTAGGTATGTTGATTTCTTAATCATGATGTTTTTTCTAATACCTTGGTTTCTTCTTTTTCAAGAAGAATGAAATAGAATTAAGCCTTTTTCGGTTGGTTTCTAGGCATAAGTTCTATAATACCTTCAACTAACTTTATGGCTTTTCTAATGCTGCTAATGAATTTGTTCCTATTTCTCATAAGTTGAGTTTCTCATCTTCAGTCCCTGAGACTTTTTCTAGTTTAGCAAATTCCTCTACAAGCTTCCAAGGGATTTCTCGAGATATTTCAGATAATATTTCCCTCTCCAATCGAGACAAAGTTTCCTCAGAGATTTCGTATGATTGATTACAAGATAAGATAAAGAAAACGATTGTATTAATGACTTTTTAAAATCTGAATTGTAGGCATGGATAAATGCTATGTTCCGTACGTACTAAACTATGAGACGATAGTGGGTTGATGCAGTGTCTCTTATAGTTCATTAAAGATAGATAAACCCATTTACCTCTTTTTATATAATAAGGACTTCTTCTGTTTGCCCGAGAGCCGCAAAAGTTATATTGTCACCGTAATGCGATTAAGAGGTGATTTTATGTACGTCTCCCACATAAGCAAGGTGCAAAAGGAGGAAGTTGATATCGCAAAGAACGTTTGGGTTCAGTGGCTAATTACTAAGGATCAAGGGGCAAAGAACTATGCTATGAGAATGTTCACGGTTGCTCCTGGAGCTGTTATACCAAAGCATCAGCATCCCTGGGAGCATGAAATCTTTGTGCTTAAAGGCCGTGGACTAATAGGAGCCGGAAATGAGGAAAAGGAGGTTAGTGAAGGGAACTTCGCTTATATTGAGCCAAACGTTCCGCATTGGTACAAAAACATCGGTAACGAGGAATGGGTTTTCCTGTGCATAATTCCGTATGTGAAGGAGTAAATGCTCGCCGGAAAATCGGTTGTCCTTGGATCTCTTTTCATATGAAACAAGCTTTTTTCTTTTGAAAATCTGACATATAAAGAAGGCCTTTCAGGAGGAAAGGGGAAATCTCATGAAATATGATTCCAATCCCTTCCCCAGGCTTGAGCTGTACCAACTTATGGTAGTCACTCTGGTGTTTTCGATAGCTTTCACGATGATAAATCCGATACTTCCGCTATACATAGTTGAAGTGGGAGCATCAGAGCTTGAACTTGGTTTAATAATGGCTATTTCATCCTTCTCAGGAATTATACTAAGAATTCCCTTTGGGATGATTTCAGATAGGTTAGGTCGAAAAGTAGTGATGTTATTTTCGTTGTTAACTTTCTCCATCGCACTTGCGCTATTATCCGTTGTTAAGAGCATAGTTTGGCTCTATCCAACAGCTCTTCTACTTTCTATTCCAATGGCTTCCTACATGCCTTCTTCTACGGCTGCTGTGATGGATCTCGCTCCATCAAAGGAGAGGGGGACGACTATGGGGATTTACTTTACATCCTTTGGTACCGCAACGATTCTTGGTACTTTGTTAACAGGAATTCTCGTTAAGTTTCTACCTTACAGACTATTGTTTCTGATCACATCCTTATTTCCCATGATAGCCCTCATTATCCTAATTCAGGGAGGGCTTTCAAGGCCCCTTAGATCGAACTCTAATATAAAGAGCAACCTAAGTACTTTAAGCAGCATCAAGCGCTTGATAAAATCGAAGAGTCTGGTTGGATTAAGCCTTGGAAGGGTACTTTACTCAACATCAAACTTTGTTTTTGCAACTCTCTTTCCAGTTTACGCTAATAAAGACCTGTTAATAACAGCATCCACGATTTCCTTTCTTTATACTGCTAGAGGGCTAGCTAATGCACTCAGCAGGTTGCCTTCAGGAAAATTATGTGATATAGTAAAGCCAAAAAGACTTCTTTTGCTGGCTTATGTTATTTCATCAATATTCTACTTAACGATTCCCAGTTTAAGGTTCCTTCACTTATTGTTCATCCTAATGGCAATTCATGGAATTGCGTGGGGAACAAGAGTCGTCTCGGATCAAACCATTGCTGCAGAAATCTTAGAGCCCGAAGTTAGGGGGCTTGGATCCGCTTTTTTGGGTACAATGTTCAGTACTGGTAGATTCCTAGGGTCCCTCTTGGCGGGCGTCTTTGCAACAATAATGCCAATTCCCAACGTAATACGAATTTTTGGAATCCTGCCGGCCATCGGTTCTTTAATTATCCTCTTGCTTGTTAGAGAAGATAAGAAGGAATCACCAAGAGTCGATGAAGCAGAAGAGTCTGGTACAATGTGGCATTAGAGACTCATCTGGGATGCTTAATAGTTAGGTTTGGTTAATGAAATAATTTGTAAAATTCCAGTTTAACCTCTGATTTTTTCAAGCAAATTAATTCAACCCGGTTCCTTTCGAGAACGGGATTTAAATTAAAGAAGTGGCTAGAAGCATTGTAGATGCGCTTGGATGAAATGCCAAAGCGACAGATATTAACTTGGGTTGTTACGTATTTACTATTGTTTACGGTGTTTTTCCTTTACTATTATGCTTTATGGCACGCTTTACCCTGGCCAATAGAGCTGATAATGGTTTCACTTAATCCTTTGGTTATGCCTCTCTCTATCCTCTTTCCAATATCTTTAGTAAGCATATTGGGGATTCTGACCTCTTTTTTGGCCTTTTTATTCAGTAATATAAGGTTAAAATTGCGCGGGTCTAAGCAAATTGGGTTCTATATGATTTTCCATCCTCTCATCGTAAGTACCTACCAAGCATCGCAAGCTTTCCTTTATGGAGCGACGGACACACCTTGGTGGGGCTGGTTTTTAGAGGGGGGAATTTCTTACATTTTGCTTGTAGTAATAGCTTGCATGATCTCGAATTTGTTCGATTATTTGCTGGGTAGATCCGATTAAAAGCGAATTTCCTGTATAATGATCTTTTAAACATGCAACTGGCAATTGATTCACAATTAAAGGGTGAAACTCTTTTTTTTGTTTGTAGATGATATTTGCTGTTATTAGACAAGATTCATTCTGAAAAAGCGGTTCTTCATAATATCGCATTAATTTACTCAAAAACAATTTAAGAAAAACCATTTAGCCTACCTAGGGGGAGATTGGTGAGCTCTTTCTACTTAGAAAGGAGACCTGAAGGTGAGGCAAAGGTAATTGCCCTAAAGGCATCCATCTTAATAGATGGAACTGGAGCAGATCCTATAAGGAAAGGAGTTGTAGTTGTAGAAGGCAATAAGATATCCTCTGTTGGAAAAGAGGGGGATGTTAGGATACCAAATGAGGCAAAGGTAATCGATCTTGGCCATAAATGCATCCTTCCTGGCCTCATAGACGCTCATGTTCACATAATAGGCGCCAGAGCTTACAGCCTAGCAGATAGAATTGTTAATCCCCACGATTTTCTTGTGCTAATAGCTGCTGAAGATTGTTTTAAGCTTCTAAAAGCTGGATTTACTACTGTTAGGGACTGCGGCTCTAAGATCGCGCTTTCCTTAAAGAAAGCCATAGATAGAGGAATCATACCAGGACCTAGGATTTACGCTGCAGGCAGAGTAATATCTCAGACGGGTGGACATGGAGATATTCACTATCTCTCAAGGGAAGAAGCAATAAAAATGGGCTGTCTACTCGCTGATGGGCCAGATGATTGTAGAAGGGCTGCTAGAGAAGCTTTAAGGGAGGGAGCTGACTTCATTAAGATCTGCACGACCGGAGGAATTGGTTCTGAAAAGGATCACCCTTGGACTCCTCAGTTTACTGTAGAGGAGATTAGGGCAATAACAGAGGAGGCTCATAGGATAGGAAAAAGGGTTGCTACTCATGCTCAAGGAGCAGAAGGCGTAAAAAATGCTATCGATGGAGGAGTTGACTCTATAGAGCATGGCTACTTTTTGGATGAAGAAGCTGTGGAGATGATGCTCAGCAAGGGGTTGTTCTTCGTTCCAACGATAGCTCTCTTGGAGGTCTACAAGAAATCTCTTGAAAGACCATATGATATGCCTCCATGGAGGCTTAAGAAGCAGAAGATGTGCATAGATGCCATGCCTAAGAGCCTCATGATGGCATACAAAGCAGGTGTGAAGATTGCTGCTGGCTCTGACTATTTCGGTGCGCCCCTCAGAGAGCATGGAAATAATGCTGATGAGCCAATAACTATGGTTAAGGTTGGGATGAAGCCAATGGATGCGATTTTAGCTGCAACAAAGGTTGCAGCAGAGTGCATAGGTGTAGAAGACAGGATAGGCACCTTAGAGGAGGGAAAACTCGCTGACGTGATAGCTGTAGATGAAAATCCTTTAGAAGACATAACGGCGCTAAAAAGAGTTTCATACGTTATGAAAGACGGATCCACTTTTTACTATAGTTCGACTTGAGAATAAAGAGGAAGCCTACTAGCTTACTTCATTTCAATGTAATAATATTCTCTCGCTCATGTCAGGTGGTTTCATTCTCCATTATCTCTTTTTGAGGGTGCAATACTGTTCTCCGAAATGTGCAGCATTGCAAAGAGCTCTAGATATAGCTTTTTCTTTCATTGGTTTAGAAAAACCTTATTGCATCAACATGAAATCTTTTCAAGTATTTTGAAGGTAAACGATTACCAAACCTTTGTCCCGACAGGTATCTCTTCCTTAACCTCTATCAAGTGAACCCTTCCAGATTCCTCCTCTGCCACAACGAGCATGCCGTTACTTTCAATTCCCATGATACTCTTTGGTTTCAGATTGAGAACAAAGATCATTTTCTTTCCCAACAAGTCTTCAGGCGAGTACTGGTCAGCTATGCCTGTTACTATGGTCCTTTCCTCCTCACCAAAACTCACCGTCAGCTTGATTAATTTCTTGGATTTTGGCACTCTTTCTGCGTTCTTTATAAGGCCCACCCTCATATCGAACTTCCAGAATTCCTCCACATCATAGAGCTCAGACATCGATGCAAAGAGCAATGGAACCATAAAATCGTTTCATAAATCTTTTACCTTCAAGAACTTTGCTATGCTACCTCATCAACCCCTTTTTTCGAAACATCATTAGTAACACATTCTATCAAACATAGAGAGAGCTACTATATGTTTGAGGCATGAAAATTAGCTTACTAGGGCTGAAAGCTCTCTTTCATAAGCAAAGAGACCAGGCAATCCTCCGCTATGCAAAAATACTATGTTATCATTAGAATCAAAAAAGTCCTTTTTAATCAGGTCTATTGTTCCCATCATGGCTTTTGCGGTATATACTGGATCTAGCATTATCCCTTCGGTCCTTGCCATCGTTTTTATTGCCTCAACGATATCTTTAGAAAGTTTACCTTCCTCTCCGGTATAATCATCTATAACTCTAAAGTCTTGAGGGGTAAAATGAATATCGAGGTTCAAAAGACTTGCAATTCCTTCTGCTATCTTTAGTGAGGCACTTCTTAGACTGTCAGCATCTGGACCCATGCTAATCCCCAGGACTTTCGCTTGCATTTTTAACATCTTAGTTCCAAAGACCAAGCCAGCCTGGGTTCCTCCTGAGCCTGCGGTATGTACTATCCAGTCTATCTTTAAACCCTTCTGACTTGCTTGATTAGAGAGTTCAATTACGGCATTAACATAGCCAACTGCACCTATTGGAAAGGAAGCTCCTAGAGGTATGATGTATGGCTTATCCCCTTTTTTCCTCAACTCGTCGGCAATTTCTTCCATTATGCCAGGAATTTCTTCTCTTTCAACCGGAAAGAACCTGACATCCGCTCCAAAGAGCTTGTCAAGAAGCAAATTACCACTTATTTCGGATGGTCTTTTTCCTCTTAGCACCAAAATAGCTTTTACTCCCAGTTTGCTTGCTACTGCAGCTGTTGATCTGGCATGGTTGGATTGAATGCCGCCTGTGGTGATGACAACATTGGCTCCCTTCTCTAGCGCATCTGCCATTACAAATTCCAGTTTTCTTACCTTATTTCCTCCAAAAGACGGTCCTGTGAGATCATCTCGCTTAATCCAAATTTTTGGACCACCCAAATATTTTGAAAGACGTGGGAGATACTCTAAAGGAGTTGGGAGATGGGCTAGCCTTATTCTAGGTAATTGAAGCCTCAAGTCGATCACAAAGCTTATCCTCTCTGAAAGCTTAATTGTTTATATATTGCAAGACAAGCTACATTTAACCATCAATCTAGTGCTGAAATGGAACTGTGTTATTTTTAGCTCATTATAAATCGATTTTTCCACTTCTATGACCTGCTTTTTGTTTATCTCGCCCTGCAACATAGTTCCTTCTAGCCAAGCGTTCTTAAGCGATGGATCTCTAGCTGCTGTCAATCTAGGATCCAAATTAACCCAGCCTACGAATTTTCTCTTTGGAGCTAGCCAAGAAGTTAGCATAAGTAGAGCTACAACGCTTCCGAGGCTTCTGATTATAATGGCTCCTGTCACCTTTCCCACGAGCACTTCGTCGTAGGGAAAAGGATTTCTCTCTAAGAAAGCAGCTAGATTGGCTGGTATTGTTCCGTTGTAAACCGGAGTCCCAACTATTATGGCATATCCTACCTCTAGCAAAGAAGCAAGTTTTTCAGCTTCTCTAATATCTGGATAAGGTCTTTCGAAATAGCACTCCATATCACACCTCCTACATGGCCTTATGTCGAAATCCCTCAGGTTGTAATACTCAGTTTCGAGGTCCATGGATTTTAGATAATTTAGTGCAAGCTGAACTGCTTTCGATGTATTGCTTTTTTCTTGCACTACAATTCAGCCCAACAACTTCCATTCCAACATCTATATGTTTAGAATATTCTTATCTATTTAATTCCTCTTCTTTCAGAGAGAAAGAGATTATATGAGCCTTTTTCCTCGAGAAGAATTAAAATTGGAAGTGAGATATTTGTAGAAAGGATGAGTAATCCTGCCTGTAAGTCTATCTGCGATCTTCGATGATAGAATCTATCGCTATACCGATAAGATCCTCTATAGTCAGATCGATCTCACTACAGAGATCTCTCAGCCTGGCTCCGAGTTTTTCTTTGAACAACGATTCTTTCTCCAGCTCTCTCCTAATTTCATCAATTTTCATTTGACCAATTTTCCCATAGCTAGCCTTTGAAGCTATTCCACTAACCAAAACTGCAATTATATCAGAAACTATGAGAGCCATGTCGATCAAGCTAGTGGGCTTTACTCCGGTCCTATGATCATGCGCTTTAATTGCATGGAGGCATTCTTCTGGAAGCTTGCCCTCAAGCATCTTAGCTGCAACGATTCCGTGTTGTTTTCTGTCTGTCCTTGTTATTTCATAGTCCAAATCATGCAGTAAACCTACCAGTTCCCATTTATTCTGATCTTTACAAAAATTCTTTGCAAGGCTTTTCATAATCCTTGAGACTAAAATTGAATGCTTAATCTTCTCCTTATCTAGATGTTCATAGATTAGAAGGGTGGCTTCTTCTCTAGAAATCATGGTTGATTTTTCATTTCTCTATTAGATATAAAGAATAGCTATTAAGTTTCGATAGCCTTTCTAACCGGTCCCTTAAGTGATTAGAGCTTTACCTGCTACATATAACGATTTAGGATTTTTAGCTACGATTATTTGCTAGCAAATGAGTTTTCAACTGTTCACACAATGTTCAGAACTGAACAGCAAAGTTATTTCTATGATCACTCTATACAAGCTTGGTGTCAGAAAGATGAGCGAAGAAGAAAAAGGAGATATAGAGGAGCTGAGAGAAGTTCTATCTGTGATCAGGACGGAGGTCCCAGGTCTTCTAAGGGATTTGATAGGTCCCCTGAAGGAACTAATGTCCCTTAGTGTAACTCCAGAGGAAGCCAGAGAAAGGGCTAGGACTATAGCCGCCTTCTATAACGAGCTAATTGAGCAAGGATTTCCAGCTGATTTGGCTCTTGAGCTTACCAGAGAAAACTTCGTTAACCCAACTTCCATCCTAAAAGAGATATTTTCATCTGGCAGGAGATGGGAAAGAAGGGTGGAGAGAGAAGTAAAAGGAGAGGAGGAAGAGTAATTGGCGAAGATTAGGGCCCTCTTAGATATAACACTATCATTTCTGATTCTAATAGCTGTGTTTATAGCATTTCTACCATACATAGGCTTCATTTTTGCAAGGGTAAAGTGGAGAAGGTGGAGGGCCCTAAGAATAGTCAGGGCTGAGCTAAAGAAGGCTGGATTCAGCGAAGATGTGATAAGAAAGCTTGAAGACATAGTTGTTCCCCGCTACCCAGGATTAGGGGGCGTCTTACGTTGGTTGACCTCGAAGAGGTGATGAGAAAGCTTGAAGAACTTGCATCAAGGATAGCAAAGATAGAAGAAGAACTAAAAGATCTAAGGAGTTCGGAATCTGAGCTATACAACTCCCTTAGAATAGCTAAAGCGGTTCTTGACTCTTATTCCAGATTAATTGGATTTACTTTGAAAGTAGAACGGCTTGCAATGGACTTAGAAGGAGATGTTGAGAGGCACATTGTTCGAATACTAGCAGAGACGCCCATGAATGTAAGTCAACTGACTAATGCTCTTAGAGAAGTCAGAGGAACAGCATCCAGAAGAATTGTTGCTGCTAAGCTTAAGAAACTTGAAGCTGCTGGAATTGTAGAGAGAATCGAGAAGAAGGGGAGGGGAAAGTTTTACAGACTTGTCCATAGGACTAAGGAGGAAACCACATAGATGCACTAGATATTAAACTGTCCTCTTGGCAAACTTCTGGTTTATGTCGATGAAAGTTCCTTTTATGCACATAAAGCACATTTCGAACATTTTTGCTAAATTAGCCTGCAAATTAAATTAAACAGACTTTTTTCTTTCCAGTTAAAGGTTATTAAAGGGTCTGTAACTTAAGAAGCATGGGATCATGAAAAGAATACTACTTGGAACGTCCGGCTGGAGCTACGAGGACTGGATTGGACCTTTCTATAAGGAGAAAAAATGGATGTTTGATCATTATGTTAAGATTTTTGACACAGTTGAGATAAATTCGACCTTTTACGCCCTTCCTCCGGGATGGATGGTTCAATTCTGGGCTAAGAAAGCTCCAGAAAATTTTGAATTCGCTGCAAAAGTTCCAAAGACGATAACCCACAAGAAAAAGCTTGAAAGCACCGAAAAGGAACTTGAGACATTCCTGGACTTAATGGAGCCGCTTAGGAAGGAGGGCAAGCTTGGACCATTGCTTTTCCAGCTCCCTCCAGGGCTCAAGTTCTCGCCAGATCTCCTGAAGTCGCTCTTAGAAGGTCTTCCTTCAACTCATAAGTTCGCTGTGGAATTTAGAGATCCCTCTTGGCTAAACAACGAGACTTGGAAGATTCTTGAGGCACATAATGTTGCGTATGTGGTTGTAGATGAGCCCCTTTTACCCCCGGACCTTGTATTAACGGCAGACTTCGTTTACATAAGGTGGCATGGCAGAGGATCTAGACCATGGTACAACTACCATTACTCAAAGGAGGAATTGCAAGAATGGGTGCCCAAAGTAAGGGAGGCTGCCTCAAAGGCAAAGGTTTACGGTTACTTCAATAACCACTTTAAGGCATTTGCTCCAAAGAATTGTTTAGAACTAGCTGAGATGCTAGGTTTAGAGCTTAAACCTCAGGCTGTAGAAGCAAAGGGTAAGTTAGAGGAATGGTTTGAAGAGATATCTCCAGAAGGGGTTCCTCCACCTATTTCTGAGCCTAAAGGGCTCATAGAGACTCTTTCAGTTGAAGAGTTATTGGAGAGCTTCATGGACAGGAGGAGATTCGAGAGAGCCAAAAAGATCCCTGAATCAAGCGTGCAGGTAATAGAAGCTAGTCCTCAATCAATTAGAGCGAAGGTTAAGGAATATAGAGTAGAGCTAGATGTTTCAAGGAGGCTATTGCTGCATGATTGCGCAGATTGGGGACGTGTTTGCGTTAAAAAGCAGTTTTGTAAGCATTTAGGAAGGCTTTTCCTATCCCTGCCTGATGAGCTTGCTGAGCAAATTTTAAGGAGGATTTTACGGGAGAAAGAAGAGTGGAAGTTTAGGCCATTTACTGAGTGATCGAAATGGGGCTTAAGCTTTCAAAACTAGTTGTAAAGCATGAGATTAAGCTGGAGTCGCTTAGAGGCAGAATCGTTGCTATTGATGCTTATAATGCCCTTTATCAGTTTTTAGCATTAATAAGGCTAAGATATGGAGTTCCTCTTACCGATAAATATGGAAGAGTCACTTCTCATTTGAATGGACTCCTCTTTAGGACTATAAGGTTGATTGAAGCTGGAATAAGACCAGTTTATGTCTACGATGGAAGACCTCCTCAGCTAAAGAGTAGAACATTGGAAGAAAGAGTTGAGAAGAAGAAAGAAGCAGAAGTTAAGTGGAAAGAGGCTGTAGCAAGGGGAGACCTTAGGGATGCTTGGGCCAAAGCAGTACAGACATCGAGGCTTACTAAAGGCATGGCTGATGATAGCAAGAAGCTACTGGACTACATGGGCATCCCTTGGGTTCAAGCTCCATCAGAAGGAGAGGCTCAGGCAGCTTATATGACCAGAATTGGAGATGTTTGGGCTTCTGCAAGTCAGGATTACGATTCCTTACTCTTTGGCTCTTTAAGGCTCGTGAGAAATTTAACGATAACAGGCAAGAAGTTTCTCAGGAAAACGCCAGGATATTACAGACTAAAGCCAGAACTCATAAAGCTTGATGAAACGTTAAGAGAACTTAATCTGACACGAGAACAGTTGGTAGATATGTGCCTCCTCATGGGCACGGACTACAACGAGGGAGTTAAAGGAATTGGTCCAGTTAAGGCTTACAAGCTTATAAAGAAGTATGGAACTCTAGAAAGAGTGTTAGAAGGAGAAAACATATCCCTCGATGCTGATATAGACGCCATTAGAAACATCTTCTTGAATCCTCCAGCCACGGCTGATTACGAGCTTAAATGGGAAGATGTCGATGAAGATGGTCTAATAGAGTTTTTGGTTGAAGAGAGAGGATTTCAGAGAGAAAGGGTTAAAAAAGCAATAGAAAGGTTGAGGAAAGCTAAGATAAAGGGAAAGCAGTCTACGCTAGAATTTTACTGATTTTCTTGGCGGTCCGAAATTAAAGAACACCTCCATTAAATCATATTTTAATGATTTAGAATAATCACAGGATTTTGTATGTCGAGATCTTTAATTACTTCCTAATGAACACAAGTAACCGTAGAATTTTAGTCCAAAAAAGAAGAGGTACAGGTTACATGGCATCAGAGCAAGCAGTATTTGTGGTTAAATTGACGAAGAGCTATGGAAAGATAAGAGCCCTCAGAGAGCTCTCTTTTAAAATAGAAAAGGGTGAAATATATGGGCTAATAGGGCCCAATGGAGCTGGAAAGACCACAACTTTGAGGATTTTGGCGACTCTCATACGGCCAGACTCAGGGGAAGCGAGAGTTTTCGGATATGATGTGGTAAAGAACGCTCATAGGGTTAGAGCGATAATAAGCTACCTTCCTGAGGAAGCTGGAGCTTACAGGAACCTATCCGGTCTTGAATATCTCAAGTTTATGGCTTCATTCTATGCAACGGACGAATCCAATCTGCAAGAAATGGTAGAAGAGGGCATTAGCATCTCAGGGCTTGAAGGAAGGATAAGGGATAAGGTGAAGACGTACAGCCAAGGAATGAAGAGGAGGCTGGCTCTGGCAAGGACGCTTATGGTGCAACCAAAGCTTGCTATTCTGGATGAGCCCACTAGCGGATTGGACGTGATACATGCCCATCACGTAAGGAGCGTCATTAGGAGGTACGTAGAAGATAGAGGTCTTACCGTTCTGTTGTCCAGCCACAACATGCTGGAAGTAGAGACTTTGTGCGATAGGGTTGGCCTATTACACAAAGGCAACTTGGTAGAGGAGGGACCTCCAGAAGAAATAAAGAGGAAACATCGTGCAGCTAACTTGGAAGAAGTCTTCGTTGAGGTGACGGCAATTGCCTAAGGTGCTTGCTCCACTCTTAAAGAAGGAAATTCTGGATCTTCTTAGGGATCCAAAGATCCTGATAGGAATGATAGTGTTGCCAGCAGTACTTTATCCTGTAATGGGAGCTGCCATGAGGGCGTCTATGACTGCAGCTGGAAGAGCTGCCCTTCAATTGCCAGTGGCAGTCCTCGACCTGGACAGGAGTTTTGAGTCGGAGATTATAGTTTCATCTCTTTCAGAGAGCGGAGAGGTCATTACACTAGAGGTTGAGTCTGATAAAGCTCTAGACAAGGCCTTAGAAATGGAGGCTGGAGCTCTTGTCGTGATACCTGAAGGATTTGGGGAATGCCTTAGAGCTGGTAAACGAAGTCCCATAGAAATCCATGTTTTCTTCGAAAGCGGCGGGTTTTCGACACAAATGTTTGCAGGAAGACTTGAGAGTGCAATTGAGTCCGCTTCAAAGATAATATCAGCTTATCTTGTCTCGTTAACTTCAGATATAGATCCTGAAGTAATTCTAAACCCATTGGAGCTTGATTATAGCTCTGTGTTTAGAGGAGAGGTTCTAGACGTGCCACCTCAGGCTTTAGCTGGAGCCCTAATGGGTCAGATGACGACCACACCCATAGTGGCCATGCTCGTCCTGATGTTTGCTATGCAAATAGCTGCAACCTCTGTAGCTGTTGAGAAGGAAGAGAGAACTTTAGAGACTCTGCTCACTCTTCCGGCAAGTAGAAGGAACATTCTTCTAGCAAAACTTGTGGGATCTGCCTTCGTGGCCAGTTTAGGGAGTGTTGGGGTCATGGCTGGGCTATGGTATTACTTGAAAATGATGAACGTTGCATTCGAGTCCCAACCATTTGAGGGATTGGTTACGATCTCTTCCAAAGATCTCGCTCTACTGGCAGTTGCTCTCATGGCAGCTAACATGCTTGCCCTTACGCTAGCAATAATTTTGGCTGTGTTTGCAGAGAACGTTAGGTCCGCACAGGCTTTGGTAGGAAATCTTTACATTCTGATATTCATACCGGCTTTTATGCTGATGTTTGCAGACATAGAAACCCTTCCTGTAGCGGCGAAGTATGTTTTGATAGCAGTGCCATTTACCCACTTAGCTCTTGCCACGCAGCACATAACTTGGGGAGAGTACGCAATGTACGCTGTAAATGTGCTTTATTTGTTTGTTTGGTCTGCCGCTTCAATGTTATTAGCGGACAGGATATTTTCCTCTGAAAAGATCTTAACTGCAAGGATAAGATGGGGCTGGAAGCGTAGGACAATACGCAATGAAATCAAATGAGCATTCTGATTGACAAAAAAGAAAGGAGAGGTAATTCATCCCTTAGGAGGCTTCCAAGGCATTCCTCCAGGAATTGGTATCACTGGATATATCACTGGAATCTTTGGTGGCTTGAATCCTTTCACTTCTTTTATTTCCTGCATGTTCTCGGAGATAGTTTCCCTAAGTTGATCGATAAGTTCTCTAGCCTTATCATACTCCTTGTTTTCGATGAGTTGCTGTACCTCGTTAGCAATTGTAATCGCTTCGCTTACATCAGCTCCTTTTGATTGGAATTCATCCAACATCTCTAGATATAGTTCTAGCTTCTGTTCTAATAGAGAACTCAAATCGATTTGTCCTGTAGAGATCATCAAGCTTACCTTGTGAACTATCTCCTGTAACAGATACATTGCTTCTAGCAGGTTTTCGTAAGCCTTTTCGTACTCATCATTGTTGATATTCTCAATAGCTTCGTCTAGCAGGGCTATAACCGTTTGGATATCCTGAGAAATTTCCTCATCCACTTCAATTAGATCGTTAGCTAACTCTATTACTCTTTCTAGCTCCTTCTTAACCCTTTCAATCGCCTTGATTGCCCTTTCTTTCATAGAGGAAAGATTGTGAGATACTATGACCTCCGCAGGTACCGTAATGTTTGCTTGGAGAAATGCTTGAATACAAGTTACGTTGACCAGGGTGGTGTTTATGACTTCCACCTCGGGTGGAGCCATCTCCTCTATGAGTCTGGTTATGTTAACCATGTTCTCGTACTCGTCATTTACCAGCAGCACCATACATTCTCCACTTATGACAGATCCCAAAATTTCTTCAAGTGCCACGAAGTCCAGTCCGTGTATTAGGACAACTTTGTCCAGTTTAATCTCGATGTTGTTTGACAAAATCCACTCGATCACAAGCTGATTCGTCTCGAACCTGTCGGCTCCGCCTATCCTTTCAACAGGTATGCTCAATCCCTCTAGAGTCTCTACATAGCTTTCGGGGACTGCTACTGGTCCTCCAATTATTATTACTTTATCAGGAAGCTCTCCAACTATTTTTGCGACGACTGTCTCGTTGAAAAGCCCCCAAGGTGAAATGACAACAGTTGCGTTGATTGAGATCGCCAAAGAGATTGCAACGGCCAAGTCAGCAGAGTTATCGCTCACCAATATCACAATGTTCTCAGAGGAAGCTGTTGTCCTTATAATGGGCAAAGGGAAAGCCAGAAGCAGGATTAGTAGTAACGCCACCCCAATTTTCATCATTCTTCCTTCCATTTTTCACCGAAACTTATCACAGCCAAGGCTAAATATGGGTTTCCGTTGGAACATACTGTTTCTTTTCTTTTTCAACCGCAATCTCTGAAATTAGGAGGTATCTGGAAGAAAAAACGTTCAACACCGTTTATTATTGTTTAGAACCTTAAGTGTGTTCTCTGTCTGGCAAGCTGATTATGAAGGTTTTCTTGTATTTTTCTCGCCTAATGAGGCCCTCCTTTTCCATTTGATTAAGGAGTTTGCTTAATTTTGCCTTCGAAAAACCCAAAATTTGAACTAACTCTGCCTGAGTAACGGTCTTTCTGTTCCTCAGAACCTGGAGTATCCTTTCCTCATCAGCTAGTACTCCGGGCTTTGAAGGCTTTGAGACCTTCCTTCCAACAAACAGCCCAGCTATGAACGATGCAATTAGGCTTAAGACAGCATATGGAACCCAGAAGAACCTGCTGTAGTTTTCCCTAAATCCAAGTATGAGGAATTTCTCCTGTTTTGCCTTCACAGGGCCGTATGACCAGACTACAACTACCTCCTTTCCAACAGCAGATATGGTTTCTGGAGAAGGATATATTGGTGAGAATATGGAAAACTTGCTGGGAAGCACCACGCTTACAGTCATGTCGCCAACATCGTATGGGACCGAGAAGGACTAGGAGAATATGTACTTATCCGAAGCCCTCTCTATCATCCCTCTTGCCCGGAAAACCAGTTTGATTTTCATAACTCCCCCTTTACCCGGGATGTTTTTGGTGGTTAGAACTATGAAGTTCTTGCCTCTAACGTTCTCTAGCCTGACTTTTAACGGAAAAGATTCCTCGTCATAATATACTTCTGCTTGAAGATCGCTAACATAATAAGAAATGGGGAAAATTATGGAAGAGCTATTGCCTATTTCAGCTGAGAACTCGACGACCTCCTCCACTTCTTCGGGGGATATCATTTTGATTGAGATGGAAAGATAAGATATCTCCTGACATTTTGCTTGGGACAGTGAGATGAGCATTAGGAGCAACGCTAGAAAGATAAGCACAAGTTCTCTGCCTTGCATATTAAGGCAACCATTTGGATTATTCCGACTCTAAATAAAAAGAGAGAGCATTAGGGTACGAATACCCCTTTGCTAATCGTTTTAGACGGGAGTTTAAAGGACCATCCCAGATTGGATCAAACCTAATCGACTCAATTTAATTCATTCTTCTGAGGCCCATTTCGGGAACAACATCACTGCCAGCGTTGTAAAAGCAATGGCAGAGACTCCAAGGTATATTGATGGTCCGATTACCTGTGAGAGGCTTGCCCCTCCTAGTAACACACCGCTCAAAGCTTCAGCTGCCTTCGTAAAGGGTAGAAGCTCTGAAAAAGCCCTTAGAGCACCTGGGAGGAACTGAACTGGGAAATATATTCCTATAAAGAACTGTAGAAGAACTCCTATTACGGTAGCTGCCTGTCCAGCAGCTCTGGGGCTTGGAGATATTTCAGCAATCAGTAGACCTAGACTTACTCCGCTCATATCGCCCATCAGTATAAGTGGAAATAGAGCTGGATTCCAGTTCACTTCTGGTCTGAGCACAAATATGGTCGTCATAACAAGGACCAGCTGTGAGAAAGAAAGTGCTACCAGCGCGGAGAGAATTTTTCCGAGAAGCAGGCTCCACGTTGATGCGGTAGAAATCCTCAGCCTCTTTAACGTCTTATTTTCCTTTTCTTCAACCAATGTCCAGGTCGAGGATACCATGCCCGAGAATAAGAAGGAGTAGACAAGCATTGTTGTAACCCATTGACCCTTGTTTTCCCAATACGCTGCGGTGCCTGATGTTACTTGGGGTTTAGAGATCAAAGCAATCGTGACGTTTATCGGTCTTGCGAAAGCCATCATCCTTTCTCCCATTTCTTCCTTGTTCATGACATATCCTCCAAAACTCAGGTTTTCTGGCAAAAATTCTAGGATTCTCTCCAGAATCTCGTGCCTAAATTTCGTGTTGAACTCCTCAACAAAGCCAGACATGAAGGATGTGAGAGTTTGCTGAACTGTCGGATCCTCTTCCCTCACGTAGAATTCTAAGTCTCCAGC